>Ga0105237_10005155_pt1 | contig 14787 bp, 9 predicted proteins | sample KBSC24metaG_FD_81520 | JGI IMG/M metagenome (GOLD analysis project Ga0105237, IMG submission 81520) | Corn rhizosphere microbial communities from Kellogg Biological Station, Michigan, USA - KBS C2-4 metaG | ecosystem: Host-associated > Plants > Roots > Rhizosphere > Soil | place: Michigan, USA... | reverse complement strand
CCCTCCGAAGGCAGAGGCCACAGGTTCGAATCCTGTCGGGTGCGCCATACCCTCAATATCTTAGCCCAGCCCATGTCGGTCGTACGGAGAATGTACGGCAACCATCCTGGGAAAACTCGAATGGAACGGGCGCATTGCGATGCCCGTTTGCTTACCTTCTGTAGATATCAGCGCGGACGTACAGCCCGTCAGCGGCAAATATCTGCGTCGAGGTATGGCGCGGGGTTATCGCAGGCATTCCGATCGACATGCTTCGCAATCGGGCGAGGATTCTTTGGGGGGCGTGCAGATGTGGCCCCGCACGGAACCGCCTGGCCGATGTAATGCTCCCGCTTCCGGGAACGCCATGCTCCTGGCGAACAATACATCGGCCTTGCAAACCCCGCGCTACGGCAAGGCTGTCCTATCGGATATCAGGGGCCTCCAGCTCGCATCCATCCGCGAGATGGCGGCCCCCTTTGTCGACGCGCCTTATTTGTCGACGCGCCTTAGAACTTCACCTCTGCGGTGATGCGGTAGCTGCGGCCATATACGGCATCGAACTCCTTGTTCGTGCTGAATTCGGGCACCGGCCCGGCATAGGTGACATGCATGTTGAACGGATTGTTGACGATCGCCCGCAGCCGGAAGTGATCGTTCACCATCACGCCGGCCGAGGTGTTGACCATCCAATAGGACGAAACGCCGTAATATTGGTAGGTGCTCGCCGGATTGTTGGGATTCACCTTGGTCGGGCCGTCATAGAGGACCGTCCACGACCAGTCGAAGCGCTTGGTCTGCCAGTCAATCATCGAGGTGACGGCATCAGCCGGCTCGCCGATCGCATTGTGATAGATTTGCGCGCTGCCGGTACCGATCACCTGCTGGTTCTTGAACTCGTGCAGATAGTTGGAGCTGAGGTTCAACACACCCAGCGAGTCCGGGAGCCCGAGCCGGCTCAGCGGCAGGGCATAGGTCACCGAGGCCTGCAGCGCACGATAGTTCTGCGACGCGATGTTGAGGAACGTGTCCGAGAAGCTCGTGATCTGGTGCGTGACCGGATCGCGCGTGAAATCCGCGCAGAAGGGCGAATTCGGATAGCTGGGCGAATCATAGCATGCCTGCATGATGCTCTGGATGCCCGGCTGGACGATCTCGTTCTTGATGTCGATGTGGATATAGTCCGCCGTCAGCACCAGGCCCGGCGCGAACGGCACGGCATAATTGGCGCCGACCGTCCAGCTGTTCGCGATTTCGTTGTTCAGCTTGGCGTTGCCCCCGCCCAGGCCCTGCACCGTGGCGCTGACGATCGAAGACGTGAAGCCGCCGGCGGGGATGCCGGCCGCCGCGCAGTTCTTCGCACGGGTCGCAGGGTTGGAGCCGCCGTTGATGAAGCTCGAATCACACGGATCGTTGCCGGTCTCGAACGTCGTCGCAATCGGCGCAAAGGCTTCGGTGACCGACGGTGCCCGGAACGAGCGGGTATAGTTGCCGCGAACCGTCAGGCCGTTGATCGGCGACCAGTTGCCGCCGCCGGTATAGGACCAGAACCCGCCGTTCAGCGAGTTGTCCGTATAGCGGGCGGCGCCGTGCAGCGTCAGTTCCCGCAGAAGGGGGACGTGCATGTCCGGCGAGAGCAGCGGCAGCGTGACTTCGGTGAAGCCTTCATGCGTGTAATAGGAGCCGGCGACCGGCGCGATCACCGCATATTGGCTATACGCGCCCGAGAAGAAGGCACCTGGATCGAACGCCTGGCTCTCCCGGCGGATTTCGCCGCCGACCACCGCCTGCAGGTCACCGGCCGGCAGATGCGCCAGCGCGCCCTTGACGTCGAACACCGCGTCGAACTGCTTGTTGACCTGGCGGCTGATCGCGGGCGCATTGATGTAGTTGAGCGCCGCCTGGCTGACATTGCCGTTGCCGAAGATGTTGAGCGGCGCGCACGTGCTGCTCACCGTCGCGATCGGGGCGTTGGTATAGCCGGGCGCGCAGACGATCTGGCCGTTGGAGCCGACCACCGCGTTCAGCGCGTTCTGGATATTCTGCCACACCAGGCCCGGTTGGCTGGTGGTGGTGTTGACCTGCCCATAGGTGATCGTGCCTTCCCAGGTGAAGTTGTGGGAGCCGATCGCGAAGTCGCCGTCGAGGCCCGCCACGCCGCGGGCGAGCGAGGAGCGGGTGGTGAAGCCGCCATTGTACAGATCATTGTTGGCGCGGGCGAGGTAGAACTGATCCGTGGGCTGGCCCGCCGCCGCCAGCGAGGCCTGGATCGTCGCCTGGTCGGCCGCGCTCAGGAACGGGTTGGTCGAGGAAATGGCATAGTTGGCATAGGGCAGCCCCGCACCGCCCGGTCCGGAAAACAGCGCAGTGTTGTAGAGCGGCTGGGCCGCGATGTTGGTCGCGATGTTGCGGCTGGCCCAGGCTTCCGCATGGAAGCGCAGATGGTCGCTGAAATCATAATGGCCGAGCAGTACCCCCTGAACGCGGCTGCTCTTCGTCAGCAGGTTGCCGAAATCGGCCGTGCGATACCCGTCACCACCGGCTTCGTCGGAATAGCTACCCACCGGCGTTCCGTGCTGGAAGGGAACGAGTTGCCCCGCCTTGTTGAACACAAGCGCCTGACCCGCGGCATTGGTGATGGCCTGATAGGGCGCGCCGAAAATCGGATCCGCCGCACCGCCGGCCGAAAGGCCATTGAAGGGAATATTGTCGATCGCGGTCGGAATGCCCGTGTCGCTGACCACCGAGAACCGGTCACCGCCGAAATAGGCGACGCGGCTGGGGCCGGTGCTGCTGGTGGTCTTGCCGAGGAACGGGGCGTCCGCGCTCGTGACGAACCGAGACGCGGTGGTCAGGCCGTCCTGATGGTCATAGAAGACGTTGAGGGTGATGTTGCCGCGACCGCCGCCGAAATTCTTGCCGGCGAGCAGCGAGACGTTGCTGTTCGCACCGTCGCCCCGTTCGGAAATCCCGTTGCTGGCGGTGACGTCGATCCCCTGGAAGTTTTTCTTGAGGACGATGTTCACGGTGCCGGCGATCGCGTCCGAACCGTAGATCGGGGCACCGCCGACCGACACCACGTCGATGCGATCGACCAGCGCCGGCGCGATCTGCCCCAGGTCGACCGGGCTGCCGACCGACGCGCCGAACACGCTGGAGGTCGCGGCGGAAACGAAGCGGCTGCCGTTTACCAGCGTCAGCGTGCGCTGCGCGCCGAGATTGTACAGGTTGCTGAACGACTGGCCCGCACCGTAGCTGCCCTGACCGCCAATGTTGCTGTTCGCCGGCACGCCGAACTGTGGCTGATTGGTCAGCGCCTGGCCGATCTGGGTGAAGCCCTGGTTCACGATGCTGGCGCCGGTGATCGCCACGACGGGCTGGTCGGCAACCTTGCCGCCGGTGCGGGTGCCGGTAACGACGATGTCGCTCGACGACTCCTGCGGTTCGGGCGCGGTAGTGCCGGCGGGCGAATCCTCCTGGCCTGTGGCGGCGCCCGAACGCTGTTGCGCATTTGCCGCAGTGGTGGCGACCAGCGCCATCACAAGAACCGAGCTTGCGGCCAGGAATTTGCGACTACCGATGTACATGCGAAACCCTTTCAATGCGTAGCTGCATCCTGGCTCCGAAATCGGCCCCGCCCTTTCCAATTAAACCTGTTTAATGTTGGATTCCGTTTGATGACTGTGTCGCCTGGGTGACTGTTTGTTGCATGCCGGGTACATTGATTGCGGCGGATTTCAGCGAGTATCAGATTGCAACAATGCCGCTCGCCGACGTTTCTGCCAGGACCCGTTCCCCGCCTCATTGGGGGATCGTGTCGCACCGGCTCGGGAAGATCCTTGCGACGTCGGTCCTGCGTCTCATCCTGCCGTAACGGCCCGCTGACGCCGCCGTCGCACCGTGCGCTTCTTGCACGGGCGTAATGATTGCGATACAGCGCGCGCCGCATGGGCGCTTCGCCCGCTGCATCAGGAGTAACTGGATTGTTGGACCGTATGCCTTGCATGGGCACGGTCGGCACGATCCGTTCGCTGCCGTAACGCGCCTTCAATCCGAGGCGATGCTGCGTGGCGATGCGGATCTGCCGCCCTGTAGCCCCAAATCCCAACGGATGAAGCCGGACCCGCGTGGGCTCGCATCGCGGCCGCGCGCCTTCGGCGCGAACGGAAGACTCTATGAACGAATGGATTATCGTCCGGAGCATGGCGCTCCGGATCGGGGCGGCGGGTGCCGAACGCTTCGGCCGCGCCCTGCAGAACTGGGCCGAAGACCATGCCGCCTGGCTGGGCCTTGGCGAACCGCTTAGCTGGGATGCCGCACGCGCGGCGCTGGCGCAGCGGGAGGACAGCGCGCCGATGCCGCACGTGCTCGCCGTCACCCAGGTGCTGGCGGAGACGCTGGCGCTCGACGCTTTCGATGCGGCCTTTCTCGCACTGCTGGCAGCCGTCGACCGGCTGCCGCGCGTCGCCGCGCTCGCGCGAATCTGGAGCGAGCAGGGGCGCGACCTGCCGGCACTGCTGGGCGAACTTGCCGGTGCTCCGGCGCAGGAGGCCGACCGCGCAGTGCGGCGCAGCGCGGCGCTGCGGCTGGGGCTCGCCGGCTTCTACGCGACGCGGCAGGGCGTGGTGGATGTCGATATCCGCTGGCCGTTCGAGCGACTGCTCGATCGCGCGGCGGCCGAACGCGAGTCGGTCATCGCCGCGATCATCGGTCCGCACCAACCCGCACGATTGGGCCTCGACGCCTTCGCGCACGTCACCGATGCCGACTTCCTCGTTCGCCTGCTGCAGGGGGCTGTCCGATCCGAGGCGATCGGCGTCAACATCCTGATCCACGGGCCGCCCGGCACCGGCAAGACCGAACTGGCGCGCACGCTCGCCGGCGCGGCGGGCCTGGCGCTCCACGGCGTCGGCGAGGCGGACGACGACGGCAGCGAACCCAATCGGCACGAGCGGGTGAGTGCGCTCCAGCTCGCGCAGCGGATGGTCGGCCGCACCGGCGGCGCGGTGCTGCTGTTCGACGAAATGGAGGACCTGATCGGCGACGCCAAGCCTTCCCCCGGGGACTGGTTCCAGGGGCGGCAGGGCAGCAAGGTGTTCGTCAACCGGCTGCTGGAGACCAACGCAGTGCCCGTGTTGTGGACCACCAACGCGATCGGCAACATCGATTCGGCGATCCTGCGGCGGATGAGCTTCGTGCTGAAGCTCGATCTGCCCGGGCCCCGCGCCGCCCGCCGCATCCAGGTCCGGATCGCCGCCGAGGAGGGCGTGGATGCGCATCCCCGGGTGGCGGCGCTCCTCGATCGCGCGCCCGAGGCGGCAAGCGTGTTGCGGGTGGCGGCGCGTGCAGCGCGGCTGGCAGGCGAAGCCGATGGCGGCGCCCGCCCCGCGACGGCGCTGGTGCGCGCGCTGCGGGGCGCCGAACTGCCGCCGGCGACGGGCGAGGCGCTCGATCTCGACCTCTTCGAAAGCGATCCGCCGCTGGCACCGTTGGTCGCGCAGCTGGCGGCGGGGGCAGCCGATGTCTCGCTGCTGCTCACCGGGCCACCCGGCACGGGCAAGACCGCGCTTGCCCATCACCTCGCCCGGTCGATGGACCGGCCCTTGATGGTGAAGCGCGCGTCCGACCTGCTCTCCCGCTGGGTCGGCGGAACGGAAGCGGCCATCGCGGACGCCTTTGCCGAGGCGGACGAGCGCGGCCAGGTGCTGCTGTTCGACGAGGTGGATTCGCTGTTGTTCGACCGCACCACCGCGACGCAGAGCTGGGAGGCGGGACAGGTGAACGAGATGCTCACCTGGCTGGATCGACACCCGCTGCCGGTGATCGCTGCGACCAACCATGTCCACCGGCTCGATCCGGCGGCGATGCGGCGCTTCGTGTTCAAGATCGGGCTGGCGCCGCTTGGCCCGACGCGCGCGGCGCTGGCGTTTGAGCGGTTTTTCGGCAGGCCCGCACCGGCGGCGCTGACGGAGCTGCGCACCCTCACCCCCGGTGACTTCGCCACGGTCGCGCGCCAGCTACGGCAGGCGGGGGATGTTTCGGCGCAGGAGATCGTCGCACGACTGGCGGCGGAAACGGCATGGAAGCCCGAGCGGGCGGCAGTCGGCTTTTGATGCCGCCGGGTCCGGTGCGGGCACCACCGCACCGGACCCAAGGGCTGTACGAAGGACTTGGTCAGCAGCGCAGGGCGCGTGTGCTGGCGGATCGGCCCCTGCCCGTCCCCGGCGCAACATGCGCCCCCTACATCATGTCGCCTGCTGCACCCGGACATCCGTCGCGCGGAAGATCAGGAAGGACAGCGCCCAGGCGGCGGCGAACACGCCGACGATGGCGAAGCCGAGGCTGTTGAAATTCTCGTTGAGCGTCACGGCGATGCGTGCCGCCGGCCCCTCGACGCCCAACCGCCGCACCGCCAGCGCAGCGATCTCCAACCCGCCGATGAACAGCGCGACCGCGATCGACATCAGCGTGATGGTGAGATTGTAGTAGAGCTTGCGCAGCGGCTCGACGAACGCCCAGCGATAGGCGCCCACCATCATCACCCCGTCGGTGGTATCGAGCAGCGACATGCCCGCCGCGAACAGCACCGGGAACACCAGCGCCGCGCCCACCGACACGCCGTGCCCGGCCTGGGTGGCGGAAAGGCCGAACAGCGTCACTTCGGTCGCGGTATCGAAGCTAAGCCCGAACAGGAAGCCGAGCGGGGCCATCTGCCACGATCGGCCGATGCAGCGGAACAGCGGGCGGAACAGCCGCGACAAGGGGCCACGCCCGGCGAACATCAGGTCCAGCGCGCCGTCGTCGATCGGCTCCCCCGCCCGCACGCGCCGGAGCGTCCGCAGGATCGTGCCGAGGATCAGGACGTTCATCGCCGCGACCACCAGCAGGAACAGCGCCGAGATGCAGGTGCTGAAGGTGCCGCCTGCCTCGCGAAAGGCCGCGAAGCCCTGCAGGTTGCTCGCCGCCGCCGCCACGGCCGCGGTGACCAGGATTACGACGGTGGAGTGGCCGATCGCGAACCAGAAGCCCACCGCCACCGGCGGCCGGTGCTCCTGGAGCAGCTTGCGGGTGACGTTGTCGATCGCGGCGATATGATCGGCATCCACCGCATGGCGCAGGCCGAGGCCGTACACCACCAGCGCGACGCCGAGCAGCGCCGGCTGGCCGTGAAAGACGAGCAACGCCCACGCCCAGCCGCCGAGGTTGAGAACGGCAAGCACGCCATAGACCAGCGCCAGGCTGCGCCGATAGCCGCGGTCCTGCGGCAGGTGGCGGAGCAGCCGGGCAATCACGCCGCGCGCGGCCGCGGAAACAGCGTGCAGACCAGCCCGAAGGCGAGCAGCGCGCCGAGCCCCTCACCGAGCAGATAGGGGGCAGCGGAAGCCGGCGCGAGGTGCAGCGGCCCGGTCGTGACGAGCGCGCCGAAGACCACCGCCGGATTGGCATAGGCGGCCGTCGGCGTCGCGATGATGTCCGCCACTAGCCAGGCACCGACGGCAAAGGGCCCGGTATCGGTCCGTCCGCTGCGCATGCAGCCGAACACCACCAGCATCAGCCCGGCGCTGGCGACCAGCTCGCCGCCAAGGCCCGGCCAGCCAAGCCCGCCAGCGAGGCCGCTCGCAGGTCCGCTCGGCCCGCCCCAAAGCGCAGCCGCCGCGGCACCCCCCAGCAGCCCGCCCAGCGATTGGGCTGCGACATAGGCGATGGTGCAGATGCCGTTGCGCTCGCGGCCCAGCCATTGCAGCAGGGTGATCAGCGGATTGTAGTGTCCGCCCGAGACGCTGCCCAGCGCGACGATCAGCCCGACCAGCGCCGCCGCGATCGCCACCGCCGTCACCGGCAGTATCATCCCCGGCAGCGTGGCGAACGCCCGCGCCGCGGCGATGCCGCTGCCGGTCGCTGCCAGCACCAGCGCGAAGGTGCCGATGCCCTCCACGCCGGCGCGGCGCCACAGCGCCAGCCGCGGATCGGATTCGTGGAAGCAGGTGCGCTGGGCTGCCATGTCAGCCCGCCTGCTGCTCCGCGAAGCGTGCCTCCACCTCGGCCATCTTCTCGGCCAGCTCGGTGGGCGTGAAGAAGCCCTTGGTGAAGCTGATGTTCGCAAAAGCGACGATCCAGCGTTCGTAATAGGGCAGCTTGCCGATCAGCGTCTCGCCCAGCGCTTCCACACCCTTGCGCTTCTCCTCGGTGTTGATAAGCTTCTTGAAGTCGAGCACGTCGGCCAACGCGTGGCAGCGCTTTTCCCACGGTTCCAGCACATGCTCGACGCGCTGCACCGAACCGGCTTCGAACCCGCCGATGTCGTTGGGCAGGCGGCTGACGAAATCCTGGGTGGGCATCACGCGGCCTCTTTCTCGAGCGTTACGGGGATGACGCCGATCATCGCGTCGCGGGTGACGATCGACGCCAGCTGCGCCTCGGACCAGCCTTCGGTACCCTCGGGCCGGCGTGGCAGGACGAGGTAGCGGATGACCGCGGTGGAATCGCTGACCCGGATCTCGACATCGTCGGGGAGGATCGTGCCGAATTCGGCGAGCACCTTGCGCGGCTCGCTCACGGCGCGGGCGCGATAGGGCTTGAGCTTGTACCAGTCGGGCGGCAGCCCCAGCACCGGGCGCGGATAGCAGGAGCAGAGCGTGCACACGATCAGGTTGTGAACCTCTGTCGTGTTCTCCAGCACGATCAGCTGGGTATCGTCGTAAAAGCTGATCCCCAGCTCCTCGCAGGCAGTGCGGCCGTTTTCGAGCAGCCGCGCCTTGAAGGCGGGATCGGTCCAGGCGCGCGCCACCACCGCGGCGCCCAGCGCGGGCGTGCGGCTGTCCAGCACCTCGATCTGGTGGCGGATGTCGTTGGCGGTAAGATAGCCCTTGGCGATCAGGATCTCGCGGACCGCCGTCTCCATCACCTCGTAATAGCCGGGGGCGGCATCGGCGGTGATCGGGGCGTGGTCGTCATGGCCGTGATCATGGTCGTGGTCGTGGTCGTGCGCCATCAGGCCTGCTCCAGCCAGGTTTCGAAGATTTCCATATGGAGTTCGTCGCGGGGCGAACCGTCATAGTCGCCCCAGACCTCGGTCATGGGGAACGACACGCGGTAGTAATGCAGCTTGTTGCCGGCGTTGCGGCCATAGCCTTCTTCTTCATTGTCGATCATCGCGGGTTCGATCACCCGCTCGACGATGCCGGCATGGCCGCGAAGATAGATCGGCACGCGGTAATGGCCGATCGGCGCGCGCTCCAGCACGCGGACCCGCTGCCCTACGGCAAAGGCGGGCAGTTCCTTCAGCGCCGGGACGACCGACGCAAGGGGTGACACATCCATTTGGCAGGCTCCCGAAACACCTGGCCAAAGGCTCGCAAAACAGGGGCTTGGCAGCCATTCTACGGAGTGGGGTGCGACCCCATACCGGGGTACGCTCTCGACCGGCTCGAGCCGGGCCGGTCATCGGCCGCGCGACGCGCCGCGACGCGTACATTCCCCCGGAGACGGATCTCCGGGGGAACGCAGCACGTGCGTCAGAGGCGCAGCGAGACGCCCGCGACGAGCTGGCGGCCAAGCAGGTCGTAGCCCATGATCGTGTTGCCGCGCAGCAGGCCGATACGGCTGCGGCTGTCCGGCACGATCGGCGGGTCGCGGTCGAACAGGTTGTTCGCCGCCAGACGGAACGTCATGCGCTTGTTGATGTCGAAGGTCAGCGCGAGGTCGAACCAGTCATACGCCTTGATGCCCGGATAGGCATCGCGCTTGTCGGCTTCCGGCAGCGCCGGGATACCGGTGCTGGCCGGCGCATATACCGTCATCGGCATGCCGCTGCGGTGCCGCCAGTTGAGCGACACGCTGGCGATCCGGCCCGGCGCCGTCCAGGTGGTGCGGAACTGGTGCGCCCAGGTCGGCATGCTCTCGCCGCAGCCGCTGCCGAAATAGCCGGTGCAGTCGCGCGGCGTGATGTCCGGCGCGCCCTGGCTGCCGACCAGCGTCATCAGCGTGCCGTTGAAGCTCATGTCGAGCGAACCGACACTGCCCAGGCCGACATTATACTGGCCCTGGAAATCCCAGCCATGCGACTTGGACTTGTAGCCGTTGGTCGAACCGCGTGAGACCCAGCCGGTCGCCGGGCTGGTTGTCGGCGAGCTGGACAGCGTGCCGTCGGCGTTGCGCTTGATGCCACGGCAATAATAGTCGTTGCCGGTGGTGAGGCAGCCGTTGAGCCAGTCGAGCGGGTTGAAGAACTCGAGCTGGTCCTGGAGGTCGATCAGCCAGCGATCGACCGATACCGTCAGGCCCTTCACGAAGCGCGGACGAAGCACCACGCCGAAGGTCTTGCTGTACGCGGTTTCCGGGCGCAGCGAAAAGCCGCCTTCCCGCACGGTGCAGGCATCGTTCGGGCAGATCAGCGTCGCGCTGTTGTACAGGTTCGTCGGCAGGCCCGTATTGGCGCACTGCTGCGGCGTCCAGGAAGGCGCGACGCGCGGGCCGTTGGGGTTCGACGCGTTGACCTGCGGTGCGCAGGGATCCGCATAGAAGCCCTGGTTGAAGCGGATGTTGGAGGCATCCGCCGCCGCACCGACGCCGGGCGCTGCCTGCGACTTGTTGATCGAGGCGCGGAAGGTGATGTCCTCGATGGGCGCCCAGATGCCCTCGATCTTCCAGGTGCCGAACTTGTCGTTCAGACGGTTGTACTTGGACAGGCGATAGCCGCCGTTCAGCTGCAGCAGGTTGGTCCAGGACTGGTGCTCGACCAGCGGCGCCTGGATTTCGAAGTTGCCTTCCAGGATGTTCTGGGTGGCGCGCGTGTTGCTGCCGCCGTTGTTCTCGATGTAGATCGCGTTGTAATCCGTGCGATCCATCTCGTCGCGATACTCGGCACCGACCGCGATCGCCACGCCCTGCTCGGCAAGCGGCGAGGTGACGCCATATTTGCCCAGGTCACCGCTGACCGTGCCGACGAACTGCAGCAGGCGCGGAATGCGCTTGGCGATACCGCCGGTCGCGCCGCCGAACAAATAGTTGTTCAGCGCCGAATCGTTGTTGAACGGCGCAAAGGCGTTGAACGGCACGCAGCTGGGATCGGTGCCGTTGACCACCGAGCGGCAGGTCGGGCGGCCGTTGACGCTCGTCACGTCGAGCGAGCGATTGACCTTGTCGTAGCTCGCGAACGGCACGTCGATCGTGTCGAGCTGCGCGCGCGACAGCATGCCGGCGACGTCATAGGACCAGACATCGTCCAGCACCCGACCGCGGACGCCCGCGGTGACGCGGTAGCCGGCGTTGATGAATTCCTGACGGACGAGCGGCTGCGAATCGAAGCGATAGCGCACGTCGAGCGGGGCGTACTGCCCGGCCACGCCCGCATTCGCGCCGCACAGCGTCTGCCCCTGCGAGGCGGAAAGGAACGGGTTGTCGCAATTGACCTGGTACGGCGTGCTGCCGAACGCTGTGTAGGAATAGTTGCGGTTGAGCTGGGTGTTGTACGACTTGTCGCGATACCACAGCACGTTGCTGTAGAGTTCGATATGATCGCTCAGCTGCGCGGTCAGGAAGCCGCCTGCGTTGACGCGGTGGAAGGGCCGCTGGAACGCCCAGTCGTCGTACGGATTGGCCGAGCTGCCTGCCACACCGCTGTTGATCGGGATGAAGGTGCCGTTGCCGTTCGGGTTGTTGACGTACTGCGTGCCGGCGTTCGGCCCCGCCTGCGGGATGATCGTGCCGGCGGGCGTGTAGCTGGCGCGCGAGCAGGCGAGCGGCGAGGTGCGGCTGCTGGTGATGACTTCGCACGTCGCATTCGAGCGGTCGCGCAGGCGGACCAGGCTCGACTGGCGATAGTCGGCAAAGGCCGAGATGTTGACCTTGCCGTCGAACAGGTTGGTGCCCGCAGCGATGCTCACATCGGCGCGGCCGCCGTCGTTCTTCCCGCCGAGCGTCGGGTTGAAACCGGCGCGCTGCGCCGCATCGGTCACCGCGCTCGCACGGTTGTCGTGATTGAAGAAGCTGTAGTTGCCGTCGACGCGGATGCCGGTGAAGTTCTTCTTCAGCACGAAGTTGACCACGCCCGCGACCGCGTCCGATCCGTAGACCGACGAGGCGCCGCCGGTGAGCACGTCGATGCGATCGACCAGCGCGTTCGGGATGATGCCGACGTCGACCGAGTTGGGCAGGCCGATGCGCAGGCCGTCGATCAGCATCAGCGTGCGCTCATAGCCCAGGCTGCGCAGCTTGATGCGCTGGCGGCCTTCGGAGTCGCTGAAATTCTGCTCGGAATTGACCTGGATCTGCGGCAGGCGGTTGGTCACTTCCTCAATCGTGGTCGCGCCCTGCGCGGCGATCTCGGCAGCGGTGGTGGTGACGATCGGCGCGGCCGAGCGGTTGTTGAGCCGCACGATGCGCGTGCCGGTGACGACGATCGGACCGCCGGCAGCGTCCTGGTCGGGCGCGTCGGCCAGCTTGGCCGAGGCGACCGGATCGCCGATCGAAACCGGCGGAGCGTCATTGGTCTGCGCGGCGGCAGGCACCGCCATCAACGCGGCCACGCAACAACTGCTGGCCCAAACTCCCCGTAGCAACATGAACAAGTCCCCTCTTGCTGACCAAGGCTCCGGAGACATCCGGCCGATCGGGGCCGCCATGCTCCGGGGAGCGCGGCTGCGCGGTGTTCGCGTCTGAGGCCCAAGCGGCCTTACCGGGCTTGGTCCCAAGAAGGTGTCATGCTGGTTTCATCTGGGCAACAACCAGGTTACCTAAAAAAGCAATTTGATTGCGATATTTCGCAGAGCGTTGCCGAAAGGTTACAATCTGGTTTCCATGCAAACGATTACGGGGCGCCGCGCGGGCACCCCGTGTCATCGTCAATGTGCCAGACGGCCATAGGAGGGAGGCCGATCCGCCTTGGCGGCACCGAAGCGGGACGGCTTGGCGCCCATGGTGAAGACCAGTTCGCCGCCTTGTGCCAGATCGGCATGACCGATCCAGTTGCGGCTCCAGGGATTGCCGTTCCAGGTTACCGATTGGACATATGGCCGGTCCGCAGCATTGCCGACCGCGCGAATGCGCAGGGTCCGCCCGCCGCCCAGCTGCATCTCGGCCCGATCGAACAGCGGCGAGCCGAACACATAGACGCCGCTCACCGGATCGACCGGATAGAAGCCGAGCGCGCTGAGGATGAACCAGGCACTGGTCTGGCCGCAATCGTCATTGCCGATCACGCCGTCCGGATCGGCCTTGTACATCTCGTTGCACAGGCGGCGCACCATCGCCTGGGTCTTCCACGGCGCACCGGCATAGGCATAGAGATAGGCAACGTGCTGGTTGGGCTCGTTGCCATGGGCATACTGGCCGACCAGGCCGGAAATGTCCGGCGGCGCGTTCTTGGGCAGCGTCGAGGGTGCGGTGAACAGCGCGTCGAGCTTGGCCTCGAACTTCTGGTCGCCGCCGAACAGCTCGATCAGGCCGTAGACGTCGTGCTGGTTGAGGAAGGTCGCCTGCCAGCCATTGGCCTCGGTATAGTCGCGCTGCTTGTCGGGGTTGTGGCCCAGCTGGATCGGATCATAGTCCTTCCACCAGCTGCCGTCAGCGAAGCGCGGGCGGGCGAAGCCGATGTCGGTACTGATCACGTTGCGATAGTTCTGCGCGCGCTTGCGCAGCGCCGCCGCATCGTCGTGGGCGCCGGCTGCCTCCGCGAGCACCGCCATCGCCCAGTCGTCATAGGCATATTCCTGGGTGCGGCTGACCGATTCCCAGATCTTGTCGGCGGGCACATAGCCGAGATCGTAGTAGAAGCCGCGGCCGAGCGTGCTGTCGATGTCCGGGAAGGTCCGGTCGAAGGCGCGCGCGCGGATCTTCGGCCAGGCAGCGGCATAGTCGGCCTGGATGCCCTTGTTGCGCGCTTCCGCCAGCACCGACACGGCGTGCCAGCCGATCATGCATGCGGTCTCGACGCCCTGGAGCGGCCAGACCGGCGGGCCATAGGGGCTCTGCTGGGTCTGGCGGACGAGGTCCTGGGTGAAGCGTGCCGCCATGTCCGGGCGGATCAGCGTGAGCAGCGGATGCAGCGCGCGGTAGGTGTCCCACAGCGAATAGGTGCTGTAGGCGGGGGCGTCGCCGGGCGCCTGGTGCACCTGACGGTCGAGCCCGACATAGCGGCCGTCGCGATCGGTGAAGAGCGTCGGCGAGAGCGAGGCGTGGTAGAGCGCGCTCGCCATGATGGTGCGGTGCGCAGGCGTGCCGCCCTCGACGCGGATGCTGCCCAGCTCGCGCGCCCAGGTCCGCGCCGCCGCCGCGCGGGTCGCGTCGAACGCCCAGCCGGGGGCCTCGGCCGCCAGCGCCGCCTTGGCGCCTGCGACGTCGACCGCCGAGATGCCGGTCTTGATCTCGATCGGCGCGGCGCCCGCATCGTCGAAGAAGAAGGCGACCTTGAGCCGCTTGCCGGTGACGCCGGTGGTGCCGGCGGGCGCGGGCGCGTCGTCGTCGCCGAAGAACTGCACGCGGCTCGGCTTGCGCGACAGCTGCAGCGCGAAGTGGATATGCCGCCCCTTGGCCCAGCGATTGACCTTGCGGCTGCCGGTGAGCAACCCTTCCGGCGAGAGCGCCAGCGACGCGTCCTCGACCAGCATCCCCTTGTCCCAGCTGTCGATGATCGCATGGGCGAAATCGATCAGGATGTGCCCTTCGCCCTTGGGGAAGGTGTAGCGGTGCTGGCCGGTGCGCTCGGTGACGGTCAGCTCGGCGAGCACGCCCGATTCCAGCCGGACGCGGTAATAGCCGGGCTCGGCATGCTCGTCCGAGTAGCGCTGGCGATAGCTGCCCTCTGGCTTT
>Ga0105237_10005152_pt1 | contig 14792 bp, 10 predicted proteins | sample KBSC24metaG_FD_81520 | JGI IMG/M metagenome (GOLD analysis project Ga0105237, IMG submission 81520) | Corn rhizosphere microbial communities from Kellogg Biological Station, Michigan, USA - KBS C2-4 metaG | ecosystem: Host-associated > Plants > Roots > Rhizosphere > Soil | place: Michigan, USA... | reverse complement strand
TGAATAATTTCCGATTGATGTCGAGGTATTCTTTGTCGGCGCCGTACGAGCCGTATTCATTTTCTATCTGCACCATGAGGATGTTCCCCCCATGATTTACCTGGAGAGGAGCCAGCTGACGGCCTATCTCCTTTATATATTGCTCATATTCATGGAGGTAATGCGGCTCTTTACTCCGTACGACAAGCCCTTCTTCATTCTGCAGCCAGTAAGGATACCCGCCAAACTCCCATTCCGCGCATACATAAGGGCTTGGCCGGAGGATGACCCACAGACCCTCTTCCCGGGCGATCTTTACAAATTCACCTACATCATTGTTACCAGAGAAGTCGAACACCCCTTTCTGGGGCTCATGCACATTCCAGAATACGTATGTGCCGATAGTATTCAGTCCCATAGCCTTTGCCATTTTCATACGGGCACGCCAGGCCTCCCGCGGCACCCGGGGATAATGCATCTCCCCCGAGATCATGACAAAAGGTTTCCCATCCAAAAGAAAGGCGGAATCGCTCAATGCAAAGCTGTGCTGCGCACGCAGCCCCATGGTCAGCAAAATACCGAGTACGGTGCAGTAAAACCTGATTTTCATAATTCTAAATATGGCGGGTGAATTCCGTATATAGACACCAACTTCGGGGTCTCTATACCAAATGATGCCAAAATAGTTGAATAAAATCCCAAAACTGTCAATCGGACGCTTTACGCCCATAAATAATTTTAGCGAACCTAAAATAGCCAAATCAAATAATTACTGCTAAAATGAAAAGATTGCTCATCGCCACTCTCGTATTATTCTTTTGTACGATGGTCAAGGCCCAGACCAGGAAGGTCACGGGCAGGGTCACATCCCCTACAAATGCCCCCCTCAGCGGCGTAACGGTACAGGTAAAAGGCCAAAAGACCGCAACGAACACCGATGCGGATGGAGCATTCTCCATCCCAGTTCCGGAACAGACACCCCTGGTCCTTGTGTTTTCCTCCGTTGGATTCGGGACAAAAGAGGTGAATATCGCGGGCAACGCGCCGGTGACGGTGGTACTCACAGAGAAAGTGCAGGGGCTGAACGATGTAGTAGTGGTAGGATATGGTACGGCCCGTAAGAGGGACCTCACCGGCTCAGTCGCCTCGGTCAGCGCCAAAGACCTGGACAAAACCCCGATCATCCGGGCGGACCAAATGCTACAGGGTCGTGTCAGCGGTCTGCAGTTCACCCAGACGGACGGTCAGCCGGGCAGCGTGACCTCCATTCGTATACGGGGAACCAATTCCATCAATTCGGGTAATGAGCCCTTGTATGTCATCGACGGATTTGCGGGCGCAGGTGACCTGAACTCCATCAATCCGGGGGATATCCAGTCCATAGAAGTGCTGAAGGATGCATCGGCCACGGCCATTTATGGCAGCCGGGGAGCCAATGGCGTCATACTGGTGACGACAAAAAAGGGTACAGCCGGTGCACACGCCATTACGGTGGATGGTTATAACGGTGTGCAGAAAGTATCCAAAAAACTCAAGCTGATGAATGCTCAGCAGTTCGGCACATACCTGGACAGCCTGCAGTCGGCAGCCAATGCAGTCAACCCCTCTTCAGCCCTGGCCCTGCCATATACCGCGGACCAGATCAGCAGGCTGGGAAAAGGTACGGACTGGCAGGACGCTCTGTACAGGGTGGCCCCCATTCAAAATTACCAGGTAGGCTTCTCGGGTGGCAATACGGACACACGCTACTACCTCAGCTTTAATTACTTTGATCAGGCTGGCATCATGAAAAATACGGGCTTCCAGCGCGGCACCATCCGAATGAACCTCGACAAGAAGGTCAGCGATAAATTCAGGATCGGATTTACCTCTCAGATCGCCTATACCTCCCAATTGATAGACGTTACCAAGACGGACATCGGCTATGGCGCAGCCGGCTCGGTGCTGAATATGAACCCCGCCAACGCCGTTTATGACAGCACGGGCGCATTTACTTACCAGAATCAACCCCTTCCTTATGTGTCGGTGATCGGCAACCCCGTTGCGGGTATCGTCCTCTCCATCGACAGGATCGGCACTTTCAGAGGACTGGTCAATTTCTTCGGCGAATATGAGATCATCCCGGGGCTTAGATGGAGGTCCAGCATCGGGGCCGACTATAGCAGCGCTACGGAAAAAAGGTTTATCCCCACAACCACCTACCTGGGCTCCCAATCCAACGGCTCCGGTTATCAGGGCACCAGCAATAGATATTCATGGCTGAATGAAAATACACTCACCTATACAAGGACGTTCAATAATATTCATACGGTAGATATCGTGGGTGGTTTCACGCTGCAGGCATTCGATACCAGCGCCTATACGTCCTCGAGCACAGGTTATTTCACCAACACACTGGGCGCAAACAACCTGGCCATCGGATCCAACGTGCAGACACCGGGCGCATCCGGCACCCTGAATACGCTCGCCTCCTATTTCGGGCGCATCAACTACCGGCTGAAAGAAAAATACCTCTTTACCTTCACCATGCGAGCGGACGGATCATCACGGTTTGGAACAACGCACAAATGGGGCTACTTCCCTTCCGGCGCCTTTGCCTGGCGCGTCTCGGATGAAGACTTTATCAGGAATATCCGCTCCATCAGCGAGCTGAAGCTTCGCACCAGCTATGGTATTACGGGCAACCAGGAAATAGGCTCCTACCAATCCTTGTCGCAGTATGTTACCAATGGCTATTCGCTCGGCTCCTCCCCCGTCCGGGTTGTGGGCATTACCCCAAACAATATTGCCAACCCGAACCTGAGCTGGGAGAGTACTTCGTCGGCCGATGCAGGCATCGACCTGGGTCTGTTAAGCAATCGTATCACCGTGACAGCCGACTACTATTATAAGACTACCACCAGGCTCCTGTTGAATGTATCCGTCCCCCAGTCTTCAGGGTTCTCTTCTATTCTGTTGAACTCGGGAAAGGTGCGCAATCAGGGATTTGAGGTGTCGGTCACCTCCCGTAACATCGACGGCCCTATGATCAAATGGACCACTACTGTCAACTATGCCGCCAACAGGAACAAGGTATTGAACCTGAATGGTACGGATAGTGTTCTGGCCGGCAAGACAGGACCTTATATTCTCACCAACGGTCTGGCGCCTTCCAGACTTATCGTAGGACAGCCGATAGGCAATTTCTACGGCTATGTCTTCAAAGGTATCTGGCAGACACAGGACCAGATCACCAAGAGCGGTATCAAAGGAAAATATGTACCCGGTGATCCCATCATCGCCGACCTCAACCATGACAGCTCGATCACCGGCGCCGACCAGACGATCGTAGGACATGCCCAGCCGAAATTCATCTATGGCATGAACAATGACGTTAGTTATGGTCGATTGACGCTGTCAGTGTTTGTACAGGGTGTATATGGCAATGATATCCTGAATGTGACGAAGTATTCCCACACAACAGGCGGCACCAATAATCCCTTTGCCGATGTAGTGGGAGCCTGGAACGGAGCGGGCACCAGCAATACAGTACCCCGTGTATACAGCTCCATGGAAAAAGGCCTCGGGGTGGTAAGCAATTTCATCGAAAAGGGGAGCTATCTGCGTATACAGACCGTGACACTGTCGTACAATGCGCCGCTGCCAAAGGTCACCCATGTCTTCAAGAGTTCGCAGATCTATTTCACTGTGCAGAATGTAGCGACCATCACGGGCTACTCAGGATACAATCCGGAAGTAAGCTCTTATGGACTGGACAACCTCAGCTCCGGCGTTGATCTGAATCCCTATCCTCCCGCAAGGACCTTTATTGCGGGTATTAAAATGACATTTTAAATCTTATGACAATGAAGAAGACAATATTATACATCGGTGCGGTACTCCTCCTGCTTGGTTCCTGTAAGAAATTCCTGCAGGAGAAGCCACAGACATTCCTCACTCCCGACAATTTTTATAAAACAGCAGCCGATGCGTCTGCCGCGCTCAACGGGGTTTTCAGCGGATTGGAGGCACAGGCTTATTACGGACGGACGGTATGGATCATCTCGGAGAACTCCGCAGACATGCTTTATCCTCCAGCCGGCAATAGTGACAGGGTCACCTTGTATCAAAACAATTATACTGCCACCAATGGAGAGATTGCCAACTGGTGGAACAGCAGCTACAAATTGATCAAAGGCGCCAACGATGTCATTGCGCATGTTCCCGGTATAAAAATGGACACGACAGCCCGGAACAATATTGTGGGCAACGCCAGGTTCCTGCGCGCCATGGCTTATTTCGACCTGGTACGCTGCTTCGGGGATTTACCTCTCGTCATCGCGCCGGTGGTGGGAAGCACGGACACCAGCCTTTACGCACACCGAACGCCTGCTGTCAAAGTTTATCAACAGATCGTAAGCGACCTGCAATATGCCGAGACCTGGTGTACACCCGAGAATAAGATCGCCTCGGGCAATAAAGGGCTGGTCTCAACAGGCGCCGCCTCCGCCATGCTGGCCAGGGTCTATCTTACAAGGGCAGCCACTTCCTTTGCCGACCCGTCCGACAATCAGAATGCGCTTGCGGAATGTAACAAGGTCATCGGCTATCCTTATTACACCCTGCTGTCCAATTATAAGGATATCTTCGACTGCTCCAGGAAATACGGTCCGGAACATATCTTCTGTATCCAGTTCGGGTTACCGCCCAGCACGGGAAATATTACCCTCCGGATGTTTACACCGAGCGCACTTGGCGGCTCCGCCTCCTTCTTCTGTCAGAACAGCTTTTTCAACAATGGCTATAGCTATGCGGATTCCATCCGGAGAAGTTGGAACATAGCCAACAAGGCAGTCAGCATCGTCAATGGGGCAACGGTATCCGCAACGCCTTTCTTCTACAAATACAGGGATAGTCTTTGGACCAACCAGAGCAACAATTCCCGTGTCAACTGGATCGTGCTGCGACTGGCGGATGTATATCTGATGCAGTCGGAGGCGTTGAACAATATCGACCCGACGGATCCCACCAAGTTCAATGGTCTCAACAAGGTCAGGGCAAGGGCGGGGCTGACAGATCCTACGCAGCAGTTGAATTTCACCAACACTGTCACTGCGTCGGACTTTGTAGATAGCCTCGTGGCAGACCGTGCGCGAGAGCTTTGTGTGGAAGGTGAAAGGAGATGGGACCTCATCCGGCTGGGGCGATTTAAACAAAGGATGAGCACGCTGGGTATAACCATCGATGATAACCATCTGCTCATGCCCATTCCATTGTCGGAGATACAGGTGAACCGTAACCTTACGCAGAACCCAGGGTTTAACTAACTTAAAAATGAGTCTTGGGCCGTACCGGCAATTTTTGCATACTTTTAATGCACATAATTGTCAATACCATGCGAATCCTGGCCTTCTCTCTCCTGCTGCTGATAAGCTATACGTTGCCCGCACAGAAACTGTTACGGGTAGGTGTAGCCGGTCTGACCCACGACCATGTGCACAACATCATGAACCAGTTCAAGAGGGGAGAGGTGATCATTGCGGGTATTGCAGAGTCTGATCCGCAGCTGATCCAACGCTACAAGAACACTTATCATCTGCCGGATTCGCTGTTCTATCCCAGTCTGTCGGCGCTGCTGCAACATATTCATCCCGATGCGGTGCTGGCTTACAACGCCATCTCCGAACATCTGGGTGTGGTAGAACTTTGCGCGCCAAAGGGTATCTCCGTCATGGTAGAAAAACCTTTGGCCACCACCGTCAAGGATGCGGAGCGTATAGCCAGCCTGGCCACCCAATATCATATCCATGTGCTCACCAATTACGAGACCACCTGGTATAATACCAATCAGCAGGTCAACGAAATGGTCAATGAGCAGCATGCCATCGGCGCCATCCGCAAAATGGTGGTACATGACGGGCACCAGGGACCGAAAGAGATAGGTTGTTCCAAGGACTTTCTGGGATGGCTTACCGATCCGGTGAAGAATGGCGGAGGGGCCATCCGGGATTTCGGCTGCTATGGGGCCAACCTGATGGTCTGGCTGATGCAGGGCAAGGCGCCAATAGCCGTTACGGCCATGACCCATCATATAAAACCAGACGTCTACCCCAAAGTGGACGATGACGCCACCATTCTATTGGAATATCCCGATGCGACGGGTATCATCGAGGCATCCTGGAACTGGCCTTTTGGCATCAAGGACCTGGAGGTCTTTGGGGTTACAGGCTATCTGCATGCGCTGGATCCGAATATCCTGCAACAGCGGATGAAGAAGAATTACGACAGCGTCGCCGTACATCCTGCCGTCTATCGCGACAATCTGCCGTATTTAGCGGATGTCCTCAGCGGAAAGGTCGACCCGGGGAATGACCTGTCCTCTCTCCCCAACAATCTTATTGTGGTGCGTATACTGGATGCTGCCAGCCGCAGCGCCAAAGAAGGAAAGAGGATCGTGCTTTAATTCGCGGTTCTCCCTATCTTTAGGCCCCAAAAATACCCCCTTATGATCTCCATCCGCATCTTCGTGACGGGCGGCACCTTCGACAAGGAGTACAATGAGCTGACAGGCGAGCTCTTTTTTAAGGAGACTCATCTTCCGGAAATGCTCAACCGTGCCCGTTGCACCATCGACGTGACAGTAAGGACGCTTATGATGATCGACAGCCTCAACATGACAGATGAGGACCGTGAGCTCATCGTCCATCAATGCCGGGCTTCGGAGGAAGATAAGATCATCATTACCCATGGCACCGACACCATGTCTGTCACCGCCCGCGTACTGGCCGAAAAGGTAAAGGACAAGACCATCGTCATCACCGGCGCCATGATCCCATATAAATTCGGCAGCTCCGACGGATTCTTCAACCTGGGTGGCGCGCTGGCCTTTGCACAGACGCTACCCCATGGAGTATATGTAGCCATGAACGGCCGCTATTTCACCTGGGACAATGTCCGGAAGAACAGACAGACGGGGCAGTTCGAGGAGCTGCAGTAAGAAGCCAGCGCTGGGCATCGGGAGCAAGATCATTTATTTTCCGGCTAATTTGTCACATATCTCCGGGCATTCGTCACATTTGAAAAATTTCTCTGGCCTCATGCGGTAATCTTGTTCCCAAAAACCGCCACAATGAAAAAGTTTTTCTGCCTCCTGATGCTCACCCTCCCGCTGGCCAAGATGCAAAAGGTGCAAGCTCAGATCCATGCCGGCAAGACAGACACGCTCTACTCCAAGACCCTTGGCGAGAACCGCCGCCTTCTCATATATCTCCCCTCCAGCTATGGGGACACCTATTTCTATCCCCGCCGCTATCCCGTCCTTTATCTCCTGGACGGCGACAGCCATTTCAACCCGGTATCCACTATCGTACAAATGCTAAGTGAGAATCGCGGCCCCATGGATTTTCCCGAGCTTATCATAGTAGCCATCCCCAATACGGACCGCATCCGCGACCTCACGCCTACCCATGTCACCCATGACCTCAACCCCGAGTCGGACAGCGCCTCCCTCAGCCGCACAGGCGGCGGCGAAAAATTCATCAGCTTTATCAGCACGGAATTGATGCCGCACATCGATTCCCTCTATCGCACCGCGCCTTATAAAATATTCATGGGGCATTCCCTGGGCGGTCTCACGGTCATCAACACCTTTCTTCATCATACCTCGCTATTCAATGCCTATGTCGCCCTTGACCCCAGCATGTTCTGGGATGACAAGAAAATATTACACCAGGCAAAGGACATCCTACAAGAAAAGAAGTTCGGCGGCAGGGCTCTGTATCTCGGCATTGCTGACAACCTGGCCCCCGGAGTAGACACCAGCGCCATTTGGTCCGATACGACAAACCTCTTCAGCATACATATGGGATCCATCTTTACACTCAGGAACAGCATCCTCACCGCCTGGCCCCATTCCACACCGCCACCCTTTGTCCCTTTTACAGGCCAGGTACCCGTTGCTGAAAAGGTTCCACCGGCAGGTACGCCGCCATTTAGGTTTGCCTGGAAATATTATCCCGACTATGATCATGGAGCCCTTCCCCTGCCCGCCGAATACGACGCACTTCGATTCGTATTCAACTATTATACACTCGTCTTCCCCTTCCACGAGTTTTTTGCTCCCGGCTGGACACAGGATTCCCTGATAGCAGCGCACTACAGGACCATTAGCTGGTATATGGGATATAAGGTCGCTCCGCCTGAGTTTGTCATCAATAATACCGGCTACCAATTGATGGGAGGCCATCAGCTGGACAGGGCCGCCTATTACTTTCACCTCAATATGGACAACTATCCCAACAGCTTCAATGTATATGATTCGATGGGGGATGTACTGGCGGCGCGGGCGCAAAAGGATTCGGCCATGAAATGCTATCAGAAGGCCCTGCAGCTGCGTGAAAATCCGGACACCCGTAAAAAGCTTGAGGATCTAAGCAGGTAGCTCTACCGTGCGGAACCAGTAATTGATAAAGGATCTTATTTTGAAAATAGTATCGTTGTAGGAGGCCGGCTTTTGTATAAAACTGCTGGCCCCTGCTGCGTAACTTGACAACACATCCCCCGGGAGGGCGCTTTCACTGAGAACGATCAGCGGCACTTTCTCATATCCCTCCATGTCCCTGATCACGCGTATGAGATCCATGCCATCGAAAGGCTGTGCATTCATATTTAGCAGTATCAGCGAGGGTTTGTTAACGGGGTCCTCTAAATAGGCCGATAGCTCGGCAGGGTAAATAAAGTCGATCCCACCCTCGAAGCCCTCCGACTGAAAGGTTTCTTCCGTAAGCCACCTGTCGTCCTGGTCATGCTCGACCATAAGTATTCTGCCAGTCATCATGAATTTGATTTAGTCTCCTTAAAATTACTTATTTTCCCTGGAAATAACAGCACATGAGAAAACCTCTTACCGCCGTAGTTATAGCAACGATGGCTTACATGACAGTGTCTGCACAACCCGCCCCCAGCCCTGCTCCCGACACCTCCGTTATCACAAAACCCGACAAGGCGGTGACCAAACATTCCATCAAGGTCGATGGAAAGGTCATCAACTATACAGCCACGGCGGGCACATTGCTGCTAAAGAACGAAAAGGACGAATCCGTCGCGCTGTTTGGCTATACAGCTTATATCAAGGATGGCGAAGGCGATGTTTCCCGTCGTCCGCTGACCTTTGCCTATAACGGCGGCCCCGGCTCTTCTTCCATCTGGCTGCATATGGGCGCCCTGGGCCCCCGTCGCGTAGTCCTCAACGACCCAAACCCCAACGCCGCGCCGCCGCATAAAATGGAAGACAATGAGAATTCCATCATCGATGTCACAGACCTCGTCATGATCGACCCCGTCGGCACGGGCCTGAGCCATCCCATCGGCAAGGCCACCAATAAGGACTTTTGGGGCGTCGACCAGGATATCAAGTCCATGAGCCAGTTCATCACGCAATATGTAAAGGAGTACGACCGGTGGAATTCCCCCAAGTACCTTTTGGGCGAAAGCTACGGCACTACCCGTTCGGCGGGCATCGCCAGCTATCTGCATGACAATATGGGTTTACAGCTGAATGGAGTGATCCTCGTATCCGTTGCGCTGGACATTCACCAGCTCACCTTCCAGGACGATATATCTCACGTCGTCTATATACCCACCTATGCGGCCACAGCCTGGTTTCATAACAAGCTCTCCAATAAGCCCACCGATCTCGACGCATTTCTGAAAGAAGTGAGAAGCTTCTCCCAGGGCGAATACGCCACGGCCCTCCAGAAAGGCGATGCGCTCAGCGATGCGGAAAAGGCACAGATAGCCGCAAAACTCTCCGGCTACACCGGGCTAAGTAAAGAATATTGGATAAAAGCCAATCTCCGGGTGCCCGAGCCCGCCTTTACACAAGAGCTGCTTCGGGACGAACACCAGACGGTGGGAAGACTGGACGCACGCTATAAAGGCATCAACCAGGACCTGTTGAGCGAGTTTTCCAATGACGATCCGCAGAGCACACAGATCAGTCCGCCTTATATAGCGGAGTTCATGAGCTATTACTACGGCGAGCTCAAGGTGAACAAGAACTATTCTTATCATGTATCCGCCTATGCCGCGGAAGGTTTTAAATGGGACTGGCATCATGCCGCCAACGGCGGGGATGGATTTCCTACCAGCCCCAACACCAGCGTGGACCTGGCCAATGTCATGAGCAAAAACCCTAATCTGAAGATCCTGGTGTTGAATGGCTATTATGATATGGCTACACCTTTCTTCGGCACGGAATACACGTTCGACCACATGGGTCTGGAAAGAAAAATACGCAGCAACGTCACGATGAAATACTATCAGGCAGGACATATGATGTATATCCATACGCCTTCACTGGTCGCATTCAAAAAAGACGTCGCTGCGTTTATACAGGATAATTCGAAATAAGTATTCCCAAGATCAATGAATATAAAACACCTGGTAGTTGTCGTCGTCATCATGATGGTGCATGACTATCAGGTTTCTTCCGTTGACCTGTAACGAGCTGTCGATACCGGAGCCGGCATTGTAAATGTATCTTCCGGGACGCCCCTGCTCGTCCTGCAATCCTGCCTCCCTGAATATCCAGTAATAGCGGTTTCCGTTGGGCTGTGGATCAAATTCAAACGTGCCATTGTCATATTTGAGGTAATGGTTCATACTGTTCTTCAGGAAATAGTAGGGTTCTCCCGTACGCGTAAAGCATCCGGCTTTCTCCATATAAAATGCCTGAGGTACAGGATCTATCTGTACCAAAAAGAAGGTGGTCTGCGCCTGGTTGAGCGGTTCCGTCACGCCCGAGATCCTGTTTTGCCGTAGGTATCCGTATACACTGGTCCTTACATCTTCCACCACGCCGGTGATCCCGGTGAGCTGGTCGAATGGCGAAGGAGTCGCCGGCACATGAACGTTTGTCTGTACAGATACAGTAGCCGAATTGTTCCTGGGATTGTCCTGGACCTGGTATACATCCAGGCCCTGCGAAAACTGGGGCGCTATGCTTACTGTAAACGGCGATCCACCACGCGGCTGCTCGATATTACCGGGCACCCCCATCAGAAAGTAACCGCGTACCGTATCGACTCCGATGGTCCACATGTCAATAACGGCGATCTTATTGGCAAGCACCGGGGGCATACCTGCATTGTAGACCATGATGGGTGACTGTCCAAACTGAAAATTCAAAAGAATGGGATAAGGAGACGTCCTGACCACCGTCGAAGTGCTTTTGACCACTGCCGTAAATGGAAAACGCATCCGCTGAGCACAATAGTCATACACCATATCATTGCCCATTGTCAGCGATATGGAGAGCTCCCCCTGGAAGGTGTGAAACCTTGGCCCGGTGCCATGACCCGGTATGGCGGCGGTCTGACCGCTGGTAGCGATCTCCTGACTGAACCCATTAAAAGAGAGCCCTATCAGAGCTAGCAGGATAAATGACTGTTTCATATACTTATGGTTTTGATGTGGGTTAAAATTATACCCGCCACCACCCCCTTCCCTAATTGATGTTCGGCGTTGGACCTGCTTCCTTTCTTGATTTATAATAAAAAATACCTATATTTAAACGAGCTTAGTATTTTTTGCCAGGCTGTCCACTCCTAACACTCATTTTTCCCTAAACTCAGGCCTATGGGGTCCGAAAACGTCCAGGTGTCCTTCTTTCAGCACATCAAGGCATTATTGCCCCCTCATTTATCATTAGTAGACGAGATTGCCGAATTACTGCATATAAGCAACGACAGCGCCTATCGCCGTATACGGGGAGAAAAACCCATGGCTTTTGACGAGCTGCAGAACCTTTGCGGGCATTTTAAAATATCGCTGGATCAGTTCTTTCACCTGCAGAGCGATTCCCTCGTCTTCACCGGGCGGACAGCCGGACAGGACACCTTTGATTATGAACAATATCTGCAGGATGTAATACGGAACCTCAAGCTGATGAATTCCTTTTCGTCAAAGGAATTGTATTACCTCAATAAGGACATCCCCATCTTCCATTACTTCCATTACCCAGAGATGGCGGTATTCAAATCCTTTTTCTGGATGAAGACCATTTTGCATTACCCGCAGTATGCCAGCCAATCCTTCCGGCTCGACGGCTCCCTGAATGAAAAAGTGTTAGAATTGGGGCATCAAATGCTGGACGCCTATCATTCCCTCCCATCCCAGGAAATATGGAATACGGAAAGCATCAACAGCACCATCCGGCAGATAGAATATTATAAGAATTCAGGCGTCTTTGCTTCCAGACAGGATATCATCATCATTTATGACAGCCTGCAAAAGATCATCGACCATCTGGAATGCCAGGCCGAAGCCGGGTACAAGTTCACAGCCGGCAGTTCCATTGAAAAGGCGGGTGCGCCTTATAAGATCTATGTCAATGAATTTATACTGGGGGATAATACGATACTCGCTATGCTGGGGGATAGGAGGATAACATATGTCAATCACTCCGTCCTGAACTATCTGGTGACGAGCGACCCAGGTTTCTGTGAATACACTTACCAGCATATCCGCAATATCATAAAAAGGTCTACGCTTATCAGCGAGGTAGGCGAAAAGGAAAGGAAACGATTCTTCAACATACTCAGGGAAAAGGTCAGCGCGCGACAGCATGCGTTATAGGACCGGCGTCCGCGACACATTCAGCACTACCTTGCCCGGCCGCAGCGTGATCAATGGGCGCATGACAGGCTCCCGCCCCGTAGAAGAAATAGTAAAATGCCGAAAGAAGGCATGCAGGAAAAAGCACATTTCCGCCATCGCAAAATTATTGCCGATGCAAAGCCGGGGCCCCGCTCCAAAAGGGAAAAAGGCGGGCATCTTCTTTAGCTTACCATTCCCGTCCAGAAATCTCTCCGGCATAAAGGCCTCCGGGTTCTCCCAATGATCCCTGCTTCGATGTACGCCATAAAAAAAGGACAGGATCACCGTATCCCTGGGATAAGTCCACTGACCGACACCGTCATCAGACAACGCCATCCTGTCCGTCATAAAGGCGGCCGGACGCAGTCGCATGGATTCATTGATCACCGCATTGATATAGTCGTTCCGTACGCTGTCATAAATGTCGGTGGTCTCCGCTACGACACGCAACCTCTCCATTACGGAAGGCTCTTTCGCCACCATCGACAGCAGCCAGCTCAGGGTATTGGCCGTCGTCTCATGTCCTGCTACCATCAGTACCTGGACCTCATCGATGATCTGATCGTCCGTCATGCCTTCTCCGGTGTCTTCATAGCGGGCATTGAGCAGCATATCCAACAGATCGTTATAAGTACGCGTGTCCTTCCTGCGCTGATCGATGATGTTGTGCATGATGGCACGCATTCTGTCCCGCCGCCGGATATTGACCTTGTCCTGGTGCGTGAAGATATAGGTCAGGCGGCGCAGAGGCCGGTTCATATCCTTTATGACAAATTCCTGCATGCTGTTGAACAGCGAACTTATTTCCTGCATCGTCTCAAAGGACAGGTCGATATCGAACAGGCTGCGGAGAATGATATTGAAAGCCAGCCGATGAATGGGAGGATATACATCGATAGCCTCGCCGACAGGAAAAGATGTCAGCGACATTCCGACGCTCTCCACCATGATCGAATACAGTCCCTGCAGCTTCTTCATATGGAATCCCGGCTGTATCAGTCTACGCTGCTGCAGCCAGTAGCTGCCGCTGGAGAAGAGCAGCCCATTGCCAAACAGTGTCCCGATCTTATCCACCATGTATTTCGATTTGTGATAATTGGTGTGATTATCGCGAAGGATGTGCTGGACAAAGGACAGATCGCGGGTAATGATAATAAGCCTGTTGCCGGGAAATACGACGGAATAAGTATCTCCGAACTTCTCCATATTGATGGTGATGGCATCGATGGTATTGCGACGGAAATAGCGCAGGCTGCGCAGGATAAGGCGTGTAGTATTATATCCCTTTGGAATGGAGTAGTTGGTGCGGGCATCCATATAGGGTAAAGTTAGTACATTAAAGAGGGTACGAACCTTGGCGCGGTCCTTTTTTTACTAGCCTGTTCATACCCGTATGCCAGTGACAGCAATTCCCCTTCCTTATAGGCGCCTGCTACAAAGGAAAGCCCTACCGGCAATTCCTGCACCATTCCCATCGGCACGGTGATGTGGGGATAGCCTGCCTTGGCAGCGGGAGAAGAAAATGAAAATCCTGATCCATAGCCGCCCAGTACGAGGTCGGTACAGCAGGCTGGGCCATTGGTGACACCTACGATGGCATCCAACCCGTATTTGAGTATCAGGTCGTCGATGATCTTTCGCGCGCCTGTACTTTTCTCCAGGGCATCGAGGTATTCTTTGCTGTCCAGACCGCCCTTTGCCTGGCTGCTTTCCAATGTCTCCTGTTTGAAGTAAGGCATGGCCCTGGCCTCATTGTTCCGGTTGAACGCAATAAGCTCCTCCAATGATCGCATTCCCTCCACACCGGCTAAGTATTTATTCAGTCCGTCCTTGAATTCGTATTGCAAGACGGTGAATTCTGATGATCCCAGATCCCGGATGGGTGTGAACAGATCGATCTCTATGATCTCCGCTCCCTGCTCCTTCATGGTGTCTATGGCCTGCCGATACAGGGCTACTACCCCTTCATGTCCTTTCAATTGGGACTTTTCAATCCCTATTTTTTTCATTTTCAATCCACTTTCCAAACACCAGGTGCTGTAGTCTGTCTTCGCCCGCCCAACACTCTGCTTTGTCACCGGGTCCTTTTCGTCCACGGCAGCCAGCGCTCCCAGCAGTATAGCGGCATCCTTCACGGTGCGGGCCATAGGTCCGGCCGTATCCTGTGTGGCGGAGAT
>Ga0105237_10005148_pt1 | contig 14798 bp, 16 predicted proteins | sample KBSC24metaG_FD_81520 | JGI IMG/M metagenome (GOLD analysis project Ga0105237, IMG submission 81520) | Corn rhizosphere microbial communities from Kellogg Biological Station, Michigan, USA - KBS C2-4 metaG | ecosystem: Host-associated > Plants > Roots > Rhizosphere > Soil | place: Michigan, USA... | reverse complement strand
GCGCTGGACTGGTCGGGATCGCCGTTGGTGGCCGCGAAGACGAAGCCGGTATTGGCGTCGAGGAACTTGACGTCGAGGATCATGCCGGCCTTGTCGGACAGGTCGATCAGCCTCCACGTCTTGCCGCCATCCTCCGAGCGGAGCAGCTTGGCGGGGCCGTTGGCGCGCCCGGCCGCATCGATCAGCACCTCATCCTGGAGGCTGCCGGCGATGATCGTGCGGGTGTGGAGGATGTCGATCGAGCAGACGCCCGGCATCGCGGTGGTGCCGATCGCGGCGGGGTGCCAGCTCGCGCCCCCGTCGGTCGTCTCGTAGAGCGGGTTGGCGTCGCTGATGTCGGCGAGCCCCGCGCCGAGATTGCCGGCGAACCCGTGCTTCGCGTCGATGAAGCCGAGCGAGCGGATGAAGGTGCCGGGATGATCCCAGGCCAGCGCCCAATGCTGGCCGCCATCGGTGGTGCGATAGAGCTTGCCCTTGCCCGTGCCGTAGAAGCCGAGCTGGCGATCGACGAAGACGATGTCGTCGCGCTTCGACGGATAGGCCTCCGTCGGCATGACATGCCACGTGGCGGCGAGGGCGGCGGAAACGGGGAGGAGGGCCGCGACGAGCGGCAGGAGAACGCGAACCGGTTTCATGCAGTCTCTCTGGTCTGGGATGGGGGCGGCCGCCGTGGCTCAGGCCGGCGGATCGCTGTGCTGGGAGTAGATTGCGTGCCAATGGCCATCGCGATAGACGAAGATGTCGCAGGAGCGGACCGGGGTCGCCGTCTGCGGATCGGTCGTCGTCCAGGCGAGCACCGCCGTATCGCCGTAGAGCGCCACCTCGGGATGCGAGGGCCATTTCGCCCGATAGGCCGCCGCCTTCGCGGCATAGGCTTTCACTTTTCCGGGATCGCGCGTGCCGTTGACGATGGTGGCCTTGTCGGTCGCCTTGCCGTCATGGCCGATCGACCGATATCCCGGCAGCAGCAGCCAGTCGACGAAATCGGCATCGCCGCGCATCTCGGCATCGCCCCAGGCCATGTCCTCGGCGATCACGGCCTCCGCCGTCCGGGCGTCGGCCGGCCGCGGTGCGAGACCCGCCGATACGCACGGCGTCCCGAGAAGCAGACCGATTCCGGTCGCCGCCAGGATCCTGGCCCCGGCGCCGCCGGGCCGGGCGCCCGTCACTTGCCCCATCCTATTGTCTCCTGCCATCGGCCTGCGCTCTGCCTGGCGCCGGTTTGATCGGCACGGGCAGGCCTAGCGCGCGGATGTCCCTGCGCAGCATGGCAAACGACCAACGGCATGGCCGCCTCGACCAACGACGGGCGGCCAACCGCCACGCGGGCTGTCGCGCCCGCCCCGAACGTGTCAAGAATGCGGGAGCTGAGGTTCGCGCATCGACCCGTTCAGGCGAGGGGTTGCCGCGCGCCTTCCGGTGCGATCGTCGTCGTGAACCTGTCAGGGGGGAACCATGCGGAAGATATGGATGCACGCAAGCCTGGCCCTGGCCCTGCTGGGCCCGGCGCCGGCCCTGGCGCAAGCCGATGGCATGGCCGGCATGCACCAGGCCTTCCCCCAGACGATCGACGATTGGGCCCGGGGCGCCAGAATATTTGCCGGGATGGGCGATTTCCATCGCCCGATCGAGACGTCGTCCACCGGCGCCCAGGCCTATTTCGACCAGGGCATGCGCTTCCTCTGGGCCTTCAACCATGACGAGGCGGCGCGCTCCTTCGCCCGCGCCACCCAGCTCGATCCGAAATGCGCGATGTGCTTCTGGGGCGTAGCCCTCACGCTCGGCCCCAATTACAACATGCCGATGATGGCCGAGGCGCGGGCGCGCGCCGGCTGGCAGGCCGTCCGCCAGGCGCAGGCCCTCGCGGCCGGCGCGTCTCCGGTCGATCGCGCGCTGATCGCGGCGCTCGCGAGACGGTTCGACGGCGCGAAGCCGATCGATCCGTCGAACTACGCCCCGCTGCTCGCCGCCTATGCGGACGCGATGCGCGATGTGGCCCAGCGCTTTCCCGACGATCTCGACGTGCAGGTGATGCTCGCCGAGGCGTTGATGAACCTTCACCCCTGGAAGCTGTGGAATGCCGACGGAACGCCGGCGCCGGGAACGCCGGAGATCGTCTCGACGCTCGAAGGCGTGCTCGCCAGGGCGCCCGGGCATCCCGGCGCCAACCATTATTACGTCCACGCCGTGGAAGCCTCGAACGATCCCGGCCGGGCGATCCCCTCCGCCGAACGCCTCGCGACGGCGATGCCGGCGGCGGGACATCTGGTCCACATGCCGTCGCACATCCTCCAGCGCGTCGGCCGCTACGAGGAATCGGCGGAGGCCAATCGCCGCGCCGTGAAGGCCGATGCGGCTTATTACACCCAGACCAGCGCGATCGATTATTATCCCATGTATTCGGCGCACAACCTCCAGTTCCTGGCGGCGGCCGCGGCGATGGAGGGGCGGCGCGCCGAAACCGTCTCCGCCCTTCGCGAGGTCCGCAAGACGATGCCGGACGATATGGTCGCCGGCATGGACGGCATCGATTGGGTCGTCGCCTTCCTGTACGAGGCGCAGACGCGCTTCGGCCTGTGGGACGCGATGCTCGCCGAGCCGGCACCGGATCCCCGCCTGAAGGCGATGGTGGTCAGCTACCATGCGAACCGGGCCATCGCCTGGGCGGCCAAGGGCGACGTGGCGGCCGCGCGGGCCGAATTGGGCTTGGCGCAGCGCGCGACCGATGCGGTCCCCTCGGCCGCGCTGGGCGGCATGAACGCGGCCCGCCCGCTGTTCGAGATCGCCATTCTGCGCGCCCGCGCGCGCATCGCCGCGGCGAGCGGCGACAAGGACGGCGCCGTGGCCGCGCTCACCGAGGCCGTCGCCAGGGAGGATGGGCTGTCCTACAATGAGCCGGCGGACGAGTTTTTCCCGACGCGCCACCTGCTGGGCGCCGCCCTGCTCGATGCCGGCCAGGCGGCGGCGGCCGAAGCGGTCTATCGCGAAGACCTCAGGCGCAATCCGGCCAATGGCTGGTCGCAGCTGGGCCTGGCGATCGCGCTCCGGCAGCAGGGAAGAACGCAGGACGCGGCCGACGCGCAAAAACGCTTCGAGCAGGCCTGGAGCCGATCGGACACGCCGATAGCCCGTTCCGCATTCTGAAGCCTCGGCCAGCCGGCCGCTTTCGGGTGCGATCCGTCAGCCATGGGCGGCGGGGACGGGCTCAGACCGGCCAGGCGGAGCCGAGGATGATCGAGCAGAAATTCTCGCGCCTGTAGGTCATGTCCTTCAGCGCCAGCACGTCCGCCTTGACGTTGCCGAACGTCGTCAGCGGCTTCTTCCGGATGCCGTTGGCGAAGTGATCGATGATGCTCTCCTTGAAATTGGCCTCCCGCGGATGATGCGCGCAGACATGGTCGCGATGCTCGTGCGGGAAATCATCATAGGCGATGCCGAGGACGTCCATTTCGACGCCGGCCGTCACCAGGGCGATGGTCGGGCGCATATGCTCGGGCACGCCCGGCGTGGTGTGCAGCGCGATCGCCGTCCAGACATCCTCGACGTCGCGTTCGGGCACGCCATAGGCCTGCATGAACGCCCGCGCCGCATTGGCGCCATCGACCTCGAAGCGCAGATCCGGGCTCGAATAGGCGTCGGTCAGGCCCATGTCATGGAACATGGCGCCCAGGTAGAGAAGCTCGGGATCGTAGGAGAGGCCCTTGCGCTCTCCGGTGAGCGCGCCCCAGAAGAACACCCGGCGGCTGTGATGGTAGAGCAGGTCGTCTTCCGTATCCCGAACCAGCTGCGTGGCCGCGCGCGCGATGGCGCTGTCGGGCACGCGGATACCAGCGATAATCGTCGACACCGGCAGTCTCCTTTGGATGAGCGCGCATCCGCCGAGGCGCGCGCAGGCACGCCGGCATCCGGACACGCGATCGTGGGGCGGATCGCGCCGGCAGGAAGGGGAAGCGCGATCCCTGGCCGGAATGTATGGCGGCGAACCGGCCCCCACAACGAAGCCCATCCCTCGAATCGAGACAAGGACACGGCATTTCCGGCCAGCCGGATCAGCGGGGAGAGGATGATGCGTTCGCGCTCATCAATTCCGTCGAAACGCTGTACAGTCCGTCGCACGAGACCCTGCATCCGAGGTGAACCGTGAACCAAGCCATCATCCTGACGGTCGTCGGAAGCGACCGGCCCGGCCTCACCCGCGCCATCGCCGACGCCGTGTTCGAGGTCGGCGGGAACTGGCTGGAAAGCCATCTCTCGCGCCTGGGCGGCAAATATGTCGGATCGGTTCTGGTCGACCTGCCGGCGGCGCGGGTGCCCGACCTTGAAGGCGCCCTGCGCGGGATCGACGCGACCGGCCTCAAGATCGACATCGTCGCACCGCTGGAGACGAGCGAGCGCGAAGGCCAGCGCCTTGCGATCGACATCGTCGGCCAGGATCGTCCGGGCATCGTCCGCACCGTCACCACGGTGCTGGCGGGGCTGGACGTCAACATAGAGGCGTTCACCACCGCGATCGAAGGCAGCGCGTGGTCGGGCGCACCGCTCTTCCGCGCGAAGGCGGAGCTCCTGATACCGGCGGGGCTCGCCATCCGGGAGGTGCGCGAGGCGCTGGAAAGCATATCGGGCGAGATCATGGTCGATGTCGCCGCCGAGGCGGCAACGGCATGATGGCGATGCGTCGACAGCGCCGGCCGCTCCCATGATCCGGCTCCACTCGCTCCAGATCGGCAAGGTTGCGCCGCTCGGTCCCGATCGGGTGCCGAGCGGATATGGGAAGCGGCCCATCGCCGGCCGCGTCCCGATCCATGCGTCCGGGCTGACGGGCGACGAGATCGCCGACCTGAGCGTCCATGGCGGGCCGGAGAAAGCCGTCTACGGCTATGCGCTCGCCCATTATGACAGCTGGAGGGAGGATCATCCCGAACATGCGGATCGCCTGGCCCCGGGCGCGTTCGGGGAGAATCTCACCATCGACGGCCTGACCGAGGCGGACATGTGCCTGGGCGATGTCCACCGCATCGGGACGGCGCTGCTCCAGGTGTGCCAGCCCCGGCAGCCCTGCTTCAAATTCGCCTTGTTCTTCGGCGACAGGCGCATGCCGAAGGCGATGGTCCGCTCCGGGCGCGCCGGATGGTATTATCGCGTCCTCGCGGGCGGGACGGTGGGAGCGGGCGATACGATCGAGCTCGCGGCCCGTCCGCAACCGGGCTTCCGCTTCTCGCGGCTGGTCGAGATCGTCTATGGCGGCAAGGCCACCCGCGACGAACTCGTCGCCCTTGCCGGAATGGACGAGGTCGCGTCGCACGTGCGGCGGGCGGCGCAAGCCAGCCTGCAATAGCGCGCAAGGACCGGTACCGGGCTTTCGCGAACGATCCCGTCATCGTCCCGGCCGATTTCGAGCGGCGACGCCATCCGATGGACGCCGGACGGGATCCGCACGAATTCCTCCGTTCCGGCGAAACCTGTCCCAACCTGGGCGGATTGGGCATGGACGCCAAGAATTTACCGTGGCGGTGCGCGCTCTTGTGAGACACACTCCACGCATGGACGAATCTACGCTGGAACGCTGCCTGGCCCTTTTGCATGAGGCCGACCAGCTGATGGTCGCGGGCATCGACGACTGGCACCAGGCCCGCCTTGCCCATGTCATCGGCATGCTCGAACAGGCCTATCCGCGAAAGCAGCCGGCCCCGCCGACCCTCACGATCGTCTGATCCTCCAAGGAGGATTGGCGCCGGCGTTAACTTTCGCCCATGGTGTCGCTCGAATCACGCAAATCGGGTGGCACCGGAACATGGGCGAGGATGGCTTCGCAAAGCTGACGGACAGGCAGAAGAGCTATCTGCGTCTCGTGCTCCGACACGCCAATTCCGGAGAGATCGCCAGGGCCGAGGCCGAGCGCGGCGCCTCCGTCTCGAAGGCCGCGATCGACAAGGTCATCCGGCAGGCCATGGAGCGGATCGGCGCGACGTCGCGCTTCCAGGCCGCCCGGATGCTCGCGGATTATGAGGACGCCCAGGGGGTCCGAAGATCAGACCTCTCCACATCGGACCTGTCCGCCCCGCCGTCAGCCATGCCATCCGACCTCCTGTTGCAGGAGCAACGCGAAGGGCTGCCTGATCTTGCCCCGATCGCGCTGGAGGATGTCGGGGTGCGCTATGCCCCCGCCCCGCCGGCTGCGGGAGCGGGCCTGGATCGGCGGCCGGGAGCGAGCGTCGGGACCATCTGGGGTCGTGTCTGGCGCTCGCTCCTGATCACCATCGCGCTGGCGCTTGTGACGATCGCTCTCGGCAACGTCCTTGCCGAGCTTTCACACTAGCACCGTCGGCGACAGGCTGGCGGGAAGACAGAGCGGGGCGCAAGTTCCGCGAGGGGAAACGTTATGTCCAGATACGATCAGGAAATGCGCGCCGTCGGCAAAGCGCTCCGGACCTTCGAGCAGAGCATCGACGCGGCCGTGATCGACGGTTGCGACCTGCTCAAGACCGCCACGCTGAAGGGCATGGAGATCGGGGTCGCGGGGCCTGTCTCGCAGCCGATCATCGCGCAGCTCGCCGGTTCGCTCCAGCTCGCCGTCCAGGCGCGCAGCCAGGCGTGCGAGGCGCATCTCCAGCTGAAGGACTTCCGCTCGATCGTCCGCCGGGGGCCGGTCGCCTTTGGCGACTGCTGCGGAACGCCCGCCCCGAGCGGCGAGGAGATCCCGGATCTGCGCGTCGTCGCCTGACGCACGAGCCGGCTTGACCGGATGACGCAACCGCGTGATCCGGTCAGCCGATGCGCGAGATCGTCTTCATCTGCCTGCTGGTCGCCAGCACCGGCTCGGCCCTCTGGATCGGAAGTCGCACGGCCAGGCATATCGCGATCGTCCTGATCCTCGCGGCGTTCGCCACGTGGCTCCTGCCATCCACGATCGACGAGCGCTTTGCCCGGTTCTCGACGGCCCTCTTCGTGATCGATGCGGTGACATGGATAGCCCTACTGGGAATCACGGCGTGTTCAGAAAAGCTCTGGCCCTCTTTGATCGCGGCCATGCAGGGGATGACGGTGCTCTCGCACCTGGCGCGGCTGGGGCCGTGGATCCGGCCGCTGGTCTATTTCGCGGGGACGGTGGCGTGGGCCTGGCCGATGGTGATCGTGCTGCTCGGGGCCGTGCTCCGCGACTGGCCGCCGATAAGGCATCGTCTCGCGCGATGGTGGCCGAGCTTGTTCGCCCGATAGCAGGCCCGGATGCCGAGCATGTCGCCGGCGTCCTGTTCGCCACCTTCGGAAGCCTCCGCAAGGTGCTCGCCGCCGATCCCGAGGCCTTCACGGGATCGGACCTCGAAAGACGCTCGCTCGAGCATCTGAGGACGGTCGAGAACGTGCTGCTCCAGTCGCTGCGCGAGCCGCTGGTCGACATGCCCGTCCTGAGCTCCGGCGAGCGCGTCGTGGAGTATCTGCGCTGCGCCATGGGGCATCTGCGGTCCGAGCAGGTGCGCGTGCTCTTCCTGGACGGCGACCTGTCGCTGATCCGCGACGAGATCATGGCCACGGGATCCCGCGCGGTCGCCCGGTTCGATCCGGCACCGATGATCCGGCGGGCCCTGCTGCTGGAGGCCTCCGGATTGATCCTCGCCCACAACCACCCGTCCGGGCGCCTCGCCCCGAGCGAAGCGGACCTCGAGGGGACCCGCAGGCTCGCGGCCACGTGCCGGACGATCGATCTTGCGCTGGTCGATCATCTGATCGTCACCGGCGCAGGTGCCCTGAGCTTCCGTGCGGAAGGATTTTTGCCATGACCGTGATTTTCGATGACAGCACCGACTGCCTGGTCGAGGTCCAGGTCCGCCTCCCGCTCGCCGAGGTGCGGCGATTGACGCGCATCGTGGAGAAGACCGCCGACGCGGATCCGGCCAGCCGCGAGACGCCGGGCCGGATCGGGGATACATCCGAAAACCTGGCCGCCTATGCCAAGCTCATCCTGCAGGCGCGGCGAAAGCGCGATACGTTCTTCGCCGACATCGAATTCGGCGAGCCCGCCTGGGACATGCTTCTCGATCTGTACGTGGCGCATGCCGAAGGGACGAACGTCTCGATCTCGAGCCTCGCCACGGCATCCGCGGTCCCGCTGACCACCGCCATGCGCTGGATCGAGGCGATGGTCGCCAAGGGCCATTTCACGAGGCGTCCGGACCGGGTGGATGGACGGCGGACCAATGTGATCCTGCATCCCCGGCTCATCGACACGATCGAGCGCTACCTCACGGACATGCGGCGGCGGACGATGGCGGCGCTGGCTTGAGCGACAGGCGATGCATCGGGCATCCGCCGACGGCCGCCCGCTGCCCTGTCATGCCGTTCGCGCGGCCGCCATCCCCGGGGGCTCGCGCCGGCATCAATCCGGCGCCATCTGGCAATTGGGGCCGACCCACTTTCCCATCGACGTATCGAGCTCGTTGTCCATCATGGCGGCCGAGCAGACCGGATAGCGATCGTCGCCGCGCCGGGCCATGCTGCGGTCCCGATACTGGCGGACGAGCGTGTCGTGATCGGGCGGCTGCCGCCGCTCCTGCCGCTCGGACAGCTTCATCACGCAATTCGCGAAGGCGTCCGTGCCTTCCGCGAACCCATAGCTGGCGCATCGCGCCTTGTTCTTGTCGATCCTTTTGCCGGCGTCCGCCGCGCCGGACGCGAAGAGCAGGGATCCCGCCAGGATCAGCACCGATGCACAGGACAGGGCACGCATGTCAGGGCTCCCTCGTCGGCCATCGCCAATGGCCCTGCCCCGCGTGCCAGAGATGGCGCTCGCCCGCAACGACCTGCACGGCGGGCCCGCCGCTAGCGCCCGGCGAACAGGGCCTGCATGTCCGCGCCGCGCGCGCGCTGCAGGATGCCGCAGTCGCGCACCTGCTCCACCGTGCGATCGAGCGACAGGCCGCCGCGCTTATACTGGGCGACCTTGGGGCGCAGCGCCGTCTCGATCTCCGCCGCTTTTTCCACCGAGCAGAAGCTGTTGGCATAAGCCGGCAGCGACGAGGCGACGAAGATGCCGTTGTCCTTCACGAAATCATCATAATGCTGGAGGAACCAGGCATAGCCGGCATCGCGGGTGGCAGGTTCGCCCATCAGCCCCCGCAGCAGCGACAGGCGATCGCTCGGGCGCAGCCGCTTGTCCAGGATATGGTCGAGCACCCAGCGCCCGGTCGCGGCATCGCCCGAACCGCCGATCGCACCGATCGCGGCCTCGCGGAACTGGCTGTCGTCGCTGCCGGCCGCCTTGTCGAACAGAGTGGCGACGGCGCTCTCGCCGCCAGCCACATAGGCGCCGAAGCCCTCGTCCAGCAGCGACTGGTCGAGCGCCTGCCGGTCGCCGCCGAGATAAGCGGCCGCCGCCCTGGCGAGCGTGGCGCGGACGTCCCGATCCTGCGCCGTGTCGGCCAGCAGGGCGACGATGTCGGACCGCAGCTTCTGCCGGTCGGGATCGTCGGACGCATGGGCGCCGGCCTTGGGATCGAAGCCGAGCGCCGCGAGCTTCGGCGCGTAGAGGCTCGCGATCAGCGCGCGATAGGCCGGCAGCTCGGCATCCGGGATCCAGCCACGCGTCCTGAGGCTGGCCAGGCGATCGCCGCCATCCGTCGCGGCGCCCGAATAGGGATTGCCGGCCATCGCCTTCGCCGCCTCGACGAGCAAGGCGGGGCCGACCTCGCCGGCGCGGAACGCCGCCCACAGGCTGTCGGTCGTCGCCAGCGCCTCGCCCGGGGAGAGGCTGGCCGATTGCGCGATCAGCGCGTGCCATTCGGCCTCGGGCAGCGAGAAGCGATAATAGCCGGTGCCGCCGGCATTGGGCATGATCGCGCCCATGCCCTTGAGCGGCACCACCGCCGACGCGGCATCGAGCAGCTGGCACTGGCGCGCATCGCCGACCCGGATGCAGAGCGGGATCGTCCAGCTTTCAGGCGCGATGTCGGTGCCGAGCATGGCGTAGCGCTTCTGGCTGACCGCGAGGCCATCGGCGGTGCGCTCGACGCGGACGACCGGCACGCCCTGCTGGTCGACGAAGCTCCTGAGCGCGCCCAGCACGCGCGGATCCTGCGCGGCTTCGGCCATCGCCGCGAAGAAATCGTCGGTGCTGGCATTGCCGTAGGCATGGCGGTTGAGATGCAGGCGCACGCCGGCCTGGAACTTCTCGTCCCCCAGATAGGCGGCGATCATCGCCACCACCTGCCCGCCTTTGCCGTAAGTGACGGCATCGAAGGCGGCATCGATATCGCCGTTGGTGGCGATCGGCTGGTGGATCGGCCGGCCGGCCTTGAGCGCGTCGATGGTCATTGCGCGGAAGGCCTCGTCCAGCGCGCCGGCGTTGATCTTGAGGTCCGGCTGCCAGGCATTGCCGATGCGATAGCCCATCCAGTTGGCGAAGCTCTCGTTCAGCCAGATGTCGTCCCACCATTTCGGGGTGACGAGATCGCCGAACCATTGGTGGGCGAGCTCGTGCGCCACCACCATGCCGAATTCCTTCTTCTGGGAGGTCGGCGCTCCCGTGTCGAGGAACAGGATGGTGTCGCCATAGGTGTCGGCGCCGGCATTCTCCATCGCGCCCGGCATCACCGGCGAACCGATCTGGTCGAGCTTCGGGAAGGGGAAGGGCCGGCCGAAATAATTCTCCAGCAGCCCGACGATCGGCCCGGTGTTGCGGAGCGCGAAATCCATCTTGTCCTTGTTGGGCTGGGTGCCGATGACGCGGACATCCATCGGCCGGGCCCGCTCGGGCGTCGGCGCGGCGGTGCCGGCCACCGTCGCGAACGGGCCGGCGCCGAAGGCGACGAGATAGGTCGGCAGGGGCTTGGTCGGCGCGAAGACATGCTTCACCAGGCCGCCTTTGGCTTCCGAACCGGTCTCGGCGGCATTGGCATAGGCGGTGAAGCCGGGCCGGGTGGTGACCGAGACGGTGAAGGGCGTCTTGTAGCCGGGCTGGTCGAAGCCGGGATAGGCGGCGCGGGCGTCGATCGATTCGAACTGGGTCCATGCATACCATTGGCCGCCGACCTTGATGTGGTAGAGGCCGGACGGGCCGTCGCCATAAGGCGCGTCATAGTCGAAGATCAGGGTCGCCTTGCCGGCGGGCAGCGTCCGGTCGAAATCGAGGCGCGAGACGCCGAAGCCGTCAAGCTGGGTGTAGCGGGCCGTGCCGGCGGTGCCGCCCGCCTTCACCGCCACCTTCGTCATCCGGAGATCGCGGCCGTGCAGGAACAGCGACCGGGCCGGCGCCTTCAGGTCGATGTCGATCTCGGCATGGCCGGTGAAGCGCGGCTGGTCGGGCAGGATCGTGAAGTCCAGCCGATAGGCGATCGGCGTCGCGGCATCGGGGAGCAGCCCCTGCGGGACGCCGGCGGCGGGCTGGGCCGGCGCCGCCGCCATCACCGCGGACGGGGCGGCCGACGCGAGGGCGGCGGCGAGGACGGCGAAACGCATGGAGGCTCCCTGAACGACTGTCGGGCAGGTCCTATGGTTGAATAACACACCTGGCAAGACAGCGGGCGGCGAGGATGGCCCCATCCGGCCGGGACCCGCCGACCGCTGCACCGGCCATGCCGGCGGCTTTCAATGGCTCAACGAGCCGAACGGCAATGTCCAGCCCGATTGGACATGGGAGCCCGCAGAGGCGCTGCCGACGACGCCCGGCCGGAGCGCATGACCGGCGACGGCGCGTTCCGGGGTTTCGCCCGGCGTATGGCCGAACTCCGCCTTGAACAGCCGGTAGAAGTGCTTTTCGCTCGCGAAGCCGTGGCTGGCGGCGATGCCGGCGATGGGCGGGCGCGGCCCGCCGGACGCGGCCAGCGCGTGATAGGCGCGCCGCAGGCGCCGGCGCCGGATATGCGCCATGATGCCGCCCTGGTCGTCGAACAACTGATAGAGCTTGGCCCGCGACACGCCGGCATCGCGGCAGATCCGGTCGGGCGTGAGGTCCGGGTCGAGCAGGTGCGCGTCGACATAGCGGCGAACGCGCTCCGTGAACGCGCCGCGAATGGGCTTGCGCGCGTGGCGGATCGCATCCGGCGTCGGGGCCACGGCAGCGGCGAGAAGCTGCCGAGTCGCCTGCGCGACCGACGCGACCTCCCCGTCTCCAAGGCGCGGCAGGTGCTGGAACAGGGAGAGGATATGATCCCGCAGCAGGTGGCCCAGGCCGCCGGCGAGGATGTGGCCGTGCAGGGCGGCCGTGCTGCCGGGCAATATGTCACGCGGCACGACGAGGGACACGGTGTCCCGCGCCGAGACTTTCGATTCATTCACCTGGGCGGCGTCGAGGACGTTCAGCTCGCCGGCCTTCTGGATCGAGGCGGGCACCGCCGTCCGGAACAGGACCTCGCCTTCCAGCGGCACCGTGAACCGGAAGAAATCGTGCTCGTCCATCCGGATACGCCGCTCGTCCCGGATCATGACATAGGATGCCATGCCGGGATTGCGCAGGATCCGCCTGGACAGGATGAAGGGCCCGAAATTCGAGCCGATCGCATCGGCATCGAAGCTCTCGCCATCCTGCGCATCCCAATCGCAGGCGCAGAGCGAATCCCGGGTCCAATAATGGAATCGATCCTGCTCCGGGACATCGAGGGTGGAGAAACGGAGCATGCGCCCGGATTTCGCCTGTGCCGATGGAAGCATCATGTCATTCCCCGCGCGCGGCATGGCGGCCGGTTCCCCGCCATCCCCGACCGTATCGCATTCGCATCCGGACCGCCGTCGGTCGGCCGGACAGATCGGGCGAAACCCTTTCCTTGCACAGCCTGACAGTTGTTCGGGAAGCCATCAAGTCGTGCGCCGCCCGGCCCTTGCGCCCCGCAAGGGGCCGCGCTTCGCATCACCGCCCGCATCGAACAGGACGTCAAGTGCGGGAGCGTCTATTTTTGGTGATCGTCCGTCTATATCTTCTCCCGCATCGTCAATTTTGCTGGATAAATCGGAGTTGAATCGCAAAGTGCGCAAACCCGCATGGGATATTCGACAGAATTGGTATGTAGCTTGGCTGGATGTTTCGAGTTCGCACGGTATTACCCTATCAATCAACCTGCGATGCGGGGCGCAACACTAGGCGTACCGGGAAAGGCTGGCCTCATGATGGCGGAAGATGCTTTGCAGAGACCAGCCAATCCTGCGACCGGATCCCGCCGGTGACCACCCTCCGGGCCTTCGGCGGTGGCCTCGTCGCGCTCGTCGTCGGCGGGCCTCTCGCCCTGTCGCTGGTGGCGAAGCGGCGTGGCCTGCGATCGCCGGCCGGCGCAACGGCGCCATCCCCGCCGAGAGCGTCGCCGGCGATGCATTCCTTGCCGCCGCCCGACGCCATCGTTGCGGATCTCTGGCCGCCGCACGCCGCGTCACCGCATGATCCGGCCTCCTGGCCATCCTTCGCATCGACCGATGATCGGCCGCCGTTCGGCGACTATCAGGCGCATCGATGGCCCTATCCGTCACCCGGCCATTGATCCCCGCGCAGGGCGGGCCACCGCCCTGATCGGGCGGCGCGTCCGGCGCCTAAGCGGCAGGCCCGTAAGCGCGCAGGAAATGCTCCACCGCGATGGCGGCCTCCGCCTTCGCCGTCGCATCGCTATAGGGCTCGACACCCCACAGCACGCGCTTGTGATGGCCGCCGTCGCACAGGCTGAGGAACATCGCCGCGGCCTTCATGGGCACATCCTCGCGCAAGGTCCCCGCCTCCATCTGAATCGCCATGTAGCCGGCCAGCAGATCGTGCATGACGCCCGGCGCGCGCGCGTAGAAGATCCGGCCGAGCTCCGGGAAGCGCGGGGATTCGCCGACGACGATCCGGTGCAGCGCGATGGCGTCGTCGCTCGTGATCTTCTGGATGAAGCTCTCGGCGAAGCGGAGCAGGCCCGTCTCGGGTTTCCCCCTGGGATCGAGGGCGGCCATCAGGTCGGCGCGGAAATAGGCGGCCGCCCGGTCGATCACCGCCTCGAACAGCGATTCCTTGGATTCGAAATAGCTCCACAGCGTGCCCTTGGAGCCGCCCATCGCCTCGGCGATGCCGGACATGGTGGTGCGGTCATAGCCCTGCTCCAGAAAGCTCTGCTGGGCGATATTCAGGATCGCCTCGCGCCGCTCGGCCTTGCGCTGCTCGCGCTTGCCGAGCGAAGCCCGTTTGCTGATCATGCACATAGCCGTACCATCTAGTACGATTATCTGTTGACAGCAACTCCGGCCCGACGCATTTGGAAACCGTACCACACAGTACGGAGATCGAATCATGCGATCCGCGGGACGTTCGGGGTGGCTGCTGGGCGCAGCCGCCGTCGCCCTCGTTTTGCCCGGCTGCGCGGCGGTGCCCAATCTCGGCCCCAAGCCCGCGCCGCGCGCCGCCCAGAGCTACGAGGCCGGCCGCACGCTGGCCGCCGCCACGCCCGTGCCCGCATCCGTCGCGGCCTGGCCGGACGGCGATTGGTGGCAGGGCTATGGCGACCCGCAGCTGACCCAGCTGATCGAGGAGGGCATCGCCACCGCGCCGGACCTCGCCGCCGCGGTCGCGCGCCTCCGCCAGGCGGACGGCTATCGCCAGCAGGCGGGCGCGGCCCTGCTGCCCACGGCCGATGCCGGCGGCCAGATCCAGGGCGTGAAGCAGAGCTACAACAACGGCATTCCCGCCGCCTTCGTGCCGCACGGCTGGAACGACACCGCCAGTGCGTCGGCGAGCTTCGGCTTCGATCTCGACCTCTGGGGCAAGAACCGCGCGAACCTGCGCGCCGCCACCTCGGATGCCGAGGCGGCGCGGTAGGACGTCGCGCAGATCCTGCTGCTGCTCTCCATCTGTG
>Ga0105237_10005147_pt1 | contig 14800 bp, 9 predicted proteins | sample KBSC24metaG_FD_81520 | JGI IMG/M metagenome (GOLD analysis project Ga0105237, IMG submission 81520) | Corn rhizosphere microbial communities from Kellogg Biological Station, Michigan, USA - KBS C2-4 metaG | ecosystem: Host-associated > Plants > Roots > Rhizosphere > Soil | place: Michigan, USA... | reverse complement strand
TTACACCTTTCAATCCCCGCCTTGGCCTTCTGATCCAACGAATTCTTATAATCGTGATCCTTTAATGAAAGACATTTCTGAAAATAATCGACAGCAGCAGTCTTATCCCCCTGCTGCTCATAAATATATCCTGCCTGTAAAGCAGCCCTCGCAGCAAAATACTCCTTTAAATTCTCCCCGGTCTTGATAGCAGTCAAATACGCTGAGATGGCCTCATTCCCCCTGCCCAGCCCGTCATAGATCCTCCCCAGCCGGTAGGCAAACTCGCACTTATCCTCCGGCGTCTGAAAATCTCCCGACCCCCGCCCCTGCAAAGATTGCAACGCCTCCCCATAATACCCGCCATCACAAAGCAATCGCGCCTTTAACAACACCTTGTCGGGCCATTTCCCGCTCTTTGCCTCCTTCACTGCCTGCTTGTCGGCGTCGGCCTCGGATCCGCCCTTCGCCAATATCTGCGTACGACATTGCGCCGCCCGGGTCATATCCCCATTGAGATAATAATACCAGCTCAGCTTCTGCAACGCATCCTTCACATAAAACCGTCCTTTGAAAGTATTGACAAATCTTTCCAGGTATACATGCGCATCAGGCGACTGATGACATATAAGCACATACCCCATCTCCAGGTCCCACACGGGCATCGCCAGATATCCCCCGTCCCTGCTCCGCTGACGCATGACCTGCTCGGCATAAGCTGCCCGCTGATCGTTGATAGCCAGATTCGCCGCCAGGTAAGAAAAAAGATAGTTGTTCTTTATATCCAGGTTGTGCACCCGTATGTATGCAAAGACATCCTCATGCTTGTTCTCGATATAGAACTTAAGGTAGAGATAATAAAAGGTAGCTTCTTTCCGAAACCAGTGGGAAGTAGCATCATCTGATGTCAGCACATTATTGAGCCTGTCCATACCTCCCTTGATATTACCCTTGATGCCCAATAGACTGCTGAGCCACTTGTACCCGTCAGGAATGGTACCGGCCACGACCTCCATGGCCCCGCTAAGCATCTGGGCAGGCATAAAGGAAGGGAACTTCTTCATCGACTCCTTGCTTTGCAGGAAACTCCGTCTGAACTCCCATCCGGCATCCCAATTATCGCCAAACTTGATCTTGATGGCGGCCCACTGAAAATGGATGAGGCTATGGGTAAAAAGATAGAAAGGCGAGGACTCGGGTCCCTCGTTCATCCACCTGATCCGCTGGTCCAGCATACCCTTCCGGGCCTGGTACTCCGCAGGGTCCTCGTTAAAAAAAAGAATAAAGAAGTCGATATAGTTTTCGAGGAAGAGGGGTATCAGGTTGTCGGGATCTCTCTTCTTCTCCGCATCCAATATCTTCTGCCCGGCATCGAGCTTTAGCTGGATGATGTCCTGATAGGCTTCCTGGCACTGCGCGTTGAAGTCAAAACGCTTTTCACCCATTGCGCAGGAGGGTAACAAAAAAGGCAGTAATAATAATATTACTGCCCCACTTCTTTTTATCGCTGTCCGGTACTTCACAGTGTCCGGTCGGCGTTATTTTACTTCGATCTGGTCATTCAGCTCATTATCAACCAGGATACGTCCGCAGTTCTCACAGACAATGATCTTCTTACGCTGACGGATCTCGCTCTGACGTTGAGGGGGAATAGCGTTGAAGCAGCCACCACAAGCATCACGCAGCACGGGTACAACGATCAGGCCATTCCGGTAGTTGCCGCGGATACGATCATAAGAATGTAGCAACCGGGACTCTACTTTCTCACGGGCTTCAACAGATAATTTATTGAAATGCTTTTCTTCCTTTTCGGTAGTAGCAATGATCTTGTCCAGCTCATCCTTCTTGTTCTTCAGAACGGATTCCTTGGTGGCGATGTTCTTCTTCGCCTTTTCCAGCAACAGGACTTTCTCGGCTATCTCTTCATTGGCGTCCTTGATATGCTTTTCAGCCAGCTTTACTTCCAGCTGCTGCATCTCTATTTCTTTATTGATAGCTTCGAACTCACGGCTGTTCTTTACATTCTGACTCTGCTTGTCATATTTCTTGATCAGCGTATCAGCTTCCTTGATCGCCTCTTTCTTGGAGTTGATGAACTCCTGAATGCCGTTGATCTCTTCTTCCACACGAGTCTGGCGGGAATGCAGACCCTGGATCTCGTCCTCCAGGTCGCTAACCTCCATGGGCAGCTCCCCCTTCAATATTTTGTACTCGTCTAACTTTGATTCAATTTTTTGGAGGGTCACCAGGGAAGTGAGCTTTTCCTCAACAGAGAATTCTTTTACGTTTGACATAGTGTTTATTTACATTGATCCGGCTCCGTAGTAGTGGATCGGATTTGTTTTTATTTCCGATTTAAGGACCGCGAAGTTACGAAATTTTTCCTGCAAAACCTCAAAAAGCAGGTCCACCGTGTATTGTTCGCTCTCAAAATGCCCCACATCGGCCACCACCATCCGGTCGTTGGCGTCAAAAAACTCGTGATATTTCACGTCGGCGGTGATATAAAAATCAGCCCCCTCAGCTAAAGCCTTGGAAATGAGGAAACTGCCAGCACCTCCACAAACGGCGACCCGCTGTACGGGACGGCCGGTCAGCCGGGTATGACGCACGACGGGCACCCGGAAAACCTCCCGGAGGGTCTCCAAAAAAGCTTTTTCATCCACCGCGGCGGGTAATTCCCCCATCAGCCCGGACCCCACCCCGGGATGGGTATTGGCCAGGTTCACGAGGTCATATGCCACCTCCTCATAAGGATGGGCAGCCACCATTGCCCGGACGACAGCCCCGCTGAGATGGGCAGGTAAGACCATTTCCACCCTTACCTCCTTCTCCGAGTGCCGCAAACCAGGCTGGCCTACAAAAGGGTCAGTCCCCTCGCCACCCTTAAAAGTCCCTGTCCCCTCGGTAGAAAAGCTGCATTCGCTGTAATTCCCGATGTAGCCGGCTCCGGCAGAAAAAATAGCATTCCGCACGGGCTCCAGATGGTCGATGGGAACAAAACAGTAAAGTTTCCGCAGGATTCCCTCTTTGGGTAGCAAGGGGCGAGTCTTCATTAGCCCCAGTTTCGCCGCTATCTTTCCATTTACACCTTGGGCCACTACATTATCCAGGTTGGTATGAATGGCATAAATGGCGATATCCTTTTTGATGGCAGTGATGACAGCCTTCTCTACGTAATTACGTCCATTGATCTTCTTCAGTCCGGAAAAGACGATGGGATGATGGGCCACGATCAGATTGCAGCCACGCCGGACAGCTTCTTCCACAACGGCTTCGGTGGCATCGAGGGTAGTCAGCACACCGCTGCAAATCCATTCCCGGCTGCCGGTAATAAGCCCTGCATTGTCATAGCTCTCCTGGTAAGACGGGGGCGCCATCTGCTCGAGCCAGGCCGCCACGGCATCGATAGTTATCGCGGTATCCATATTTATTGAATGATCTTTTCGATATGCGTTAGCTTGCCATCTTCATTAACACCTTCCAGCACAATCCTGAGTTTTTTGGAAATGTCATTATTGAAGAATTTTATGCTGACCTTACGATTGTCCTTGTCAGTGAGCACAAACGGCTTCCAATACAACGTGGTGCGGGTATCTTCCCTTTCATTCTCCGGATTGTTCTCGAGGTAGTTGGGCACATAGAACTCCTTCATGACGGCATAGCCGACGAGGGTGGCGCGGGCCAGGCCCTTGAAATTGGCGTCATTCCTCTTCTCATCCCCGCCCTTCCGGGTATATACGGCAATGACACCACCGGCGCCGCCTCCAAAACCTACTCCAGATCCAGGACGGAAGACCTTGACCATAGCCACATCGGACACGGGTGTGGATTGCAGCTGCTGCGCGTCCACCTGCATTTCATTCAGGTATAAAGTAGGTGTCGATCCCCGCCAGGTAAGAGAAGGAGATCCACCGGGACCATTGGCTGTAGTGATCTGCAGACCGGCTACCTTGCCTTGTAAATATTGGAAGATATCCATCATGGAGACGGCATAGGGGTCATTGACAAGGTCGAAAGTATAAGCATCTCCACCGCTGAACATACCAGATGTATATTTCTCATCCAGCTTCTCCGCATCGGTCTTCACCCTTCCCTTGACGGTGACGGATGCCAGGGTCTTCACCTTCTGCTCGGTGATGGGCTGAACGCGGGCAGCCTCCTGGGCAATGAACTTATTCCTCCCCAGATACATGGAATCCTCGGCAGTCCATCCATCATAGGTCTGTGACAGCGCCCGGGCCATCCGGCCCCCCTTTACCAGTCCGTTATCGAAAATGATGGCGGCCTCATCGGACAGCTTGCGATTGGTATTGAACTGATAAAAGACCCTGGCGGTGTCGAAGAAGATAAGCCCGGTGAGTCCGAACTTGGTCCCTGCCTGACGTGGCACCTGCAACATCTGTGTACTGGAATCCTTTTTGGACATGATGACATTCAGGGATTCATCCTTTGCGATCTTATACGGATCTATGCCCAATACGTCCACTTTCAGAGAAAGATAGTCCTGTTCAGCGTTCTTGATAATGGGCAGCTTGCCCTTTGCCACCTGGTCCCATTTGAATCTACGCCAGCCATGCGTCATCATTACGAGGTCCAGGTACTCGGTGGCGCTATCGGAAGTATTGGTAAAATAGTAATAAGGATTGTGTACATATCCCCTGATATCTCCTAACAGCAGGAGATGGGAAATGATATTGTCATCCCCAGGAAACTCGCCATCGGCTGTGGCATCTGTCACGGCAACGGACAGATTACTTCTCAACGTATCGGGCACCTCGATCTGCAGGGCGTTATTCCCCCGCTTGTTGATATTCTTGTTGAGGATGGCCATTTCAGGGGAGAAGCTGTATTCATTGTTATTGACAAACACCACCCTCTCTGCCAGCGGAATATCCTGACTGGTAAAGACGGTTATCTGTAGGACACCGGAAGGCAGTTGTGCAGTAGGAATGGTCCCGCCGCTCATGAAGTTTTCTTCCAGGTTGATCTTTGCCTTGTACACCAGGTGCTGGTGCATATGTGCAATAATGATCAGGTGTTTGAATTCCGCGCCTTCTCCGGAACGAGCCACCGAAAAAAGCACTTTCTGATTGCCGGTAATGGCTCTTAACACGACACCGTGGGGCTTTACCTCGGGCAACCCGGTCCTTCTCTCTACCCCATGCTCATCCTTCCATACGGCCACGAGGCTATCTCCTTTCTCAGGTGTGACGGTAAACCTTCCCATTCCATCGTGTGCGGAGCTGAAGGATAAAAGCTCCTTACCCCTTCCGTCCTGTAGAACCCCTTTTACGGACACGGGCAGACCATATTGATCGTTGGCCTTGAAAGCTACGGAGCTCTCCACACCGGCGACCATGTCCCCCCCCTCGGGGAAGAATTGGATACGAGCGCCCTGCGGCGGAGGCGTAGCGGCCACTGTCGCAGAATCCAGCTTTTTGTCATAGATCTTGATATCCTTCTCGAAATAAAAGGTGGTGTCGAAATTGGTCATCCAGGTAGTATAGGCCCTGAAATGCAGATGTCTGCTCTTCACGGTCTTTGGCAGATCATAGTTGCCGGCCGAAGTGGCTTCCATGATAGGTGATATTTTTCTTTCTATGATCTTGCCATCGGCATCGGACAGCTCGGTATAAAAATTCTTGCTGAACAGCGAAGGATCGGCTCCGGTGAAGATATATGCTTTGAACCAGAGGGTCTCGCCGGGGCTGTATATTTTCTTATCAAACTGTACATACACTTTCTCCTGCGGGAAGTTATTCGCATAAATGTTCATGACGGAATCCAGCTGTTGGGAGAAGGTCAAAATGGGCAATAAGAATATAAAAGCAATTAGTAAGACGCTGCGGTAGTTACTCATAGAAAATAAAATTACTTCAGTAGAAGGTAAAACCAATTAATTTCGAGGGATTTTCAGCCCTTCGGGCTGAAAAATATCTAATGATGGCCCTTCGGGCAACGGACCCGTGGTCGGTTCCGCAAAAAATTTGTTAAAATGGTTTTAACACGGTCGACAAAAGAGCTCTACGAAGAATATACCAGTCATATGAAGAAGATTGCCGATGTCAGATATGCGGCAGCCGTTCTCCAATGGGATGAAGAAACCTATCTGCCGCCCAAAGGAGCATCCTTTCGGGGACAGCAGATGGCCACCTTGTCGGAAATAGCGCATGAATGGTCCATCGATCCCAAGCTGGGCGATCTGATGACGGAACTAAAAAGCAGGGGTGATCTGGATGAGCCCGGACAAAGGAACATTACCCTGAGCCTGGAAGATTATACCAAACAAAAGAAATTCAGTCCGGCCTTCATACGCCTGCTCAGCGAGACAACCTCCCGCTGTTTCCATACCTGGATAAAGGCCCGCAATGGCAACTCTTTCGCCCTCTTCCGGGACGATCTGGATAAAATGCTGCAGCTGAAAAAGCAGGAAGCAGAGCTGGCGGGCTATGAGCAGCATCCTTATAACGCCCTGTTGGACCAATACGAGAAAGGCTGTACGGTCACTCTTCTGGACAATGTCTTCAGCCTCGTACGCGAACCCCTCAAGGAGCTCCTGCATAACATACAGGCACGTCCATCCATAGACGACAGCTTTTTGCACCGCACTTACCCGAAACAAAAACAATGGGACTTTGGTATGGATGTGATCCGCCACCTGGGCTTCGATTTCGAAGCAGGACGGCAGGATATTTCCGAACATCCCTTTACCACGAGCTTCAATAAGTTCGATGTGCGGATCACGACCCGCGTCGACGAACAGGACTTTAGCAACATGGCCTGGAGCTGTATCCACGAGACGGGACATGGGCTGTACGAACAGGGATTGCCGGAAAAATATTATGGACTGCCTCTGGGCGAATATGCCTCCCTCAGCATCCATGAATCCCAGTCACGTCTTTGGGAGAACAATGTAGGCAGAAGCCTCGACTGGTGGAGACACTGGTACCCTATTCTTCTTACTTACTTTCCCAGTCAGCTGGAAGGGGTATCCGTCGAACAGTTCTACCAGGGTATCAATAAGGTAAAGGCCTCCCTTATCCGCACAGAGGCGGACGAGGTTTCGTACCACTTCCACGTCATGATACGTTATGAATTGGAAAAGAGCCTGATAGAAGGCTCCCTTACCGTAGACGAGATCCCTTCATACTGGAATGAGCGTTATACGGACTATCTAGGTGTCCAGGTGCCGGATGATAAACGGGGCTGTCTGCAGGATGTCCACTGGAGTCATGGCAGCCTGGGATATTTCCCCACCTATAGTCTGGGCAGCTTCTATGCGGCCCAGCTCTTTGCGACAGCGGGGGAACGTAACCCTTCCATCCAACTCGCTATGCGACAGGGGGATACGACGCCGTTGCTAAACTGGCTGCGCGAAAACGTTCACCAGCATGGCAGGAGATACACCAGCGAGGAGCTTTGCCGCCAGGCTACAGGACAAACGCTGGATATTCAATATTTTCTACATTATTTACTTGACAAATACAAGAAAATTTACAATTTTTGAGTGATCAAAATCCATGTTCTATGAAGAGGCTCACATCCTTAGGCCTTTTACTGGTTGTCGCATTCTCTTTTTCCTGCAAAAAATTCATCCAACAGCAGGAGGAAAAGGCCATAATGAATATCATTACCAATGGCAACTGGTATGTCTACCAATATCTACAAGGCGACAGCGACGTCACGGCAAGTTTTTCGGGTTACCTGTTTAAATTTAATTCCAATTATACAGTCACAGGTACAAAGAGCGGCGTTTCCAATGCGGGCACCTGGGCTCCGAATGTGGATGCAAGGACCATCACTGCGAACTTCCCCTCGGCAAACCCACCCGTGAGTCTTTTGAATGAATCTGGAAGATCAACGACAGCGGTACGGACTTTGTGCTTGCCAGCTACACGGATACGACCACTCATATACCCAATACCCTGCAGCTGCGAAAACAATAGCTTCGTCTAAATCCGGTGAAAAACCCCTTCCCGCCCAACGTCCGGCCCGCCGGATGAAGGTGCACGCAATTTTAATGTTTACCAAAATTGACCATTTTTGATCCGGATAAAACTCGTTATCGTTTGCTGCTTACTGGGATTCACCAACGTCCGTGCTCAGCTCAACGCTGACTTTTCAGCCAACGTTGTCTCAGGATGCGCTCCCCTGGCCGTAACGTTCACCGACCGGAGCGCGGGCAGCCCCAATTACTGGTCATGGGGTACCAGCAACGGACAGATATCGCGGATACAAAATCCAACCTTTGTCTTCCTCGCCCCCGGTACTTACTCGATCAGCCTGTTGATAAAAGATGCCAATGGCAACTTCAGCTCGGTGAGCAAGGTGGACTATATCACAGTCTACGCCTCGCCGGCCACCAGGATCACTTCCAATTTACAGGTATCCTGCGCCCCGGCCAATATCCAATTTACGGACCTCTCCACACCAGGACAGGGGGTCATCACCTCCTGGGCTTGGGATTTTGGGGATGGCACCAGCTCCGGCGCGCAAAACCCTTCCCACCAGTACACCAATGAAGGGTACTATAATGTAAGTCTCACGGTGATAAACTCAGGTGGCTGCTCGGGCGTCGCTGTCTACTCGCGATACATCCGGGTGATCCCTGGAGTAAAGCCTGACTTCGACTGGACACAAACCTCGCCTTCCTGCTCGGCCCCCTTCGACATTACTTTAAACAACCAGACCTCGGGGCCGGGACATATGTCCTATTCCTGGGACCTGGGCAATGGCAACACCTCTACACAGGTGAACCCTTCTACGAACTACCCTACCAATAATCAATATACGATCAGCCTGTCCGCTACCAGCGATCTGGGCTGCAGCGGGTCTACAAGCAAGACGGTCAGTTTTCAAGGCAACTCACCAGTGATCAGCAGCTTGGACAGCGCCTGTCTTAATACACCTATCAGCTTTTCCAACGGCTCCAATCCACCGCCTCTCTCTTCCGTCTGGGATTTTGGCGATGGCAACACCTCGACCCAGCCCAATCCGGATAATACCTATACAGCAGCGGGTACTTATACGGTGACGCTGACCAATACATACGCCACCTGTACCTCAAGCTCAACCAAGTCTATCAAGGTGGTCACCAACCCGGGTATCAATTTCTCTGCGGACAAGACGGTGGGATGTCAGGCCCCTTTTACGGTCAATTTCAAGGATCTGACACCTGGCGCTACAGCCTGGACATGGGATTTTGGCGACGGCTCAGCGGTGTCTCATGCGGAAAACCCAAGCCATACCTATACCAGCACGGGGCAATACAGCGTATCTCAATCCGTCGTCACTACGGCAGGCTGCAACACGGGCGTTGGCACAAAAACCAATTTTATAAGTATCACTTCTCCTACCGCCACGCTTGACAACAACTCACTTTCGGGCTGTACGGGCATCGCATTAAACCCCACAGCCACGGTCATCGCACCGGATGGCGTCGCATCCTGGTCATGGTCGGCGCCGGGGGCAACACCATCTTCTTCCACATCGGCTACTCCCGCCTTTACCTATAGCACACAAGGCAACTATGATCTTACGCTCAGCTTCACCACCAATGGTGGCTGTACGTTCACACAGTCTTTCCCACAGGCGGTCACCATCGGGGACAGGGTCAACCCTGCATTTACCAGCACACCTGCCATCTCCTGCGCATCCCAGCCTATCACCTTTACTTCCTCCTCGTCGCCCGTGGACAAATGGCTCTGGAAGTTCGGCGACAAAGACACCAGCCAGATAGGGCCTGTCACCATGCATAAGTTCCGCGACACGGGCTACTTCAACGTCTCGCTCCAGGTCAACCACCATGGATGTACGCTTAATTATAATGATATAAAGACAGTCTTTATCAACGGACCGGTAGCTGGCTTTCGCTTTAAGATAGACTGCGCCAACAGGACACATGTCGACTTCTACGACACATCCGTATTTGATCCCACCAAGGGGGCTGTCACTTATCAATGGGATTTCGGAGATGGCAGCGGCAAAGCTACAGGTCAAACACCCAGTCATGACTATACTTCGCAAAATATTTATACCGTCACCCTTATCACTACCAATCCGGAATGTGCAGATACGACAAGCACCACCATCGATCTTAGGCCCATTGTGCCCACGTTCGGCGTAGTACCCGCGGATACCTGCCGATACAGGCCATTCAAGATCCAGTCCACTACGGACTCCACAAATCTCGTCGAATACACCTGGCAGGTAGGCTCACTTACCTATATCACCGACACCCCTTCCCTCAGGATCAGCATACCGGATACAGGCAATCACACCATCCTCCTGACAGTGAAAGACGTCAGCGGATGCTACTACCCTTCGGCGCCGGGGAATGTGCTGATAACCGGACCCACGGCCAAATTTACCACGGACCCGCTGCTGGGTGGATGCAGGAACAGTCCGATAACCCTGGTGGATCAGTCAACCGCCTTCCGGAATGACAAGCTTCAATTCTGGCAATTCTTTTTTGGGGACTTTACCTCCTATCAATTCTCGGGGCCGCCTATGGTCCACCAATACACCGACACAGGTACCTACGATATCAGGCTGACCCTGAGAGATATCAAGGGTTGTACCGACACAGCTATCGTCAAGGCGGCGGTAAGGATCACGTCGCCCAGGGCAGGCTTCCTCACCAACGATACCCTCTTTTGCCCCAACACCACCATACCCTTTATCGACTCGTCCAAAGGCAAGAGCCTTACCTATAGCTGGGACTTCGGCGACGGCGCCACCTCAGCAAGTCAAAACCCAACACACAGCTACACGACAAATGACAAATACTATGATGTCAAGCTCAAGGTAACGGATGCCATCGGATGCTCGGACTCTGTGGTGAAGGCACAATATATCCATATCGAAAAACCCATCGCCTCCTTCCTGCTGGAGGATAGCACGGCGTCCTGCTTCCCGCTGGAAGCCAAGTTCACGCCCACGGGTAAATATTACGACAGCCTGTATTGGGACTTTGGCGACGGCATTACCTCTACGCTGGATACCACTTCTCACTTTTATAATAACTACGGACCGCCGCCAACCTATGCCTATGTTGCCAAACTGGTACTGCAGGGCGATGGAGGATGCCGCGACTCGGCCATGCGGAATGTCTATGTCTATAATCCCTATGTCGTCACCAAACTCACATTTACGCCACTGTCGGCCTGCGACTCGGTGAGCGCGACTTTCAATCTTACGCCGCCACCCTATACAAAGTACACGCTTTATTTTGGGGACCGCACGGCGGATTCTACGGGCAATTTAACCCCCACCCATTTGTACGATCTTCCCGGCAGCTATACTCCTCAGCTCGGCATGCTTGACAGCACGGGTTGTGTGATAAGCTATTCGAACGCTGGTGTAAAAGTCCTTGGAGCTACTCCATTCTTCAGCAGAAGTCCGAAAGCCTTTTGCGATACGGCCACGGTGTTTTTGCATAGCATCTACCCTATCCCCAGCAACGATGGTCTCAACAGTCTGACCTGGGATTTTGGCGATGGCAGCCCCACGGTGACGGGTACGCCCACAGGTGCGCCGGACGACCCACTGCTGGACCAGCAGCACTTTTATAGCAAGCTGGGTCTTCTCACCGCCAGCATAAAGGCCACCACGAACAGCGGCTGCGTGGAGACCTATACGGACACGGTCCACGTATGGCAGACACCCCATCCCCTGATCACAGCCGACGGGCCTTATTGTACAGGGCCTATTCAATTCCACGGCAATCTGACGATGCCCAATACGGACAGCATCACCTGGTCATGGAGCTTTGCCAACGGCGCCGCCTCGCTGGATCAGAACCCGCGTCTGAGCTTCTCTCCAGGCAATTTTACGGCTCGTCTGATAACCTCTGTAGCCTTTGGATGTTCGGACACCGCTTCCCAGCCGGTGACGATCAACCCGCTGCCAGCGATAAATGGGCCAAAAGTCATTACGACGCCTGTAGGCATCCCCGTTACCCTTCCCTTTACATATAGCTCCAACGTTACTACCTATGCGTGGTCGCCGGGCTCTTATCTGAGCTGCATCGACTGCCCTGATCCAGTGGCTAACCCGACCTTCAACACGACCTATATCATACGGGTGACGGACTCCAACAACTGCGTCAATGCGGACACTATACTGGTAAAGCCTATTTGTACGGATGAGAGCTATTTTATCCCCAATACCTTCTCTCCCAACAATGATGGCGTCAACGACGCCTTCTACCCGAGGGGGAGAGGCCTGTATAACATACAGTCAATGCGTATATTCAATCGATGGGGACAGCTGATATTCGCAAGAAAGGATTTCCCGGCCAATACGGCATCCTATGGATGGGATGGGACTACGAACGGCAGACCCGCCCCGGCGGATGTCTATGTATATATCATCGATGTCGTCTGTAACAACGCACAGGTTATAGCCTTGCATGGAGATGTAACCCTGATACGTTAAATACCGAACAGCTTGAAAAACTATTTATATATAAAGTTCCTTATCGTGAGCATGGCGGCATCCTTCCTGTGTCTCCAAAAGACCAGCGCGCAGGATATTCATTTCTCCCAGTTCTTCGAAGCGCCCCTGCTGCGAAACCCTTCTCTGGCCGGCATCTTCACAGGAGACTATCGGATACAGGCGGTATTTCACGACCAATGGAACAGCTTTACCAATGCCTATCGCACAGGATCGCTCAATGGAGAATACAAAATGCCCATCGGCAAGGGCAATGACTACCTTACGGTGGGCGCGCAAATGCTTTTTGACAAGGCCGGCTCTGCCGCGCTTACCACCACGGAGCTGCTGCCGGCGCTGAACTATCACAAATCCCTCAGCGACGATCATCCGATGTATCTTTCCCTTGGATTCATGGGAGGCATCGTCCAGAAGACGATCGACCGGTCAAAGATCACTACCAACAGCCAATACAACGGTATGGCCTATGACCCGGCCCTGCCTGATGGCGAAACGATCTTCACCCCCACGATCCGCTACCTGGACGGCAGCCTGGGATTAAGCTTCAACACCACTTTTGGAGAGAACAATGCCAACACACTTTTCTTCGGCGCGGCCTTGCATCATGTCAATCGACCGAAGAATTCCTTTTATAAGAACCCCTCCATCGAGTTGGATCCCAAGTATGTCTTCTCCGGAGGAATGAAGCTTGCCATCAACGAATTCTCTTATTTCAATCTCCAGGCGGACTATAGTCATCAGGGGCCCTCACATGAGACCATCGGAGGCGCGCTCTTTTTTTTCAAACAGAGCGCCGCCACCGAGAACTCCGATAATACGGTGAGCGTCGGCAGCTTCCTTCGCTGGAAAGACGCCCTTATCCCTGTGATCAAGCTGGAGACACATTCCCTAGCCATCGCCCTTAGTTATGACGTCAATGTCTCCGAGCTCAAGACAGTGAGCCAGGGCCGGGGCGGCTTTGAACTATCGATATCGTATATAGGATTTCTCGACAGGGAAAATTCCAACAAGTACCGTATACTATGCCCGAAATTTTAGCGTAGATTCGCAGAGCAAAAATTTTTATCGCTATGTCAGTACAAGTCGGTCAGCCAGCGCCATCGTTCAGCCTCTATGATTCCGAAAAGAAAAAGGTTACCCTGGAAGATCTCAAGGGCAAAAATGTCCTCCTTCTCTTCTTCCCCCAGGCCTTCACCGGCACCTGTACCAAGGAGCTTTGCAGCATGCGTGACAATATCGCCCTTTATGACCAGGTCAACGCCCAGGTGCTCGGCATCAGCGTAGACTCTCTTTTCACCCTGGCCCGGTATAAGGACGACCAGCAGCTGAATTTCCCCCTGCTCAGCGATTTCAATAAGGAGGTCTCCAAAGCCTATGACTGTCTCTACGACACCTTCGTATTCGATATGCACGGGGTCTCCAAAAGATCGGCCTTTATCATAGATAAAATGGGGATTATTCGCTACGCCGAGGTACTCGAAACCGCCACAGATCTCCCCAACTTCAGCCAGATCCAAAAGACCCTGTCTGAGCTTAAGTAATTGAAAATCAATATACCTACAACTCATTCAATAACAAAACTTTAGCAAATTTTTTGGCCGGTAATTTGTATCTTTGGATGAAAAGGGTTATTTTGTCACCGTATGTTAAATCGGCTAGTGAATGAGGATTTTTTACATCTTTTTATCCATTATTCTACTGACTTCCACCCAGGCTAAAAGCCAGGCCAGAGGTCCTATGCCTGATCCGGAGCCAAAAATTGTCAAGTTCTACCCCAACCCGGCTGTCTCCTTTATTACCTTTGAGGTCACCAAAGAATCAAATAAGACTTATACGCTCCAAATATTCAATTTTCTCGGTAGAAAAGTAAAGGACGTAGCAGACGTCTCCCCCAAGACGGTAGTCAATCTCAGCGATTTTGTACGGGGTCTTTATATCTTCCAGCTAAAGGATTCCAACGGCAGGGTCACCGAATCCGGTACTTTCCAGGTCAACAAGTAATGGTCTTCCCTCTTGAAGGGCCGCTGGCAAGTATAAACTACAATACCTGCACTATAAGGAATTTAAGATAGTTGGTATTCTCCCATCCCTGAATGATAGGATGGTCACTGGCCTGCGCCTGAAAGGTCACCTGCCGTAATTTCCTCCGGGCATCCTTTGCCGCAAGGGATATCGTCTCCAGGAATAGTTCCGGAGATACCAGATTCGTACAGGAAGAAGTCACCAGGAACCCTCCTTTCTTTACCAGCTTCATCCCACGCAGGTTGATCTCCTTATAGCCCGTGATCGCTTTCTGTATCGTCTCCCGGCTCTTGGTAAATGCCGGCGGATCCAGCATGACCACATCATACTGCCGCCCTTC
>Ga0105237_10005145_pt1 | contig 14812 bp, 15 predicted proteins | sample KBSC24metaG_FD_81520 | JGI IMG/M metagenome (GOLD analysis project Ga0105237, IMG submission 81520) | Corn rhizosphere microbial communities from Kellogg Biological Station, Michigan, USA - KBS C2-4 metaG | ecosystem: Host-associated > Plants > Roots > Rhizosphere > Soil | place: Michigan, USA... | reverse complement strand
TTCATTACAACAGCAACTCCTTGAAGCCGGTGTCCACTTCGGTCACCTGCGTAAGAAGTGGAATCCCAAGATGCTGCCTTACATTTTTGCTGAAAAGAAAGGCATCCATATCATCGACCTGAACAAGACTACGGAGAGCCTGCAGGAAGCAGCGGCAGCTCTGAAGCAGATTGCCAAGAGCGGTAAGAAGATCATGTTCGTCGGTACGAAGAAGCAAGCAAAAGAGATCGTTACTGAATCTGCCAAGAAAGTGAACATGCCCTTTGTTACGGAGCGTTGGCTGGGTGGCATGTTGACGAATTTCAATACGGTGCGTAAGAGCGTGAAGAAAATGCAGAGCATCGAAAAAATGCTGAATGACGGCACTTTCGACAGCATCACCAAGAAAGAGCGTCTGACGCTGGCACGTGATAAGGACAAGATGGAGAAAGTGCTGGGTGGTATCGCTCAGTTGGGACGTGTTCCTGCCGCCCTCTTTATCGTGGACATTGGACATGAGCACATTGCGCTGGCAGAGGCCAAACGCCTGGGTATTTCCACCTTTGGCATGGTCGATACCAATTGCGACCCCAATAAGGTTGACTTCGCGATCCCTTCGAATGACGACGCTACTAAATCCATTGCCATCATCGTGGGTTATGTAACTGCTGCTATCGCCGATGGCCTGGCTGAAAGACAAGCAGCTAAGGAAGAGGATGTGGAAGAAGCAGGCAGCGACGAGAATGAAAAGAAGGCGGCTCGTCTGCAGGCGGAAGCAGAAGGCGAGGCAGCTCGTGCACGTGGTGAGAAGGTGAAGGGTAGCAGCCAGCCTAAACGCAGGATACCGAACTCGGGACCTCGTAGGACGGGCGCTCCTCGCTAACGGACGAACCGGAGGTTCGTAGCCTGCCGCAGGCAGGCAATCAAATATGAGTTTGCCGAATCGCAGATTCGGCGACAAAAGAAAATCTTTAAAATTAACTATATGTCAACTGCAACTATTACAGCAGCCGATATTAATAAGCTGCGCCAGACAACGGGCGCAGGCATGATGGATTGCCGTAAGGCACTGGTAGAAAGCGATGGCGATTTTGAAAAAGCCATCGACTACCTGCGTAAAAAGGGACAGAAAGTTGCTGCTCTTCGCAGTGACCGTGAGGCTAAGGAAGGCGTCATCATCGCTACCACTACTCCTGATAACAAGACGGGTTTTATCGTAACCCTGGCTTGTGAAACGGATTTCGTGGCCAAGAATGCGGATTTTATCGCATTTGCGCAAAGCATCGTTGCCGTGGCGTTGAAAAATAATGTAAGCTCCCTGGAAGAACTGCAGTCCGCACAGTTGGATGGCGCTGCAGTATCTGACAAGATCAACGACCAGGTGGCCAAGATCGGTGAGAAAGTACAGCTTGCCCGATTTGAAAGAGTAGATGCTGAAGGTGTAGCTGCCTATATCCACGGCGCCTATCGCATGGGCGTTCTGGTAGGTCTGACCAAGAACACTCCTGCTGTGCTAGAAGCTGGTAAAGACCTGGCTATGCAGATCGCAGCTATGAATCCCGTAGCGGTGGATCCGGACAGCGTTCCTGCCGAGGTCGTAGCCCGTGAAAAGGCTATCGTAACGGAGCAGATCAAGAATGATCCCAAAATGGCAGGCAAGCCGGATGAAATGATCGACAAGATCGCTGTCGGCAAGCTGAATGCCTTCTTCAAAGAAAATACCCTCACTGCACAGGCATTTGTAAAGGATGCTTCCAAGACGGTGGGAGATTACCTGAAGAGTGTGGATGCGGCCGTAAAGGTTACGCAGTTCAAAAGAGTTCAACTTGGATAAATAAAAAAAGGAGGCTATGACCTCCTTTTTTTTTACCCTATATTTGCCGCACAAAAGATTCATCCGACATGGTGCCTAAGTACAAGCGTATTCTACTGAAATTATCCGGCGAAGCGTTGATGGGAGATAAAAGTTTTGGGTTTGATAATGCTGTCATCGCCCAATACGCAAAGGATATCAAAAGCATTGTAGAATTGGGTGTACAGGTAGCCATCGTCATTGGTGGAGGAAATATCTACCGGGGGATGAATGAGGCGGAGACGGGTATCGAGCGGGCGCATGGCGACTATATGGGCATGCTGGCCACGGTGATCAATGGAATGGCTATGCAAGCAGGATTGGAAAAGATCGGTGTATATACCCGGCTGCAGAGCGCCATTAAGATGGAACAGATAGCGGAACCCTATATCCGCAGAAGGGCCATCCGGCACGTAGAAAAAGGCCGCGTTGTAATTTTTGGCGCAGGCACTGGTAATCCCTACTTCACAACGGATACGGCGGGCTCGCTGCGCGCCATCGAAATAAATGCAGAGGTCATTCTGAAAGGCACCCGCGTAGACGGTATATATACTGCAGATCCGGAAAAAGACCCCACTGCTAAAAAGTTCAGCTCTATCACATTCCAGGAATGCATTTCCAAAAACCTGCGGGTGATGGATATGACTGCCTTTACCCTGTGTATGGAAAATCTGCTACCCATTATTGTCTTCGATATGAACAAGCCTGGAAACCTGCTCCGCGTGGTGAGGGGTGAAAAGGTTGGAACCCTGGTAAAGGGCTGATTGTGTGAAGCTTGCGAAAGATGGCAAATCCATTTGCATATCTGACCAAAGCATTGTAATTTAACGGCTTATCTGCCACCTGATGGTGGTTTTTTAGTGCTTCCCTCCAATAAGGCGAATCCCCATGGTTCGTCGCTTGTCGAGGTCCTTCGAAGACCTGACAGTTGAAGATACTCCCTTGAAAAACGTGGTATTAACTTTTTATCTATTCATCCCTGAAAGCCAATGTGTGTATTTTTTGGTAACCAATAGTTCCCTACCGTTATGAACGCTTTAAACAATCTGAACATCATTTTAGGATTTCAGCTGACCATGGGTCTGCCTGAGATCGTCATTGGCCTGCTGGGGGCTCTTATCCTCGGCTTCACCATTCATTTTTTCTGGAATTCAAAAAAGAGTCTCCGCATCAACGATCCTTCTGCCAACCCGGGCATCAGCGATGACGACAACTGGAAGCTGAAGTATTACAATGATATGGACATGCAGGAAAGGGCGCAGCAACAGCTGCGTGAAAAGCTTACGCAGTCCCAGGAAAGCGAGCAAATTCTTGGTATCGAATTGGAAGAGACCCGTAAGGAAATAGAATCCCTTCGTAGGGAGCTGGAAGAGACGCGGACAGAGCTGGACGATGCGCAATATCGTGTCTCCAAGGTTTCGGAACAGCAGGCACAGATGGCGGCCAGCGCCGCAGCGGTAGCTGCCGAACCGGCCAATGCTTATCTCACCCAGCTAAGGGCTGCTCAGGAAAAGCTGCTGGAGCATAACAACAGCATAGTCCGTCTGCTGGAACAAACAGAGCTATTGGGCCAGGCGGAGAGAAAGATCATGGACCTTCAGGTAAAGAATGAAGAGCTGACGGACGAGCTTCGCCAGTCTCAACAGCTGATCGTAGAAAAGGAAAGTGAGATCGGATACCTCCGTCATCAGAAAAAGCTGGCGGAAGAAATGAGCCTTCGTCTGGACAAGGCGTATGAAGAATATAATTCCCTCCAGGAAAAGCTGGGCAAGCTGCAGACCTATATCACCCAGCCCTATAAGAAAAGCGCCGACTATGACGAGCTTAAAGAGGCCTATTTCAAAATGGGGAAAGAGCACGATGAAATGAAGCTGCGGCATATCTCGCTGAGGGAAGAGAACCAGCGTCTGACACGCATCCTGGCTGATACCGAAGAGAAGCTGAAGGAAGCTAATTTCCAGCGTCAGCAGTTCCAGAAGCGGGCTGCGTTCCTGGAAGAGCTCAACCGTGATCTGCAGGAGATATCCGAACATAATAAAAAGATCGAAAGTCAACTACGTCGTGTCTCCGACATGGAGGCCCTGCTGGCCCGGATCACGGGTTCTTCGGGTGATGAAATTCCCAAAGAGCATCCATGAACTGACTTAGCACCCTGCGGCACCTGAGAATGCTCAGGTGATCGTTCATAGGAATTGAGTTACCTTCGTGGGTGTTATGTCATCCAACATCGCTGATATTAGAAAAGACTATAGACAGCAGTCCTTCTCTGAGAATGACGCTTTGCCTGATCCTTTTGCCCAATTCGAGAAATGGTGGAAAGAAGCGCTCGACTCCCATATTGATGAGGTCAATGCCATGACCCTTGCGACGGCTTCGGCGGATGGTATGCCGGATGCGCGTATCGTATTATTGAAGGGCTTCGACACCCAGGGATTTACTTTCTTTACGAATTACAACAGCACCAAGGGAAATGAGCTGCTGGAGAATCCCCGTGCCAGCCTTGTCTTTTTTTGGAAGGAGCTGGAGAGACAGGTACGTATCAGCGGACTGGTGGTAATGGTCAGCGCGGCAGAAAGCGATGCTTATTTCAACAGCCGGCCGGAAGGCAGCCGTATCGGGGCCTGGGCTTCGCCTCAGAGTGAATTTATCGAAAGCCGTGAGTGGCTGGAAGAGAACGAAAAGAAGATGAGGGGGCAATTTCCGGATGGGCTTATCGAGCGCCCTTCACATTGGGGAGGCTATCGGGTCAGGCCAACGAGGGTAGAATTTTGGCAGGGACGTCCCAACAGACTTCACGACAGAATACTTTACAGCCTGGAGAAAACGGGTAAATGGAAGATCGGGCGACTGGCGCCATAGACACCAGCCTCCCGGTCCTGAATATACAAAACGGACCGGAGGTTCGTGTCCGAAGGACAGACATTGGATTTTTCCGGCGCACGGGTTACATTTATCAGAAAACCTGTGCGCCGGACATTTATTTGCTTTCTTTCTTCGCAGGCGCCGATTTTTTAGCAGGCTTTGCAGGGCGGCTCTTACCAAAAGAGCCTTTGAATATCTTTCCTTTTTTGGTTTTTTTATCTCCTCTTCCCATTTGATTTGCTTTTTTGAACGTGGGTATGTATAAACTATGAAAAGCCCCGGTACCGAGCTGTAATGCCTGGTATCGGAGCTCTGGCCGTGCTGGCCGATCCAAATGTGCCGGTTATAATTTAGCAGACAGTTCTTTACCTGCCTTGAACTTAGCTACTTTCTTGGCTTTGATCTTGATAACAGCGCCAGTCTGAGGATTGCGTCCGTTACGGGCGGCTCTCTTAGATACAGAGAAAGTACCGAAACCTACCAGCGTAACCTTTCCGCCACCTTTCAGCGTTTTGGTAACTGCTTCAACAAAAGAATCCAGGGAAGTGTTTGCCTGTGTTTTTGTGATGCCTGCATCATCGGCGATCTTTGCGATTAATTCAGCTTTGTTCATAGTGTAATTTTTTTTGTAATTAGCTGCAACAAATATACCCGCTTTTTGAATCCGACAAAATTTTTTTAAGCTTTCCGACGATGGGCTCGGGCCTCGCTAAACCGCGTGGGGCAAGGATTAGACGATATTCTACTTCGTAGAATTCCTATGGCAAACTTACGCCCGACTGCTGAAACCCTTGTCTGCTCTGTGTTTCACGGCCTGCGGGCTGAAATCCTTTACGGGCAAGGATTTGAAAAGAATTTACAACAAATTTCAATTCCCCCAACTTTTTTTAATTCTTTTCCACAAATAGTGCACAGCTCAAACGCCCGTCAAACGCCCATCAAACGCCACTCAAACGCCACGGGCGTTTGGTCGGAACGACAATCGGTTAGCGTCCGTGTAGAGGCCAAGTGCCGCAGGCACTTACTCCATGGCAGAAGTCTAAAGCCACCTCAAAGTGACGGGAATCAATTTTCCGGCATCTCGAGCTCCGAAGTCATCAGCGTCCTGAAGGAGATAAACCTGTCTCCCCATTTATCCCAGGCGGTCCGCTGCAGGCCGGGGGCAAATTCGATAATAAATTGCTCATACCGGTGGAGGTCGGTGGTAAAGTACTGTATTATATAGGTGGGGCCTTCTTCTTCATCCTGGTCCAGCAAACGGAATATCCGCCAGTCATCAAAAAGCCCTGTCTCCATGTGGCGGACAATATGCTCTTCCTTTTGCCAGAGGAGCCAATTTTCCAGGATGGTCCACCCTACTTTGTAAGTGACGTTATAGACGATCATTTCCTTTTCCTCTTTTTAAAGACTACCGCAGGGATTTGCTGAGGACCTGACATTATTGTCGTGACTCCCGGATGGACTTCAGCATGTTTAAACATAGCCAGATCAGCAGGAGCAGCACCACTATGATAGCGGTCCAAAGATAGACTCCTTTATAGTCTTTTTGCGGCTTCCCAGGAATTAAGGGATGGATATTGGTGGATGTAAGCGGGCCGGGCAGTATCGCGGCAGGCTCCCGGCTCACGGTGTCGACGAAATATTTGAGGTCATATTTTGGTGTGAGCGCGTGCTTATCTCCCACCAGGAGCTCATATTTTCCCGGCTCCAGCCAGGTAAGCAGGTATCGCTCCTTCTGGCTGGCCGCTATACTATCTATGACAAGAGGGGCGTTGTCCTCGTTGTCGATGTCCAATAATATGGATGTTCTTTTTACAAGCCCTTCTAAATCGATGGAAGTATTCGCGGGTTCCAGGTCGAGGCCGCCGAGTTGTGTATTGTCTGTCAGATCCCTTTTGATCAGCATCTGCCTTTTGTACAGCTTGGGTGCTTTTATGTATAGCTTCAGGTACTCTATCATGTAGGGTTCCCGGAAGCTAAGAGTAATATAGCTGTGATGGTTGCTACTGTCCTTCTGAGCGATGGAGGGCGGTGGGATTGGCCGGTAGCGTTTGGTGCCTGCCTGCCGGGTTATCACACCTGCGCGGTAAATATTCAGAGGAAGTACACCTTTATCTTCCTGTATGATCTTGAAATAATGATAGTCGCTGCTGGGAAAATCTATTGTCCGCACGTCAAAACTCGAATTGTCGTTGTAGGAAGGCATTTGCCTGATATGCTCTCTGATGATATACCATTTCTTTCCATCGTTGCTGCCCGATAATGTCCAGCTGCGCCAGACGTCACTCATATAGACATACAGCCACAGGGAATGAATAGGGCCTCCCGACCAGTTGCCGATGCGTACATCACCGGCGCTGTCTCCTTTTTGCGTGGGCAGGATGGGGAATTCGATAAAGCTTTCTCCCTGATAAGTGGGAAAGTCGGTCTTTAGGACATAGGGGATGAAAGTCACTGCCATAGCATTGTCGGACCCGCCTGATACATTCCTGGACGCGCCTGGCCAGGCGCCGGCATGGGAGATACGAATGTCGGAAAGCTCCCAGTTATTGCATTTGGCCAGTACTTCGGGGGTGAGGATGACCCTGTAGAACCCTGCCTGGCTGATGGTGTCGATCGGCGCCTTATAAGTAAATGAATCTTGTGCCAGGCCGGGGAGGGCCAGCCATCCTGTTGTGATGAGCAGCGCTATTTTAAGCAGATCTTTTCTCTTCATCTTCGATAATGATTTTTTTCAATCGTTGGTACATAAAGCTAACGACTAACAACAAGACGCCCAGACAGAAGAAGGCGGCTATCTTTCCTGCGACGGGTATATTACGAATGTCGATGAGGAAAAGTTTGAGCAAGGTAATGGAGAACAGGGCCAGCGATATGATACGCAGGGGTTTGAACTTGTTACGCATGCCGAGCCACATGAACGCAAAGGAGGACAATCCCCATAAGATAGGTAATCCTGTCTTGAAGTAGATCCTGTCGATGGTATCGAAGGGGTGGTCCTTGTCGTAGAAGATATGATTTACGAGCAGCTCTACTTCCGCGCTGAGGAAGATTGTGATCACGATACATATCAGCCAGCTAAAGGCCTGGGGAGGGAGCATGGGTTCGAGCTTATCTTTTCTCCACCAGGAGATACACTGTCGGATAATCAGGGCCGCGAGCAGGGCGCTGGCCCAGTGTGCCAGGAAATGCCCCTGATTCCCATACTGCAGCAGATTTTCCTGTATCTCGTAGGTGGGTTGGATCATGACGAGGTACAAGATGATGGAGAGAATGATCAGCGCGGATGCATAGACTGTGCTAAACCAGCGCCACTTGTTCCCGGCGAGTACAATGCCATAAACCCAGATATATCCGTATAGGACGAGGTATAAAGTAGAGAGCCTGGCGCCTTGATAGAAGTGATCAAATTGATAGGTGATTTCCAGGGCGCCGCCCGCGAAGAGCAGGAGGCTGGCAACGATGATCATTACCTGGTTGGTGATGCGGTCGATGCCGGTGGATGCTGCTGTACCGGCTGAGGCAGGCTGGGGTCGTCTGCGGAGAAGGAATATCATATAACAGCAAGCGGCGGCGTACAAAGTGGTCATTAGCCCTTTATTGAAAATAATGGGCAGCGGTCCTTTTTCGAGTCTTATGATATATGCCGCTCCCCAGTCCATCACGAGGCTTACCAGCATTGCCACCCATACGAGCAATGAAGCGAGCCCGATGATGCGAAGTCCGGATTTGCGGCCAAGCCAGTACAGGAGCACGGCCTCGGAGGCCCAGAATAAGGTAATATAATGTCCATGCAGCTGGATGGGCGCGGTGAGCGAAATAAAGGTCAGCGTAATACCGATGAGCAGGTAGAGGATATTGGTGTCCACTTTCTTTTTACGGAAGAGGAAATAGGAAGATGTGAGGTTGAACACGGCCATACAGGCGCTGAACAGGCCCTGGTATTTTGCAAGACCCATGGCGGAGAATAAATACAGACCGACCGCAAAATACAGACAGGTGTTGGCGAGCAGGATGCCGAAATCGAATGCGATGAATTTTTTATTCTCCCGGATATTATGTGCGATGTTGATCAAAAAGAAAAGGATATAGAAGGCGGTGGCAAATATAAAGGCGCCCTGATAGGTGGCGGTCGTTGACAGCGCGGCGGACAGGGTAGCGAGCCAGCTGGCAAACAGGATAGCGGTAAATCCAAAGGCCAGCGTGTTCAAGATCCGCCAGGACTTGCGGTAGGAGATGAAAAGTAATCCGGTGTTGAGGATGAGCAGATAGCTGAACAATACCTTGTAGCTGCCTTCTCCATTTCTCACCAGGAAGGGCGTTACAAAGCCACCGACGAGCGCAATGACGGCCAGCTCCTGGCGATCATACAGCAAGGAAAGAATGACGGCAAAAAGGGTGATCACGAGCATGATGATAAAGGACACGGTCTGATTGGCAGCATCGGATTTGCCGAATAAATGATATTGATGATAGGCGAGCGCTATCGAAAAATAAAGGACGGCCAGGCCGCCGCCCACGAGCACGGAGCTAAAGGCTTTGTAGCTGTTGCGGAGATAATGGGCGATGCCGATGAGGATGCCGCCGCAAAGGATCCCGATACCCACACGGCCGGCGGGACCTATCCATTCATTGTCGATGGCATATTTTACAAAGAATCCGATGGCGAGTACGAGCACGCCGATACCTATCTTGCTGACGAGATTCTCGCCGATGAATTTTTCCAGGTCGGGATGTTTTTCGAAAAAACTGAGGCGAACTGCACTTCCGGGACCGCCGGGGGTGCCGGTGCTGCCGCCATGGCCAGCCTGACCGGTGGGGGAGCCGCTGCTGCTGCCGCTCTGGCTGGTGGTGCTGCCTGCTTTGCTGCTTTGCCTGGTGCTACTGCCGCCGCTATGGACAGCGTCCTCTTCTCCAGGAGGGTGTGCGTACAAAGGTGTAAATACATGGGGTTCGATGATCTCCTTACCGGGGCGGTATTCCGGGGGGGATGCGGGTCGATCGGGTTGTGGAGGGGCCGGCGCTGCGGAACCAGGCGTTTGAGATGGTGGCGTAGATACTGGCCTTGATGGCGGCGGTGGAGTAAAAGGCTCTGTCTCTTTGGGCGTCTGCACGGACGCGGCCGGTGGGGAGGGTTTGGGGGGAGCGGGATTGGGGCTCTCCGCGGAAAGCACTGTCAATGCCTGTTTAATTTCTTCCCGCAGCCGGTGAACCTCCTGCTGCAGCACATCGATCTTTTCGACGGCCCGGCTTCTGAAAGAGAGAATAACAATAAGAAGGATAATGAATAGTAATATGACAAGTATTTCCATGTGCCTGTGGCTTAGCTATTAAAGATAGTCGGCAAATTCCGTAAGTGGAAGCGCCAGACCCACTTTAATGTCTGTCCGGGGAGGGGGCAGCCTCCAGCGGTGATACGGTGGCGAGCTCCAGGTAAATGGGGCAATGGTCGCTCTGTTTGACATCGGGGTATATCTCAGCTGCCAGGAGGTTTGGCCCGAGCGGCTCGGTAACACTGATATAATCGATGCGCCAGCCTTTGTTTTGTTCCCGTACGGTGGGGAAGCGCTGGCTCCACCAGGTGTATTTGTGAGGATCTGCATGCAGATGACGATAGCTGTCCACCCATCCGCTGCCCAGGAACTTATCCATCCAGGTGCGCTCCTCGGGAAGGAATCCGGAATTATTCTTATTTCCTTTGGGGTCGTGGATGTCTATTTCCCGATGGGCGATGTTATAATCCCCACACAATACAAGGCGGGGATGTGTTTTGCGCAGGTCTTCCAGGTAGGAGTGAAATTCATCGAGCCATTGATACTTGTATGTCTGCCGATCGTCGCCTGAGGTGCCTGAAGGGAAGTAGGCGTTGATCAGGCGGATGTCGCCGATGTCCATTTGCAGTACGCGGCCCTCGTCGTCGCTGACCTTGTGGCCGGTGCCGTATTGTACATGTCGGGGTTTTATTTTGGTGAAGATGGCGACGCCGCTGTAGCCCTTTTTTTGGGCGGAGAACCAATAATCGTGATATCCGAGGTCGGTGAACTGCTTATGGTTTACATTGTCCTTCGCAGCCTTTGTTTCCTGGATACAAACGACGTCGGCAGGGTCTGTCTTTAGCCATTCGATAAGACCCTTATTCATGGCAGCACGGATGCCGTTGACATTATAGCTTACAATACGTAAGGTTGACATAATTTTACACTTAGCTCCCGCAAGGTACTATTTGTCCTTTAAAAAAGGGCAGAACGGCCGTCGGGGATGGGAGGACAAATTAGCCGTTGACGGCTGGGCCGGTCAGGGCAATCTGCCGGCTGGCATTAAAAACCAAAGAGATCATGGATAAATTAGACAGGATCATTCCCGCCAAGGACGCAAAATTCCTGGATGGACCTAAGAGCCGTGGTTATGAGCTGAAATTTGCCTGGAAAGTATTTACAGAGTTTATCAAAGGATTCAGGACTCTCCACTTCGTCGGCCCGTGTGTCACGGTGTTCGGCTCGGCGAGGTTCAAAGAAGATCATCCTTATTACGAGAGCGCCCGTGAGATGGGGCGGCAGATAGCAGTCCTGGGACTTACAACCATGACAGGCGGCGGGCCGGGTACGATGGAGGCGGCCAACAGAGGCGCCTTTGAACAGGGTGGCCGTTCGGTGGGCTGCAATATCAAGCTGCCTTTTGAGCAAAAGCCGAACCGTTATGTACAAACCAGCATCACCTTCGAACATTTTTTTGTACGAAAAGTAATGCTGGTAAAATATTCCTATGCCTTTGTCATTATGCCGGGCGGCTTTGGCACCATGGATGAATTTTTCGAGACGCTGACGCTCGTGCAGACCAAGACGCTGGTACAATTTCCCATCGTGCTCTTCGGCGTGGAATACTACCGGGAGCTCTGGGAATATATGGAATATATGGCCAGGGAAGGGACGGTTTCAAAAGAGGACCTTTCCCTCGTATTGCTTACGGACAGTATAGCCGAGGCGGCGGCGCATATCGATGGTTTTATTAAAAAGAATTATCGTGCCGCCCCCCGTCAGCGTAAATGGTGGCTGTTCGAGAAATACAAACAATATACGAACGCCTGACCTGTTATTTTCCAATGCTGCCCATCAGCAGGGCGCTCAACATGGGAATTCCCGGCCGGCTATAATCAAATTGATAGACGCCCTTGTCTGAAATGGCCACGAGCCGTCCATTGGACGTGATCACATCATATGCATTTCCCACATCGAGGGTATTACGAAGTTCCAATGACTCGGGCGAGCTGGCATCAAAGACCTTTACGCCGGGGCCGTCGCATACAAATAAGAGGTTTCCTTCCTTACTCAGGCCCATCGGCTTGGTCATCGGGAAGGAATTGATCAGTACGGGGTTAGCCAGGTTCTGTATATTGAGTACGTCCAGCTCATTAGATGCCCCTCCGCAAGTGGTTCCGGCATGCAGCGTGACATAGGCAAAATTCCCATCGGTGATGACGGGGTCACAGGCACGGCCATGCGAAAATGAACCGATGGACTTCGGATTCGCAGGGTCGCTGAGATCATAGATATATACTCCTTCCATGGACCCTAAGAAGAGCTTGTCCTGGAATGGATAGACTGTTTCGAGATCATAACCGGCGCTCACAGATTGGCCGAGCTGCGGCTTGGCGGGGTTTTCAATATTGATGACCTGCAGGGTATGCCGTTCGGGTATGGCATAGAGGTTATTACCCACCAGCACCATCCTGGACATCGAGCCTGCGACGCCGGTGGAGGAAGAGCTTGAACTGGCGGAGAGGAACTGGCAGTTTGCACATCCGGGCATTATCAATGGGTTTGGATGTGTTCTGTAGGTCTTTTTCCAGCCGATGATGACCTTTCCATTGTTCTCATACCCAAAATAGCGAAAGATATTCTCCTGCTCATTCAGGAGCTTGACATTATGGATATTGCTGATATCGAGGGTCAGCAGTTCGTCTTCCATATCGGCGTAGAGAAGATTTCCCTTGACGGCAATGTCGTTATTGCCGGGTATGGCCAGAAAGGCCGTCTGTACCGGATGGGATGGGTTGTGATTATCGATGACGTGAATGCCCCTGCCAGTGTCGCTGATAAAAATATAAGGGTCTTTGACATAGATCTTACCGACGGCGGCGATGGGTTCGGAAGGGTTGCCATTGATGGATGCAAGTACGGAAGCGCGGGGTGCATAGATGGGTTCATAGACTACATATAGCTTATCATGGCTCTTATCACATCCTGAGACAAGAAGTAGAAGGACGGTCCCGAGAAAGGACAGGACGGCGAGGGGGTATTGCTTCTTCATAAACAGGTTTTTTCCGATTGACAGAAAAAAGCCGTTGCTCCGTTGCATTTATGGGCAGTTATGTCCAGAGCCCACCGCCTGAACTGGTTTGTACGCCCTGGGAACCTGGCCGGCGGCGGGTTATTTCCCGGTGGGTATCCGTACGCCGAGGCTGAGGATCATCTCATAAGTCCCAAAAGCCTGGCGGGCCTTGCCCTGGTATACTTCCAGACCCGAATAGCGGGCATAATCCAGTTTATTGGCGTATTCGAGGTATACGTATTTGAAGAAGGTGGCGCGTACGGATCCCTCTATGCCTGTATTCCAGCCGCCGAACTGGAATCCGGGATCATTCCGCTGGCCAAAAAGCTGGTTCTCGACGTGAGGGATTACGGGTCCAATGCCGGCCTTGGCAAACAGGTCGAGCTGTACTTTTCCGGAGGGAGTTGCCAGAAAATGCCAGCGTTTGGTGACATTGAAAAGCAGGAAATTGGCGCCATTGTTCAGATAATAGTAAAACCCATTCTCCGCGGTGAATGCAACGGTGGTATCCACTGCACGGTGGTTCAGGGTCCCCTTGACACGGGCATTCTGATCGGCAAATATGAACTTGGTGTGATCGAAATTGATCTCGAAACCCCATCCTCTTTTCTCGTCAAGCAGGAATCCTAATCTATAGTTGTATTGTGGGATGGACAGCGCCTTGCTGAACAGCCCTTCATTCCATCCTGGGTGATCATGTCCCCTGATGTTCTTGAATGTATAATCATTGCCCAGGGAGGGCTGGGATACATGTACGCTGCTATGGGTATACCATTCTTTGTTATATCCCCAGGATAAATAAACCTCCTTGATAAAATGCTTTTTTTTCTTTGGCTGCTGTTGTTGCTGTGCAAAGCTGCAGAAGGGAAAAAGGGTAACGAAAACCACGGAGGCCAAGCCCCGGCTTAACCTTATTTTTGACTGTCTCATAAACTATGCCTGTTCAGAAAAGGATTACGTTTCGGACGCAAAATTAGCTAATTTCGGGTAAACCCTCTCCAATTAACAATGGAACAACAAACACCTCCTACTGAGCCGACAGAAGAAAGCATTTTCTCCGAAGAAGATTATAGTATGGAAGGTTATGATAAGCATGTCCGTAATGCACGCATCACCTTGTATGTTGTAGCGGGGCTTTTCCTTCTGAGCCTCTTCGTGCTCCAGGACTTTGAGGACACTGCGAAAAAAGTACTGACTGGCCTTGTCATATTTATGGCGGCGCTCTTTGCCTTTTTAGGCTATTGGTCGACCAAACGGCCTTTTACGGCTATCCTCGTTGGATTGATCATATTTGTGAGCCTGCAGGTATTCAATGCCATTGTAGATCCTTCCTCTTTGATGCAGGCCTGGTATCTAAAGATAGCGGTCCCGCTGTTCCTGATCATGGGTTTGCGGAATGCCAAGGATATCCAGGACAGGAGAAAGGCCTTTGGGAAATAGCTCCGTCGGATAGCCGTCATTGGCCAGGGCTGTGACAACCGCAGTCAGCCAGGGGTGATCAGGCTCAATGCTCCAGGGGTGATCAGTCGCCCTAACTATGCATCGTATTCCAATATAGGGCGCAGCCATCTTTCGACCTCTTCCAACGTCATGCCTTTCCGGGCGGCATAGTCTTCTACCTGGTCCTTTTCGATCTTGCCCACTCCAAAATATTTGCTCTCGGGGTGTGCAAAATACCAGCCGCTGACCGAAGATGCGGGGTACATGGCGAGGGATTCGGTGAGAATGATGCCTGTCTGTCTGGTAGCGTCCAACATGGTAAACAGCTTCCGCTTCTCGGTGTGATCGGGG
>Ga0105237_10005143_pt1 | contig 14815 bp, 10 predicted proteins | sample KBSC24metaG_FD_81520 | JGI IMG/M metagenome (GOLD analysis project Ga0105237, IMG submission 81520) | Corn rhizosphere microbial communities from Kellogg Biological Station, Michigan, USA - KBS C2-4 metaG | ecosystem: Host-associated > Plants > Roots > Rhizosphere > Soil | place: Michigan, USA... | reverse complement strand
CGACTCCCGACATTCACTTTGCGATCTCGGTGAACGGCATCAGCCTCTGGCTGATCATGCTCTCCACGTTCCTGACGCCGCTCTGCTGCCTGATCTCGTGGAACTCCATCCAGTCGCGGGTCAAGGAATTCTTTGCCTTCCTGCTGCTGTTGGAATTCGGGCTGATCGCTGTGTTCCTGGCGCAGGACTTGTTCCTGTTCTACGTATTCTGGGAAATCTGCCTGGTGCCGATGTACTTCCTGATCGGCATCTGGGGCCACGATCGCCGCATCTACGCGACCGTCAAATTTTTCCTGTACACGTTCGCCGGCTCAGTGCTGATGCTGACCGCCATCATCTACCTCTACAACAAGACGCAGACTTTCAACTACTCGACGATCCTGGACATGCTGGCGAGCGGCAAGCTGATCTTCGCTCCCAATGAGCAGATGCTGCTGTTCCTGGCCTTCTTCCTGGCGTTTGCGATCAAGGTTCCGCTGTTCCCGGTCCATACCTGGCTGCCCGATGCCCACGTCGAAGCGCCTACGGCCGGCTCCATCATGCTGGCTTCCGTAATGCTGAAGATGGGCACTTACGGAATTTTGCACTTCTGCCTGCCGCTGTTTCCGAGCGCCGCCCGTACCTGTGCGCCGTGGATTGTGGTGCTGGCGATCATCGGAATTGTTTACGGGGCGCTGGTCGCGATGGTCCAGCCCAACATGAAGAAACTGGTGGCGTACTCTTCCGTCAGCCACTTAGGCTTCGTGGTCCTCGGTATCTTCACCTTTACGCAGATGGGCCTGGATGGCGCGACCTACCAGATGCTGAATCACGGCATCTCGACAGGCGCGCTGTTCGCGATTGTCGGACTACTGTATGAGCGCCGTCACTCACTCGAGATCGATGACTTCGGCGGTGTGGCGACGGTCGCTCCCTGGCTTTCGACAGCCTTCCTGGTCACTACTCTCGCCAGCATCGGCCTGCCGATGCTCAACAACTTCGTCGGCGAGTTTCTGGTGCTGCAAGGCGCGGCAATGGCGAATTTCCAGTGGGCGATCTACGCATCGCTCGGCGTGATTCTGTCCGCCTGCTACATGCTCTGGATGTATCAACGAGTCTTCTACGGCGAGGCCAATCACGAAGTGCAGTCGCACGTACCCGATCTCAACGTCCGCGAATGGGCGGTGGTCATTCCGCTGATCGCGATGATGGTGTGGATGGGTGTCTACTCGCAAAGCTTTCTGCCTCAGGTCGGCAAAGTGAACGCACGCATCATCGAACAGACCAATATCAACGTACCGTTTAAGGTTGGGCTGACAGCCCCCTCCCAGACGGAGGTCGCCAATGCCCGCTAATTTTGCCATGAATCCCGGCGACATCGTCCGGTTCCTGCCCGAAATCATTCTTTCCGTAATGGGCACGTTCCTGATGGTCGTGGACCCGATCATCAACAAACGGTCTTCTTCCGCATTTGGACACATCAGTTTACTGGCGCTAATCGCCGCATTGGGCGGTTCGATCTATGCGTTCACCCAGCCCGGCCCTGCCTTTGGCGGCATGCTGGTGGTGGACGGCTTCGCTACCTTTTTCCGGGTGGTGGTGATTGGGGTCGGCATCCTTACTGTGCTCGGCTCGTATCGTTTCCTGGAGCGCCAGGACGCTGAAACCAGCGAGTATCACGCGCTGCTTCTCTTCTCGGTCGCCGGCCAGTGCCTCATGGCCGCGTCGAACGATTTGATCATGGTCTTCATCGGCCTGGAAATCTCGTCGATCGCGAGCTACGTGATGGCGGGCTATTTGCGAGACGACAAGCGAGCAAATGAAGCGGCGCTGAAGTACTTCCTGCTGGGATCTTTCGCGACTGCGTTCTTCTTGTATGGCGTGGCGCTGATCTACGGCTCCACGGGTAGCATCAACCTCTCCGAGATCCGCGCACACATCTCTACGGTGTCGCCCGATGTGAAACTGATCGGCATCTCCGCCGCACTGATGTTCGTCGGCCTGGGCTTTAAGGTGTCCGCGGCACCATTCCAGATCTGGGCTCCGGACGTTTATCAAGGCGCACCGACGCCGGTCTCCGCATTCCTATCGGCAGGTCCGAAGGCCGCCGCTTTCGCGGTCTTCCTACGGATCTTTATGACCGCGTTCGAACCGATCTCCGATTCCTGGCAGCCGCTGGTGTGGTTCTCGGCGCTCCTCTCGATGACGGTCGGCAATTTTGCGGCACTCCGCCAATCCAACGTCAAGCGCATGCTCGCCTACAGCTCGATCGCGCACGCCGGATATGTAATGGTGGCGCTGGGAGCACGCTCCGAAGTAGGAGTGTCTGCGGCGATGTTCTACCTGGCGGCATACGCCTTCATGAACATCGGCGCGTTCGCCGTGGTCAGCCACATTTCCGGAAAGAACGAACGCTATCAGACAATTGACGACTTCGCGGGCCTGGCACAGAAGCAGCCCGTCACAGCGGCAATTCTGACGATCTTCATGCTGTCACTCATCGGCGTCCCGTTGACCGGCGGCTTCTTCGGCAAGTTCTACATCTTTAAGGCAGCGCTGGAATCGCACCTGATTTGGCTGACGGTGCTGGGCCTGCTGAATAGCGCAGTGGCGGCATTCTACTACCTCCGCATTCTGGTGATGATGTACATGCACGAACCGAGCAAGGCGACTTCAGAAGTGGAGCCGCTCTCGTTCAGTTTGGGCACCGCGCTGATTGTCCCGGCGATCGGAACTCTGTTCCTGGGAATCTTTCCCGGCTGGGTGCTGGACTTCGCGGGCAAGTCCGCTTCGATGGTCAAATAGCGGATTGTGGGGTAGGCGCTTCCGCCTGCCCATTCCGGAGGCTGGCCTGGCAGAGTGGCTTTCATCCGCGCATTTTGCGATCTCAGCTCGAACTAAACGCTTCTTCCCGCCAGTGTTCCAGGATGAGTCCAATCGTCTCTCGTAAACTGGCTAGGCATTCTTCACGCGACCTGCCCTGCCCGTTTGCGCCCGACCAGCGGCCTTCGCCGCTCGACAATCGCGGTGAACTCGTAAGATCCCCGGAATGGACAGGCGGAAGCGCCTGTCCCACAAATTACGAGCCTAGCATCGAGGCCGGACGGAAACCGGGGTGGATTCCGTTGCCGCCATTTTCGTGAGACGTGGCTCCATCCGTGTGCATTTCGCGGTGGTAGACCGAGAGGATAGCGGCTTCATCGTAATCGATCGCCTTGGCGTACTGACGAATGTAGCTGGTGTTATAAATCCCACCGGGCAGTTTACGAAATTCCCCTCTCTCAATCGCATCCAACAAACGAACGCTGATCTTGGTCGAATCGGCGATCTGTTCGAGAGTAATACCGCGATTACGGCGAATCGTGGCCAACCCTAAAACACTCTTTTCCTCGTTCATGAGTATGCCGTCTCCGGCCGGATCCGGGGCAATCCGGCTGCGAAAGTTGTTCAAGAAACTTAACACTATAACATTACTTATGCCTCTGATAAACTCTTTTTTTATGGGCATTTGCCGACGAGACTTCGGTAAGATCGCACTGGCTGGGATGGCTGGCCGGTTGCTTGCAATACAGCCGCACCCCAAATTGTTCGTGCTGGTGCTCGTGGACCAGATTCGTTCGGACTACATTGACTCGAGCGGCACATCCCTTGCCCCCGGAGGCTTCCGCAAGCTAATGGAGAAGGGCGCCTATTTCCCGGATTGCCGGCACCTGGCTAGCACCTTTCCTTCCTCAACCATCGCGACCCTGGCCACGGGTGCGTGGCCGGCGCAGCATGGTATTGTTGCTGACGGCTGGTACGATCGCTCGATTCGGAACCGCGTGCCGGCAAGTGATGAAGCACTGCTCGCCACCACCTTGGCCGCGCAGGTGGCATTGGATAACCACTCGCGCGTGACCGTAGTTTCGCTGGATGCCCAACAGGGGTCGATCTTCGCTGGGACTTCGGAATCGCGCCAATACTGGATTGACGAATCGGGCCAGTTCGCCACTCTGGGCGAGCCGCCAGATTGGTTAACGGCCTACAATGCACAGAGACCGGTTAGCGCCTATCACAATCAGAAATGGACCGCCCTCAATGCCAAAGCGGATGCGCCGGCGCTGCGGACGCTCACGTATGAGGCAGACCACCCCAAGGACTTCCAAGCGCTTTATCGCGCCTCTCCGTACGCAATGGCGGCGCAGTTCGAACTCGCACAAGAGTTGATCGTTCGCGAGAAGCTGGGCCAAGGCAGTTCGTTGGAGTTTCTCTGCATCATTACCGGATCGACTGGACTTCTGGGCTATGAGACTGGAAGCCGGCACCTGCTCATGCAGCAGATGGTCCTGCATCTTGACCGGCAACTGGAAGTTCTGCTCGGCGCTCTTTCGAAGACACCGGGGGAGAATCACTTCAACCTGATCGTCGCGGGCGCGCACGGAGCGCCGCCCGAACCGCTCACTGAGATTCGCGACCGTATGGCCGTGCAGGGCGACAAGATCGCCAGTGCCGTGGATCGGAATCTGTCGAACTCGGCAAGCGGACGCGTCGAAAAGTATCTGTACCCCTTCCTCTACCTGGACACGAGCAACTTCCGGGATCCCGAGCCGATCCGCATGGCGGCGGCACGCGCGGCGCTGGGACTGCCGCAGGTGGCGAATTACTTCACCGCTGGCGGTGCCTGCTCGACCCACAACGACTGGGAGCGCCGCCTTCGCAACAGCTTCCATCCCATCCGGTCAGGCGATGTGATGTTGTCCTATCAGGCGGAGTACGTCGAAGATTTTGGCGAGACGCGAGGCATCTCGTACGGTTCGATCTACGACTATGACACGCGCGTCCCTCTGTTCTTTTATGGCCCGCAGTTCCGCGCGGGAGTCAATGAGTCACCTGTAGAATCGGTCGATCTGGCGCCCACCTTAGCACGCGCGATGAACATCCCGGCCCCTTCTTCGTCGCTGGGGCGCGTGCTGGGTGAGGCGCTGGCTCCATGAGCGATCCGGCCCTCAGCCAGTCACTGTCTACCTCGGTGTGCGGCATCGCGCTGCGGAATCCAGTGATTGCGGCCTCTGGGACGTTCGGGTACGGCATCGAGTTCGAGAAACTGGTGGATCTCGAACTCCTGGGCGGCATCGTGGTCAAAGGACTTTCCCGCGAGCCGATCGAAGGTAATCCCCCGCCGCGCATTTATGAAACGCATGGGGGGATGATCAATTCCATCGGGCTCCAAAACATCGGTGTACGCGAGTTCGTTAAGGAGAAACTACCGGCGCTGGCGAAGTTCCGAACCCCCATTCTTGCGAACATCTTCGGGTATGAAACTGCCGATTACGTCGAGGTGGTGCGGGTGCTGGAGGATTCCACCGGTGTGGCGGCGTATGAGCTCAACGTATCCTGCCCCAACACGAAGCATGGAGGCATTTACTTTTCCAGCGACCCGGTGCTCCTCGGCGAAGTGATCACAGCGGTGAAGAGCGTGGCCCGGAAGCCCGTGATTGTGAAGTTGTCTCCGAATGTCGCGGCAATTGAACCTCTTGCCCAAGCCGCGGAATCGGCTGGAGCGGATGGGCTCTCGCTGGTGAACACGTTGATCGGCCTCGCAATCGATGTGCACACGCGGCGCCCCCGGATTGGCGCCGGGTTCGGCGGACTTTCCGGTCCAGCCATCAAGCCAGTAGCACTACGTTTCGTGATGCAGGCGGCGCGGGCCGTGAAGATCCCGGTGATTGGGCTGGGCGGCATCGCCACTGGGGAAGACGCCGCCGAGTTTCTGATCGCGGGCGCGAGCGCCGTGGAAGTGGGGACGGCCACGTTCTGGGACCCCACGTCCCCGGTGCGCATCGCCCGCGAGTTAGCTCAGGTGCTCAAGCGTGAGAGAGTTGCGAACGTCTCTCAACTCGTCAACACACTCAAGTTTTAGCCATGAAAACCTGGAATGTACCGCTCCTTCGCAGTCGCGGCTCGGAACACGCACGCGCGAATGTTACCGAGCCGCGACTGCAAAGGAGCGGTTACCTGCTAAGCGTTTTGAAGTCGCGAGATGTATCGCGCCGAATCGACCGCGCCGGTTTGTGATGTCGCTAGAACGTCAGCCGCAAACCAAGCTGCACCTGACGCATGGATCCCGCCGTACGAATCGTTCCGAAGGCGGCGGCGCTCAAGGTTCCGTTCGGCGCGCTGAGATTGACCATATTGAACGCGTTCGTGAACTCGCCACGTGCCTGCAGCGTCACCCGCTCCCAAATTTTGAAGTTGCGGAAGAGGCCCAGGTCCACGTTACGCGAGCCGGGCGCATCCATCACGTTGCGCCCAAGATTGCCGTCCGTGCCGGTTGCCGGAGCCGCGAACGCCGCGGTATTGAACCACGCGTTGCTGACGTCCGACCGCGAACGGTTTGGATCGAGGAAGGGGTTGCCGACAACATTCACGCGGTCGTTATTGTTGCCGTCGAGATTGACGTCGCTGCCGCGAGTGATGTTGAAAGGCAGGCCGCTTTGCAGGCTGACGATCGCCGACAGTTCCCAGCCGTTAATCACGTTGCGCACCACGCGGTTCGACTTGCCGAAGTAATCCAGGTTCCAGATCAGCGAACCGACCATCACGTGGCGGCGGTCGTTGTCCGAACGGCCGCGCTCCAGCGCCAGGTTGCGATAGTCCTCGGCGCCGCCGTTGGTCGTGTTGTTGTCCAGCTGAACGTCCTCGATATCCTTCGCGAAGGTGTAAAAACCTTTCGCCATGAAGTGGCGCGACATCCGCTTCTCCACCGAGATCTGAAGCGAATGATACGAGGTGTTCATCACCGATTCCACGGAGAAGATGTTGCTCAGCACGCCGGGCTGGATGGGGCGACGATTGTTCACGTTGCTGGTGGTGGCGGTGGTGTTGTAGAAGGGGTAGTTCAAGTCCACCGCGAACGGCAGTCGGCGATTGAGAGATCCTACATAGGCAGCCGTAATCGTGAAGTCCTTCACCACCTGCCGCTGCACCGAGAAGTTGAATTGATAGGTGTAGGGCCAACGGAAGTCGGGCGCGATGCCATAGATCGCTGCCGGGAAGATGAATTGAGGGCTGGCCGGATTGTAGGTGAAGGGGAAGGGCGACACGCCGCCGGGCAGCAAGCCGTATGGATTCGTCAAGGACTGCACTGTGTTGAATTGCTGTCTGACTGCAAAGGGTTGATAGTTGGAGGTGGAGTTCCATTCGTTACCCGAGATGCTGCCATAGAAGATGCCCGCAGCGGCGCGGACGGACGTTTTGCCGTCACCGGAAGGATCCCATGCGATGCCGATACGGGGCGAGAAGTGCAGCTTCTGGATTCCGACGATGCCGCGGGTAACGCCGGGGTCGCCAGGTACCAGCAGGCCAGTCGGGATATTCGAGCCCTTCAGCACCTGCGATTGAACGCCCTGTATGAAGGTGGATTCGCGGTCGAACGGATCGGTGGGAGGAGTCTGGATTTCATACCGCAGGCCGAGATTCAACGTAAGCCTCGGATGGATTCGATAATCGTCCTGCACGAACAGCGCGCCCGTCCAGAAGTTGTCGAAGGCCGTGATAGGCGCGTCCTGGTTCATGGTCACTGGCAGGCCGAGTACGAAGTCGGCGAGTCCGTTGCCGACGTAGGCCGCGCCGAGCTTGGTGTTGGCCGTCTTGGCGCCCGAGAACGAGAAGACACCGTAGTTGTTGAGGAGCGTCTGTTGAATGTCCTTGTTGAGTGAGAGTTCGCCGCCGAACTTTAGCGAGTGGCGGCCGCGCGTATAGCTGACCTGATCGCGAACCGAATAGAAGTTCGTGCCGGCCACCGGACCGGAAATCGCCTGGGACAACGTGAAGTAGCCGGTAACCGTGATCTGCGGCAGTGACGGCGTTCCCTGAATCTTAAAGCTGGAGCCGAGATCCCCGAGCGAAAGTTGCGGGGTGCTGAGCCGTCCCCCGAAATTGCGCGTATACGTGCCCCAGAATTGGTTGACGGTATTCGCGTTGATAGTCAGCGTGTCGCTGAGATTGACGTTCTGCTGACGCCAGTCGAAATTCTGCGTGGACCAGGGAATATTGCCGCCGGGCGATTGCGAGTTGTGTCCCTGGGTCAGGTAATAGCTGCCCGTGAGCCGCTGGCGATCGCTGATGGAATGGTCGATCTTCACCAGATATTCGCCGGTGTTGTACGGATTCGGAATCGTGCCCTGCCAGAAGTTGCCGGGCAGATTCGCCGTGGGGATGTACTTGTTGAGAATATTCTGCGCCGTCGGATCGAGGCGCGACTGGGGAACGATGTTGTTCGGGAAGAGCGCTCCGCTCAAAGGATCGACCGGCGACACCTTGGACTGCGAGAAGTCGCCATTCCGCTCAAGCGCCGTCGGAACCACAGCGTTGTTGAGGAACGAGCTCTGGATCTGGCGCAGACCGGAATAGGTACCGAAGAAAAAGGTCTTGTTGCGGCGAATCGGACCGCCGAAGCTGCCGCCATACTGGTTGCGGTGCAGAGGCGTAGCGGTAAGCGCGCCATACGTATAGGCGTTCAGATCGTGGTTGCGGAAAAACTCGAACAGCGATCCGTGAAAGTCGTTGGTGCCGGACTTGGTCAAGATATTGATGACGCCGCCCGCGAAGCGGCCATACTCCGCGCTGTAGCTGTTGGTCACCACGCGGAACTCTTCCACCGCGTCCGGATTGGGCGCGATGTTGCCGGTGTTGCGCAGCCCGGTCATGTTGTTGCCGCCATCCAGGTAATAGTTCACCGACCCGACGCCACCATCCACACCACCATTGATCATTGTGCGCTGCTCGGGAAAGCCGAGAACAATCCCATTGGAGGTCGATTCCACGCCCGGTGTCAGATTCAGCAGCGAATAGACGTTGCGTCCCACAATCGGCAGGGTCGTGATCTCGGCGTTGTCCACCGTGCGTCCGATCTGCGCGTTGTCGGTATTAACGGCCGGTGCAGTCGCCTCGACACTCACTTCTTCCGTGACGGTGCCGACGTCCACGACGGCATCCACGCGGGCGTTCACATTGACAGTCAGTGTAATGCCCTTCTGCAAGGCCTTCTTAAATCCAGTGGCCGTGACTTCGAGAGAGTAGTCGCCGATCGGCAGGAATTCGAGACGGTATTGGCCTTCCGTATTCGTCTGTGCGGTGCGAGTGAGATTTGTGCCGAGGTTCTTGGCTGTTACCTGGGCATCGGGAACCACAGCACCGCTGCGATCCGTGACGGTACCGTACATGGTGGTGCTGGTTTGTGCCGACAGGAAAGGAGCCGATAGAAGAGAGAGGACAACTGCGAGCGAACCAATAACAAACCTCTTGGTCATAGCAAACCTCCGGACGCATCAAGGCGCCAAAACACGAATTTAGACCCCGATTCTGACACTGAGTCTAATGCCGCGACAGAGACCTTGTCAATCGAAATGTAGCTCTGGATGAACTGAATCGTCCCACAATGTGAAACGATGTTGTAGGGCAGGCGCTTCCGCCTGTCCATTCTTTAAGGCTCTTGCAGTAGGGAAGCGATCTTAGTCCGCAGCGGATCTTCCATCGCGTGAACCGCATCCGGATCGATCAATTCGATAAAGGCAGGTACCCCCGAGAGACGAGTTGCTGTCAGCAGCAAGTCGTCAGCGGGACGGAACGAGGGCAGCGGAACTCCCATCGTGAGCAGCGGCAGTCCTTCGACGCCGGGAAGACCTTGCGAGTGGGTGTCGTAGCGAAGATCCTGAATGAGTTGCATGGCGCCGGGGCTGCGACCGAGGGTCACCTGGAAGGCCAGCGCATTGATCACAAATTGACGGACTGCCGGTGTCCGCCGCTCGTTCGCGCTCTGAAGCTGGGTGTGCAACTGCGAAGGCGAAGCACCCGCTCCGTAGGCCACCACCCAACGTACGGGCGAAGTCATGGTGATTTGCCGGGTGACCTTCGGGCTCTTGGCCTCGTAGCTGTATTCGTACGGGTAAAGCTGGACGGTGGAACCGATCGCGGTGAGAACTTCCTCTTCGAGATCGGGCTTGAGTCCGGGCAGGCTGTTGCAGGCCTGTTTGTATTTCTCCGTGAGTTCCGCGAGTGCCTCGTCCGCGCGAGGGGCAGATTCGCGCGCACCCACGTGCTTGCCGAGCACCCGCCCGGGGACCAGCAGTGGAGAAAGCGCGTTGAGATGATCTTTAAGCCGCTTGTTGAGGTATCCCGAAACGCGTTCGGTGGCTTCGCGAACCTCCAGCAACTCTTCCAGTCCGAAGATCTTGGGCGCGACTTCCGGTTCAGCCATAGCTCTACCTTATCCTAAACAAGGGGGCCTTCTGCCGACAAACACCGACCGCGCCATCGATCTGCGCCTGAACTATCCTCTGCTGCCGGGCCAGGGCGCCTTCCTTGAGCAGGCGCTACGGAACGTCAGCGAGGAAGCGTGGGACACCGCACTCCAGCTTCCGCTATACCAGGGCCCGGAGGAACTGCGACAGTGCGGTGCCGATTGGCTGTCGCTGCCCGAGTACCCGTTGCAATCGGACAGAGTGGTCATCGCGACCGGAGGACATCATGCGCTGATGGTTGCGCTGCTGGCGAGCGGGATGGTCGGACAGACGATCGCGACGGATGAACTGACCTACGGGGGACTCATCGCGATGGCGAAGTTGCTGGACATTCATTTGACGCCCTGCGCGGGGGATTCGGATGGCATGCTCCCGAGTGCCCTGCAAGAGGTGTGCCGCGACGCGACCGTGAAAGGCCTTTATCTGATGCCGACGGTGCACAACCCCTTGGGCACGGTGATGCCGCTCCGGAGGCGCGCGGAATTGATCGCCATAGCGCGGGAACACGGCCTGCTGATTTTCGAAGACGATGCATATGGCTTCCTGGAGGCGGAGGCGCCGCCCAATTTCGCCCATCTCGCTCCCGAAATCGCCTTCTACATTTACAGCTTGTCGAAGCCGTTGGCTCCAGGTGTACGAACTGCATTCCTGGTTCTGCCGAGCGAATATTTCGTTCGGGCAACGGAGGCCCTCCGCCTATCGGCAAGCGGCGCAGTTCCTCTGCTGGGAAACGTCACCGCGCGATGGCTGCAGGACGGGACGGCCGCGTTGTGGATTGCGACGAAGCGACGTGAAGCAAAACGGCGGCAAGGAATAGCGCGCGGTTTGCTCGCCGGCACGAATCTATCGGGACATCCAACCAGCTATCACGTCTGGCTCACGCTACCCGAACGGTTGCCGGCCGCTGATCTCGTCGAGACATTGAAGGCGCGCGGAGTTTCGATTGTAGGCGCAAGCGCCTATTCGGTGCCACCGAATGAAGCCCCAAATGCCGTGCGCCTCTCGCTGGGTGGAGAGATGGAGGAGGAGCGGCTGATAAGAGGACTCTCTGGCGTTGCCGCCATTGTAAATGCCCTTTGAACTACATCGCGAAGCGAAGCGTGGGAATCTCGAGCGCGTGCGGGAACTTCTCCGCGACGGCGCGGACGTCAACGCGAAGGACCGCCAGAATCGCACCCCGCTGACCCATGCACTGAAGAGCCCCGCCGCTTCCGTGGAGTTAGTGCAACTCCTCCTCGACAGTGGCGGCACTGTTGCCGAGAACAGCCGCTTCGACGGAGAGAACACGAGCCTGGCGGCTGTTTGCCTGCGAGGAGGCGATCCGAGCAAGCTGGCACTGGTACTCGACGGTGGGGCAGATGTCCTCTACCAGAGCAGTCACGGCTACGACGCTTTGATGGACGCTATTCACCGCGCGCATGCAGAAACTGATCCACGGCTGATCGACGTTTTGAAGATGTTGATCGCTGGCGGCGTCCCCTTAAACGGCATCACCAGCTACAACGAATCTGCTCTTCGCTCGCTGTCGCGTCTGGGACGGTTCGATGCCATTCAATTGCTCCTGGATGCGGGCGCCGACGGATCGCAGCTCGCCTGGACGCCGCTGCATCGCGCCGTTGCCTTGGGCAATTTGGAAGACATGAAGACCCTGGAAGTCGGCGCAGCTCTGGAAGAAACCGATTATTGGGAACGTACACCGTGGCTCCTGGCGATCCAAACTGGTGACCTTGCCAAGGCCCAATATCTTCTTGACTGCGGGGCCGACTACACAGTCACCGGCAAGGGAGACACCTCTCCACTGAATCTGGCAATCGATAGCTTTCATACGCCGATGTTGCGATGGCTGCTGGCACTCGGCCATAGTGTTGAAGGCTCCCCCGATTGCTCGTTTTGGACACCGCTACAGGCTGCCGTAGAAGCCTCCAACACGGAGGCGGTAGAGATTCTGATTGCTGCCGGTGCTGACGTGAATCGAAGAATGCCCGGCCATCCACTACTTCATGGGGCCTGGAACCGAGAGATCGCTTTGCGTCTGCTCGATGCGGGCGGCGATCCGGCCGAACTATCCTCTGAAGGTCGCCGCGCCATCCTCGGTCTGGAGCCCGAGGCGGACGATTTGCTCTTCGAAGCCACGCACGAGGACTACTCCCTTGCGCCCACGGCGTGCTGGGGTGACACCAATCCCGAACGTATGGAGCAGCCGTTCTGGCAGGCGATGATTCGTTCGGGAATCAACGGCTATGCAGGGGGCCAGATCGTGGGGGCCAACCGCGACAACGGCCCGGTCTGGTGCGCCGACCGTTTCGGGCAATCCCTGACCCTCCTTCCCGACGGCCGCGCCATCCAAATTGGCGGTGAACACGAAGACTTCTACGACTCCGACTTTTGCATTTACAACGATGTTTTCGTCCACTACCCCGATGGCCGGATCGACATCTTCTGCTATCCGGAAAGTGATTTTCCGCCAACTGACTTTCACACCGCGACACGGATCGGCGACGAAATCTACGTCATAGGCATTCTCGGCTACCAGGGTTCTCGCCGTTTCGGTGAGACGCCGGTATACCGCCTGAACATCCACACACTCCGAATCGAAAGACTTAAAACCACAGGCGAACCCCCAGGCTGGATCTCGCGACATCGCGCCTCCCTGATCGGGACCAACGAGATTCGAGTTTGGGGCGGCAAAGTCGCCGCCGAATCCAACGGCAAGGAGACATACGAGGACAACTCCCGCAGCTCCGTTTTGGACGTCACGCGACGCACCTGGCGCAGCGCATAGGGCGTTCCCCATGGCCCTGCGGGCCACTGTTACCGAGCCGCGACCGCGAGGGAGTGGTACTTCATCAAGGTTTTGACGTGTCTTTCAAGGAAGCCGTGCTTTTCGACTTCCAACGCTCCAGAAGCGCCTGCCACACAAGGTTCGGTAGAATGGGGGCAGACCTCATGGACAGCAAAATCGATATTCTGGGCGCCGCAGCGGCGATTGCGAAGGGGATGGGAATTACGTTCAAGGAGATGATGTCTCCCACCGTGACCGACGACTACCCGGATGCGCCCCCGAAATTTGAAGAGCGGTTCCGCGGCGTCCATGTGCTGCAGCGGGACGTGAACGGCATGGAAAAGTGCGTCGCGTGCTTCCTGTGCGCCGCGGCTTGTCCGGCGAATTGCATTTATATCGAAGCAGCTGAGAATACCGATCGTGTCCGCATTTCGGGCGGCGAACGATACGCCAAGGTCTACAACATCGACTACAACCGGTGCATTTTTTGCGGGTACTGTGTGGAAGCGTGCCCGACGGATGCGATCACCCATGGCCACGGATTTGAAGTGGCCAGTTACAACACCTCTACGTTGGTCAAACGCAAGGAGGATATGTTGGCGCCCATTCCGCCTGGAGCCAAGCCGCCGACAATTTCTGCTGCGAATGAGGGCGGTCCGGCGCACTAGCGAATCCTGGAAGCCCCGCGCATCATCTGTTGGAGTGCGCTATGTTTCAAGCCATCAGGGAACAGATCGACACTATCTTCCGCGAAGATCCGGCGGCTAAGAGCGTAGTCGAGATTTTCCTGTGTTACCCCGGCTTTCACGCGATTCTTGCACATCGTTTTTCCCACTGGCTTTATCAGGCCGGAGTGCCGCTGATTCCGCGAGTCTTATCGCAGATCAGCCGATTCTTTACGGGGATTGAAATTCACCCGGGCGCGACGATAGGACGCCGGTTCTTTATCGATCACGGGGCAGGGATTGTGATCGGCCAGACGGCGGAGATCGGCGACGATGTCTTGTTGTACCAGGGCGTGACCCTGGGTGGTACCGGCAGCGGGCGCGGCAAGCGCCATCCTACCTTGGGCAATCAAGTGGTGGTCGGCGCCGGCGCCAAGGTCCTCGGGAATATCAAGATCGGCGACAACGTGAAGATTGGCGCGGGTTCGGTAGTGGTGCACGCGGTGCCCGACCACTCGACGGTAGTTGGTGTGCCCGGGCGTGTAGTCCGGATTCGGCCGGAGGGCACGTTGGAGCATGGTCGACTGCCCGATCCGGAAGGACAGGCAATCGACGATCTGGCGCGCCGCGTAGCGGAACTGGAAGAGATGGTGCGTCAACTGGCCGCCGAAAATCAATTGGAACGAAAGATTTAGTTTAGTTGATGAAATCCCCGCTAGGCACGACTGTTGTTGTGGGGTAGGCGCTTCCGCCTGCCCATTCCGGAAGCTGGCTTGGCAGAGTGGCTTTCATCCAACCCGGCGCTGCCGATCGCTTATTTTTGCAAGTCCCTCGGAAGCCCCATCAGTGTTCTGATAAAGTCCCCGATTTGCTCCGCAGTAATTTCATTCCCCTCAAAATTTGCCGCTAGCCTACCCTCACGATCAACGATGATCGTGTGCAGGGAGTGCGTGAATTGTCCCTCGTCCTGCCAGAAGTTGAGGCCGAATTGGCGGCAGACCGATTTGATGTCGGGGAGCGGGCCTGTCAGGAAGTGCCAGGATTTCGGGTCCGCTTTCCAGGTGGCAGCGTATTTCGCGAGCACTTTTGGCTGGTCGTGAACGGGGTCG
>Ga0105237_10005141_pt1 | contig 14820 bp, 16 predicted proteins | sample KBSC24metaG_FD_81520 | JGI IMG/M metagenome (GOLD analysis project Ga0105237, IMG submission 81520) | Corn rhizosphere microbial communities from Kellogg Biological Station, Michigan, USA - KBS C2-4 metaG | ecosystem: Host-associated > Plants > Roots > Rhizosphere > Soil | place: Michigan, USA... | reverse complement strand
TGGCGCACGGTTTCTGCACGCTGATCGACATCGTCGGGCGCGCCCGGGATGAGGTCAGGGCCGTCGGCGCGCTCGCGCGCAGCGCGCTCCGCACGCGCTAAGACCATAGCGCCAGTCAAAATCCTCCCCCGCCAGGGGGAGGTGGCGCCGCAGGCGACGGAGGGGGAGGACGGCAGTGATCCCTCTATAGCACGCCGCCGCCCGCCCCCTCCGTCAGGCTACGCCTGCCACCTCCCCCTGGCGGGGGAGGATCATAGAAGCCGGTCGAGCACCGGCGCCCCCTTTACCCCGTTTGCATCGTCTCCATCGTCTCGGAAACAATCGAAACGAACCGCTCGATCAGCGGCTCGGTCGACTGGCGCGACCAGATCATGCTGATCGGCAGGGGAATGTCGAAATCGATCATGTCCTTGAGCACGATGTCGGCGGGCGCGTGATCCGGTCTCGCGGCGGTGACGATCGCGAGCCCCATGCCCGCCGTGACCAATCCGTACGCGATGTCCACGGCGCTCACCTCGACCGAGATGCGGGGCGATATGCCGCGTGCATCGAACAGGCCCATCATCCGGCCGAACAAGCGGGGCGAGACCTGGCGCCCGGGCAGGATCAGCGGCTCGTCGGCCAGCTCGCGCAGCCCGATCTGGTCCCGGGACGCGAAGGGATGGTCGGCGGGCACCACCAGCACGAATTTGTCGGTGCCGACGCGCATCGACTGGAAGTCCTCGGCGTCGCCCGCTTCCTCGATCACGAAGCCGATATCGATCTCCCCGCCCCTCAGGCGCGCGCGCTGCGCGTCCGATGTCAGCGGCGACGCGCGCAGATCCACGTCCGGACGCTCCGCGCGGAAGCGGCGCAGCACCGCGGGCAGCAGGGGGCGCCGCATCATCGCCTCCGAGAAAGCCAGCCTGAGCGTTCCGAGATCGCCCCGCGCCACGCGGCGCACCCGCCGCCCGGCCTCCTCGATATCGAGGAGGATGCGGCGCACATCCTCGGCCAGGACGCGCCCCGCCTCGGTGATCGCGACGCCGCGCGCCTGCCGCTCGAACAGGATCGTGTCACCCAGTTCGCGTTCCAGGTCGGAAATGCGGCGCGACAGCGCGGACTGGGCGATGTTCAGCCGCTCGGCCGCGCGATGCAGGTTCTGCTCCTCCGCGACGGCGAGGAAGAAGGGGAAATGCTTCGCGATGCGAAGCGTGCGGAGCGTGGCGACCTCGGGATTGCCGCTGGTCTCAGGAAGCGATGCCGGCATGTCAACGATATGGCATTCAAACGGCATTTGAAGGAAGCCCTTCCGAAGCCGATCCTTACAAACATTGCAATTGTGGGGACCGGCATGCGTTTTTCTCTGATCTTCGAGGCCCAGATCGTGGATGCGTCGCCACGCGGCGAGCGTCAGGTGTTCGACGAACTGGTCGAGCAGGCATTGCTGGCCGAGAAGCTCGGTTTCGACGTGATCTGGTGCGTCGAGCACACCTCGCTCACCCACTACGCCCACATGTCCGCGCCCGAAACCTTTCTCGCCTATATCGCGGGGAAGACCTCCCGGATCGGCATCGGCCACGGCGTCGTCTGCCTGATGCCGGCGATGAACCATCCCATCAAGGTCGCCGAACGGGTGGCGACCCTCGACATCCTGTCCAAGGGCCGCGTCCATTTCGGCGTCGGCAAGGGCGGCAGCCAGCAGGAGGCCGGCGCCTACGGCTACGACCTCAAGGCGCTCCAGCCGCTGATCGACGAGGCGATGTATCTCATCCCCAAGATGTTCGTGCAGGATTCGGTCGAGCATAACGGGCCGCACATCAATATTCCCGCCCGCCCCATCCATCCCAAGCCGTTCCAGGATCCGCACCCGGCGATGTATCTCGCCTGCACCAATCTGGATACGCTGGCGCGCGCCGGGCAGCGCGGACTGGGCGCGCTCGTGCTGGGCTTCGGCGGGCCCGGGGAAGTCGCCAGCAAGAACAAGATCTATCGCGACGCCTGGACCAGCCGCGATCCCGCCGACCAGGTCGGCTACCGGCCCATCCAGCACCTCGCGGCGCTCTGCCCGACGATCGTGCTCGACGACGCCGCGCGGGCGCGCACCATTGGCCTGCGCGGCCAGCGCTATTTCTACGAATCGCTCAATTATTGGTATGGCGGCGGCCCCTGCCCCGATCCGGACAGCTGGGGCGACGAGCTGGTGGAGGAAGGCACCAACCAGATCATTACGACCAAGCTCGCCTCCGAGACGCTGACCATGCAGCTCAATCCGGACGAAGGCGGGCGCCGCCCGAGCGGCGGCATCCTCTGCGCCGACAATGCTTATGGTTCGGTGGCGGACTGCATCAATTATGTCGAGCAACTGGCCGAGGCCGGCGCCGACGAGATCCTGTTCATGACCAACATGGGCACCGTGCCGCAATGGGCGCAGCTCGAGACGCTGCGCAAGATCGGCACCCACGTCATTCCGCATTTCCGGTGAGCCGTCCGGCGATCGCCCTCGGCGGGCGCGGCGCCATCGTCACCGGCGCCGGATCGGGCATCGGCCGCGCGCTCGCGATCGAGGCGGCGCGACGGGGCATGGCGGTCGCGATCTGCGACGTCGACGAGAACGGGCTCGGCGAGACCGAGCGCCTGGTACGCGAAGCCGGGGCGACGGTCACGGCGCAAGCCCTCGACATCACGGACCGCGCCGCGCTCGATGCGTTCGCGGAGACGCTTCGCCGAACGCTGCCGTCGCCAGCCCTCCTCTTCGCCAATGCCGGCATCCTGCGGCAGGGCTCGATCCTCGGCATGGCCCCCGACATGTGGGACATGACCGTAGGGATCAACCTGCTCGGCGCCGTGCGCTCGCTGCAGGCGCTGGTGCCGTTGCTGGCGGAGCCGGCCCAGGTGGTCATCACCGGCTCGATCGGCTCGATGTCGACGGTGCCGGGCCTCGGCGCCTATTGCGCGACCAAGCATGCGCTGTGGCCGATCGCCGAGACGCTCCGGCTGGAACTGGAAGCCGAGGGCAGGCCGATCGGCGTGTCGCTGCTGATGCCCGGTGCGGTCAAGACCGCCATATTCCACCAGGCGGCGGCCAATCGCGACGAGCCGCCGGATTCCATCGCCCCCGAAGAGGCGGCGCGCATCGCCGTGGCGGGCGCGGTGGCGGACCTTCCCTTCATCCTCACCCACCCCCGCTTCATCCATCGCGCCCGTGCGCGCTTCGACGCGGTGATCGCAGCCTTCAGATGATCGAGGCGCCGCCGTCGATGGCGAGCACCTGCCCCGTGATGTGCGCGCCCGCATCCGTCGCCAGCAGCAGGGCGGCCCCTTTCAGGTCGTCGTCATTGCCGAGGCGCCCCGAAGGGGTGTCGGCAGTGAGATCGGCGCCATGCTTGTCGAGGACGTAGCCGGTGAGCCTGGACGGGAAATAACCCGGCGCGAGGGCGTTCGCGGTGATCCCCTTGGCACCCCATTCCGCCGCGAGCGCGCGCGTGAAATTGATCAGCCCGCCCTTGCTCGCATTATAGGCGATCGTGCCGATCATGCGCGGATGGTGGCCCAGCAACCCCTCGACCGACGCGACGTTGAGGATGCGCCCCCACCCCGCCGGGATCATGAAGCGCCTGGCGGCCTGCTGCGCCAGTAGGAAGGGGGCGGTCAGGTTAACCGCCAGCAGCTTGTTCCAGCCGTCGAGCGGCATGTCCTCGGTGGTCGAGCCCCAGCTCGTCCCGGCGTTGTTGACGAGGATATCGACCCGGCGCCCCTCGGCCTCGATGGCGTCCATGACCTGCACCGCCGCCTCGGGCTTGCCGACATCCGCCTGGACCGACGAGGCGGAGATGCCCATCGCGGCCAGATGCGCGACCGCCACGCCCAGCTCGTCCGCCTTGCGCGCGGTCAGGATGACGTGCGCGCCATATTCGCCCAGCGCCTCGCAAATCTGGAGGCCGAGCCCGCGCGATCCTCCGGTCACGAGCGCGGTCTTGCCGGTCAGGTCGAACAGGGTCTTCAGGCGGGTCATGGAAACTCCTTCAGCCGGCGGTGTAGCCGCCGTCGACGAACAGGGTCTGGCCGGTGACGAAAGCGGAGGCGGGCGACGACAGGAACAGGAGCGCGCCCATCAGATCGCCGGTCTCACCGAGCCGCCCGAGCGGGGTGCGGCGCGTGATCGCCTCGTAAAGCTCCGGCTGGGTGCGCACGAGCGCGCGATTGAGATCGGTCACGATCACGGTCGCGGCCAGGGTGTTGACCGTGACGCCGTGCGGGCCGAACTCGAAGGCGCAGGCCTGCCCCAGATTGGCGAGCCCGGCCTTGGAGGCGCAATAGGCCGCCCGGTTCGCCATGCCGCGCGCCGACAGGATCGAGCCCATGTTGACGATGCGGCCGTAGCCCGCCGCGATCATCGCCGGCACGAAGGCGCGGATGGTCAGGAAGGCGCCGGTGACGTTCACGTCCTGCAACCGCCGGAAATCGGCGGGATCGATGTCGAGCACCGTCTGCGGATTGGTGATGCCGGCATTGTTGAACAGGATGTCGACCCGGCCCAGGACCGCCTTCACCGCTTCGGCGGCGGCGTTGATCGAGGCCTCGTCGGCGACGTCGGCCTCGACGATCAGCGCGCGGCGGCCGGTCGCCTCGACGGCCCGCGCCGCCGCTTCCAGCTTCACCCGGTTGCGCGCCACCAGGGCGATGTCGGCCCCCGCCTCGGCCAGCGCCAGCGCCCCCGAGGCGCCGAGCCCGCCACCGCCGCCGGTCACGACCGCGACCTGCCCGTCCAACCGGAAGCCGTCGATCGCCCTCATGCGGCGCATGCCGGTTCGCGGAGCGCGATCAGCGCCTGGATCCGGGCCTTGAGATGGGCATATTGCCCGGTCATCAGGGCGTCCTCGCTGGCGCAGAGACGTTCGGCCACGGCGAGCATCTCCGCGAGCAGCGCATCCTCGTCCATCGTGCCCTCCCTCACAGCCGGTATCCCTGCTGCCGCTCGTCCTTCCAGCGGCGCGCCTTGTAGGCGAATTCGGCGAACTCGGTGCGCGGGACCTCGAGGACGTCCATCCAGACGTTGGTCCGCTGCTTGATCGCGTCGCGCACCGATTTCACCAGCCGCGAGCGATCGTCCGCGCACAGGCCCGACTGATGCTCGGCGACCGCGAAGCGTACCTCGATCTCCGTTTTGCCGTCATCGCTCGTGTAGATGCGGCCGGCATATTCGCCGACCTCGCCATGGGCGAACACCGCCGCATCGATCATCGACGGCCAGACGTTGTTGCCGCGGATCTTCATCATGTCGTCGAAGCGGCCGATCGTGCCGCATTCGATCGCGTTCCAGGCGCCGCCGCCGGCCTCCGTCCACGGGATGAGCCGGGCGGCATCGCCCGTGCGGAACCGGACGACGGGGCTGCCCTCGACCGAGAGGTTGGTGACCACCATCTCGCCGACCTCGCCCGGTGCCACCGGCTCAAGGGTCTCCGGATCGAGGATCTCGATGAGATGCTCCCATTCGAACAGGCGCATCAGCCCGCGCGCGCCGTCGCGATGGACGCCCGCGGCGCCCGTGGACGCGCCGAAGCCGTTGAGCTGGGTCGAGCCGTAGCCCTCCTGGAGGCGGCATCCCCAATGCTGCTCGATCTTCTCCGCCCATTCGACGGGATAGCCTTCGGCCGCGATGAACAGGCCGTGCATGCCGGGAAAGGCCTCGCGCGGGACGATGCCCCTGGCGAGCAGGGCCTCGGTCAGGGTGTGGAGGTAGTTGGTCGAGGCGTAGATGAAATGGACGTTGCCGAGCTTGAGCATCAGCTCGATCTTGGCCTCGGTCGAAAGGTTGCCGCCGACGTGGAACGGCGTCGCCCCGAGGATGCGGATCGCCTCGCCCGGCCCCCAGCCGCCGGTGGTCATGCCGCCTGCCGGCACGCAATTGAGCGCGGTGTCGCCCTTGCGCAGGCCCGCCATGAACCAGGGCAGCGCATGCAGATAGCCGAGCATGTGCACATCGCGCTGGGTGCGGCCGTAGATTTCCTGCCCCTGCCCCGACGTGCCGCTCGTCATGGAGATGTGGACCACCGCGTCGCGATCGACGCCCAGCCGCGCGCCGAACGGCGGATGCGCCTGCTGATCGGCCAGGAAGGCCTTCTTGTCGGAGGTCGGCATCGCCTTGGTGAAGCGATCGAGGCTGTCGACCGCCCCGCCCGTCAGACCGCCGGCATCCATCCGCTCGCGATAGAAGCTGCTCCTGGCGTGGAGCCGCGCGCACAGCGTCTGGACGCGGCGAAGCTGATGCGCCTCCAGCGCCGCCCGGTCCATGCCGGCGAGCTTCGCCAGTAGCGGAGAGGCGGCAAAGGGATCGGCGACCGCGGGCAGGACCATCGCCTCAGCCCCCGATCGGCCGGAACGCCGGCAGCGTGATTTCCGGGGTGATCGGCCGGAACGCGATCTCGACGGGCATGTCGGCCGCCACGTCCTCGGGTGCGCAATCGACGATGTTGGCGGTCATCCGGCAGCCTTCGTCGAGCGTCACCAGCGCGACGACATAGGGCACCTGATCGGCATAGATGTCGCGCGGCACCGGGTGGCGCACGACGATCCAGCTGAACACCCTGCCCTTGCCCGATACCTCGACCCATTCGGGCCGCTCCAGCGAACCCGGGCAGAAGGTGACGGGCGGGAAGAGATGCTCGCCGGTCGCGGCGCAGCGCTGGATCACCAGCCTGCGCGCCTTCAATCCCTCCCAGAAAGGCGTGCTCTCGGAATCGGGAACGGGGAGCGGGCCGTGATAGGCGGTCATGGGGGCATCCATCGCGTCAGTTCCTCAGGATCATGGCGCTGCCGCAGGTCATCGCGCCGGCAGTGGTGAGGCAGATTTCGGCGCCCTCGATCTGGCGCGCGCCGGCATCGCCGCGCAGCTGCTCGACCGCTTCGAGGACATGGTTGAAGCCGTGAATATAGGCTTCGGACAGGAGCCCGCCGGCGGTGTTGAGCGGCAGCGCGCCGTCCTTCTGGATCCGGCCGTCCATCACGAACGGCCCGCCCTCGCCCGCCTTGCAGAAGCCGAGCCCTTCGAGCGCCATCAGCACCGAATAGGTGAAGCAGTCATAGATCTGCGCGACATCGACGTCCTGCGGGCCGATCCCCGCCGATCCCCAGAGGTCGTCGGCCAGATATTTGAAGCAATTGTGGCTGTGGCTCGGCCAGCGGATCGCATCGAACAGGTCGTCCCCCTGGGTCGGCCCACCGCCATAGGCCCCGCCCATGATATAGACCGGCTTGTGCGGCAGATCGCGAGCGCGCTCGGCCGAGGTGATCACCACCGCGCAGGCGCCGTCGCTCTCCAGGCAGATGTCGTACATGCGGAACGGATCGACGATCGCGCGCGAGTTGAAATAATCGTCCTTCGACATCGGCGCGCGCTGCATCGCGCGCGGGTTGCGCGTCGCATTGTCGCGGAAGGTCGTGGCGATCTCGGCCCAATGCTCCGCGCTCGTGCCGTAATCAATCATGTGGCGCCGCGCCCACATCGCCATCGCCTGCGGATAGGTGATCCAGCCGAGCGGGGCGGTATATTGGGTGACGCCGTAAGCCGACATGTCGCGGCCGCCGCCGAGCCGGAAGCCCGAGCGGCCGTTCATCGCGCGGAAGCAGACCACGGTCTCGGCCAGCCCCGCCTCGATCGCCGCGCAGGCGGCCAGCGTGATCAGGTTGGCGCCGTTGCCGCCGGCGGCATAGTCCACCGCATAGCCGGCATTCTCGATGCCCATTTCGGTCGCGACGCCGATCGCGGGCGCGCTGTCGTTGAAGTTGAACGAGACGATGCCATCGACATCGGCGACTTTGAGGCCGGCATCCGCGATCGCCTTGAGGCAGGCTTCCGTCGCGAGGCTGCGGACGGTGCGGCCGCTGGCCTTGGTATAGTCGGTGTTGCCGATCCCGACGATCGCATATTTGTCCCTGAGCTTGAACATGATCAGTCCTTTCGGAAGCGGGGCGGCCGCTTCTCCTTGAAGGCGAGGAGCCCCTCGGTCGCATCGGGCTCGGTGGTCGCGTAATGGTGGACGAAGGCGATTTCGGCCTGCAGGCCTTCCTCATAGGGAAGGTCGAGCGTCATGTTGGCGAGCCGCTTCGCTCCGGCGAGGCCGACGCCGCTCTTGTCCGACAGGGACGCCACCCAGGCCTCGGCCTGCGCGACCAGCTCGGCCTCCGGCACCACCTTCGTGACCAGGCCCCAGCGCTCGCAGGTCTCGGCGTCGAGCAGGTCGCCCGTCAGCATCAGATGCTTCGCGCGCAGCAGACCGATCGCGCGCGGCAGACGCTGCGATCCTCCGGCGCCAGGCAGCTGGCCGAAATTGAGATGCCCGTCTCCGATCCTTGCGGAAGCCGCCGCCAGCGCCATGTCGCAGGCCAGCAGCAACTCGATCCCGCCCGCCACCGTCACGCCGTTGACCGCCGCGATCCAGATCGCGCGGGCTTTCTCGATGCCGGTGAGCATCGCATGGAAATCGTCCAGGAATGCCTGGAAGGCCGCCGGATCGCGATAGAGCTTGAGATAGCCGTCGAGATCGCCGCCCGCCGAGAAAGCGCGCCCCTCGCCGGTCAGGATCACAAAGCGGACCGGCGCGGCCTCGATCTCGGCGACCGCCGCCTTCAATTCCCTGACGGTCGACCAGTCGAGCGGGTTCAGCTTGTCGGCCCGCGCGAGCGTGACGCGCGCCAGATCGCCCTCGATGGCGACTCGGATGTTCGCATAGGTCATGCCGGCACCGCCCAACGCCGCTTGGCATCCTCGGCCAGCGCGGCCTTGGCGATCTTGCCGCCCGAGGAGCGCGGCAGGTCGTCCATGGTCACGAGATATTCGGGAAACCATTCGCGGGTGACGCCGCGCGCGGCGAGATGCCGCGCGATGTCCTCCAGCGTCGGGCTGTGGTGGGGGCGCGGGCTCACGTAGATGCACACGCGCTCGCCGAACACGGGATCGGGCGCCGGGATGGCGGCGCACAGCGCGATGCCGGGATGGGTCGCCACCTCGGCCTCGATCGCCGGTGCCGACAGGTTCTTGCCGCCCCGGATGATGAATTCGGAGGTGCGGCCAACAACGCGGAGATAATCCTCGTCGTCGATCTCGACGATATCGCCCATCAGCATCCAGCCGTCCGGCGTGAACAATGTCGCGTTGGCGTCATCGTCGTCCCAATAGCCCAGGCAGGTCGCTGGCCCCCGACACGCCGGCTGGCCGCGCCCCTCGGTCTCGGCCCCAGTCGCCGGGTCGAACAGGCGGACCTCCATCTCCGGAAGGATGCGGCCGGCGCTGGTGAGCCGGCGCTCCCGGCTGTCCGCGGCGCAAGTGTTGCTGAGTGCCCCCGTTTCGTTCGAGCCGTAGAATTGGAGCACGGCGGCGCCGGTCACCTCCTCGAATTCGGCGGCGCGGCGGTAGGGGACGGCCTCGCCGCCGGTGAACATGCTGCGCAGCGAGGACAGGTCGCGCGGCCGCTCGGCCTGCTCGTTCAGCAGCATGATGAACTGGGTCGAGACGCAGCAGAGCACCGTCACGCGCTCGCGCTCGATCATGTCGAGCGCCACGCCGGCATCGAATTTCGGGAGCACGACCACCGGTGCGCCGAGGATGGCCGGCGAGAAATGCGCGGTCCACAAGCCGAAGCCGAAGGGGGCCGGCACCGCGCCCATGAAGATCTCGTCCGTGCCGAAACGCCCGGCCTCGGCCGCGAGCCTGTGGAAATAATGCCAGCGATTCTGCGTGTGCATCACGCATTTGGGCATGCCGGTGGTGCCCGAGGTCGAATTGATCAGGAACAGCGCATCGGGGTCCGGCTCCGGAAACGGGGGATGCGGCGGGGACGGCTGCGCGAGCCAATCCGGCTCGGCGAGCAGGTCCGGCACGACCATCGGCTCCGGCGCCGCTTCGCCGAGCGCGGCGATCTCGGCGAGCAGGGTCTCGATGCCGCGATCACGGAGCGTCCCGTGGGTGAGGAGCACCTTCGCGCCGGTCCGCTTCAGCAGATGCGCGATCTCGGCCACGCCGGCGCGCGCGCCGATGCCGACCGCGACGAGTCCGGCCCGCTCGATCCCCACGAAGGCCGCATGGACGGCGGGCCCGTCCGGCAGCAGCACCGCGACGCGCGCGCCGGGCGCGAGGCCTCGCGCGGCCAGCAGGGCGGCAATCCGGCGGGACGTGCGATCATAGTCGCGCCAGCTCAGGCGGCCCTCGGGCGTGATGATGGCGGGCGCGTCCGGGCGCGTGGCGGCGAGATCGGCGATCCGCGCCGACAGGGTGGCGTCGCTCCACCAGCCAGCGGCACGATAGCGCGCGGCGGCTTCCGGATCGGCGCGGCGCGACCGGACGACATCAAGCGGGCTCAAGCACAGCCTCCTCCATGAAAGGATCGCCGAAGGTCCGGTCCGGGCCCAGCGGCGCGCCCAGCACGTGCGCGGCGATGCGCGCGCGATGGACAGCGGGCGTCCCCCAGGCCTGGCCGAGCGCCAGCGCGCGCTTGAGCGCGAAATGCACGTCGACCTCCCACGAATAGCCCATCGCGCCATGGACCTGGAGGGCGCTGTGGGTCGCCGCCTCGGCGGCGGCCGTGGCGGCGAGCTTGGCGTGGCTGATGCGGGTCGATGCGAGCGCGCTGTCGTCCGCAAGCAGCGCCGCGGCCGCGAGCAGGACCGGCCGCGCGAACTCGACCTTCACCTGCGCAGTGGCGAGATGATGCTTCACCGCCTGGAAGGACCCGATCGGCTTGCCGAACTGCTCCCGCTCTCGCGCATAGGCGACGGCGAGATCGATCGCGCGCTGGGCGACCCCCAGCAATTGCGCGGCCGCGAACAGCGCACCGTGATCCAGCATCCGGTCGATCAGCGCCGCGCCACCGATCCGCGTTTCGGCGCGCGGCGTCCAGGCGACCCTGAACAGCCGCCGGAAGGGATCGATGCTCTCGGCGCGTTCAGCCGCACCGCCTCGCGCGGCACGTGATGCAGCGCCCCACCCTCGACCAGCAGCAATGTGGCGGCGGTATCGGCATCGGCGACGAGCGGCATGGACGGATGCCCGACCGCGACCGTCTCGCCGGCAGCCGCCTGTTCGAGCGCGCTGGCCTCCACCCCCGCGAAGGCCAGCACGGGTATCGCGACACCGGCATGCTCGACCAGCGGCTCGGGCAGCATCGCATGGCCGGCCGCCACCGCGACGAGCGCCATCTCCACCGGCCCCAGCCCCGTGCCCCCGGCCGCTTCCGGCGCCATCAATCCCGGCAACTCCATGTCCATGATCCGCTGCCAGCGATGCACATCACGGGCCGCGCCGCTCGCGAGCAATCGGCGCAGCTCGGCACCGGTGCAGCAATCGGCGAACAGGCCGGCGACCATGTCGGAGAGCATCCGCTGCTCGTCGGTGAGGCGGAAATCCATGCGCCTCACCCCTTCGGCAAGCCGAGCATCCGCTCGGCGATGATGTTGCGCTGGATTTCGTTGGCACCGGCATAGATCGGCCCCGCGAGCGAGAAGACATAGCCGTCGAGCCAGCCATCGGCCTCGCCTTCGGCCGTATGGCCCAGCAATTCCGCCTCGGCGCCCAGGATCGAGAGCGCCGTCCTGTGCAGATCGAGATCCATCTCGGACCAGAAGATCTTGTTGGTGCTGGCCTCGGGGCCGATCGTGCCGCCCGCCATCAGGCGGCTCGCGGTGGCATAGATGGACAGCGCATAGGCATCGGCATCCATCCAGGCCTGCATCACCTTCGCGCCGATCGCGGGATCGATCCCGGCGGCCCGCTCCCGATACAGCGCGACCAGTTTCGCGGCGGCGACCTGGAAGCGCGCCGGCGAGCGCAGCATCAGCCCGCGCTCGAAGCCGGCGGTCGACATGCAGACCGCCCATCCCTCGCCCTCGCCGCCCAGCCGGTTGGCGGCGGGCACGCGGACCTTGTCGAGATGCAGCTCGGCGAACACCGGTCTGCCGTCGAGGCGCCGGATCGGGGTCACCGCCACGCCCTCGGCATCGAGCGGGAAGAGAATCAGCGAGAGGCCCTTGTGCCGTTCGCTCCCCGGCGCGCGGAACAGGCCGAACGCCCAGTCGGCGTGGACCGCGCGGCTCGACCAGATCTTGTGGCCCGAGAGGAGATAGTCGTCGCCGTCGCGCACCGCCGTCGCGCGCACGCCCGCAAGGTCGCTCCCGGCATGGGGCTCGGACCAGGCCTGCGCCCAGATCGTGTCGCCCGCCGCCATCGCCGGCAGCCAGCGCGCCTTTTGCGCGTCGGTGCCATAGTCCATGATGGTCGGCCCGAGCAGGAAGATGCCGTTCTGGTTGACCCGGAGCGGCGCGCCCGCCCGATAATATTCCTCCTCGAAGATCAGCCAGCGGATGAGATCGAGCCCGCGCCCGCCATAGGCTTCGGGCCAGGTGACCATGCCCCACCCCCCTTCGTGCAGCGTCCGCTCCCACTGGCGATGCGCCTCGAACCCCTCGCGCGTGGAATCGAAGTCCGGCAGCGGCGCGGCCGGCACGTGCGCGGCGAGCCACGCCCGGATCTCCGCGCGGAAGGCCTGCTCGCCCGGCGAGTAGCGCAGGTCCATCAGAATTCCGCCCGCCGGCCGCCGTCGACGAAGGCGTCGCGCGCCTTCTGGCTGTCGGCATGGAGGTACATTTCCAGCGTGAAGCCCTGCTCGAAGCGATAGCCATGGTCGACGTCGCGCGGCTCGATCCCGTTCAGCGCCTCCTTGGCCAGCGTGAGGGCGGTGCGGCTCTTGCTGGCGATGACCGCGGCGAAGGCGCGCGCCTCGTCCGCCAGCGCCTCGCGCGGCACCACCGTCTCGATCGCGCCGAGGCGATAGGCCTCGGCGGCATCGATGCGGCCGGCGGTGAAGAAGGCGGCGCGGACCTTCTGGATCGGGAACATGCGCATCAGGTGGCTGGCGCCGCCCATCGCGCCGCGATCGACCTCGGGCAGCGAGAAAAAAGCATCTTCGGACGCGATCACGACATCCGATGCGCCGCAAATGCCGATGCCCGAGCCGATCACGAAACCGTGCACCGCCGTCACCACCGGCACCTCGCAGGCGCGCACCGCGCGGAAGGTGCGGTAATTGCCGCGATTGAGATTGGTGATGCGCTCGGGATGCGCCTGCATCTCCTTGATGTCGACGCCCCCGCAAAAGCCCTTGCCCTCGGCCCGGATCAGCACGCAGCGCACATCGGGATCGCGTCCCAGCGCCTCGATGACTGACGGCAGCTCGTTCCAGCCGGCGCTGTCGAGCGCGTTGACGGGCGGATGGTCGAGGACGATCTCGCCGATACGGTCCTGGATGCTGGCTCGGATCGGCATCAGGCGAAGGCCTTCTGTTGGGAGGGTGCCGGGTCGGTCATCGCCGCGATCCGCGCCCGCGCGTCCCGCTCGATCGCGATCAGGAGTTCGGCGACGCTCGGCAGTGTATCGATGCGTCCCGCCACCTGACCGGTCGCCATCAGCCCGTGATCGCCATCGCCGTCGATCATGGCGCGCTGGATCAGGTCCGGCGCCGCGGCCGCGCGCAGGGCATCCGCGAGACCGAGGCCGCCATGCGCGCGCATGCCTTGCGCCGCCCGCAGCATCTCGCCCCAGGTCGCCCCGGTGCGACGCTTCATCACCATTCCCGCCTCGAACGCACGCAACCAGTTGGACAGCGCCCCGGCTTTCTCGATGCGCGCGAGCGCCCGGTTGCGCAGCATGCGCTGGGGCAGGCCGTCCACCTTGCTCGTGACAGCGATCGCGTCGGTGCCGGCGGCGAGATAGCGCTGCTTGATCGCGTGCGGGACGGGGCTTTCGGCGGTCAGCAGGAAGCGGGTGCCCATAGCGATCCCGGCCGCGCCATAAGCGAGCGCCGCCGCCAGCCCCCGCCCGTCGGCAAAGCCCCCCGCCGCGATCACCGGCAGGGACACCGTATCAAGGATCTGCGGGAGCAGGATCGTGGTCGCGACCGAACCGGTATGCCCACCGCCTTCGCCGCCCTGCACGACCAGCATGTCGACACCGAGCTTCGCCATCTTCTGCGCGTGCTTCACCGCGCCGACGGTGGGGATGCAGAGGATGCCGGCATCCTTGAAGCGCCCGATCGCCCGGGCGTCCGGCCCCCGCCCGAAGCTGACTGCGCGAATCCGGTCCCGGTTGGCGAGGATGGTCTCGACGATCGCCTCCGCGCCGGGCTGGAACATGTGGAAGTTCACCCCGAAGGGCATGCGCGTCCGCGCCCCGAGATCCGCGATCTTCGCCGCGGCCTCTTCGGGACGCATCACCGCCGCGCCGAGGAAGCCGAAGCCACCGGCCTCCACCGTCGCCGCCACCAGCGCCGGCTCGGCGACCCAGCCCATCGCCGTCTGGATGACCGGCAACCGGCAGCCGAGCGCCCGCGTCAGCGGCGTGGAGAGCGGATCGGCGCTCACGCCGCGCCCTTCCTGTTGTCGGCGGCCGCGCTCTTGCCCGTGACGCCGCCCAAAGCATGGCCGGTGACGAGATCATTCTGCGCGTGGGCGAAATGGTGCATGTGGAACACCGCATCCATCGCGCTGCGCTTGCCCCGCAGGTCCTCGACCTGGTGGATGGCCTGCTTGGTCAGCCACATGCCGAGCGATGCCTGCATCGCCAGCCGCGCCGCCATCCCGGCGGTCGCGGCGCGGAGCTCCTCGCGTGGGACAACCTTGTTGACCATGCCGAACGTCGCGGCGCGCTCGGCCGGCATGCGCTCGCCCAGCAACAGGAATTCCTTGGCGACGCGGGGCGGCAGCTCGAAGCCGTGCGCGAAATATTCGACTCCGGGAATGCCCATCAGCCGGCACACCGGATCCTGGAAGAAGGCATCGTCCGACGCGACGATC
>Ga0105237_10005140_pt1 | contig 14823 bp, 14 predicted proteins | sample KBSC24metaG_FD_81520 | JGI IMG/M metagenome (GOLD analysis project Ga0105237, IMG submission 81520) | Corn rhizosphere microbial communities from Kellogg Biological Station, Michigan, USA - KBS C2-4 metaG | ecosystem: Host-associated > Plants > Roots > Rhizosphere > Soil | place: Michigan, USA... | reverse complement strand
GCCTCCCACACGCCAAGACTCGGCTCGGTTTGGCCACCGACGCGCGGGCCCGGCTTGCCCTCGCGATGGCCGAGGACACGATTCGCGCGTGCGTCGCCGCGACCGCCGTCCGGCGGGTCGTCGTCGTCACGGACGACGTCGAGGGCGCCGCGATGGCGGCTGCCGCGGGCGCGATCGTGGTTGCCGACGAGCCGGACGCCGGGCTCAATCCGGCGTTGCGGCACGGCGCGAACCATGCGGCCGGACCCGATCCGGAGATCGGCATCGTGACGGTGTCGTCGGACCTGCCGGCGTTGCGGCCGGCGGATCTCGACGCGGTGCTGGCGGCTGCGGCGCCGTGCCGGCGGGCGATCGTCGCGGATGCCGCGGGCACCGGCACTGTGCTGCTCGCGGCGGCGACCGTCGCGGACTTCCAGCCGGCGTACGGCGGGCGCTCGCGTGCCGCGCACACGCGCGACGGCGCGATCGACGTCACCGCAGCCGCCGATCCGCGGTTACGCCGGGACGTCGACACGCTCGACGACCTCGCGAGCGCGTGCGATCTCGGCGTCGGCGCGGCAACGCGGCGCGCGATCGACTCGCTCGGCGGCATCGCGCAGCTCTTAGGCTGAGCGCCATGCAGGCGACCGTGCGCAGTTTCGACCTCGACACGCACGACGGCGAGCTGCTGCTCGACGACGGCTCGCCGTTGTCGTTTTCGGCGCGCGCGTTCGAGGCGTCGGGGTTGCGGTTGCTCCGGCTCGGCCAGCGGGTGCGCGTCGACCTGGACGCAACCGGCGAGGTCACCCGGGTCACGTTGGCTACGTTGCCCTGACCCGCCCTTCGCGCCGATTCACTCGGTTGGCTTAGTCCCGCTGACACACGAGATGGCCTCGTCTCGTCATCTTTCTCCGAATCGCCGTAGATGCGTCGCGTTCCTGCCGAGAGTGAGGCATCGCGTTGAACAGGGCAGTTGCGAGGAGGGTGTGGGATGACCCGCCGGTTGGCGATGCGAGCGAACGACGACCGTGGTTTCACGCTCGTCGAGCTGATCACGGTGATGGTGATCGTCGGCGTGCTTGCCGGGATCGCGATCCCGCTGTTCCTCAATCAGCGATCAAGCGCCTACGAGTCGCAGATCAAGAGCGACCTGCATAACGCCGCCACCGCCGAGGAGTCGTACGCGCTGCACCACGACGGCAGCTACCTCACCAGCGGCACGGCGGCCGACCTGAGCGACGAGGGATTCCGCGGCACCGCCGGCGTCGCGATCGCATTGTCGGCGCCGACGAGCGGTCCGGGTTACTGCCTGACCGCCAGTGCGGACGCGCTGGCCGGCAAGCCTGGCAACCCGCAGTATTTGACCGACCAGGGCACCGACGGGGGCACGCCGCTCGAGGTGCGGCCGGCGAACTGCTAAGACTTCCGGGAGACACAGATCGGGGCCGCCTCGTTGTCGCGAGGCGGCCCCGATTCGTGTGCTGTCTGTCTTAGCGGCGCGTGGCCTTCTTCGCCGGCGCCTTCTTCGCGGTCGTCTTCTTGGCCGCGGTCGTCTTCTTGGCCGCGGTCGTCTTCTTGGCCGCAGTCGTCGTCTTGCGCGCCGGCGCCTTGGCGGCCTTCTTCGCTGCACCGCGTGCGGCGGATGCAGCCTTGCCGGGCGCCTTCGCCGCGGTCCGGCCGGCCGTGCGGGCGCTGCCGCTCGCGCTCTTCGCCGCGGCCTTCGTCGCGGCGTCGGCGACCTTGCCGAGCTTCACCGCGCCACTGACGACGCCCTTGAACTGCGTGCCGGGACGGAACTTCGGCACCGACGTCTTCTTGATCTTCACCGCGGCGCCGGTGCGCGGGTTGCGACCCGTGCGCGCCGCGCGGTCGATGCGCTCGAAGACGCCGAATCCGGTGAGCGCGACCTTCTCGCCGGCGGCAACGGCGCGCTGGATGGAATCGAAGACGGCGTCGACGGCGTTCTCCGCCGCGCGCTTGTCGATGCCCAACCGGTCGCGGATCTGGTCGATGAGCTCGGCCCTGTTCACGTATGACCCTCCGATGTTCGTCGAGGCCAACCCTCGACCCTTTGCGGGAACCTAGCGGTCAACGCGCGCGAAACACAACGATCTAGGCCGAAAAAATCATTGTGTCGCAGGGGTTTTAGGGATCTCCCCTTAGCCAGCGACCGGCATCCACGCCGGACGGCGTGCCTCGAACGCGGCAATGTCGTCGACATGCCGCAGGGTCAGACCGATGTCGTCGAGGCCTTCGAGCAACCGCCAACGGGTGTAGTCGTCGATCTCGAAAACGGCGGACAGGTCGCCCGCGCGCACCGTCCGTTCTTGCAAGTCGACGGTGACGGCGACGGTCGGATCGGCTTCGACGAGGTCGTGCAACGCGTCCACCACGTCGGCCGGCAACGCCACCGGCAACAGCCCCGCTTTCGTTGCGTTTCCACGGAAAATGTCGCCGAACCGTGGCGAGATGACCGCCCGGAACCCGTAGTCCTGCAATGCCCACACCGCATGTTCGCGCGACGAGCCGGTGCCGAAATCCGGGCCGGCGAGCAGCACCGTCGCGCCGTCGTACCGCTCGTCGTTGAGGACGAACGCGGGGTCGGCGCGCCACGCCGCGAACAATCCGTCGGCGAAGCCGGTGCGCGAGACACGCTTGAGATATTCGGCCGGGATGATCTGGTCGGTGTCGACGTTGCTGCGCCGCAACGGCGCGGCCCGGCCGGTGTGCACGGTGAAGGCGTCCATCACAGATGCTCCGTCACAGATCTCGGGGTCACAGATCTCGGGGTGCGGTGAGGCGGCCGGTCACCGCGGTCGCCGCGGCAACTGCCGGCGAGACGAGATGCGTGCGGCCGCCCGGGCCTTGCCGGCCTTCGAAATTGCGGTTGGACGTCGAGGCGCTGCGCTCCCCCGGCGCGAGCTTGTCGGGATTCATCGCGAGGCACATCGAACAGCCCGCGCCGCGCCATTGCGCGCCCGCCGCGGTGAACACGTCGGCGAGGCCTTCCGCTTCGGCCATCTCGCTGACCGCAACCGATCCGGGTACGACGAGAACGCGCACGTTCGGCGCCACCCGGCGGTCGCGCAAAACGTCCGCAGCGGCGCGCAGGTCTTCGATCCGGCCGTTCGTGCACGAGCCGATGAACACCGTCTGCACCTCGATGTCGCGCAAGCGTTGGCCGCCTCGCAATCCCATGTATTCCAGCGCGCGACTCGCGGCCGCACGCTCGCCCGGATCGTCGTAGGACTCCGGGTCGGGGACGGCGCCGGACAGCGGCGCGCCCTGGCCCGGGTTGGTGCCCCAGGTGACCCACGGCGCGAGCGTCGACGCGTCGATGCGCACGACGCGATCGAACGTCGCGTCGTCGTCGGTGCGCAGTGATCGCCACGCCTCGACGGCGGCGTCCCACTGCGCACCCGCCGGCGCGTGCCGGCGGCCACGCAAGTAGTCGAACGTCGTGTCGTCGGGCGCCACCATCCCGGCCCGGGCGCCTGCCTCGATCGACATGTTGCACAACGTCATGCGGCCTTCCATCGACAGCGCGCGCACCGCCGCGCCGCGGTATTCGATGACGTGGCCCTGGCCGCCGCCGGTGCCGATCGCGGTGATGATCCCGAGCACGAGGTCCTTCGCCGTCACTCCGTCGGGCAACTCGCCGTCGACCTCGATCGCCATCGTGCGCGGCCGCTGCAATGGCAACGTCTGCGTCGCGAGCACGTGCTCGACTTCGCTCGTACCGATGCCGAACGCCAGCGCCCCGAACGCGCCGTGCGTGCTGGTGTGACTGTCGCCGCAGACGACCGTCATGCCGGGTTGGGTGAGGCCAAGTTGCGGACCGATGACATGCACGATCCCTTGGCCCGCGTCACCCATCGGGTGCAGCGTGATGCCGAACTCCGCGCAGTTCTTGCGCAACGCCTCGATCTGCGCGCGGCTGACCGGATCCTCGATCGGGCCGGGCGTCGTCGGCACGTTGTGGTCCTCGGTCGCGAGCGTGAGATCGGGGCGGCGGACCGGGCGACCGGCCGCGCGCAGCCCGTCGAACGCCTGCGGGCTGGTGACCTCGTGGACGAGATGGAGGTCGACGTAGAGCAGGTCGGGCTCGCCCGCCGCGGCCCGCACGACGTGCGCGTCCCAGACCTTCTCGGCCAGCGTCCGGCCCATCGAATCGGCCTCCTCTAGGTTTCGCGTCTAGTCTTGAATCTCGTATATTGAGATGCCAGTATCGCACTATGGAACAGAGTAGCGGAGTCGGCGTCGTTGACAAGGTCGTCCGGATCCTCGACGCGATCGAGGCGTCGCCGGCGACGCTGGCCGAGCTTGTGAATCGCAGCGGGCTCGCGCGACCGACGGCGTACCGGATCGCGGTCGCGCTCGAACGGCACGGTTACGTCGAGCGCGACGGGCAGGGACGGTTCCAGGTCGGGCCGCGCATCCCCGCGCTGGCCGCGACGGTGCGCCAGGACCCGCTCGAGCAGGCGGCCGCGGCCATCCTGCCGCGGCTGCGCGACACCACCAACGAAAGCGCGCAGCTCTACCGGCGGGTCGGCGACGTCCGGCGGTGCGTCGCAGCGGCCGAGCGGGCGAGCGGGTTGCGCGACACGGTGCCGGTCGGCGCGGACCTGCCGATGACGGCCGGCTCCGCCGCGCAGGTGCTGCTCGCGTGGGAGCCGGCCGCGGAGGTCGCGCCGTATGTCGAGCGGGCGCGCTTCGCCGCGGCGGTGCTGACGACCGTACGGCGGCGCGGGTGGGCGGCGAGCGTCGGCGAGCGCGAGTCGGGTGTCGCGTCGGTGTCGGCGCCGGTGTTCGGCCGGGACGGCCGCGTCGTCGCGGCGGTGTCGGTGTCCGGCCCGATCGACCGGCTGACCCGCCAGCCCGGCCGGCTGCACGCCGCCGAGGTCGTCGCCGCGGCGCGAGCTCTCACCGGAGCGCTCGTTGGATCGGGTGCGCGGACTAGTCCGATTAACTCATAGCAAAAGGGGCATTCGTGCTATGGCGGGCAAAGCCGGTCACGGGCCAAGGTAAGCGCATGCCGCACCTGCGCCTGGTCCCGCCAGTCGACGACACCTCCTCCCTCGTCGACGACCGGCCGCGCGTGTCCCTGCGGTTGCTGATGGCCGCGTCCGGCCGCTGTTCCTGCGATGACTGCCTGCTCGCCTTCCGTGCCGGGAACCGGCGGGCAGGCGTCATCGAGGCTCGCGGCACGGTCCCTACGCGTCCTCAGTTGTCGGTCGCAAGATGACGAACTCGTTGCCGGCGTCGTAACCCGTGTCTGCGGCGCCGTCAACGACAAGTTCGACCTGATCGGCCGGGTTCTCGGCCTCGACGTATTCGTCTTCCGCGGCCATCCAGTCCCGCCAGAAATCCGCGAGCCCTACGCCGTCGCGGGCGAGTCCGCGCCGTAACCGCTCGTCGCGTGGCGCGTCGATCCAGATGCTTGCCGCCAGCCGATGCCGCCACGCGCTTCGGCACGCGCCGACGCCCTCGATGATGACGAGCGGCTCGGGGTCGATTGTTTTCGTCGGGCCCGCGGTGCGGTTGACCCAGTCGTACGCGACGTATGTCGCTTGCTGTCCGGCGAGCAACGGATCGATGACGTCGGCGAGCAGCCGCGGCCACCACTCGATCGGCACGTCGTGACTGGCGAAGTCGTCGGTGTGCACGATCGGCGCACCCCCCGCCGCGCGGGCCAGGTTGCCCGCGAACGTCGTCTTGCCGGCGCCGGCGCAACCGTCGATCCCGACGAGCCGAACCGGTCCGTCGCGCGCGAGTAGGTCGCGCGCAAGCTCGTCGTAACGACCGGTCCGCGCCATCCACAAATTGTTGCGTACCAACGTTTTTTTGTCGTACCCGACCGGTTGGATGAGGGCATCGAAGGTGGTGGGGATGAGCCGGATGAAGAGCTGTTCGGTCGCGACGTGCGATCGCGTCGCAACCGAACGCGGCCTATGTCACGGCCACTACCTGAGAGTGATCCGCACCGGCCAACTGCAACCGGAGCGTCCGTTAAGCCGGAGGGTGAACACCGTGTGCCAAGTCGAGAACTGTGACCGTGATGCGGTCGTCCGCCAACTTTGCCGCACCCATGCCAATCGCAAGCGGAAGTACGGCGACGTGCAGGCGGACAAGCCGATCCGCGAGGTTATCGGCACTGGCTTCGTTCACCACGGCTATCGGTGTGTGCCGGTGCCACCGGATCTTCGCTGTCTCACCGGCGGTGAGACGTCATACGCGGAGCATCGGCTCGTCATGGCGACCGCACTCGGCCGGGCGTTATGGCCGGATGAATCAGTCCACCATCGCAATGGGAACCGGTTGGACAACCGGATCGAGAACCTCGAACTCTGGACTCGATGGCAACCATCCGGCCAACGGGTGGACGACCGGGTCGCGCATGCTGTTGAGCTACTGCAGCGATATGCGCCACATCTGCTGGCGCAGCCCCATGCACGTTCTCGCAAGATGGATCCGTAGCCCGGAGGGGATTTGAACCCCCGCTACCGCCTTGAGAGGGCGGCGTCCTAGGCCGCTAGACGACCGGGCCAAGCATTGTTGAAGTCGAGGGAGAGACCGAGCTTCGCTGGGGTACCAGGACTCGAACCTAGACTAGCTGAACCAGAATCAGCCGGGCTGCCAATTACCCCATACCCCATGGGTGCGCCCGCTCGCGCGGACCGGACGAGTCTACCTGGGGCAGCCGACCCGGCTCAAAGACCTAGAGCGCCGATTCCAGCCGGCGCAGCGACCGCTCGCGGCCGAGCAACTCCATCGACTCGAACAGCGGCGGCGACACCGTCCGTCCTGTCACCGCCACCCGCACCGGCCCGAACGCGTGCTTCGGCTTCAGCCCGAGTCCGTCGACCAGCGACGCACGCAACGCCTCCTCGATCGTCGGCGCCCGCCACTCGGTCAGCGGCGAGAGCGCCGCTAACGCCGCGACGATGACCGGCCGCTGCTCCGACCCGAGGAACTTCGCCGCCGCGGGCTCCTCGACCACGACGTCATCGACGAGCAGGAAGCCGAGCATCTCGCGCGCTTCGCGGAGCACCTGCATCCGCTCCTGCACGAGCGGCGTCGCCTGCCGGACGACGTCGGCGAGAGCGCCGTCGACGCCGAGGTACGCGACAACCCGTTCAGCCAACTCCTCGACCGGCAACTCGCGGATGTAATGCCCGTTGAGCCAACCGAGTTTGTCGAGGTCGAACACCGGCCCGACCGCGTTGACCCGCGACCAGTCGAACGACGCGGCCATGTCGTCGAAACCGAACACCTCACGCCCGTCGGGCAGCGAATAACCCATCAAGCCGAGGAAATTGACGAGCGCTTCGGGCAAATAACCCTCGTCGAGAAACCACGTCAGCCGCGCAGCGGGATTCTTCCGCTTGGAGATCTTCGACTTGTCGCGCTCGCGCAGCAACGGCATGTGCGCGAACGCCGGCCGCTCCCACCCCAGCCAGTCGTACAGCAGCAGATGTTTGGGCGTCGACGAGATCCACTCTTCGCCGCGCACCACATGCGTGATCTCCATCAAGTGGTCGTCGACGACAACAGCAAGGTGATACGTCGGAAAGCCATCGGCCTTCAAGATGACCTGGTCGTCCGGCCGCGGCGCATTGACCTCGCCGCGAATCAAGTCGGTGAACGTCAACGGCGGGTCGTCGGGGATCAACATCCGCACGACCGGCGTCTCGCTGAACCCCGGCAACGAGGCCCGCTCGTCCCGTGTCTTGCCGAGACACAACCGGTCGTATCCGGTCGGCCGTTTCGCCTTCTGCTGCTCCGCGCGCATCTCGGCCAGCCGTTCCGGCGTACACCAGCAGTGGTAGGCGAACCCGTCGGCGAGCAGCCGCTCGACGTGCGGCCGGTAGGTGTCGAGCCGTTCGGACTGGCGGTACGGCGCGAACGGCCCGCCCTTGTCTGGCCCCTCGTCCCAGTCGAGGCCCAGCCAGCGCAACGTGTCGTAGATCTGCTGCTCGCTGTCCTCGCGATAACGCGCGCGATCGGTGTCCTCGATCCGCAACACGAACGCGCCACCCTGCTGCCGCACGAACGCGAGATCGAACAACGACACGTACGCCGTGCCGACGTGCGGGTCGCCGGTCGGCGACGGCGCGACCCGTAGTCGCACCGGCTTCGGGTCGGTCATCGCGCCACGACGGGGTTGCGCAGCCGGCCGATCTGCTCGATCTCCACCGTTACCTCGTCACCGACCTTCATCGGGCCTACGCCGGCCGGCGTGCCGGTGAGGATCACGTCGCCGGGCAACAACGTCATGCACGTCGTGACGTACGCGATCAACTCGGGAATCTTGTGCACGAGCTGCGAGGTCCGGCCCTTCTGCTTCACCTCGCCGTTGAGCCGGGTCGACACCCCGACATCCCCGACGTCGATATTGGTCGCGATCCACGGCCCCAGCGGGCAGAAGCTGTCGTAGCCCTTCGCCCGCGACCACTGCCCGTCGGTCGCCTGCTGGTCCCGCGCGGTCACGTCGTTCGCGCAGGTGTACCCGAGAATGACGTCGTCGGCCCGCGACACGGGCACGTCCCGGCACAACCGGCCGATGACCACCGCGAGCTCGCCTTCGTAGTCGACCCGGCTCGACGAGGGCGGGTAGGCGACCGGATCGCCATCGCCGATCACCGCTGTCGACGGCTTGAGGAAGATGAGCGGCGCCTCCGGCGCTTCCGCACCCATCTCAGCCGCGTGCTCGGCGTAATTCTTGCCGATCGCGACGACCTTGCTCGGCAGCACCGGCGCGAGCAGCCGCACCTGGCTCAGCGGTCGCCGGGTTCCGGTGAACTCGATCGGGCCGAATGGGTGGCCGGCGATCTCGGCCACCTCTGCCGACTCGACCGCGCCTTCCACCACCCCGAACGCGACGTCACCATCGAAGGCATATCGAGCGATGCGCACGCCGCCACTTTATTGGGCCGGCCTATTTGGGCTGCGGGAATCGGCGCGTCCGGATTGGCGCGCGCTCAGCCGACGGCGCGCAGCAGGCCAAACGTGTACGCCGCCTCCAACGCCTCCCACGAGGCCGCGATGACGTTCTCGTCCACGCCGACGGTGTCCCATTCGGTGACGCCGTCAGAGGTCCGCACCAACACCCGGGTGACCGCGTTCGTCCCGTGCGCGCCTTCGAGGATGCGCACCTTGTAGTCGACCAGCTCGAACCCGGCGAGCTGCGGATGCGCGCCCTCGAGCGCCTGCCGGAGGGCCCGGTCTAGTGCGTTCACCGGGCCGTTTCCCTCGCCGGTCGCGACGACGCGCTCGCCCTTAACGTGAAGCTTGACCGTCGCCTCGCTAACGGGTGTGCCTTCGGCCCGCGACTCGGTGATGACGCGATACGACTCGAGGGTGAAGTAGCGGGGCGCCGCGCCGTCGACTTCTTCTCGCAACAACAGCTCGAACGACGCTTCGGCCGCCTCGAACGTGTAGCCCGCGGCCTCCATCTCCTTGACCCGTTCGACGACGCGACCAACGGTGTCGCGATCGACCGCGATGTCGAGCGCGCGCGCCTTGAGCTCGACGCTGGCCCGGCCGGCCAGCTCGGAAACCAGCACCCGCATGTCGTTGCCGACCACGGCCGGATCGGTGTGCTGATACAGATCCGGGTCGACTTTCAGCGCCGACGCGTGCAGGCCGGCTTTGTGCGCGAACGCGCTCGCGCCGACCCAGGCCTGATGCGGATCCGGCGCGACGTTGGCGAGTTCAGCGATCGCATGGCTCACCCGCACCAACTCGGCGAGCGAGCCGTCCGGCAGCACCGGCCGGCCGAGCTTCACCTCCAACCCGGCGACGATCGCGAACAGGTCGGCGTTGCCGGCGCGCTCGCCATACCCGTTGGCGGTGCCTTGAACGTGCGTCGCGCCCGCGTCGACAGCGGCCAGCGAATTCGCCACCGCGCAGGCGGTGTCGTTGTGCGCGTGAATGCCGACCCGCACACCGGCTCCGACGACGTCGTTGACGACATCGGCGAGCCGGCCCGGCAGCATCCCGCCGTTGGTGTCGCACAACGCGACGACTTCCGCGCCCGCGTCGTACGCCGTCCGCACCACCGACAGCGCGTAGTCGCGGTCGAGGAAGTAGCCGTCGAAGAAGTGCTCGGCGTCGAGGAAGACGCGGCGCCCTTCGCGCCGCAGCAACGTGATCGTGTCGCGCACCATCGCGAGGTTCTCCTCCAGCGTGGTCCGCAACGCGCGGGTGACATGCCCGGCGTGCGACTTCGCCACGAGGGTGACGACCGGCGTGCGCGCGTCGAGCAGCGCGCGTACTTGCGGGTCGTCGGCCGCGACGACGCCCGGCTTGCGGGTCGCGCCGAATGCGGCAAGTTGCGCCGTACGTAAGGTCAGCTCGCCTTCGGCAGCGCGGCGGAAGAACGCTTCGTCCTTCGGGTTCGCGCCCGGCCAGCCGCCCTCGATGAACCCGACGCCGAGGTCGTCGAGGTGCGCGGCGACGGCGAGCTTGTCCGCTACCGACAGCGACAAGCTCTCCCGCTGCGTGCCGTCGCGCAGCGTCGTGTCGTAGACGTGAAAGGCGTCGTCCACCGCTGATCTCGTCCTCTCAAGCAAAAACCCCTGCGGCCGGATGGCCAACAGGGGTTCGCGCGCCGACGGGTGTGGCTAGCCGGCGCGCGGATCGATAATCGTGCTGCTCACGCTGTCCATCGTGGCGCGCGCGCCCGGCTTTGTCCCGGATACGAGCACGCGGTCTCACCTGCCGAGACAGGTCGGCGGCCGTCACGGCGAGTAGCCGCCCCTGCCCATGCCTCTTCGGCGCCTACGCCGCTGGTGTGTTGACTCACCACACCAGAGGCTTGAGTCCACCACCCCAGAGCGTGAGTCAACACACCACAGGCGTAGGTCCGCGCAGGCTATACCGGCCTGGCGACTACGGTGCGTCGCGACCTGGCCGCGCGCGATCGCCGGAGCATCGGCCGGAGACGGGTTCGGGCGGGCCGACCCTCAGCCGGAGACGGGCTCGGCGGCGGACACCCGGACGATATCGCGGACCGACAGCATGCCGATGACGTCCTGGCCCTGGCAGACGACGAGGTGCCGGAAGCCGCCCGCCACCATCGCCGCGGCCGCCTTCGTCAGCGGCCAGTCCGGCGCGGCGACGACGATCGAGCTGGTGAGGTGGTCGTGCACCCGCTCGGCGTCGACGTTCTGGCCCGCGCCGACCGCGTCGAGAATGTCGCGTTCGGTGAGTATGCCCGGCTGATCGTGATCGGGGTCGAGGACGACGGCCGCGCCGACCTTGCGGCCGGACATTCGGGCCGCCGCCTCACGCAACGTGTGGTTGGGCCCGATGGTCAGCACGTCGGTGCTCATCGCGTCACGGACCTGCATGGTCGCGACCTCCCGTCCTCGAGCGAACCCTACGGCACCGAATGCAGCCAGCCATGGCTATCGGGAAGGAGTCCGTTCTGAATTCCGACGAGGGTTTGCCGGATCTGGTCGGCGACCGGCGTGGCGCCGCCCGCGACGACCTCCCCGCCGCGCCAGCGCAGCGTTCCGATCGACGCGATGATCGCGGCCGTGCCGCAGGCGAACGTCTCGGTGATCCGGCCGGTCTCGACGCCCTTGCGCCACTCGTCGACGTCGACACGCCGCTCCTCGACCTCGTGCCCGAGCTCCTTCGCCAGCGTGAGGATCGTGTCGCGGGTGACGCCTTCGAGGATGCTGCCGGTGAGCTCAGGCGTGACGAAGGCGCCGTCGTCGAGGACGAAGAAGATGTTCATCCCGCCGAGCTCTTCGATCCAGCGGCGCTCGGCGGCGTCGAGGAACACGACCTGGTCACACCCGTTGGCGATCGCCTCTTGTTGCGCGACGAGGCTGGCGGCGTAATTGCCGGCGCACTTGGCCGCGCCGGTGCCGCCGGGCGCGGCGCGGGAGTAGTCCTCGGACAGCCAGATCGTCACCGGTTTCGCGCCACCGGAGAAGTACGACGCGGACGGCGAGGCGATGAGGACGAAGGTCACCTCGTTGGCCGGCCGAACCCCGAGCCCGACCTCGGTCGCCATCATGAACGGCCGCAGGTAGAGGCTCGCGTCCGGAGCGGTCGGCACCCATCGCTCGTCGACCCGGATCAACGTGTCGGCGGCGCGGACGAAGTCGTCGACGTCGAGCGCCGGCAACGCCATTCGCTGCGCCGAGCGGACGAACCGGGCGCCGTTGGCGGCCGGGCGGAACGTCGCGATCGAGCCGTCGGGCTGCCGGTAGGCCTTGAACCCCTCGAAGATGCTCTGCGCGTAATGGAACACCTGGGTCGCCGGGTCGAGCGACAGCGGGCCGTACGGGCGCACCCGGCCGTCATGCCAGCCCGACTCCGGCGTCCACACCGCGGTGACCATGTGGTCGGTGAACACCCGGCCGAATCCGGGCGCGGCGAGGGCATCGGCGATCCGGTCGTCGCCGGCCGGGCTGGAGGTGCGCTCGAGCGCGAAGTCCAAGGACATAGATCGAGGGTACGGCTCAGGTGACTCCGGCGGCGAGTGCGTTCCCGACGTCCGCCGTGCTGCGCGGGCCGAACGACGGGCTCCCGGCGATCTGGCGCGCGGCGAGGTCCGCGGCGACCGACGCCTCCACTCGCGCGGCGGCGTCGGCGTAACCGAGATGGTCGAGCATCATCGCGACCGACAACACGGTCGCGGTCGGATCGGCCTTGCCCTGGCCGGCGATGTCGGGCGCGCTGCCGTGCACCGGTTCGAACATGCTCGGCGCGGTGCCGTCGACGTTGAGGTTGCCGCTCGCGGCGAGCCCGATGCCGCCGGCGATCGCGGCGCCGAGGTCGGTGATGATGTCGCCGAACAGGTTGTCGGTGACGACGACGTCGAAGCGCTCCGGTTGGGTGACGAAGTAGAGGCAAGCGGCGTCGACGTGCGCGTAGTCGACCGCGACGGTCGGGAACTCCGCCGCCACCGCGTCGACAGTGCGTTGCCACAAGCCGCCGGCGTGCGTGAGCACGTTCGTCTTGTGCACCAGCGTTAGCTTGCGTCGCGGCCGCGCCGCCGCGCGCCGGAACGCGTCACGGACTACCCGCTCCACGCCGTAGCGCGTGTTGACGCTGTTCTCCGTCGCGATCTCGTGCGCCGTGCCGGCGCGCAACAGGCCGCCGACGCCGGCGTACGGACCTTCGGTGCCTTCCCGTACGACGACCATGTCGACGTGCTCGGCGCCGGCGCCGGCGAGCGGTGTCGCGACGCCGGGATAGAGCTTGACCGGACGCAGGTTCACCGCGTGCTCGAACGCGAACCGCAACCGGAGCAACAACCCCCGTTCGAGCACGCCGGACGGCACCGACGGATCGCCGACCGCGCCGAGCAGGATCGCGTCGTGCTCGCGCAGCTCGCCGAGCACGCTGTCCGGCAACGTCTCGCCGGTGCGATGCCAGCGCGCCGCGCCGAGGTCGTAGGTCGTGGTCGTGACCGAAAAACCGCTCCCCGTGGCCGCGTCGAGGACCTTGAGACCCTCGGCGACGACTTCTGCACCGATGCCGTCGCCGGGGATCACCGCGAGGTTCAAGACATCGCCCACGGGGAGCGAGGCTAACTTGCTACACCGTCAGCGTCCGCGTCCCCCTGCTGCTCGCCAACGTCGCGCTGCCGCTGTAGATCGCGGTCAGCGTGTGCGCGCCACGGCTGAGCCGCCGGACCGCCTTCGCGACGCCCTTCGTCGACACCGTCGCGAACCGCACGCCGTTGTCGTAGAACGACACCGTTCCGCTGATCGCGCCTGATCCGGGTTTGAGCACCTTGGTGGTGGCGGTCAACGTGACCGTGCCAGTGCCGCTCAATGAGAGCGTCGTTGACGTGCTCGCCTTGACCACGTTGATGGCCAACGAGTGCGAGCTCGCGGTGTGCGAGTCGTCACCCATGTAACGAATCGTGAGGGTGTGCTTGCCGACGCTGAGCACCGACAGCGTGAGATGCGCGACCCCGCGACTCAACGTGCCGACACCGACCACGGTCGAACCGGACAGCGCCACGACCGTTCCGGTCGGGACCCCGAGTGTCGACGTGACCGTCGCGGTCACCGGGTTGCGATAACCGTACGGCGCGGTCGCGAGATTCGCCTTGGCACTGAGCGTCGTGGCGAACCGGGCCTCTTCGCCGCGCAGGTGACTCGCGTTGTTGTGCCGGATGAGCAGCACGCCGAGCGGCTTGTCACCCGCGACACTCGCCGCGGTCTCCACCACCTTCAGGTTCACGCCGGTCGTGTCGGCGTTCAGCGTCGGGACGCAGAACGTGACGCAACCGTCGGGGAACGGGAAGAACGACGTGTCCGACGCGTACACCGCCGGTTGGGCGAGGTCGATCGACATCGGCGTCTGCCCACGCAGCGGGTCGCCGATCGTGTCGACGATCCCGCTCTCACCGCTGACGCCGTCGACCCAGTAGTTGATCCGCGTGCTCTGGTCGGGGTTGAAACCGGCCAGCTCCAGGTTGGTGATCTGCACCGGCAGCGTCATGACGTTGGTGTCGAACAGATACGTGTCCAGCCCGGTCGAGGACGGGTCGACGTTGCCGTTGAGCAGCTCGACGTCAATCGCCGGCCCGTCGACGAACCCGCCGCGACCTTGCACCAACGCGTCGGTCTCCGCGACGAACACATCGGTGCCGGGCACCCGGGTGTTGTAGAGCACGGCGTCCGGCAGACCGTCTCGGTTCAGGTCGAGCATCACGTCGTACTCGTTGAGATCGCTCGGCGTGCTCCACGGCTGCATCGTGACGACGCCGAAGTTGGCGAGGGCGACGTTGTTCGGATCGAACGGGTCGGCGCCCGCCTCGGCCTGCCATGGGACGTCGCTGGTGGCGCCGACCATTTCGAGGTCCGCGGC
>Ga0105237_10005138_pt1 | contig 14826 bp, 12 predicted proteins | sample KBSC24metaG_FD_81520 | JGI IMG/M metagenome (GOLD analysis project Ga0105237, IMG submission 81520) | Corn rhizosphere microbial communities from Kellogg Biological Station, Michigan, USA - KBS C2-4 metaG | ecosystem: Host-associated > Plants > Roots > Rhizosphere > Soil | place: Michigan, USA... | reverse complement strand
GGTCACCGCGCGGAGGATTTCCTGCGCATGCTGGGTCCGTCCCTGCCAGATCAGCCCCAGGGCGAGCACGGCATTGTATTTCTTCGACCGCGCCAGTCGCTGGACCTGCAGCGGAATCTCGAAAGCCCCCGGTACTCGGATCACCTCGGTCTCGTATTTGTTCAGCGTCAACTGCGCGGCCTGCAGGAGCGCGTTCGTGTATTCGCGATTGTACTCGCTGGCGACAATGGCAAAACGGGGTTGGAAAGAACGATTCGAGGCCATAAGGCGAACTGCGTTTGTTGCGGAAAAAAAGCCAAACGACAAGCTTCATCCTTTCCCGCATGTTGGTTTGAACAAGTCGCCAACTAGCAACGTCCATAAACACAACCGCCGCATGGACCTCAACCCCGCCCTTACCAGTCACGCCGTCCGGGAGCCGCGCCGCTCGCTCCTGGCAGATCTGGTCGTGCTCGGGGCGCTCGTGGCCGTGCTCTTCGGCTCGCTCGAGGTGGGGAGGGAGTGGGAGCACCCCTTCCAGCGCGCGGTCGACATCGACCTCTCTCCTTGGTGGCTGCCGCTTTACACGTTTCTTTCGCTGGCGCGGGGTGTCCTCGCCTATGCCCTCTCGTTTGTTTTCACCCTCGTCTACGCCCGCTGGGCCGCTTACGACCGGCAAGCCGAGCGCTTTCTCATTCCGGCCCTCGACATTCTGCAAAGCGTTCCCTTCCTCGCCTTTCTCACGCCGCTCGAATATGCGCTGATCCATCTTTTTCCCTATAATAATATCGGGCTCGAGCTGACGTGCGTCCTGATCATCTTCACGGGACAGGTCTGGAACATGACCTTCAGCTTCTATTACTCGCTCAAGAACCTGCCTGATGATTTCACCTTCGTCGGCAAGCTGGCGCGCTTTACTCCCTGGCAGAAATTCACCCAGATCGAGCTTCCTTACGCCACCAAGGGCCTCGTCTACAACAGCATGGTCTCGATGGCGGGAGGCTGGTTCTTCCTCACTGTCAACGAGGCTTTCACTCTCGGCGACCAGGACTTCCGCGTGGCCGGGATCGGCTCCTACATGAATGTCGCCCAGCGCGCGCATAACGGCTGGGCGCAGCTTTACGCCATCATCGCCATGGTCACCATGATCGTCGCCATCGACCAGCTCGTCTGGCGCCCCCTCCTCGTCTGGTCGAACAAATTCAAGATCGAGGACACCGAGGCCGAATACCAGGATCGCTCCGCCGTCCTGCGCTGGCTGAGCCGCTCGCGCGTGGCCGGATGGCTGCACGATCTTTTCGCCCGGCGCCTGAAAAGACCGGTGCCTTCGAAGCTCAAACCCGTGACGCAAATCCCCGTGCCGAGCTTGGCCAGCAGGTTTCTCGCCCTTGTCCCGTGGCGGAAAATCTTCCTCGCTGCCGCCGGAGTTTTGATCGCTTACGGCATCTATAACGTCGTCCTTTTACTCGCCCACGTCACCCTCGCGGAATGGCTCAAGATCGGCCTCTGTCTTTTTCTCACCCTCCTTCGCGTTCTCGCGGCCATTGCGCTAAGCACGGTCATTGCCGTGCCCGTCGGCATCTGGATCGGATCGAATCCCCGGTGGGCACGTTATCTCATGCCTGTCACGCAGATCGCCGCGTCGTTCCCGGCGCCGATGGTTTTCCCCAATCTCGTCTTTCTCATTTATCTTGTCGGCGGAAATCTCGAATGGGGCTCCGTCATCCTGATGATGCTTGGCACCATCTGGTACATTCTCTTCAACGTCATCTCCGGAGCCAGCGCCATTCCGCAGGACCTGAAAGCCTGCACGCAGCTCACCCACCTCACCCGCTGGCAACGCTGGCGCACGCTTCTCCTGCCCGGCATTTTCCCCGCACTCACCACCGGCTGGATCACCGCCGCGGGCGGCGCGTGGAATGCCAGCATCGTCTCTGAATATCTTCAGGACCGCACCCCACCACGGATGGCCACCGGCCTCGGGGCGCTCATCTCCGACGCCAGTAACCGGGGCGATACGCCGATGCTCGCCGCCTCGGTCCTCGCCATGGCGCTTTTCGTCGTCGTTTTCAACCGCTTGGTTTGGAAGCGACTCTCCACCATCGCACGCGAACGCTACCAGCTTCTTACTTGAATTCGCACCGCGTGATAAAATTAAAAGAATCCGTCATCCTGAGCTTGTCGAAGGATCAGCCCCCGGCAAATCCGCGCTCATTGGACAATGTGTCCACTTTCCGGAAGCTGATCCTTCGACAAGCTCAGGATGACGGGTCCTTAAATTTGGAAATATTTCCCGCTTCCTCGTAAACTATAATCGAAACCATCACCATGCCCGAATCCACGACCATCCCCATCGTCGAATTGACCGGAATCGAAATGCGCTTCGGCGAGGCCGACGGTGAGCCAATGAAGGTCCTCGAGGACATCAACCTCGCCGTCAACGAGCACGATGTCATGGCGCTGCTCGGACCTTCCGGCTGCGGCAAGTCGACCATCATGCGCATCCTCTCCGGCCTCATCCAACCCTCCGCAGGCACGGTGAAATACCGCGGCAAGCTGCTCGACGGCGTCAATCCCGGCGTCGCCATGGTCTTCCAGAACTTTGCGCTCTTTCCCTGGCTGACCGTGCGCGAGAACATCCTCCTCGGCCTTGAAAACTCTCCCCATGCGCCGGAGGAAAAGGATCGCCAGTTTCACAAGATCATCGAAATGGTCGGCCTCGACGGCTACGGCGACGCGCTGCCCAAGGAACTCTCCGGCGGCATGAAACAGCGCGTCGGCATCGCCCGCGCCCTCATCATGGAACCGGAGATTCTCTGCATGGACGAACCCTTCAGCGCCCTTGACGTCCTGACCGGCGAGACGCTCCGCAACGAAATCGGCCGCATCGCCACGGACCCCGCTTCCGGCTTCAAGAGCCTCATCATCGTCACCCACAACATCGCTGAGGCCGTCTACCTCGCGCGCAACATCGTCGTTCTCGCCGCGCATCCGGGCCGCGTGCAGAAGATCGTGCCGAACCCGCTTCCCTACCCGCGCGATCCTGCCACTCCCGCCTTCCAGCACCTTGTCGCGCAGATCCACGCCATCCTCACCAATTCGGTTCTGCACGACGAGCCCTCCATTTCCGAACCCGAGGTCGTCGTCGCCGAGAACGCGGAGGAGACGGCCTACGCGCCATTACCCAACGTCACCATGGGCGAGGTGATCGGCCTCGTGCAGATGCTCCGCACCGAACCGGAAAGCATCTTCGCCCTCGCCACGCGGTTGAAGAAGGACTTCAGTACTTTTCTCTCCGTCATCAAGGCCGCGGAACTCATCGATCTCGTCGAAACGCCGGGCCAGACGGTCAAGCTCACCAAGTCCGGCCTCGCCTTCCAACAGGCCGACATCAAGCAGCGCAAGCACCTGATGCACGACCTCCTCCTTGCCCTGAAGATCTTTCAACATTTCGCCGAACGGCTCAACCAGGCGCCTGAAAACGAGATTACCGAAGAGGAAGTGCTCAATGACCTTGCCCAACTCTTCCCCAACGAACGCCCCAAGATCCTCTTCCGCCAGTTCGTCGGCTGGGCCCGCTACGCCGAGCTCTTCACCTTCGACACCCGCCGTGCCGTCTTGAAACGCTTCGAAAAGGAATATCTCGGCAAACCACCCGCCTCGCGGCTTAATGCCACCAAATCATGATTATCCCTTCCGAAATCGAGCCCCGGGTCCTGGAGGAACTCGACCGGGATGAAACCGTTGTCTGGAGCGGTCGTCCCCAGCCGAGTCTCTTCGCCGGACGGAATCCCGTTACTTTCCTTTTTCCGATATTCTGGGTGGGATTCATCTTCCTGTTCATTTTTGCGTCCCACAGCGGCCGGAATGCCGGCTCCCCCTGGCCCTTCATGCTCCCGTTTTTTGTGATAGGTTTCGTGTTTCTCAGCCAGCCGTTTTTTCTCTATCTCGATATCTTTAAGACCTACTACCTGATTACCAACCGCCGCGCCCTTATCGTCAAACTGGGTCGAACCAAAAGCGTTAATTCCTTCTATCCCGAGAAACTCCAATCGCTGGAACGGCGCGAAAGAAGCAACGGGAAAGGCGATGTCGTCCTCGAAAGGTCTCTCTTCTCGAGCAACGGCTATGGCTACCGCGGCTCGTCCTACAATCGGGATATCGGCTTCATGAACATTCCCGATGTCAAAAACGTCGAGGGCCTCCTTCGCGATCTCGCGATGAAAAAGCTCTCTGGCGGTTCTCCGCAAGTCTAGTTGCAACGATGCAGTTTTTCGTACAACGCGAGCAGCCGCCCGCCCATCGCGTCGAGACTGTGCCGCTCCTCGACAGATTTCCGCGCTGCTTCGCCCAGCCGCGCGCGTAGAGCCGGATTCTCCAACAGGGCACCGATCTTCCCGGCCAGCGCCTCAGCATCTCGCGGCGGAACGAGGAAGCCGGTCACGCCGTCTTCCACCACCTCGGGAATTCCGCCGATTGTCGTCGCCACCACGGCCCGCGTCATCGCCTGCGCCTGGAGAATGATTTGCGGAATGCCCTCGTGGGCGTAAGAAGGCAGCACGAGAACGTCAAGTGACGCGAGCACACTCGGAACATCGTTGCGATGGCCAAGTAATGTCACGCGATCTTTCCACGGCGCCTGCGCGATCTTTTCCATCAGCTCCTGCCGCCCCGGTCCATCTCCCGCGATGACAAAATGCACCGGCCGTTTTGATTTCTCAATCAGTCGCACTGCCGCATCGAGGAATGTCGCGTGCCCTTTCCAGCTCCGCAGTACGGAAATCATTCCCACCAGCGCGACATCGGGTGCGAGACCCAGCTCCTGCCGCACCGTCTCCGGTACGTTGGGATCGAACCGCTGCAAATCGACTCCGGTCGAAACGCAGGTCACGTGTTCCTGAGGAATGGCGAGCTCCGCGGCCAGTCGGTCCGCAATTCGCTGGCTCGTCGTCAGCACATGGTCCGGCAAAGTGCGGTAAGCCAGCCCACTCCAGAAGCGGTTCGGGTAATCGACCTCGATGTGGCGCGAGCGGATGAGGATGGCCCTTCCGGAAAGCCGCGCCGCGAGTCCCGCGAGCCAGCCGTCATTCGAGCTGTGGGTGTTCACCACCTCGACGCGATTCTCCCGCAGCCACGCCGCCAACCGCACCACCGCCACCGGCAGTGCCGCCTTGTGCGTGTTGAGCGGATAAAACGTCATTCCGGCTTCGCGCGCCCGCTTCGCGATGGCGCTCGCCGGATGGGCCGCCAGCGCGACCCAATGGCCCCGCGCGCGCATCCATTCCAGCTCGGCGAAGACACGCACCTCCTGCCCGCCCCAGCCGCGGGACGATTCGGTATGGAGAATACGCCATTGCCTCATGATTATGACTCGGTACGATGCCGGTTTCTCCCCGACAATGGAATTGCAAAACATCCAGCGCTTGGCGGTTTTTAAGATGCGCAACATCGGCGACGTGCTCATGATCACGCCCGCCCTGCGCGCGCTGCGCGAGACGTTTCCCGGCGCGCGCATCACCGTCGTGGTCAATTCCGGCACCGAGGCGATGCTGGCGAACAATCCGCATCTCGACGAGGTCCTGGTCTACCAGCGCAATGACGACAAGGCCCAGGGCCGACTCGCCCGCATGGGCTACGAGCTTTCCTTCGCACGTGAGCTGCGGAAACGGAATTTCGATCTGGCCATCAGCTTCACCGATGGCGACCGGTCCGCCTGGTACTCTCTCTTTTCCGGCGCCCGTTACCGACTCGGCGCCGTTCATTATTCGGTCGGCAAATATGATCCGCGCCGCCGCATCTACAATCTCCCCGCTCCTTCCCTTGTTCCGCCGATGCACGAAGTCGAAAAGCACTTTTACCTCCTCGAGCAAGCGGGACTGAAATTGCGCTCACCGAATCCGGGCGAGCTCTGCCTCGCCGTGCCCGACGATCTCCGCGCTTGGGCTGAGAAACAACTGGAACCGTTGCGCCCCGGCCCCGTAATCCACATCCATCCCGTCGCGCGCTGGCTCTGGAAATGTTGGGGCAGCGCCGCGATGGCACAGGTAATCGACTGGCTCCAGACTGAGCGACGCGCGCGCGTCGTCGTCACCACGGGGCCTGTCGCCCGCGAACGCGAGCGGGCGCGGGAAATCGTCGGCCTCTGCTGCACCACGCCACTTTTCTTCGACGGCAACCTGTCACTTGGCCAGATTGCGGCCATCTCCGCCGCTTCCGACGGTTACTTCGGCGTTGACACAGCGCCCATGCACATGGCTGCCGCCGTTGGTGTGCCGGTCGTTGCCCTTTTCGGCCCCACCAATCCGGAGAATTGGGGCCCCTGGACCCCGCGCGGCAAAGTCCTGATCCATCCCTGCCCCTGCAACGAAACGCGGACCCGCGCCTGCGATTGGAACGGCGTCCGTGCCTGCCTCGCCGCCATCACTGTGCCCGAGGCCCAAGCCGCCCTCGACGCGACGATTCTTTCCCCCGCCCGGTCATGAGCTTCCTCCTGAATCTCCTCGCCCATTCGTTACGGCCGGAAAAAAATCCCGATATCCCGACCGCTTCCCAAAGCCGCCGCATCCTCGTCATCCGCCGCAACCGCCTCGGCGACATGATCTGCACGCTTCCCCTTCTTCACGCGCTACGGAAACACGATTCCGCCGCCCACGTCGCCGTCGCCTGTGATCCCGCGGGCGCACCCATTGCGCGGGCCTGCCCGGCAGTTGACGAGGTGATCGTCCTGCAACCAGCCTGGACCCGCTGGCTCGCCACGATGAAAAACGCCGCGCGGCTTCAGGATTACGGTCTCGTCATCGCGGCCAAAGGCGGGTTTGATCGCCGCCTCGCCACACTCGCACGGCTGACCAATGCCCCGCGCCGAATCGGCTTCGGAACCGGAATAGATTGCGCCACTGATTACTACACCGATCCCGTCGCACCGCCGGAGAATCCCCACGAGGTCCACCAGATCGAGACCGCGTTACTGCTTCTTCGCCCCCTCGGCATCACCGATGCCGCCATCGATCTCTCGCTCTCTCTTCCCACCGAATCCCGACAATTTGCGGAGTCAATCCTTGCCCAACCGCCCTTTGCCTCTTCACGCCCGTTCATGCTCATTAACCTTAGCAGCACGACACCTCTCAAGTTTTCCCGCGACGACTTCGCCGCGCTCATCGGGCGGATCCTCGATTCCACCGATTTCGCCGTCGGCCTTGTCGCTGCTCCCGCCGATCAGTCGAAGGCCGGAGAACTTGCCGCGTTCCTCGCTTCCCCGCGCGTGATCGCCGTCGCCACGCCGGGTCCGCTGGAACTGGCGGCGCTTCTCGAACGTGCCTCCCTCCTTCTCACTCCCGAGGGCGGTGCCGCCCATCTCGCCGCCGCGATGAAAACGTCCGCCGTCATTCTCTGGTCCGAGGGGCCTTTCCAAAAATGGCGGTCGCGCGGGGAGAACCATATTTTCATTCGGGCCGAACCCGGCGAGAAAAGCATTCCTCTCGACCGCGTTTGGCAGACGCTGCAAACCCACTCTTCTTTCCCCTCCTAACTCATGTCGCTGATCAGCCGCCTTTCCGCCGCCGGGTACCGGACGCTCTTCCGCGCCTTGGCTAAACGCTGTCCGCCGCAAGCCCGGCCCATCCGGTTAGGGCCCGACTCGCGCGTGCTCGTCTTCACCTGCGCGGGCATTGGCGATACGCTGACCGACTCGGTCGTCTTCAAGGCATTGCGAGAGACCTATCCCGGCATCCATCTCGGGGCGGTTGTCCACCGCCGCCGCCGGCTTCTCTTGGAGCATAATCCGCACGTCGAACGGATTTTCCTCTTCCACAAAGGTCCCCTCACCTTTTGGCGCCTGCAAAAAGAATTGTGTGCCGCCGGTCCGTGGGATGCCATTCTTCACCTGCGCGGGAATGACCCCGAACCGCGCTGCCTCAGCTATCTCGTCGATCCCGATGTCACCGTCAGCGTGCCCAATATGACCCATCTCGACTGGCTTTGCGGCCACCACGTCGACCAGCCGGATTGGGATACGACCCACGGCGTGGAACAGACCCTCCGCATCGCCCGTTACGTCGGCGCCGATACGCCCGAGCCTCATCTTATCTACGCCGTGCGTGATGACGAGCGTGCCCGGCTGGAGGAAAAACTGCGCGCGCTCGGCATCGGTCCGAAGCGTCGCCTCATCCTCCAGCTTGGCGGAGGGCGCCGCGCTGCGTGGCGCGACTGGCCGGTCGTGCGATACGCGGAGTTGCTGCGGCTCATTGCGGAGAATCTCGACGCTGAGGTTTTCGTCCTCGGTGGTAAAGACCAGGAGGAGCGCCTCATGGAACTCGAACGCTTGTTCGCAGGAGGGGCGCGGCCCTATCATGACGTTGTGGGCCAATTTTCCCTCGCCGAATCGGCTGCTTTGCTCGCTGGAGCGGGCGCGCTCGTCTCCACTGATACCGGTATCATGCATCTCGGCTTCGCCGTGAATACCCGTGTCGTCGCCCTCATCCACTGCAACAATCCTTCCAATCGCGTCGGTCCCTACGGCTACGGCGACCGTCACCGCATCGTGCAACTGACCCGCCCCGCTAATTACCAGACGCCTGCCGACGCCTCGATGGCCGACATTTCAGCGGATACGGTTTTTGAGAAGCTCCGGGAGGTGTGGCTGTCATGAACTTTCCTGGTCTCGATCCCGTCTGGAGCCTCGTCCACCACGCCGCACGAGGCGTGGGCCTGATTCGTCCCTGGACCATGCCTGGGATCCGCAGCGCGCTGAACCGGGGCGAAAGGGTACTCGTCGTTGCCTCGACTGCTCTCGGCGACTCGATCCTCACCACGCCGCTTCTTGAGACCCTCGCGACCCATCTCGGCCCGGAGCGCATTTCCCTTCTCGTCCGCGAACCCTACGCCGAGCTCTACGAATACGATCCCCGGCTCGCGCGCATCTACTTCGTCCGCGGCAAATACCGTTGGAGCGGGCTGCGCCGTCAACTGGCGGAGGACCCGCACCGCATCGCGCTGCTCTCGAACATGTCGGAGCCCGACCTCATTCCTCTCCTCTGGTATGGCGGTGTGCGCGGTTTCCTCCGCTACCGCTCGCGCTGGACTCGTTATCCCCGTTGGATGGCGAACGAACCGATGCTTCGCCAGCCCGGCGCGCCCGATTACGCCAGCGGTCACGCCATCGAGAACAACCTCGCCATGGCCCACGCCATCGGCTGCGAACCGGTCACGCATCAGCTTTCCCTGCCCCGCTATCGCCTTGGCATTGGCACGCGGGAACGACGCCTCATCATCCATCCCGGGGCGTCGCGCGAGATCAAGCGCTGGCCCGTGGAGAACTGGGCACGACTGGGCGATGCGCTCGCGGAAAAATTCCAGTGCGCCATTTCCATCTCCGGCAGCCCCGATGAAGTTCCCCTTGCCCGCGAAATCGCCCAGCGGATGAAATCGTCCCCACATGTCTGCGCCGGGGAAATTTCTCTCAAAGCGCTGGCCCGACTGCAGGCCGCCTCGACCGCCTTCCTTTCCGGCGACACGGGGCCCTACCACATGGCGATTGCGGTCGGCTGCCCCACAGTGACCCTCTTCGCGCCGACCGACCGCGGCTCCTCGACCGAGGCATGCGGACCGCACCAGGCCGATCCGGTCTTTCATCGCGCGCTCGAAACGGAACAACTGGGCGATAATATTTCCACCATTCCGTTCGATACGGTCCTGGCAGAATCAATCGCGGTGATCGAAGCCTCGCTGGCGCGGCCCGATGCCGAGGGGGATGCATGAAGATCGGCCTTTTCATTCCCAACGCCACCTTCGATCTCCCCGGCTCGCCCGAGGTGGGTGGCATCGAGACTTTCTCCTTCACTGTCGGCGAGGCATGGCAGCGGATGGGCCACGAGGTGGTCCTCTTCGGCGGCAAACCGAAGCCGGGCTGCAGTCACCGTCCTACCCCTCTCACCCTCGAGCTGCATCCCTACTGGGAAACGAAATCGATTCCCGACATCGGCACGCGCTTCCAGCGGTTGGTCCAGCGGCTCCATTTCGCCTGGAGCTCCCGCCGCGCCTGGGCCCGGCACCGCTGCGATCTTGTGCTGCTGGCCAAGCCTTTCGATTGGCCGGTCGCCTGGTTCTGGAAGCGATCACGGCCCGGACTGAAGGTCATCATGGGATTTCACGGGACTGATTTTTTCGCGGGTGATCGCTCATTCTACGGAGCAGTGGATGCGGCCTTCGCAGTCAGCAAGGCCGTGGCTGATCTCGCCGAGGCTCGCGTCGGAAAGCGGCCCGCGCTGATTCCGAATCCGGTCGACACCGATTTTTTTTCACCGGACGGCACGAAGGAAAAAAGCGAAATCTGGCATCTCGTTTCCAGTGGACGACTGGTCGGCTGGAAGGGCTTCTCCAACCTGATCGAGGCCGTGGCGCGACTGCGCGACGAGCACGGTATCCTGGCAAAATTGACCCTGGCAGGGGACGGTCCGGAACGGGAGGCGCTCACCACCCAGATCGACGCACGAAATCTGGGATCTCAGGTGACCCTTTGCGGTCTGCTGGATGCGACTGGCCTGCGTGACCTGCTTCAATCGGGCGATCTCTACGTCCTTCCCTCCATTGGCATGGAGGCCTTTTCGATCAGCGCGCTGGAAGGGGCCTGCACAGGCCTGCCTCTGCTCCTGTCGGACCAGATCGGGCTGGCCGGGTTTCTGGGTCCGGAAGACTGCCTGATTTACCCCGCACGGGATGTGGCCGCCCTGGTCGCGTGCCTGAAAAAACTGCACGATCGGAGAGACGATCCCGACTGGATCGACCGCACCGCCCGCCATGCGCGGTTGCGTGAGCAATTTTCTCCGGAATGGGTGGCCGGACAAATTCTCCGCCTGGTGGCATAAAATTGTTACCAAATTTGAAGTGCGGCGGACCCCGTCCATCGCTACATGAATGAAACCCGATGCGTCTGCTCTATCTCTACCCTGAGGAATGGACCGGCCGCCGCGCGCGCGAGGTGCACACTCTTTCGACCTGCGTGGCGCTGGCGCGGGGCGGCATCGATGTGACGCTGGTAATAGCGGGCGGCGCCGAAAAACTGTGGAAACATTTGCAGGAAATCGCCGGAGCACCGGAGGTGCCGCGTTTGCACGTCGTGCCGCTGACGCGCGCGTGGGGTCCGCTGCGCAGCGCCGCGATCTTCGAGTCCCATTTCAAGAAATGGCTGCGGATGAAGCCGCGCTTCGACTGGGCCTACATCATCCATCTCAAGGCCGCCGAGATGCTCCGCCGCAGTGGCCTTCGCTACGCCTACGAAGCCCACGAAATCTTCGACGAAACGCCGCTGGGCCATCCCACGAAGCAAAACCGACTCCATGAATTGGAGAAGGATGCCTTGTTCGGCGCGGCGCGGCGCATCGCCACCAGCACGGCCCTCGCCGCCGCCCTACGCAGCCGTTACGGTGTACCGCAGGATTTCGTGATCGCGCCAAATGCGGGATCGCCTCCGCTTGAACAAAGCACGAGCACTCCCGACGGTCCCTTCGTCTACAGCGGATCGATCGCCGAATGGAAAGGTCTCGATCTGGTCATCCAGGCGAGTCGCGACGCGCGAGTTCCCCTCAAAATTATCGGCGGTACGGCCCCGGAATGGCAGCGGCTCGATTCACAGCTCGATTTGAGCGGCATCATCTGGCTGCCGCGCGTGCCGTTACCCCAGTTGCCCGAAGCATTGGCGGGGGCCCGCGCCGGATTGATTCCCACCCAGCCGGAAACGCCCTCGGGTCGCTATTCGTGCCCGATGAAGCTTTTCGATTACGCACAATGTGGCCTGCCGGTAATCACCACGGCGCTACCCTCCCTGCAAAGTCTCGAGACCGGTCCCTGGTGCATGCAGGTCCCGCACCCCACACGCGAAGCATGGGCCGAGACACTCAAGAATTTCTGCCACAATAAAATCCAGGCCGAAGCGGCGCGCCACTGGTCGACCCAGCATACGTGGGCCAGACGCGCGGAGCTTTTGCAGAAGGCTTTGGTCTAGAAGGTAACTGCGCACGACGGTCGACGGCTATCTCGGAGAAACAACATCGCCCGCGGGCCTCAGCGCATTCAGTTCCAGCACCATGTCGGTATTGAGAACCGATTCGAGTTCCTCGAGCGTGCGGATGATTTCGCCGCCGTCCATGACGCGATGATCGAAGGTAAGACAGACGTCGACGGAATGCTCCGCATCGAACAAGCCGAAGTAGAGCGTGGTGCCGATGGCCCCGGTGGTGGTAACGGGACGGATGGGAAAGCGGGTTCCCCCGTTGATGGCGAAGGTGCCGAGATACCGGGCGCGCAGGGGCCCTGAAAACGAGTAGAGAAAGCGCCAGATGAACCGCCGTATCGGCAGTGGCGGCTGATTGCAGCGGATCTGGCGAAGGAACGAGGAGATTTCCTCGACCGGCTCCGTCTTGAGACGGCGCAGGTAATGGTGAAGTTCCATGATGCCCATGGCTTCGGGCGCGGGAAGAATGTCGAAGAAGGTGGCGGGTTCGCCGCGCCATTCGCGCTCGACGGTGATGGCGGCGACGTTGCCCGGATGTTCGTAAAGCCGGGGCCACGGGATGCCGAAGAAACCGCGCCGCAGATGAGGACGCTGGCGCGCGACGATTCCAAAGGCCTTGAGAAAAAGCGCGACCCAACTGGGATGCGGATGGGCCAGTGCCTCGCGCGCCTCGGCGATTGGTTTGAGATGAAGTCGATGCTCGAGCGCGGCAATGGGAATGGTGCGGCTGAGCGCGACCAATTCGCACATCCAGCTCCGCGAAGTCGAGAGTGACCGATAGGAACCCCGCTGGGAAGACATCGCCGGTAGCGTAATCCGCCGCCGCCCCCTTGGCGAGACTGGAAAAGCTCCGATCCTAATGGGCGAGCTCGCGCTTCATTGCGGCGAGCGTCTGGGTGTTAACCACATCCTCGCGACGCAGCCAGCCCTTGCGCGCGACCGTGACGCCGTGGCGAAGCATGGCGAATTGAGAAACGCGGTGCGCGTCGGGATTGATCACGCACTTGACCCCCTTGTCGCGGGCGCGGCGCCACCAGCGCCAGTCGAGGTCCATGCGCCAGGTGCTGCAGTTAAGCTCGATCCAGGTGCCGGTGCGGGCGGCGCAGTCGATGATCTTGTCGAGGTCGATCTTGTAGGGCTCGCGCTGGAGGAGCAGGCGCCCCGTGGCGTGGCCGAGCATGGTGACATACTCATTCTCCATCGCGCGGATAACGCGTGCGGTCATCTCCTCCTCGGTCTGGCTCATGGCGTTGTGGACCGAGGCGACGACATAGTCGAGCTTGGCCAGGACATCGTCGGGGAAATCGAGGCGCCCATCCTTGAGGATATCGACCTCGCTTCCGGCGAAGACGTGGAAGCCGTCGATCTGGGTGTTGAGCTTGGCGATGAGTTCGATCTGTTCGCCGAGTCGGTTCTCATCGAGGCCGTTGGCCTGGAAGGATGATTTCGAGTGGTCAGCGATGCCGAGATAATCGAGGCCAAGCTCGCGCGCCTCCCCCGCCATTTCGGCGAGGGTATTCTTGCCATCGCTCCAATTGGTGTGGCAGTGGAAGGTGCCGCGCAGCTGGGTCCATTCGACAAGGCGCGGGATTTCCTTTCGTTCGGCGGCCTCGATCTCTCCCAGGTTCTCGCGCAGCTCCGGCGGGATGTACTGAAGACCGAGCGCGGCGAAGATTTCTTCCTCGGTGCGGCAGGGGACGAGCTTGCCTTCGGCCTCGACTTCATCCTTTTTCTTTTTGCCGGGAGCGATCTCAAAAAGGCCCCACTCGCTCAGCTTCTTGCCCTGGGCGATGGCGCGCTGGCGCATGGCGACGTTGTGCTCCTTGCTGCCAGTGAAGTGGTGGAGGGCGTAGGGAAATTCCTTGTCGCTGACGACGCGCAAGTCGACAGCGACGCCGCTCTCACGCACGACACTCGATTTGGTCTCGCCGTGATTGGTGACCTGCTTGACGCCGGGTAGCGAGACGAAATAGTCCATGACTTCCTTCGGTGCATTTGATGAGGCGACCAGGTCGATGTCCTTGATGATCTCTTTCCCACGCCGCAGGCTGCCCGCGACGCTGAGCTGGATGACATCCTCGTGCTCACGCAACGCCTCGCGGATCTCCTCCGCTTCGGCCCACGCCTCGGCATAGCGAAAAAGAGCGGCGTAATCTCGCGCCTGGGCGATGCCGGCGAGGATTTTCTCTTCCGTCTTCGCGCCGAAACCGGGCAGGTCCCGCACCTTATGTGCATGGCAGGCCGCCTCGAGATCGGCAATACTGCCGACACCGAGTTTCTCGTGCAACGCGGCGATTTTCTTCGGGCCGAGGGCGGGAATGTCGAGTAGGCCGAGCAGGCCTGCGGGAAAGGAGGCGCGAAGGGTCTCGTAATAGTCGAGACGTCCCGTCTTTGCCAGCTCAGTGATTTTTTGCTGTAGGGCCTCGCCGATGCCTGACAATTCACCGAGCCGGTTCTCCTCCACGAGCTGCATCAGGTCGCCGTCGAAGGTGTCGAGGGTGCGGGCTGCGTTGGTGTAAGCGCGGGCCTTGAAGGGATTCTCGCCCTTCAGTTCCAGCAGGACGGCGATCTCCTCGAGGATGTCGGCGATCTCCGATTTATCCATCAACCACCCTCCGCAGGATCGGCGTAAAGATCGGCCCGGGCGCGACGTCGGCGCAGTTCGCGCGCGTGGCGGTAGCGGGCCAGAATGCGGTCATCGGCGACCAGTTCGCCGATGATCTGTCCCGCGACCATGACAACGCCGAGCACCGGCATGACCAGGAGCAGCCCCGAGATGCCCGCGACGGCGCCGCCGAGCAGGATCATGAGAACGGTGACAAGCGGGTGCATCCGCAGGC
>Ga0105237_10005136_pt1 | contig 14826 bp, 16 predicted proteins | sample KBSC24metaG_FD_81520 | JGI IMG/M metagenome (GOLD analysis project Ga0105237, IMG submission 81520) | Corn rhizosphere microbial communities from Kellogg Biological Station, Michigan, USA - KBS C2-4 metaG | ecosystem: Host-associated > Plants > Roots > Rhizosphere > Soil | place: Michigan, USA... | reverse complement strand
CGGAGCGCGATAGGTTAATTGCTTGTCCTAAAATAATTTTCACCCTCCTTGTGCGCAGCAAAGGGAGGGTCGACGAGCGAAGCTAAGTCGGGGTGGGTAAACGGAGCGCGATAGGTTAATTGCGTATCTATCTTACTGCCGCATTAAGTGTTATAACTTAGATAAATCAACTTCATGTGTTTGGTTTACCTTATCCTTTACTGTAAATACCAATTTGTTTTTTGTATAGAAGTTAAATACAATATCTTGATACAACTGCTGATATTTTGCACTCTGAGACTTTTCAGCTTTTAATGCTATTTCGAACAGAATACTATCTTTTTCAAAGACAGTAGAAAAAGTTGTGTATGGTTTATTTTTTATAGTGGTATGGTATTCGCTATTATATGCTTCCTTGTTGCTATAGACCATTTTAAGCGTTGTATAACCATTAAATTTCTCGATAGTATCGTTCCTCAATTGTAGATAAGTCTCCCGCAAATATTTGTTAACCGTTAAGCCTGTTGCCTTAATATTGTATTTTAAAACTACTACAAATGACTGCGAATCCAGGACAGGTGGCTTTGCCAAAAAGAAAAATCTATTTTGATTAACAAACCTCCAACTTGATGGTATGCATATTTTCTCTTCTTCAACATTATAGCAATGCCATTCTTTGGGTGGCAATGGCTTTCCCTGTTTTATAACATAATTAACTACTGTATCATTCCGATAAATGTAAGTAGTATTTGTTGAACAAGAAACCAGGAAAATAACTGCGAATAAAGCTAAAGAAAGCAACTTGTTTATATTGTACATGATTACTTAGTTTATTTTATCATTTTCTCAATCATGCAACACAAACCCCGCTATCCCCGGCACACTAATACTTCCCCCACTTACCGTTTTAATCCCAGTTTCATCGATCTTCTCCCCATCCCCAACCAAAGTCCAGTTACCTGCGGGTATAGTAACGGTTTTATTATCCTTACTGCCGTTCAGCAGTACTATGATCGTATGCCATTTATCGCCACCTGCATTATCCGTTAACTGGTAAGCGATAACCGATGGGTCGACAACGTCCATAAAACTCAAATGTCTTCGTATCAGTCCCGCCGATGTCAACCTGAATGCCGGGTGGTCTTTCCGTAAAGCCACCAGCCCCTTATAGTAATTAAACACATCTAAGTATTTCGTTTTGCGGCTCCAGTCTATTTCGTTGATTGCGTCGGGGGAGTTGAACGAATTAGCAACACCCTGTTTGGTGCGTTCCATTTCAGCGCCCGAATGCAAAAAGGCCACTCCTTGCGAGGTAAGCACAATGGTGTTCGCCAATTTATCCATTTTTACCAGCTCGGCTTCCGAAGCATCGGGATTGGATATTTTCAGCCTGTCGAACAGCGTATTATCGTCATGGCACGAAGCATAAGTAATGGTTTGGTATGGCTGTTTGGCCCAGGGCGCTTTGGAGTAGTTCACTTTTGCATAGTCTATCTGCGGATGCTGCACCGATGCCACAATGCCAAACATTACGCTTTCCTTCGAGTTTTGGTCGCCGCTTACAATGCCTTTAGTTTTCACATCGCTAAAACCACCTTTAAGTCCGTCGCGAAGGTCATCGCTAAAGGCGGCTATCCTGTCCAGTTTCAATACATTCTTTTTCACAGCACGTTTATCTTCGGGATATGGCGTCGCGCCCGCCGTCCAGCCTTCGCCATAAATAAAAATGGAAGGGTCGATCTTGTGCAGGGTATCGCTAATGGCATTCATGGTTTTTATATCGTGTATGCCCATAAGATCAAAGCGGAAACCATCGATATGATATTCCCGCACCCAATACAATACCGATTCCATCATAAACTTACGCATCATCGGTCGTTCAGATGCCGTTTCATTGCCGCAGCCTGTACCATTCGAATAACTGCCATCGGCATTATGCCTGTAAAAATAACCCGGCGCAAACTGGCTGAAGTTGGAATGCTCAATGTCCGTGGTGTGGTTATACACCACATCCAGTATCACCCGCAGGCCATTGGCGTGCAGCGCCTGCACCATCTGTTTAAATTCCTTTATGCGAACGTTCCCGTCGTATGGGTTGGTTGAATAGCTGCCTTCGGGCACATTATAGTTCAGCGGGTCATAACCCCAATTGTATTGCTTGCTGTCGGGCTTGGTTTCATCTATCGAATTAAAATCGAATGCAGGTAAAATATGCACATCTGTTACGCCCAACTGCTTTATATGGTCGAGCCCGGTAGGCTGCTCGTCAGGGCTTTTGGTACCTGTTTCTGCCAAACCTAAAAATTTGCCTTTATGGATGATACCCGAATTTGGGTCGATGGATATATCCCTGATATGCGTTTCGTAAATAATAATGGAATTGGCGTTTTTCAGTTTCGGGCTTTTATCTTTTTTCCAGCCCACAGGGTCGGTGCTTTTCAGGTCGACAACCATTCCCCTGTGCCCATTCACCCCCACGGCTTTTGCATAAATATCGGGCGCTTCGGCCAGCCATTTGCCGTCCTGTTCAACCTGGAAAGTGTAGTATTTATTTTTCAGGTTTTGTTTTACAACCGCCTTCCACGCCCCTCGCGATCCTTTTTCAAGAGCGATCTGTTGTATAGCTTCTCCTCCCTTGCCGGCATCGTACAAACGCAACTTTACAGCCGAGGCCTTTGGAGCCCATACCTTAAACGTTGTTTTTCCGGGCGACCAGCTAACGCCGAGTTCCTGGTTACATGTTGGATATTTGGCGTACGGGTCAGGGGTTTGTGCAGGGGCAATAGTGGTAAGCAGTATAAATAATATTGCTGCTGTTAGAGTATATCTGGCGGTGTTCATTGGCTTAATTTTCAGGCACGGCAATGCCGTAAACAATTGTACTGAAAATTAAGCATATTACCCCCTATAAATCTCCCCCAATGAGAGACTTTTTTAGTTTACCTTTCAAAGCCCTCCCCCTCAGGGAGGGTTGGGTGGGGTCAACAATTCCCGTCCGGCCCGCAGCTATCCCCCTCAATCACATCAAGCACGGGTTTCGGATTTTCCTGTCGCCATTCAGCAAACGCTTTATCAATGGTCTGCTCAAAAACAGGTACTTCCTGTGCACCTGAAACACCGTATTTTCTATTCATCACAAAAAACGGCACACCGCGTATACCCAATTGCTGCGCTTCGTAAATATCATGCCTTACTTCATCGGCATAAGCATCGCTTTCAAGGGTTTGTTTTATCTCACCGGCATTAAGGCCGATGGCTGTGCCTAATTCTATCAGCACATTTATATCATCGGTATTCTTACCATCGGTAAAATAAGCTTTAAAAAGTTGTTCTTCTGCGGCGTCGCCTAAGCCCTGTTTTTTGGCCAAATGGGTAAAACGGTGCGCCTTAAAGCTATTGGCAACAATGGCGCGGTCGAAATTATAAGTCAGCCCTGCTTCGGCAGCCATTGCGGTTACATGGGCGTTCATGTCTTTAGCTTGCTCTAAACTCCAGCCTTTTACACGGGCCAGGTATTGGTCGATATTAACCGAAGGATCGGTTTTCATATCCGGGTTAAGCTGAAAGCTTTTCCATTCTACCTGTATCTCATCTTTATGTTCCGAATTTTTCAGGGCATCCTCAAACCTGCGTTTGCCTATATAACAAAACGGGCACATTACATCCGACCATATTTCTACTTTCATCATGCTAAAATTTATCATACAAAATTAATTTAAGCTAATTTTATTATGGTAAAATGAAAGTAATAAACACAAAAAAACCGGTACTCCGTCCGCTTTTTGCGAACGGGAAGACCGGCCTTCGTGAAACTATGAACCCTGCATGTTTTAGCAGGTAGATATAGACGTATTATATTACCTGTAACGGGCTTTGCTGCCTCCGACGCAGGGATGAGCCAAACAGGTACGTTTTTTTATCACAAAAATTGCACTTGTATCTTTTAATGGGAAGCCAGAACAGAGCAATCTTTATTATCAGCGCGCGCTTTACACGGCTGTCCAGAACCCCCCGATGGCATTTTTTGCATTGTTGATGAACCATCATCGTTGTTTCCATAAAAATTATCCTTTTAATTAGTGTTATCGCAATAGTTTAAATATTACCTAAAGATACGCATATAACGAAAAAAATCAAAAATATTTTAATTGAAAAAGATGGAAAAGCATTAATTTTTCATCAGACGATAATTGCTGATAAAATGAGGCGCAGTTATAGGAAAATAAAAGACAGATGCAGGCCGGTATTAAGCGTAATAATAAGGGGTACTATAAAAGTATGCATCATTATCAACAATTTCAAACTTTTTGCTACAAATTTTTAACTGTTGATGATAGCATTTATTTCCGTATCATCATATACCGGGTTTGCGCCGCGTTTGCTGGTTACAAAAGCGCCAATAGCGCAAGCTTTGGCCAATACCTGTTGCATGGGCTGGTTGGTCAATATACCGGCAATAAGAGTTGCCAGGAAGGAATCGCCTGCGCCTACCGTATCGGCAACAGTTACTTTAAAACCGGGGTGTTCGTAAAATTTATAGTCGTGCCAAATAATGGCGCCATTTCCCCCGCGCGTTACGCAAATAGTTTGGGCGTGGTATTTCGCGTAAAACTCGGCTATCATCTCTTTTAAATTACCATTGCTGCCGCCAATAAGCAGGGCAGCTTCTTCCTCGTTCATTTTTACTACGGTGGCCCGGGCGGCAAGCGTTTCAATAGTGGCAAGGGTGTAATGCGGGGGGCGCAGGTTCACGTCGAATATGCGCAGGGCATTGGTTTCATCAAGCAAATTGAGCAGCGTTTGGCGGGTGGTATCGCTACGGCAGGCCAGGCTGCCAAAAACTATGGCCCTGGCGTTAACAGCGGCTTGTGTAAGCGCGTCATCAACCTGTATGTTATCCCACGATACCGGCTGCGGGATAATATAAGTTGCCTGGTTGTCGGCATCCAACTGTACCGTAACCTCGCATGTAGGCAATTCCTCATCGCGCTGAATAATGGGCGAATAAAGCCCGTTATCCTTCAAAAAGCCCACCAGCTCTTCGCCCGAAGCATCCATCCCTACCCTGCTGGCAAATGCTACATCCATATGTTGCTGCACAAGGTGGCGGGCAACATTCATTGGCGCGCCTCCGGCCTTTTTTTCATCGCCGAAGGCGTCCCATAAAACCTCGCCAAAACACAATATTTTGTTGCTCATAGTTGCGGGTAAATATAGCCGTTGATATTAATGATTAGCTGATTTTATTGTTTTTTGTTTTATTACTTCCATAAATATTTGCGCTTATGTAAAATGAATGTTAATTACAGGTATATTTATAAACCAATGCGTGTGTAAAGCGTTATATGAATAGTATTCCCTAAATTATCTGATAAAATGAAAACCTATCTCGTACCTATTGATTTTTCGAGAGCCTCGGTACATGCTGCCCAGTTTGTAGCAGCTTTAAGCCATCAAACCGATGTGGAGCATATTGTTTTATTAAATGCCTACTATGTTACCGTATACGAAACTACCCTGCCCAACTCTGATATGGTAATGATAAGGAACGAAGACGTGGAAGCAAACGCCGCCGAACGCATACATAACCTGGAACAACTCAAGAAAAAATTGCAACCCCAGGTGCGCCCGGGAGTTGAGATAAGCACACACCTTAACCGCACCCATTTGGTACGCGCCATAGTTGAAAACGTAGCCGCCAAAAATGCCGACCTGGTCATAATCGGTAGTACAGGTAACAGCAGCCATAACGATTACAAAATCGGCAGTCATGTGATCGATATTTCAAAAAACTGCCCGGTACCCGTTATAATTGTACCACCCGATTATGCCTTTGAACATATCAGTCGCATTGTAGTAGCCTGCGATTTTAATAAGGTGAGAGAAAACGTACCGTTGGAGGGCCTGAAAAAATTACTTAGCAAAAAGAAGCTGGAATTGCTGGTAGTAAACGTTGACGACAGCGGCAAACACGGCAGCGGCGATGCCGAACGCGCAGCCGAAGAAACCGCGCTGTTTGATATGCTAAAACCCTTCCACCCCAAATACGCTTTTATTAACGAAAAAAATGTGATTAACGGCATACTCGATTTTGCCGAGGACAACGACGCCCAACTCGTGATAGCCCTGCCGCATAAATACAGTTTTTTGCAGTCGCTAATGCACACCAGTATTTCTGTGCAACTGGCCAAAACCTCAGCAGTTCCGGTGTTACTGTTAAAGTAATTTAGGGTGTTCCCTGCGGGCCAGGCTTTCCGTTCATACGCCTGCAGGCCTTATACCCGGCTATCACACTGGGCCTGCCGCATGGCTGGTATCCACTTCAATCCTTAACACAATTATCTGAACCATGATTTTTGGGATTTAGGGATTTTCATGATTTCTTTTCGCATTTTTATCCTGTAGATCTGTTTTATCAATAAATCCCGGTTCAGATGAAAAAATTACTCCTCTGCTGTTTGTTTCTATTTACCGCATCCTTCATCTTCGCGCAAGACAGGCAGGCCATCACCAAATTAATGACCGATTCGCAAACCGCCTGGAACAAAGGCGATATAAATGCCTTTATGCAATCCTATTGGAAATCAGATTCGGTAATGTTCATCGGCAAATCCGGCCCGTTATACGGCTGGCAAAACACGCTTAACCGCTACAAAAAAGCCTATCCCGATAAAGCCACAATGGGCAAGCTAACCTTTGGGTTAATAAAACTGAACCTGATCGACAAAAGCAACGCCTTCATGCTCGGCTCATGGCACCTCGACAGGAAATCAGGCGCCGTAGGCGGCTATTTCACCCTATTTTTCAGGAAAATTAATGGCGAGTGGAAGATAGTATGCGACCATACTTCGTAAAAGAACAGCGCGGATAATAATGTTACCCGCGCCGTTTTTATTAATCCTGGCAAACCGGATAATCAGTATACCCTACCGCATCAGCAGAATAAAAAACATTCATATCCAGATCTGCCGAAACCGGTTTATTGTTTTGGTAGCGGTAAACCAGGTCGGGGTTATTGATGAACGGGCGGCCAATGGCGGCCAGGTCGCCTAAGCCGCTTTGTATAGCGGCTTCAGCGGTTTCAGCATTAAAGCCACCGGCCAATATCACCGTATTTTTAAAAGCGTTGCGTATAGCCTGTTTAATTTCAACCGGCACGGCAGGCGCGCCTATTGCCGAGTGGTCGACAATATGGATATAAGCTATACCTATCTTGTTTAGTTCTTCAGCCAGGTATTTGTATTCGGCATCTATCTCCGGGTAATGCGGCATGTCGCTCGCCACGCCATAAGGCGATAAACGTATCCCCACTTTTTCCTTGCCTATCGCGTCAGCCGCGCCTTTTGCCACTTCAAGCACAAAACGCGCGCGGTTCTCGATACTGCCACCATATTCGTCGGTGCGCACATTGCTTACAGGCGAGAGGAATTGCTCCAACAAATAGCCGTTGGCGCCATGCAACTCAATACCGTCAAAACCTGCCTCAACAGCATTTTTTGCGGCTGCAATAAATTCAGCTTTGGTACTTTCCAGTTCTTCGGCGGTCATGGCCTTTGGTGTAGGGAAATCCTGCATCTGCTGGGCGTCTGTCCACATTTGCCCTGCCGGTTTCACTGCCGATGGGGCAAGCACTTCAGCGCCTTCAGGTAAGTTAAGCGGGTGACTAATGCGCCCGGTATGCATCAATTGTACAAATATCTTTCCACCCGCCTGGTGTACTGCCGAGGTTACTTTCTTCCAGCCCTCAACCTGTTCCTTGCTGAAAATACCCGGTATGCGCGCATAACCCAACCCATTTGGCGATGGCGATGTGCCCTCCGTAACAATAAGCCCCGCCCCCGACCGTTGGCGGTAATATTCGGCCATCAAGTCGTTCGGTACGTTGCCTATCGCGCGACACCTCGTCATGGGCGACATTACAATGCGGTTCTTTAATTCTATAGCCCCAACCTTTACAGGTTCAAATAATTTATTTGTTTCCATATCTATTACAATCGTTGTCTAAACACGTAAATGTAGCATTGTTTGGGAGGGAAAAAAGTACGGGAGGGAAATATGACATTGGATTGAGACAAAATTGTTGGTGTTTAAACCTTTCTAAAACAATAAAGCCTCCTTGCACTCGCTGCTCGGAGGCTTAAACCTAAACCTTATCACAATAAGTAAGTGAGGTTTCACTTACAATACATATGAAACACTAATATAATAAAAATATTTTGACATTGCAACATTCTTGTTACAATTAATTTAAATCAAGCGTAAACTATAATGCTTTCATTATTCATATTCGATGTTCGATATTAAAAATCTCTTTCAGAACCCTCTCAAAGGAAAGGGCAGGATGAGGCTATTACTTCGGTTCACCAGCCGCCAGCGCTTTGCCCGCCCTTTTAACAGCAACCTTCTCACGCCGTTTAGCATAACGCGCTTTAAACGTCATTTTCAACAGGCTATCCAAACCACCTTTAACGGCAAGGTTGTACACACTGGCGACTTTACGTGTTAGGGAAGCATCCCAGGCACGTAGGCTTAACGAGAAAGACCCATCCAAATACTTCATCCAATGCCAGTAACCGGTAGGCATAAACAGGGTATCGCCATGCTCTAAAAACACTTCAAACCCTTCCACGCCATCCAGTGCAGGGAATTTTTTAATATCCGGGGCTGCCACGTCATAATCCTCGAGCGCATAAGTGGCATTAGGGATGCAGTACAAACGTCTTTTCCATTTATTCTCGAACAATATTACATGCTTGCGCCCACCAAAATGGGTGTGGAATATATGCGGCAGGTCAATATCATAATGCAGGAACGTAACCGAATTAGAGCCACCAAAAAACATGGCGGGCATGCTTTCCAAAAATCCGCCCATCAGGTCTTTAGGCAGCACAATATCATCCAGAAGCTGCGGCGCCTGTTTAAATATATTGAAGAAAAATATGCGCAGTTCGGTAGGCTGCGACTTTATCAGGTCGATATATTCATCAAATGGCATTTCAGCAGCCGATGAGTTGATGGGTTTTGAAGGGTCGGCTTTGGAATTATCATATAAAGGCACTACTTTTTTACCCACCACCTGTTTCAGGTGTTCCGCTGTCCATTTTTCGCGGGCGGGCCAGGTGTTGGTAAGCCCTTTGATAATTAAAGGGCGGCGCTTATCTAAATAGTTCTTTTTAAAATCAGCGGGAGATATACTTTCAACAGTATCGACCGGGTACAGGATAAAGCTCATTTTTCAGTTCCCGATCAGTTTATTAACCGAAAGTGCAAAGGAACGAAGACAATGTGAATTACGGGTTATGAAATTATTATTCCTTATTAAACAACTCCAGTATTTGAATTATTTCGGTTCTCCCTTAGCCAAAGCCTTATCAGCCCTTTCATAAGCCAGCTCCTCTTTCCAGTCCATATAACGCTTTTTGAAGTTCTTCTTCATAATATCGTCAAACTTGCGTTGTATGGTAAGGTTGTACAGGCTTTTGGCTTTTATGCCCCAGCTTTTGTCCCAGGCGCGCAGGGAGATGGAGAACGAGCCATCCAGATATTTCATCCAGTGCCAGTAGCCGGTAGGCATAAACAGTGTATCGCCATGTTCTAAATAAGCCTCCTGCCCTTCTACGCCATCCAGTGCCGGAAATTTTTTAAAATCAGGTTTTTCAATATTATAATCCTCAAGCGCATAGGTAGCAAAAGGGATGCAATACAATCGTTCCCGCCATTTATAGTCGAACAGCATTACATGCTTCCGGCCATTAAAATGAGTATGGAATATATGTGCCAGGTCAATATCGTAATGTAAAAAGGTAACCGAGCCCTTGCCGCCGAAGAACATATTGGGGTATTTATCCAAAAAACCGCCCATCAGGTCACTTGGCGAACGGTAATCATTTAATAATGCCGGAGCTTGTTTTATCGGATCGAACAAAAATATGCGCAGATCGGTTGGTTCTTTTTGAATCAGGTCGATATAATCGCCGAATTTCATTTCTGCCGCTGCTGCATTAATGGGCTTTGAAGGGTCAGCCTTCGAACTATCATATAATGGCACAGTTATATCGCCCACTGTTTCCTTTAAATAATCAAAGGTCCACTTTTTTAATGCCGGCCAGCTTTCGGTGGCTTTTCGTATAATAAGCGGCTTGCGCGGGTTTAAGTAATTGTTAACAAAATCCTCTTTGCTAATATGATCAACGGTATCAATAGGAGTTAGAATGATGCTCATGTTTACAATTATTTAACCGCCAAAAGTAATTAAAAGGCGAAAGTTTAAAAACGGCAATACCGTTTTTTATATTGTTTTGACAAAAAGCCCAAACCGGCATTATAATGACGTAAGTAGAATATCAAAACAAAAAAACCCGGCGCTTTAACACCGGGCTATGTTTTTTAAAGGCAAATAGGAATGTTATTATTTGGGCATTAATACCGTATTTACTACATGTATAACGCCATTGCTTTGGAACACATCGGCTATGGTTATCCATGACTTCCCGCCCTTCTCATCAACCAGGTATAGTTTTTTACCCTGTGCCATTACCCAAAGGCTGCCGCCTTCAACGGTTTTTAATTCGGCTTTGCCATTACCGGCTTTAACTTTTGCCCACAGGTCGGCGGCACTTAAACGACCGGCTACCACATGGTAAGTTAAAATTTTGGTTAATGTTGCTTTGTTTTCAGGTTTTACCAGGTTATCAACTGTGCCTGCAGGCAATTTGTTAAACGCCTCATTGGTTGGGGCAAATACGGTGAACGGGCCCGCGCTTTCTAAAGTTTCAACCAGTCCGGCGGCTTTAACTGCGGCAACCAGTGTGGTGTGATCTTTTGAATTCACTGCGTTTTCAACAATGTTTTTTGTTGGGTACATGGCTGCACCTCCAACCATTTTGGTTTGGGCTTGAGTGTAGGGGCTATTGCTATAGCTACTAAAGCAAATGCCGCGATGATCAATTTTTTCATGTTCTTGATATGTAGTTTATTTTGATAGAAGATACGGCAGGGCTATCTGCGCGGATTTAAACTTCTAATAGCCGGTGGTGGTACAAAGTTTTAAACCAGGAATGATGAAAATGCGTAGGTACGCGCCTTTAACACAAACGGCAAAACAGAAATAGAAACAAAAAAGCATGGCCACGGCAAAGGGCTGCGGGACCGGGAGTATGGCCTGTAGGCGGAAGCGTTGCCTTTGCCTTTATTTTTTTGTTTCTCCTTTCAAGACAAAAAGAAAGCCTCAGCGGCAACGATTGAAGCGATTAGTAATAAAGCGTATTCACTTGTCAATCGTACAGAGATTGCGTCATTCCTCGCATTGACGGATAATTATCAAAAAAACAACTCCGCAGCAATATGATCGGCATATAGTTTCCCTGTTTGGGTCAGGATAATAATATCACTTTCCTTTTTCAGCCATTCCTTATCAAAAAAAGGTTCCGCTTCTTTAAGCAGCTCACTTGCCGCGGCCGCGGCTATGCTATTCAATTTATTCAGATCGAGTCCCCAAATAGTTCGCAGCGAGGTCATGATGTATTCGTTCAGCCGGTTGGTCTCGGTAAGATGTTCCGTTTCGGCAGCTATTTTCCCGGTTTCAATCCCCTGTATATATTTAGCATTATTGGCAACGTTCCACTGGCGGGTTTCGCCATTGTATGAATGTGCCGAAGGCCCTATGCCCAGGTATTTCACGCCCCTCCAGTAATTTGAATTATGACGCGAATAAAACCCCGGCTTACAAAAGTTCGATATTTCGTAATGCTCAAACCCGTTTTGCTGCATGGCATCCATCATGTAAATAAACTGCGCAGCACTTTGCTCATCGTTCATGGGCTGCTGTTTCTTTTGTTTAATGAATGATGCCAGCGCCGTCCTCGGCTCAACGGTTATGGAATAAGCCGATACATGCGGAACTCCCAATTCAAACACCTTGTCAAGGTTATGCTTCCACTTTTGGTCTGTTAAAATCGGGTAGCCATATATCAGGTCGACAGTAATGTTCTCAAACCCCGCATCCTGCGACCTTTTTACTGACGATTCTGCTTCTTCAGCACGGTGTACACGGTTCATCCATTGCAAATCCTCATCAAAAAATGATTGCAGCCCAATACTAAAGCGGTTAACAGGTGTTTGTCTTAGCGACTGCAATTTTTCTTTTGTCAGGTCATCCGGGTTGGCTTCCAGTGTTATTTCAGCGCCTGATGCTACTGTATGAATTTCAGTTATCGTATTTATAATATGGCCCGTTTCTGCATCACTAAGCAACGATGGGGTGCCTCCCCCAAAGTAAATAGTTTCAATGGTTTCGCCATTAAGGTAAGTTTTTTGCAGCTTTATTTCCTTGATAAGCGCGGCTACAAGCTCATCCTTATATTTTAACGAGGTACTGAAATGAAAATCACAATAATGGCACGCCTGCTTACAAAATGGTATGTGGATATAAATGCCTGCCATGCGGCAAAGGTAAGTATTAGTGATTAGAGATTAGCAGCGGGTGATTGGTTGGGATATTTTAAAGCCTTCTTTACTGTGTTTGGTTTGGGTCGGTTTTAAAGCCACAATAAGGTTTATTTCGCAACATGGCCCAGGTACGGTCGTATGAAACTACATAATGCAACACAATCACCCCTGCCATAACATAAGCGGTTTGGATATATCGCAAACTGAACAATCCCCATGTTGCCAGGCTAAACAGGCCGAGTTCAAGCAACAGCCTTAATATACCGGGTATAGCTACAGGCGCGGGTTTAGGGTCGTTGGGTATACGGAAAACGCCCCACAAAACAGCTGCAATTAACGGGAATGCTATAGCATATACCACATGCATCCAAGTAATTGTTAAATGCCAGCCCCAACACGCTAATATGATCAGCATAGCTATTTCAAGCAAAAAACGCACGGCCAGGTTTATGGGGTTTGTGTTCATTGTAAAGTGTTTTTAGTTAGTGCTGTTTATGTTTAATTATAGTAAGCTAAGCTTATTTATTTAATACCAAATTAAATTACCTATGTATAAAAACAACCAAAATATTGCGGTATTTTTGCACAAAATAAAAAACCTTAACTATTAAATGCGTTTTATACTCTTGTGCCTTCTTTTTTTGCTGACGGGCTTTTCCGGGGCGTACGCACAGCAAGATTCATTACCAGCCGGTAATGCGCTGCACAACGACAGTATATCTGCACGCCCCCGGCATCTGGCTTTTTTAGATTCGGTTGCCCAGGCCAGCGCCTTACACGATAAGTTTGTGTCTGACTCATTGGCCACCATGTTTATAATGCCCGACCCTAACCGCCCCAATCAGTTGGTTGAATACCTGCTTAAAAAGAACCTGTACAGGGGCTATAATTTTTTAGATATCCCCTTCAACACAAAAAAAAGAACCGGCGACGGCCATGTACGCAAAAGCCGCGACCAATGGGTGATCATAATGATAGCATGCCTGTTAATATACACGGCGTTTCTCAACATCACTTTAGGGCCCGATATAAAAGGCGTATTCCAATCGTTTTACAGCAAACGCAACATACAATTTGATAAGGAAGAACGGCACATCAATGCTTGGGCGTTCATTGGGTTATTTCTTTTGTTCGCATCAACTTTTGGCCTGTTTTTGTACCAGTATGCGGGTTATAAAAGCGTTTATTACAACATAAGCGGGGTACAGTTATTTACGGCAATGTCGCTTATTATTGTCCTGCTTTTCTCGTTAAAATTCCTTGTGCTAAAAATAATTGGCTTTTTATTTGATATTGATGGCGTGGTAAGCGAATACGTTACTACACTTTATTTAACTTATTTTAATATAGCTTTTGTGTTTTTACCGGTAGTAGTTTGTTTTAGCTTATTAGCAGCGCAGTTTATACCTTATTTACTGGCAACAGCGTTAATTTTAATAGTGGTGATTTTTGTTTGGATATACCTGCGCAGCAGCATGAGTATTATTTCTAATTTTCGATTTCACAAGTTTTATTTATTTGTCTATCTTTGTGCCCTCGAAATTTGCCCTATTTTGATTTTGATTAAAGTACTTAATTTATAAAGTTCAGGCAGTTATAAAAATTGATTTTGGAAGAAAGAAAGAAAAAGGTTAAGAGTATATTGGTTACGTTACCAAAACCCGAAAACGATAAAAATCCGTATGCAGAGCTGGCTAAAAAGCTTAACCTGAAAATTGATTTCAGGGCATTTATACACGTTGAAGGCGTACCGGCCAAAGATTTTCGTAAAGAGAAAATAAACCTGGTTGACTTTACTGCTGTGATTTTTACCAGCCGTAATTCCGCCGATCATTTTTTCCGCATTTGCGAAGAAATGCGCTTTGAGGTCCCGGTTGAAATGAAATATTTTTGCCTTAGCGAAACCATTGCACTTTACCTTCAAAAATATATACAATACCGTAAACGCAAGATATTTTTTGGCAAACAAACCGCTGCCGACCTGGCCGAGGTGCTAAAAAAACATTCGGGCGAAAAATTCCTTTATCCATGTTCAGACGTGGCGGCCGAGGAAACACAAAAGTTTTTGTTAGAGAATGGCTACAATTTCACCCCTGCCGTACTTTTCCGTACGGTTTGCAGCGACTTATCAGACCTTGCCGAAGTATTTTACGATGTAATTGCTTTTTTCAGCCCATCTAGTATCCAGTCACTGTATAAAAATTTCCCCGATTTTAAACAAAACAATACCCGAATTGCCGCATTTGGGGCAACAACCCACAAAGCTGTTCTTGAGTCGGGATTAATTCTGGATATTCCTGCACCTACTCCACAAGCCCCCTCTATGACTATGGCTATTGAACAATATGTAAAACAGGTTAATAAGTAAAAATATTTATACCTGCTGCAACTTTTTTTATT
>Ga0105237_10005133_pt1 | contig 14833 bp, 15 predicted proteins | sample KBSC24metaG_FD_81520 | JGI IMG/M metagenome (GOLD analysis project Ga0105237, IMG submission 81520) | Corn rhizosphere microbial communities from Kellogg Biological Station, Michigan, USA - KBS C2-4 metaG | ecosystem: Host-associated > Plants > Roots > Rhizosphere > Soil | place: Michigan, USA... | reverse complement strand
GACGCGCGCCTCGACCGGCAGCGGCTCAACGATTGTGGCATCCTCGCCACGCCCTTGGAATTCCACGACCCGCGGCTGCCGGGGCGCGGCGACGTACGCTGGGAGGAGTTCTTCGCTGCGCTGCGTCAGATCGGCTATGCCGGCCCCGTTTGCATCGAGGTCGAGGATCGCGACTACGAAGACTCTCTCGAAAACCGGAAACGAGCCCTGCGCGAGAGCGCCAGTTTCCTTCGCCAGTTCATCTCCTGAAACGTCCCAACAATCCCATGAAATATTCCTACTCCGACCTCGCCAAGATGATCGACCACTCCCTCCTGCACCCGACGATGACCGATCGGGAGCTGGAAGACGGCTGCAAGATCGCCGCACAGTACGAGGTCGCCTCCGTGTGCATCAAACCCTACGCCGTGCGGCGGGCCGTGGAATTGCTGCGCGGCTCGGGCGTGCTCGTCGGCGCGGTCATCGGCTTTCCGCACGGCAACAGTGCGACCGAGTCGAAACGCTTTGAGACCGCGCTGGCTTGCAAGGATGGCGCGGCCGAGATCGACATGGTGATCAACATCGGCAAGGCGCTGAGCGGCGATTGGGACTACGTGGAGGCGGACATCCGAGCCGTGTGCGAGGAAGCCCACTCTCACGGCGCCAAGGTGAAGGTGATCTTCGAGAACGATTACCTCACCAAGGGCGGCGCCGGCCTGGACAGCGACGCCTTCAAGATCAAACTGTGCCAGATCTCCGAGCGAGCCGGGGCTGATTGGGTGAAGACCTCGAGCGGATACGGTTTCGTGAAGCAGGCGGACGGCAGCTACAACTACAAGGGCGCGACCGAGCACGACCTCGCCCTCATGCGCGCCAGCGTTTCCGCCAAAGTGCAGGTGAAAGCCGCGGGCGGAGTCCGCGACCTCGACGGCCTGATCAAGGTGCGCGACCTGGGTGGCAGCCGCTGCGGCGCCACCGCCACCGCCGCGATGATGGAGGAGTACCGCCGCCGCGAGGCCGCGGAGAACAGCGGGCAGGCGGTGAAGACGGAGGCGGCGGAGATTGGGGCGGGCGGGTACTGACCGTCTGGCCTGGCCAGTAATCAGTGATCAGTTCAGAGGGAGTGATCAGTGGAGTTGGTTCTCCGTACTGCGCCGCTGGGTGGCGGGGAGGGGAATGACTGATTACTGCCCACTGATTGCCGATTACTTCCGAAAAAGTCGGGGCGGAGAGATTTGAACTCTCGACCTCCTGGTCCCAAACCAGGCGCTCTACCAAGCTAAGCTACGCCCCGAAGCGTTGCGGGACGGCACTATGGCCGTGCTTTGCGGGAGGGCAAGGCATTTAACCGCGCGATCAAAATCCATAGCGCGCCAAAATGCTCAGGCTGCGGCATCGCACTCCGGGCGCCCCCGACGTGAAAAGAATTGATTACCCCGCATTGATAATACGATGCTGGGTCGTAAATTTCTTTTTCCTACCCTCTTTTTTATGGAGATCGCCGGAACCATCGCCAACCTTTTGAACGAAAAGGATTCACAGATCTGGTCTATCACGCCAGGCGCAACCGTCTACGAGGCCATCGAATTCATGGCCGCCAAGAACATCGGCGCGCTTCCGGTGTTGGATGGGCAGAAGCTATTGGGAATCCTCTCGGAGCGCGATTACACCCGCAAAGTGATTTTGAAAGGCAAGTCTTCCAAGGGCACTCTTGTTCAGGAGATCATGTCCAAACACCCCGCGACCGTGGGTTTGAGCGATACGGTCGGTGACTGCATGCGGTTGATGACCGAAAAGCGCGTTCGTCATCTGCCGGTCCTGAAGGACGGAGATTTGGTCGGGATTCTGTCGATCGGGGATGTGGTGAAATGGGTCATCTCGGCACAGACGGCCACCATCGATCAACTGACGAAATACATCTACGGCGAGTAGCGGCAATCCCTTGCTGCGAAGTGGCAGCGGCAGGCCGGAATGTGACGCGCAGAGCTCCCGCACCGTTGGCGCACTGGCGTTCTGGAGCCGGGCAGGTCGAAGTGGGGAATCGTTCGTACGGTCGATGTAGGAAATTCTCCTAGGCGGGATAAGAGTTCCTCCTCATACGCGAAGCGGCTTTAAACCAATTTCGCGTGTTCGCCTGGTCTTCTATTGTTGGCCCATGAATTCGATGCCAACCATCCCCCCATTGGCGACGTTCCGCGCCGGGCCAACGCAATCCAAAACCGTTCTGGTTGTCGATGATTTCGAACCCATTTGTGACCTGGTGGCCCGCCATCTCTCGGCGGACGGATACCGTGTCTTGACTGCCAACGATGCCGTTGAGGCGCAGAAAATCATCGAGTCTCGTGTCGGGCCGCAGATCGATCTGTTGTTGACGGAGGACGAGATGCCGGGCCTGAGCGGTGCTGAGTTGGCGGAGTGGTTCGTCCGTCAGCGCCCGGAGGCGAAGGTCCTCTTGATGTCTCGATGTGAGAATCTGCCCGAGTCGAAAAGGCGGGCATGCCTCCAAAAGCCCTTTTCCTGGGAGACCCTTGGTGCGGCCGTGCGCCAGGCGTGGACGCCGCATGGAATTGCGCAAAATTAAAATCGAACCGTTTTCCATGGAAACCCAGAGGCCCCGGAGCAGACGCGTGAAGAAGAAGTTGTCCGTGAATCAGATCCTTCGAGCATCGTATCGAAAGTTCACGAAAGACGCGCATCTTCGTCGCGCCATGAACGTCTTCATCCCTCTCCGCCGCGTCTCCAGGGCCACGCAGGCCGGCGAGACCATCTTCCTGCACGTCACGGAGTAATTCGCATCGGAGTCACTTCAGCCTGCGCTTCGCTCAGCCTGGCAGTTCCAACATGCCGTGAAGCTCTCCGGGACGGGCTGCCCGCATCGTGGGCATTTCCAGTCCACGTCCACGGGTGACGGCGCATCCCTGAAGCTTTGCAGGAGGTTCATCGCGTCCGCGTAGTCATCGTCACTTAATACGCAGAGTGTGGGAAAGAAGATGGGCAACGGAAAGAAGGCGACAGCCAGGCCGGCCGCCGGCATCTGCAACGTGCCCAGATTGTAGACGAATGTCGGGATTCCAGCATCCTCGAGAATGGACTGATACAAGCCCACCCAAGCCGAGTCAGAATTCCTGAAAATTTCCCTCATCGCGCACAGAGTATCAAGGCGACGGGCTCAATCAATCGCCGTTCGCGTGATTGAGCGAGGCGCGATCCTCCAGCCGTTGCCAGCCGCCATTCTTCCCGGCGACTGGAACCCGGAGTCGGTGGAGATCTGGGAGGAGATGTCTCCGTTTCTTGGCATGCTCGGCCACAGTGGGATCGGATACTAGCCCGAGGCTAAATAATTTGGCACCATAAGTCCCCGGTATTGCTTCGCCGCGTGCGGACGGCCCGCCACGGAGCAAACTGCTCGACTTACTGCCTGGCTAGAGGATTCGCCGGGGTTGGCGCTGGATGGAGACTTGCTGGCCCGTGATTTTGAGGCTGCCGGGTTTGGCGGTGCCTCCCACGGTTACTTTCAGCTCGAATTCGCCGCCGATTTTTTTGCTGCATCGGACACAGACTTCGGTGTCGGGGATGATTTCGAGCCGCTCCTTCGGAATCTCAGATCCGCAAATCCTACAGTGGGTTACTTCGGGATTCATCGCGGCGCGATGTACCCGTTTTTGTGGGAATGTCAAGCGAGTCTTCCGGCTTTCCGGGGGGACGGGGGATCGGATTTCTCTACTTGCCGTTCAAGCCGAGCGGCGAGCCGACGCCGGTGACGAAATCCCAGCGGGCGGTGGCGCGGTTTTGGCCGGCTTTGCCTCGGGAGATGTCGCGGAATTCGGTGGGGTAGGCGGTGCCGTTGAGTTGGTTGTAGATGGTGGTCAACTCGGCAGCGGTGGAACCTGCGAAGGTGCCGCGGCTGGTCGCGGCGGTGTTGATGATGCCGGCGAGGGATGGGGAGGCGACGCTGGTGCCGCCCAAGATCATCCAGCCCTGTTCGCCTTGATAGGGGGTGCTGTCGTAGACGGAAACCCCGGAGGCCGGGGCGGCATCGAAGGATAAATCGGGGACGCCGCGGACCGCGCCGACGGTGGCGGAGATGTTGTTCTGATACGCCGGACGCGGGATGAAGCGGCTCATGCCGCCACCGGTGCCACGCCATCCGGTTTCGCTCACGAAGTCGCCATTGGCATCACGGGTGATGAAGGTGCCGCCAGCGGCGATGACCTTGGAGGAGCAGCCGGGGTAATTCACCACGCCCCCTACGTCGCCGCTCGCCGCGATGTAGACGACGAAGGGCTTGGAGTAGACGCCGTCGCCGGACGCTTCATTGCGTGTTTCGGTGCTGCCGTAGCTCATGGAGACTTCGGCGAGGCCGGGAAGTCGGTTGGCAACGCGCACGGCGGCGTCAAGATCGCCGTTGCTGCTGCTGGCCGCCTCGACGAGGACGATCTTGGCGTCGGGGGCCATGGCGTGCGCCCATTCAATATCGAGGGCGGCTTCCTGGGCCCAGCCCCGGTTGACAGCGGGTTGGGCGCCGCTCGCGAAGACGACCTGGAAAACTTTGTTGTTCGCCAGGGTGGCGTTGGTGGAGGTCTCGGTGGGTAGGGAGAACTCCTTCGAGAACACGTTAAAGTCATTCAGCGCGGTCGGGTAGTGGAAGGCGTCGATGATCGCAATGACGCCGCTGCCACCCGTGGGAGGCAAGTTGTAGACCTCGCGGATGGATTGCGGGGTCTCACCCTGCGGCCCGCTCGTCACGGCGTCCGGAACAAACATCACGTGGTTCGTGTGCTTGCGCACGCCGACGTCTTCCGGTTGTTCGATGCTGGTTTCGGGGATCACGTGCGAACCGCGGGGAAGGTGGCGGGGATACAAACTCGTTCTCGGGGCGACCTGACCCTCGGGCGGTTCGTTCGATGTGGCGAACCGGGTACCGGCGGTGTCGGTGCCCTCGGGAGATTGGGCGAGGAGGGACGAGACGCCAAAGGCGAGGAGCAGAGGGAACAGGGTGGACGGATTCATAGTCGACACGGGCGAGCGATCGAAGGGACGCGCAAGGTTCACGGAACTGATAAATCTTTGACCCGGCAAGCGTCAAGGTTTTCGCTACAGTTCGATGAGGAAGCACTTTCTGTGCAGAGTCAGCACGGCTTCGATCCGGGCTCTCGCCGCAGGCCCGTCTGACTTCCAGAGCAGCCATTTGAAGCGCGAAAATGTCCTTTTCTCACCTGACAAATTGTTTAATCTGCCAGTCATGAACGGCAGGCAAATGTGTGTGCGCAACGCGCTCTTTCGGAGCCTGATTCACTCTGGAGCTGGCTGGTGGAGGACTCTTCATGATGATGCGCTGCCGCCGCCGTTTCGTGACAATTTGGTGATTGATCTTCTAAAAATATAAACTGGATTGGATGTTAAATCGTACTGTGGCAGATTCCCCGACACCACATTTGAAAACCAGCATCCCCCCCATGCACGACTCCACGGGAACCTCCATAAAGGTTCATCATCCAGGCGACCGCCCGCTCATGTGGATTGCGTCGTACAACCTCGGCAAAGGACTGCTGCTGCTGACCGTCGCCCTTGGCCTTCTCGGATTTTTGCACAAGGACGTGGATGGAATCGTCGGCCACTGGCTTGCGGCTTTGGGCGTCAGTCTGGAAAATGAGCACGTTGCCGCGCTGCTCGCCCGCCTCGATCTGGTCACCGACCACCAGCTTCGGGTCTTGAGTGGCATCACGTCCCTGTTCGCCGCGGTTTTCATCACAGAAGGTATCGGACTTTTCCTCAAGCAGCGCTGGGCGGAATACCTCACGGTGGTGTTCACCGCTTCATTCATTCCCGTAGAGATCTACGAGTGCCTGAAACACTTTGGGCCGGCAAAATTCGTTCTGCTGGTCGTGAATACCGTGATCGTTTGCTCCTTGCTCTGGATTCTGAAGAAGAACTTCAAAGCGAAACCCGCGCAACTCGGGCTGGACCGTTTTGCCGCGACACCGCTTCACAACTCGATGGTCTCGATGGCAGCCGGCGTGGCGCCGGCCTTGGTCAAGTCTGAGTCGCCTTCCGCGGGTGGGTAGGGGGAGGGGTAGTGCTTAGTGCTCAGTGCTTAGTGCTTAGTGCTTAGTGCTTAGTGCTTAGTGCTCAGTAGAAGATCCGAACGATAGGCGGTGTCATGTCATCGTCTGATGGGACTGATGGGACACTGTTGACTGAGCACTAAGCACTGAGCACTAAGCACTAAGCACTTATTTCGCTCCCCCGGCGGGCTTGCTTAACTCATCCACCGCTTTCTTCAGGAAAGGCGCGAACAGATCCATCGGGATGGGCAGGAATGTCGTCGTGTTGTGTTCACTCGAGATTTCCCGCATCGTCTGAAGAAAGCGCAACTGGAGGGCGATGGGTTCGGCGGACATCATGGCCGCCGCTTGCACCAGCTTTTCGGCGGCTTGGTATTCGCCTTCGGAGTTGATCACTTTGGCCCTCCGTTCGCGCTCGCTTTCCGCTTGCCGCGCCATGGCCCGCTTCATTCCGTCGGGCAGCGCCACATCCTTGACTTCCACGGCGGTGACCTTGATGCCCCACGGGTCGGTGTGGCGATCGATGATCTCCTGGAGCTTCTGGTTGATTCCTTCGCGTTGCGCCAGCAGTTCGTCGAGATCCGCCTGCCCGATCACGCTGCGCAGAGTGGTCTGTGCGATCAGCGAAGACGCCCTCAGGAAGCTTTCCACTTTGATCACGGCGGATTGGGCGTCCACGATGCGAAAATAAACGACCGCATCCACCGTCACCGGCACGTTGTCGCGCGTCATCATCTCCTGTCGCGGGACGTCGATCGTCACCACGCGCAGGTCCAGCTTCACCATGCGGTCCACCAGTGGGATCAAGATCACGAGTCCGGGCCCTTTTGTGCCGAGGACTTTGCCCAGGCGAAAAACGACGCCGCGCTCGTATTCGCGCAGAATGCGAATCATCTGGGGCAGGACGAACAGCGCGAGGATCAGAAGGGGAAACAACCAGGGGACCAGTTTCATAAGCTCGTCGATCATGGGCATACGGGGATTTTCTTCGTGGGGTTAATGAGGCATCGCGGGAGTGACGGAAAGGGTCAGGCCTTCGATGCGGGTCACCTCGACCCATTGGCCTTTGGCTACGGGAGTATCGCTGACGGCGTTCCAGTATTCTCCCTCGATGAATACCCGGCCCTTGTCTTGATCGATGGCGGTGAGGGCTTCGACCTTCTGTCCGATCATCGTCTGCGTGCCTGTCTTCCCCGGCAGCCGTTGGGCGGCCAGACCCTTTCCTGCCACGAATAGGAAAAAGGCGGCTGTGATGATGGTGGCCGGAACGATGTAGGCCAGCGAGAGGCGAAACGTAGGATCGCTGCGGTCGAAGAGCATGAGCGAGCCGATGAAAAAGGCCAGAATTCCCCCGCCGGTCAGAATGCCATGTGTCGGGGCAAACATGTCGATGGCAAACAAGCCCATCGCCAGGACGATCAAGGATACGCCCGCGACATTCACCGGCAGGACCGCAGCCATATAGAGCGCGAGAACCAGGGCGATGGCTCCCAGCACGCCGGGAAGAATCGCCCCCGGGGTGCTTAGCTCGCCGATGATGCCGTACATGGCGATGAGCATGAGGACAAACATCACCTCCGGCCGCCACAGCTTTTGAAACACCACTTCCCGGGGCGACATCGCGATCTCCACGACGCTCACTCCGGCGGTTTTGAGTTTCCTGCCGTTCACCTCCCGGCCATCCAATTTTCGCAACAGATCAGGCAGGTCGGCGGCCTTGAGATCGACGACCTTCAGTTCCAGCGCCTTATCGACGGAGATCGACGCGCTTTCTTTCACGGCCGATTTCGCCCATTCCACATTGCGCCCGCGCTTCTCCGCGATCGATTCGATGTAGCTGACGGCGTAGTTTTCGATCTTTTCCTTCATCGCGCCGTCGGGCGTGGACTCGACGCCCCCGCCGCCCGAGAGTTGCACGGGATGCGCGGCTCCGATGGTCGTGGCCGGGGCCATCGCGGCCACGTCCGCCGCGAGAGTCACGAAGCAGCCCGCGCTGGTGGCCGTGGCGCCGGCGGGCGCCACATAGACCACCGTTGGCACTGGCGACGCGTAGAGCTCCTGGACGATGGTCTTGGTCGATTCCAGCAAGCCGCCCGGCGTATCGAGCTGAATGACGAGACACTGCGAATCCACACTCGCCTCGCGAATCGCCCGCCCGAGGTAGCTGGCGGTGGCCGGCCCGATGGGGCCATCGATTTTGATCACGGAGACCGACTCCGCCCGGACGGTCGCGACCAGCAGCAGAAGCAGGAGCATCGCCGGGAACAGGATACGTCGCTTCATGGCGCCCACACGCTACACCCGTTGTGCGTCACGGCCAAGGGGCGGTGATCATTGTTACCCGATGTGATGCTGAATCCAAAAAATGAAGACCAAGAACTCTGCACGCGCGGACCCGCTTCCGTCGAATTAACATTCGTCTTTTCCGGCCGATCTGCGACCATTGCGTCGCCATGAAAGCAATCCTTCTCCGGACGCTGGTTTTCATCGCGCTTCCGTCACTCGGCTTCGCCCAGACTCCGTACGAAAGCAGTGCGGATTTTCTGAAATATGCCGAGAAACTTCGGGAGTCCGCCATCCGCAAAATGGAACCGCAGGTCACCGTCCCGACCGAGTCACGCATGCTGGGCGTGGCCAACCGGTACCCTTGGAAAACGGGGATCGTCACGACGATCTTCTCGATCGAAGGCGCCAGTGCCTGGGACCCCAAATGGCGGCAGAGATATGGCGGCGTCGACAATCCAAATCCGGACAAGCGGCACAACTTCATTCCGGCCGGTTTCGTTCCCCGGCTCAATCCCTTCTACATCGCGCTACCCTACAACGATGTCTCCGATGGCAAGACGACCAAGCCCGAGGCGAAGGTAGTCATCCCGTGGTACAAGGAAGCTTTCGCCGAAGAGGGAAAATCCGTTTGTCGTGACCGCTGGGTGGCGATCCGGAACGCCGCCGGCAAAGTTTGCTACGCGCAGTGGAGCGATTGCGGCCCATTCCGCAGCGACCACTGGCAGTATGTTTTCGGCAACGAGAAACCGAAACCCAACGCCAATGGAGGCGCAGGCCTGAACATCTCGCCTGCGGTCCGCGACTATCTGGGTGTGAACAGTACCGATGTCATGGATTGGAAATTCGTGGAAGCCAGCGAAGTTCCCAACGGGCCCTGGGCGCTTTACGGTGAGAACAACTCTTTCCTGCAACAAAGCCGGGTCAACAAAGAGCGGGTCATCGAGGCCGAGCCGGCGTCTTCGCCGAGAAAGGCCGAGCCGACTCCGGGCGCGCCGAGTGTCATTATTCCCAACCCTGCGAATTGATTAGTCCCTATACCCGCTGGCCGCACCGCAGGGTAATGTGAACGATCTCCGCCGGGGCGCGGGTGCGGAGTGGGAACCAGTTGCCAGTGCCATTGGAAACGACCAGTGCGCGCCCTTCTTTTTCGTAAAGGCCGGACCAGTAGCGATAGAGCATCGGGCCGCAGCCGAGATCGGGCGTGACCATGAGCTGGCCGCCATGGGTGTGGCCGGTGAGGGTGAGCGGGATGTCGCCGGCAAAATCGAAGGCGTGCGGGTGGTGGGCGAGCAGGATCGGGAATGCGCTGGCCTCGCGCAGCGGCAGGAGTTCCTCCATCGATGTTTCGATCGCCTCATCGGAACGGCTCGCGGGATTGCGAGGGTGAAGATCGCGCGCGCCCCAGCGGAGCCCCAGCAATTGCACCGGCTCACCGCGGATCTCGACGGTGGCGGCTTCGTTGACGAGCAGTTGCATGCCGGCGGCGCGTGTCCGCGCGCGGAATTCGTCCGCATCCTGGAAGAGATCGTGGTTCCCTTCGCACATAAAAACGCCGTGCTTTGCTTCCAGGCGCTTGACGACATCGAGGCCAGTCGCAAGGTCGCTCAATTCGAAATTGATGAGATCGCCGGTGTAGAGGATCAGGTCGGCCTGGAGCGCATTGGTTTCGGCGACGATCCGCTCGAGCACTTTCCCGTGGGTGAACTGGCCGACATGGATATCAGTGACATGCGCGATGGTCAGACCATCGAGGGCTGCGGGAAGTTGGGAGAGGGTGATCTGCATCCGACGGATGCGAAACCGTTCCATCTCCCAGAGTGCCCAACTGGCTGTCCCCAATGTGACCAAGGCCGGCGCCGCGACCGCGAGCAGCCGGGCAAATTCACGACGGGTGACTGACGTGTTCGGCGATGTGCCGGGCACAGCCTCCAGGGTGCGATCTCCGAATCTGATTTCCACCAAGCGCCGAACCCTCAGCACCACGGCTCGCGCCACCGCGAATGGCACCCACAGGAGCATCATCGGGAAGAGCATCAGGCAGTGCCAGATGTAGGTGAAGGCGAGCCATGATTTCGAAAGGGGAAAGTTCAGGTCCACGCTCCGATCGAGAAAGATGAAGACGAGGCCTGCGGCTTGGGAAGCCATGAAGATCCCGAGGACGATTCGCCAGGCTTTGGCGTAGCCGAGGCGGTACAAGGCGCGATCGGCGCGCCACCACCAGAGGAGGTCGCCGAAGAAGAGGGCGTAAAGGATGACGTCAAAGACGCCGGTCGTTAAGTGCAAGCGGCTACACTCCGCAATTTTGCGAAGAGGACAAGAGGGAGGTTTTCGGAGATCCCGGATGGGATTTATAGGACGGATGCGACTTATGGGACTCATGGGTCTCGTCTGTCAGATTTGTCACATCCAAGTGGCTCCGGGCTCCGACTGAGCACGAAGCACTTTGCACTGGGCGCTAAAAATCGGGGCCATATCCACAAACTCCCCATTCCCGCTGGTCAATCGGGAATCCCCGTGTAGGGTGCCCGCCGTCATGCCGCTCGACCTCAAGAGCCTCGTTACTACACGCCTCGGCGAAAACTACAGCCTCCATGAGCGGCACCTGAACTCCACTCTGGTTCGGGTGCAGCAGATCATTGGCTTCGATCACGTCTATGCGCGGGCGGAAGGCGCTTACCTCTACGATCTCGACGAGCGTGATTACCTCGATTTCCTCAGCGGCTACAGTGTTTTCAACATCGGGCGCAATCATCCCGCCGTGCAGCAGGCCATTCGCGATGCCCTGGACCTGGATCTGCCGAACATGGTGCAGATGGATTGCTCGCTCCTCAGCGGGCTCCTTGCCGAGGCGCTCCTGAAAAAGCTGCCCGCCCATCTCAATGCTGCGTTCTTCTGCAATTCGGGCGCCGAAGCCGTGGAAGGAGCGATCAAATTTGCCCGGGCGGCCACCGGGCGGGCGGGACTACTTTCGCTGGCGGGTTCGTTCCATGGGCTCTCCCACGGCGCGCTTTCGGTGATGGGCGACGCGCATTTCCGCGAGGGGTTCGGTCCGTTGCTGGAAAACTGCGACCGCGTGGCCTTGGGCGATCTCGCCGCACTCGAAGCGCGTCTCGCCAAACGCGACGTGGCGGCGTTCGTGATCGAACCCGTCCAGGGCAAAGGCGTGCATTTTCCCGCGGGGGATTTTTACCGCGAGGCGCAACGGCTCTGCCGCGAACATGGGACCCTGCTCGTTTGCGACGAAGTGCAGACGGGCCTCGGGCGCACCGGGCGCTGGTGGGGCTTCGAGCATTGGGACCTCGAACCCGACATCATTACCGTCGCGAAATCCTTGAGCGGCGGATATGTGCCGTGCGCGGCGATCGTCGCGCGGCGCGCCATTTATCAGAAGACCTTCAGCCGGCTCGACCGCTGCGTGGTGCATTCCTCGACCTTCGGCCGCAACAACCTCGCCATGGCCTGCGGCCTGGCGACGCTCCAGGTGCTCGATGAGGAAGGGCTCGTGGAACGCGCTCGGGACAACGGCGCGCTGCTGCTGGCGCGGCTGCGGGAACTCCAGGCGCGGCACTCGCTGATCAAGGAAGTGCGCGGGCTGGGGATGATGATCGCGATTGAATTTCACGAACCCGCGGAACTGGCCATGCGGCTGGGCTGGAAGTTGCTGCATCGCGTGGAGCGGGAGCTGTTCGCGCAGATGCTGGTCACCGCGCTTTTCCAAAAGCATCGCATCCTCACCCAGCTCGCCGGGCACGGGACGGACGTGATCAAGATTCTCCCGCCGCTGATCATCGGCGAGCGCGAGATCGACCGATTCGTGACGGCCCTGGACGCAGTGCTGTCCGATTGCCGCAGCTTTCCCGGCCCAATCTGGGACCTCGGCGCGAATTTCATCCGCCACTCGATCCAGCGCTCGACGGAGTTGGTGGGGGCACGGTAGCGGGGAGGAGCGGAGGAGTTGATAGTGGAGAGTGGATAGTTGATAGCCCTGGAGTTTCTTGCCGCAGGTTCATGTTGTGGACAAGCGGCAGAACAAAATCTCGCAATGACGGCACGTTCTCGCATTCGGAAAAAGTGGCTATCCACTCTCCACTCTCCACTATCAGTTGGGAGATGACGCGGGTTGGAATGTGCGTCCGCGACCGTTCGTCTCCATGTCTCTCGCATTGGCAAATTGCGCGAGCACGGGCTCGGCGCCGGTCGGGCTCGCCAGGCCCATGAAGGGGCGCGCCAGCCGGTTCAGGCCTGCCCACGGGAAGGCGAAGTAGAGGTCGAGCGGGTGGAGGTCGAAGCCGAGCCGCAGTTTGGGTTCGTAGTTCAGCGGCGTCGAATGGTAGGCCGCGAGTTTTTGTTCGATGGCCCACGTCAGGACGTCGCGGAAGGTGATGAAGTAGAGGTGCAGGTCCAGCGCGACGCGGTAGTCGAGCCCGAGATATTCGTCGTAGATCACGCCCTTGTGGACGAAGCAGAGGCTGAAGGCGACGAGGCGCCCTTCCTGGCGCCAAAGGAAGAAGCGCACACGATCGGACATGCGCGCCGCGAGCTGCTGGAGGAACGGCTTGTTGAGGTGCTCGAACTGCATGCGCGAGCGCGCAAACACCTGCTCATAAAGCCCGAGCGCTTCGTCCACCTCTTCGCCCAGGTCGTTGGTCACCGTCATGGTGAGCGACGGAGCCGCGGCCGCGGTGGCCTTGAATTTCCGCCGCAGGTTTTTGCGCATCGCATGGCTGAGCCGGCGGGCGAGGTAGTCGTCGAAGCTCGTAAACTCCAGCGGGAGCCGGGTGGCCGGCATGCTCGCGACGTGCGCGCAATTCGCCGGCGCCTGTTTCAAGGCGCGCAAGGATTCGCGGTAGCCCGCCGGTACGTCCTTCCACACGATGAGTTTCGCGCCGGATTCGCGCGCGAATTTCTTGAGGGCGTCCTGGGTGGGCTCGATCGAGCCGGCGGGCGCGGTCAAATGGCCTTCGCCGGCCGCACAGCCGACCATGAGGATTTTCGGGCGCAGGAAGCTGGAGAACAGGCGCCGGATCGAAGCCGCCATCGCGCGGATGGGGCGTGGCGACGCGATCACCAGGTCCTGCTCCACGAGGAAACACGGCTGGATCGCGATGACCGCTCCGGCGGTGTCCTCGAAGACGACCGCGCGGCAATCGAAGCCCAGCGTATCCGCCACGATTTCATGGTAGCGGTGATCCTTGGCGAGATGTTGCATGCCCTCGCGCCAGGCGGGCAGTTCACGCACCTCCGCGACGGATGCGAGTCGCAGGCGGAGTGTCGTGGCGGCAGGGCAGTTCATGTGGGTGTGGCAAGGCTGCATGGGAATGCGCCGTCTGCCAATCCCCAGCGTTGACAGAGCCCGGTGGTTTCGCCGACTCGTTGCAGCCGCCTCGTGAAATACTTTCTCTGTTCTCTGTTCCTCATCGTCTTCACGGCGCCGGGGGCCCACGCCCGCAAGTTCGAGCTCAAACGGGACACGTTCGCCTTTTCCAACGATACGGCGTGGCAATACGGCGTGGATGAGCAGGGGAAGCTGCACATCTCACAGCGCACGGTCCCGGCGGAATTCTCGCACCGTTGCTTCGTGCTCACGCGTGCCGTGCTTCAGTTCTGGCAATTCGCGCAATTCGAGCCGGGGCAACCGCGGGTCTCGCGCGAGGAATATGAGCGGCGCCTCAAGCGGGTGTGCCAGATCCCGGTCTGGAGCTCCGGCCCGAAGGAGAAAGTCGTCTTTCCCGGCTATCGCGACCTGCACGATTTTTCAGTGGCCTACGAGGGCCTGCTCAAGGAGGACCTTGGCAAATGGTGGCCTTCCTATCTGCGCATTGGCAATTGGCGCATGATCATGGGGCATCTCCGGGGCGGACAAGCTTCCGCCGCCCGCTGGCTTGCGGAGTCGATGGACCAGGGCAGGCCACGCGCCATCTACCTGGCGCGTTTTCCGCACATGAACCATGTAGTCGTCCCCTATGCCATGCGGCGCGAGGCGGGCGGCAATCTTTCGTTCGATGTCTACGATCCGAATTACCCGAGCCAGCCGAGCTGGGTGTTCTATCGCGCGAGCGAGCGCAGCTTCGAATTTCAGCCCCGCTGGTATTTCCCCGGCGGACGCGTGAACGTGATGCGCGTTTACATTTCGCCATTTCACTAGGGGGCGCCCACTTTTACCGGCATGTTTACAGGACTCGTTGAAGAAACCGGCACATTGCTCGCGGTCGAGAAGTCAGCCGATGCCGCCCGCCTCACGGTGCGCGCGCCGCTGGCCGCCTCGGATGCGAAGCTGGGCGATAGCATCGCCGTCAATGGCTGTTGTCTCACGGTGACGGTGCGGGAGGGCGACGCGCTGAGCTTCGATCTTCTCGCCGAAACGCTGGCGCGCACCAATCTCGGCGGCCTCGCTCCCGGGGCGGTGGTGAACATTGAGCGCGCGCTGGCCGCGCACGCGCGGCTCGGCGGGCATTTCGTGCAGGGGCACATCGACACCACCGCGCAGGTCCTCGCCTTCGAGG
>Ga0105237_10005132_pt1 | contig 14835 bp, 6 predicted proteins | sample KBSC24metaG_FD_81520 | JGI IMG/M metagenome (GOLD analysis project Ga0105237, IMG submission 81520) | Corn rhizosphere microbial communities from Kellogg Biological Station, Michigan, USA - KBS C2-4 metaG | ecosystem: Host-associated > Plants > Roots > Rhizosphere > Soil | place: Michigan, USA... | reverse complement strand
GGCGGGGGAATCACGTTGTGCGGGCACCGTTTGAACCTGTCCGCCGGGTGCGGTGACCGAAATCACCGGCGTCTGCAGCTGGGGCACGCCATCGAGCCGGAAGTGGGAAACCTCGCCGAGGGAGACGAAGAAGGGTTGGATGCCAAAGTGAAGTCCTTCTGTCCCCGTCTCCTGGCGGGAAAGCAGGCGGAAAAGTTGCTGCCAAAAAACTTCCGGGTCGTGCGACTTGCTCGGCTGCGACAATCGCCAACGCCAGAGTGAATCGGTCAGTAAGGCGGTGACTTCGCCAGTTCCAAATCGCTGGCTCACCAGCAGGGCGCGCGGTTTCTCGTCGGCGCCCTTCTCCGCCGGATGCACAGCCAGGACCTCGCCCCCGCCCTTGATCCGCCGGACGTGGGCATAGTCGGCAAACTTCGGAATGCTCGTTCCTCCGGTTCCCGCCGCGCCGAAGAGATCCGCCACGTCGGAATGTTTCAACTGCGGAGGAAAGGCAAAATCCTTCAGCGGCGCCATGTCCGAGTCACCCGGATGAACGGCCACGAACGTGCCTTCCTCCTGATAATTGGAACCGCCGATACTGCGAATCCGTCGCTGGAAATCCTGCAACGTTTCATCCTGATCCGGCAGCTGGAAGGGCGACTCGAAAACGACGGGTAGCATGGACTCCAACGCCGTACCCGAGAAGCTGCGCGCCATCATGGTATCGGATACCAGGAGAAGAAGCCCGCCACCGCCCTTCACATAATCGACCAAGGCCTGCTGCTGCGCTGCCGATAGCTGGTTGGCAAACACGTTGGCCAGAACGACGATCTGGAACGGCTGGAGTGGATCCACCGTGTCGGGCAGCTGCATCAGCGGCGGTCCCGCTACCTCGACGGGAGGGACCACTTGCGCCAGGTTGAGGCTCGGATCGAGCAGGCTGGTCACGACAAAACTTGGATCGCTCTGCAAGGCCACGCGGATGAAGCGATAACCCCAATCGAGTGTTCCCTGGTAGAATAAAATGTGTGCCCCGTTCTGCGCCACCACTCGAACTGCCGAAGCAACCGATTCCTGCTCCGGGCCTTCGCCAAGGCGGCAGTCGAGATGGAGCAGCCCCGCCTCGCCGGAATCGACCGGCACTTCCCACGGGATGAGGTTCGCCCCCGCGTGCAAGTGCAGCGTGGTCTGCGCGAGATCGTGATCCTCCACCCGGAGCACCAGCGGCACATCGCGCTCCTTTGCGCTGCGGGCCTCGATCACCATCCGGGCAGTGAACTGGGATTTGCGCAAAATCTGGCCGGGTACGCTCATCTCCCGCACCAGCAACATCTCGCTCACAGCCTGCCGGTTCTCGCCGACGATAAAATAAAGTGGGCTGTGATTTTGCAGCGCGCCTGCCCGCAAACTTTCCGATGTGGCGGTAGTCGTATCAAGCCCGTCCGTCAGGCAGACGATCCCGCCGTAACCTCCGGCAGGTGCATCCTTCAGCAGCCGGTCCAGTGAATCGTAAAGATGGGTCTCGGCCCCGGAATCCGCATGGGTCACCGCACCCTCCCAGTCGGAAGCCGGTAAAAGTGACGAGCTGAAGGAAAAATAATGGAGCGCCGGGAAGGCGTGGATCGCGTCGGCTTCGATTTTCTTCCACGCCCGTTCTCCCGAGACGAGACGCGTGGCGCCACGGGAATCGGGAATGGTCATGCTCTGCGAACGGTCCACCACTACTGCCAGGGGCCGCGCATTTCCGGAACCAATGTAAGTCCGCTCCACCCACGAAGGTCCGGCCAGACAGACAAGCAGAAGAAGAAAAAATCCGCTGCGCAGGAATACAAAGATGATCCTCTGGCGCGGTGGCAAGGCCCGCAACGTCTGGCGGTAAAAACGGGCGGTCAAAAGCAGGATCGTCGCCGCGGCCAGCAGCAGGACGCCCCAGGAAAGCCAGGACGGCAAGCCGCTCCAGCCTCCAAACTGCCATTCGATACTGTGATCGGAGTTCACGGTTTTTTCGGATCGGAAGCAGGTTGGGGTTTCGGAGCATCGGCACCAGGGGCCACACCTTCATCGGGTTTGTAGTCCCGGGACATCTCCTCAAAATATTCGGAGACTGCGGGCCGGTAGGAAGGCGGTGCCTCGTCGAGATTGGGTTGCCGGACAATGTCCTCCCGCTGGGCGTGATGCACGAGCTTCTCCACCTCTGCGATGAGTTGGTCGAGCGGTGGCGCGATTGCCTGATAAGCCGCAATTACATCGATTGGGGAAGTTTTCCGGAAATTCGGATCCGGATTGGTCACGGTATCGAGTTGATGCGCCAGCGGCTCAGTATGGGCAGTCGGCACGACCACCGTGGCACGCTGGACTTGGTCGCGCAGTTCGGCCATGACGTCATGATAGGCGCTTCCCACGCCCGGACCGCTCGACTTCAGGGGATTCGTGGATAGCCCTTCCCCGTTTTGCCCATCCGAGGATGCAGAGGATCCGTGATGATCCGAATTCTGGTTATTGGGTTGCGGAGATTGGGAATTGGGCTGATGCGCCAGTTGATTGCCGTGGCCGGGACCTTCACCCATTCCGTCGCCCTGACCGTCGCCTCCGCCGCCACCTCCCTGACCCTGGCCAGGTTCCGCCCCGGGTTGCTGGCCTTGGCCTTCACCCTGCCCTTGTTGTCCCGGTTTGGGACCTTGACCTTGACCTTCGCCCTCGCCCTTTCCCTGGCCCTGGCCCGGCGTCGGTTGAGGTGTTGCGCCCTGACCCGGACTAGGCTGCTGACCCGGTTGTTGCCCCGCGGCTTGGCCCGGCTTCTGACCTTCTCCGGGTTGCTGGCCGGGCGGTTGTCCCGGAGTATTGCCTCCGGCTTTTTGCGCCAACCGCGCCAGGTTCGCGCGGCTTTTTTCCAAAGCCGTGAGCAATTCGGAAATATCCCGCGCCGACGGTTGTCCCGCACTCAGCCCCTGCGCCGCCTGCCCGGCCAGAGCCTGCAGCTTCTGGACGTCGGCGCCGAGCTTGCTGGCATCCGGTCCCTTCTGCGCCATGTCGCGGAGATCCTGCTCCACTTTTTGATCCTCGATTCCCTTGGCCAATTGGTTCAGACGTTGCGCGCCCTTGGCCGAACCGGCCTCCTGCTGATGATCCGCGGCATGTTCCAGGTGCTGTTGCAAATCCTTCAGCTTCGCCGCGGCATCGGCCAATTGTTGCGGCGCGTTGGGCGCCCCGTTTTTCTTGAGATCATCCAGTTGCCGGGCGAGATCGTTCAACTTTTGTTGCGCTTCGGCCATCTGCGTCTTGGTCTGCTCCTCACCCGCCTTGTTCATTTCCGCCACGGCGCGCTGCAGATCCTTCGCCGCCAGTGATGCGGGTTCACGGGCGCCTTCCGTATCACCCTGATCGAGCCGGTGAATCGATTGCGTGGCATCCTTCTGGGCGTCCTTTAATGCCTCCTGCACGGGCGGAGGGAGAACTTCATTCGTATTGAGCAGTGTTCCCACTCCTTGCAAGACGCGCGCCTGGCGCTCAGCAAGCGTTCCTTTCCCATCATCCGGCACAAATGGATCGACCGCCTGCGGCGCGGGCATTTGCGGATCGTTCCCGGTAGCCGATGCCGGAGAAGGCTGGGGCGGGGATGGCTGATTGCCACTGGGGCCGCTTGGCGCAGGTGTAGGCTTTTCCGACGATGGGGATGGAACCCCCTTTGGTTGAACGGGACTTCCTCCGGGCATGCTCGGGCCATCCATATCCCGCGAAAGCTTCTCCTGATTTTTCGCCAACTGCTCCAGGTGGCCGGCGGACGAATCCACCCGCTGCTTCATTTCGTGCTTCTGCTTGTCTTTGAACGGATCGGGTGGATTGGCGCTCGAGGGTCCGCTCTTCATGTGCTTGACCATTTCTTTTTGCACAAACTTCTCCACCTCGATGATCAGGCTCAGCGCCTTCTCCTGGGACGGAATCGCCTCCATGTTCTTCGTCGCGAGGATTTTCTTCGAGGCATCGTCCATGTGCGGCTCGGCCTGGCGCAGGAGATCGATGATGTCCGGGGAAACGCCTTCCGTGATAAATGCCTGCACGACTTCCTCCGTTTTGGCTGACAAATCGCCCTGGTTCTTGCCCACCCGCTCATTCTCCTGCATTCGGACCGGATGGGTCACCGGAAGATCGGTGTGGGCGAGGACAAAGTTTTCCTTCAACGCTTTCAACTGCGCCAGCTTGAGTCGGATGATCAGGTTGTAGCCTTTGTGGGGACTCCCTTCCGGCAGAAGGACCACGTCGTCGCGCAGGGGGCGCACTTCGATGAACTGAATGGCCGACACCGTATCGGGAACCTTCTGGTCCGTCACCCGCTGGCCTCGGATGTAATAGGAAACCGTGTCGAAGGGCTGCACTTCGAGCTCATCCATATAGAGGGAAACCTTGATCGTGTTCTTGCCCGCGTGGTCGTAGGGCTGGACCGGCAGCTTCACCGATTTTTTCGGCATGCCGTTGACACTGACTTCCAGGGAAAGACCCCGCAGCCCGGTCGTCGATTGTGCTTCGGCGATCGTCGGCACCTCCTCGATCTGGTTGGCCTTGCTTTCCGGTTCCGGCGACTGCCAGACGATCGTGGCTTGCGGAAGCGCCTTCACGGGCGGCGGCGGCTTGGGCGGAGCGGGACGCAATAGCATCGGGACGACCCAGACGGAGAACGTCAACAGATGCGCGATCAGCAGGGCCGTCACCACACCCGTCAACCATGCCAGTCCCCGGACCGGACGCACATATGGTACTTCTTTCAGGTAAGCCGCCGTCTCCTCCCGCTGGGCGAGGGCCAGGGGAGAATCGGAACCGTGCAAAAGCGCCGCGGCCTCGAACCGGTTTTTCGACGCCAGGTGGCGATCCATTCCCTGCGCCGTGTCCGACAAGGATGCCGGAGCAAACCACCACCAGATGCCCGCCACCAGCGCGGTCAGTCCCACGCCGCCGATCCAGATCAGCGCGATCACCTTCCCTCCCTCGGGCGGATGCCACGAGGGATGAATCGTCCACAGCACGGCCAAAGTCGCCGTCAGTCCGACAAGAAAAGTAAAGAGGATGCCGCGCCAGCGTTCCCAGCGGTGGCGCGAGTGGAGCACCCGGACGGGCAAATTGGCGGGGGAAACTTCCGTCGTTTTTTCGAGGAGCGTGGGCATAGGTTTAGAGGGAGGTTCGGTTGGCCAGCCGAAGTTCAGCCAGGATGAGAATCACCGCCAAGGCCAGCAGCCACCACCAGATCCGCTGCTGGCTCTCGGCATCTTCGCGCGAAAGTTTCACCGTCGCCACCTGCGCCTCGGCCGGACGGGCCGCGCGCGAGGAGAGCATCGCGAGATCGTCCGGCGACGTCCACGGCATCAGGTCCGATTCCTCCGCCTTCAGGTTCACCGCATAGAGACGCGTTTGATTTTCATCATGGTAGCGGTAGATGCCGGGCTGATCGGGATGGACCGAGCCGTCAACCTTCGCCGCAGGTTGCGGGCGAGGCGTCGTTACCGCTTCCCACGTTCCCTTCCCCGGCACGGTGACGGCGTCGCCGACACGCCAGTCGTTCTTCACCGGTTGCTGCTGCGCCAGCCAGAGCGCCGCCGAATGGACGAACGGCACGAAGGAGGCCTCCACAGGCCAGTTGGTCGTCTCACGGTTGAAATCGAATCCGCCGACCAGGAAACGCTGGCCGTCCCGGCTCACTTCCACCAGGGCGGGCACACCGTCGGTCCAGGTTGCCAGCGGCACAGCATCGGCACTCGCGATGGAAAATCCCCGGTAGAAATCGACGTCGAGCAGCGCCGTGAGTCCACCCTCGGCCAGCGGCGCCAACAACGGATGACGTGCGTCCCAGTTGCGCAGGTGCATCGGCGCTTCCTCCGACTCGGGCAACACCGCCTTCACCGCAAGATGCCGCTCCTTCAGCCATGTCTCCTGGGAGGAACTGCCATCGAGGAAAATCCAGGCCACGCCACCCGCCTTGAGAAAATGGTTCAAGCGATCAACCAACGGCGCTTCGAACGGCTTATCCCCACGCACCAGCACCACGTCGCGCACAGGCCATTCGGTATCCGGAAGTTCCTCCGCCTTCAGCGGCGCGGTGATCACCTGTTTGGTCGAGTCGATGGCGTGGCGCAGAAAATCGAAGGCGGCCGGACCTCCCTCCAACGGCGTCAGCAAAACGTGCATTCCCGCCTCGGGATCGTGCACGACATAAAAGGAATCGTCCGCGGGAAGATCATCCGGATCGAGCGTCACCTGGAAACTGCCTACTTGATCCGGCTTGATGCTCGTCAACGGCACCGCGACGCGGCCACTCTGTCCCGCTTCGAGTTTCACCGTTTGCTGGCCCACTGTTTTTTCTTCCGCTGTCACCGTCACGGTCCGGGTATCCCTGTCGGGAAAGTAGGGAGTGATCTCCACCAGCAGCGACGGCGACGTCCCGGCGTTGTCCCAGCGGACGTGCGAGATGGCTGCCTGCCGCAACGGCATCTTCGGCACGGGGGGCAGCGCCAACTTCACGCCATCCGGCAGGGGTTGAGAAAAATCGACCCCCACCCAGCCGAGCTGCTGCTCGTCACCCATCCAGACCAACGACATCTCCTGCGAGCCGGAATGGGCCAGCGCATCAGCCGCCACCCGCAGCGGCGCATCGTAACGCGTGGTCTCGTAACCAGGTTGAAGAGCCGTCAGCGCGGCGCGGGCCTGCTCGACGTCCTGCGTCAACGGCACCAGCCATCGCGGCGATGGATTCATCAACAGAATGCCCGCCTGGTCACCGGGCCCGAGCTTGGCCAGCAAACCGTTCGCCCATGTCCGCAGCGCATCCCATCTCCCGGTCACCTGCATGCTGAACGAATTATCGACCGCGACGATTATTGCCTTCCCCTCGCCCTGATGCGTGGAGGGCCAGAAGGGCCGCGAGAATGCTGCGCAGATCAGCAGGATGGCGAGGCAGCGCAGGAGAAGCGTCAGCCAGCGCCGCAGGCGGTGCATCTTTGTCTCGCGCACGGCGCTCGTTCCCAAAAACCGCAGCGTCGGGAAGAGGACGGTGACGCGTGGCTTCCTCCGCAAGAGATGAAGCAGGATCGGCGCGCCAATCAACACACCCGCGGCCAGGAAAAAGGGAATCAGCAGGCTCATGGTCGTGCCTTAATAAAGCCGTTCCCGCCGCGCCAGGTAGGTCCCGAGCGCCGACATCGGGCTGGCGTCGGTCCGCAACAGCGCGTAGTCGCCCGCCTGTTCGAGAAATGCAGTTTCGGTCTGTTCCAGGAAGGAACGGAATCGCTTCAGGTAATTCTCGCGCACCGGGGCGGCGTCGAGAACCAGCTTCTGCCCCGTCTCGGCATCGATGAAAGTCCCGCGCCAATCCTCATCGAGATCGACCTCGACCGGATCGAGCACCTGCAGCGCGACGATTTCCTGCCGATCGAACCGGAGTCGCCGTAACGCCGCCTTCAGCGTCGTCTCCTCCTCGTAGAAATCGCTGGCCACGACGACAAGAGAGCGTCTCGGAATAATCTCCGCCAAAGTCGACAACCCGCGGGCCAACCCGGTCGGTCCGCCCTCCCGGATCGCATCGAGATGACCGAGCGCCGCCCGCCACTGGGCCTGCGAAGCCTTGGGCTTGAGGTATTCGTCGAGATCGTTCCCGATGATCGCCACGCCAAAGGCATCACCCTGCCGCAACGCGAGCAGCCCCATCGCCGCCAGAAGCGTTCGCGCGAAATCGAGCTTCCTCAGCCATGCGCCCGGACGACTGGCGTAGGCCATCGACGCGCTTGTATCGAGTACGAGGAAAACGCGCAGTTGCGTTTCGTGCTCGAACTGCTTCACATGGAGCCGGTCGGTGCGCCCGTAGAGCCGCCAGTCGACCCGGCGCAAATCGTCGCCAAGTTGATAGGCGCGGTATTCCGCGAACTCGACACTGAAGCCCTTCTTCGGACTCCGGTGCAGGCCGGTCAGGAATCCATTCATCATGTAGCGCGCCCGCAGTTCCAGACTCGGCAGGTCATGCAACAGCTGGAGATCGAGTGGTGGTACCGGAATCTTCGACGGTGGCCGCGGCGAATCGGCCCGTCTCAGGAAGGAGGGCACGGGCGGGGATGATGTTGCGGAGAGAGCCATGAAAACGCGGAAGGGTTACTTAACGGCGACGAGCAGCTTGTCGATGAGGGCGTCGACGGTCATCTGGTCCGCCTCCGCCCGATAGTTCGTGATCATGCGATGCCGCAAAACAAGCTTCGCGCTGGCCGAGATGTCCTCCCGCGCGACGTTGAAGCGCCCGTCGAGCACCGCTAGCGCCTTGCCTGCCAACGCCAGGTATTGCGACGCGCGCGGTCCGGCGCCCCACTGGATGTATTTCTGGATGAAGTCGGGCGCCTTTCCGCCGTTGGGCCGGGTCGCCTGCACCAGGTCGACGGCGTATTCCGCGACGCTCGGCGGCACCGGAATCTGCTTCACGCAGTGTTGCAGCGAAAGGAGTTCCTGGCCCGTGAGAACCTTGTTCACCGGCTTGATCTCATCGCGCGTCGTTTCCTGGAGAATCTGGATCTCCTCGGCCCGGTTGGGGTAATCGACCCGCAGGTTGAACATGAATCGATCCATCTGCGCCTCGGGCAGCGGATAGGTTCCCTCCTGCTCGATCGGATTCTGCGTGGCCAAAACGAAAAAGGGCGACGGAAGCTCGTAGGTGCTGCCCGCGACGGTGACGCGCCGTTCCTGCATCGCCTCAAGCAGCGCGGCCTGCGTCTTCGGCGGTGTGCGGTTGATTTCGTCCGCCAGCAGCAGATTGGCGAAAACCGGTCCCGGCACGAAGCGGAACTCCCGCTTCCCGTCGACGCTCTCCTCCAGGATTTCGGTGCCGGTGATATCGCTCGGCATGAGATCGGGCGTGAACTGGATGCGCTGGAAGCTGAGATCGAGAATCTCCGCGAGGCTCCGCACGATCAACGTCTTGGCCAGCCCGGGCACACCAATCATCAGCACATGACCCTGCACCATCAGCGCGACGAAGAGGTCCCGCACCACCTCGTCCTGGCCGATGATGCGCTGCTTGAGTTCCTTCGACAGCGTCCCGTAGGTGGCGCTGACTTGGGAGAGGAGTTGGATTTGTTCCGGGGTGAGGTCGGGAGTTGTGCTCATAAAGGATTCGTCGGCGTGGATCGTGATGGTTTCGCTAATGGGCCAGGTGATCCGTCCAGTCCCGTAGCAAATGACGCGCCGCGGCGTAGTCGGCCGAGGCGATTAAGGGTTCGTTGATCTCGAGTTCGGCGGTACGACGCCAGGCATGATTCGCCAGCCGCTCCCAGGTCACCTTGGCGCGAACGCCCGCCGCCTCGCCTTGGAAGGATGCAGGAACCGTAGTGGGCTCGCCCTGCGCGTAGGTCAGCTCGACTGTCTGTGTCAGGTGAAATTTCTGGCCGTTGTTGATTAGCAGTGGACGGTTCCGCTCGGGCGGCGCGAAGTATTCATCCAGTTCGAAAGCCGACCTCGGCAGCGGCGCGGAAGGAACGATCACTTGCGCGTCCATCTTCATCGGAATGGAGAGATCATCTGCCGGCGAGAGTTTCAGCCCCGTGAAGTCGGCGTTGTCCAATTGCCCAGCCAACTGCGACTGCAAAATATAATCGCGCTGCCGGGGCGAGCGTCCACGCACCTTGCTGCGCACCATGTATTCGGCCAGTCCCGACCAGGAATCCTGCAACGCGCCCTTCCACGTGCCATCCGCCTGCTGCCGGAGTTGCCAGCGCTCCTCTATCGCCGTCATCTCTTTCCCGAGCGACTTCACCGGAAGGAACTGCGCTGTCTCGTGATCGAAGACGAGCGCCTGCCGTCCGATGTCACCCGGAGCCAGAGTTGGAAACGGTGCCGTCGAATCGGTGGTGTCGAGCCACAGATCCTCCGCTTGCCCCGCCTCCGGTGCCTTGGGCACATAGGCAATGGCGTGGTTGAACTGCCAGCTCGGGAAGTTGACGTCGGTCGTGGAACCGCGATTGAGCACGCAGAAGCGTCCCTCGATTCCCATGTCGGCCAGTAGCGCGACCAACAGGTTGGCCTTGTCCTTGCAATCGCCATAGCGGTTCTGGAGGACAAGTGCGGGCGTGCGCGGACGCAGACCGTTGATCCCATATTCGATCGCGACGTAGCGAAGTGCGGAGACGAATTCGTAGGCCTTGCGAATTTTCGCCGTCCGGTCGGACACACCCGCGGCGAGCTCCTTCGCCTTGGCCTTCACCGTGTCGTCCTGCAAGTCCGAGCCGCGAGCCAGCCGCCGGTACCACGCCACGAAATCGTTCCATGAATCGAGGGAACTGATGTCGAGGGTGATCAGATAATCGCGCTCCGGGGGATCATTCGGTAGCGGTTCGAAGGCGGGCAGCGCTCCCAGCTTCCACGACAGCGTACGGATGCCGTTGGCCACCGCTTCCTCCGCTTTCTGGTCGCTGTTGCGGAGCTTGTAGTGGACGTGGTTGCCGTCCGGCACCTGAAGCTGCAGCTCTGTCGCCAGCACCGGGATGTCCCGCTGCACCGGCAGTTCCTCCGAAAAAGCCGGCATGGTCGTGTCGAGCAGATGCCGGATGCGGTAGGCGATCTCGATCAGGCATCCGGCGTGCGTATCCGGCATGAATATCGTGGTCAGCGAATTTTCGACGCTGGTGGAGGGATCTTTCGCCACCGGCATCTTCGCCGGGTTGAAAACTGTGGAAGAGCCATCCGGCTGGATGATCCGCGCTGCCTCCAACTTCGTCGTCACCGCGGGCGGATCCTGCGGCAGCGAGAAATTAGCCCAGCGCGCAACTCCGTCCTCGCTGGCGATGTAGATGCGCATCAAAACAAAATCCTCAGCGGAGCGGTCCTCGCCCACCTTGTAGCCCAACCGTTGTTCGAGAAGAAGGGAACTGAAGCCGTCCGGATTCGGCGTGTTCCGCGCCGTCTCGATAAGCTTTTTCGTCTCGGCCGTGGCAGGCTGCTTCTCCCATTCGTCGTTCGGCTTGTGGATCTCGACCTTGATATCGGCCGCGTCGATCAGCGCCATCGAGCCATCGGATGCCGCCTTCTCCACCGGAGCCGCCACCTTGTCGACGCCGAAGGGAGCCTCCAGCAACTTGCCCGTCTCGGGGTCGCCCAGCCGCGCATGCTCTCCCGAAACAAGATGGCTGCTGTCATATTCCTGGGAGGTTAGTTCCGCCGCCCGAGCCGCGATTTCCTTCCAGCCCGCCTTCGGTTTTTCCTTCAGGGCCGCGGCCCACTGTTCCGGGAAACGGGGCAGATCAATCTCCCCCTCCTCGCGGGTCGCGCTCAGGATATTGCGACTCGCCTTGAGCAAAGGTGCGACGTAGCCACCCGAATCGCTCGTGCCCACGAAAACGTATTGCCGGGCTGGAATCGCATCGAGCCCCGTTTTCAGGTCGGCGACCGACAAGCGTGGCCCCGACACTTGGAACGTCGGCTTTCCCTCCCCATCGCGGCCGGAAAATCCAAGCAGGACCAGCCAGAATTCATCCTTCGCCGCCAGGTTCTGGCGCGCTTGGAGTCCCTGCTGAACCCGCTCCAGTGTGACCTTGGTTTCGGCAGAGGGCGGCCCCAGAATCTCGATGTCCTTCGCGGCAAAGCCCCGCCGTACGAGGCTGTCCCGGATATCCTGCGCCACATGGGCGAGATCGTTGGCTACAGTGGAATTCCCCGTCGTACCGATGACGATAAAAGCGTTCTGCGCCCCAAAAAGGCCGGAGCCGAGAAGAAGCCATCCGCCCCCAATCAATGCAATGCGACGAAAAATTTGCACACTTTGCCTTTGAAAAACGCTGCCCCTCCCCTTTGGGAAGGAAAGCTAATTAAATTTAAGCACCTTTCCTATTTCGACCTTCCAGCACGACTTGGCCTATGAATTTTCCTCGGATAATCCGATTAATCCCCAAAGGCGGCATCCCTATTACAAGTTTTTCATGCACGCCGTCAGGGCATGGCCTTTCCCTCTCTCTATTTAAGAGTGTCATCAAAAGAGAGACGCGGCATAAACCCAAACCGCGCGAAAATCTTTATTTAAGCCTTCGGAATCGTGATCCCGCGCTGGCGCATGTACTTGCCGGAACGGTCGGCGTAGGAGATTTCGCAAACCTCGTCACCACCGATAAAGATCACCTGGGCCAGCCCCTCGTTGGCATAGACCCGGGCGGGCAACGGCGTGGTATTGGAAATCTCCAGCGTCACATGCCCCTCCCATTCGGGCTCGAGCGGCGTGACGTTGACGATGATCCCGCACCGCGCGTAGGTCGACTTGCCGAGGCAGATCGTGATCACGTCGCGCGGGATACGGAAATATTCCACGCTCCGCGCCAGCGCGAAGGAATTGGGCGGCACGATGCAGATGTCCGTCTCGATATCGACGAACGATTTTTCGTCGAACGCCTTCGGGTCGACCATCGTGTTGAAAACGTTGGTGAAGACCTTGAACTCGTTCGAAACCCGCAGGTCGTAGCCGTAACTGGAAAGCCCGTGGCTGATGACCGACTGACCCGCCTCGCCCTTGCGCGCCTGCGCGGCCGAGAACGGTTCGATCATCCCCTTCTTCTCCGCCATCTCGCGGATCCAGCGGTCCGATTTGACGCCCATGTGCTTCTCCCGCCTACTGGCACGATTCGCAAATCGTGCCATTGCGCATCGCCTCGATGGAGCAAGCGGAGGGCGTCGCGACCGGTTCAACCTCGGCCTTCTTCCGCTCGCGGTTGCCCGAGTCGATGGCCGACTTGTTCACCGTGCGCAGATAGTAGGTCGTCTTTAGGCCGCGATCCCACGCCTCGCGGTACATGAACGACGCCTTGCGCGCATCGTTCTCGGCGAGGAAGAGGTTCACCGACTGCGACTGGTCGATCCACTTCTGCCGCACTGCTGCGCACTGGAGCAGCCAGGTCGGCTCGATCTCGAACGCGGTCTTGTAGAGCCGCTTCACCTCGGCGGGCACCCGCTCGATCCCCTGGATGGAACCGTCGAAGTATTTAAGATCGGAGAGCATCTCCTCGTCCCACAGTCCGAGCGTGAGCAATTCCTTCACCAGGAAATCGTTCGTGCGGACGAACTCGCCCGAGAGGTTTGACTTGGTGTGGATATGCTTGTAGCTCGGCTCAATGCAGGGTGTGCAGCCCATGATGTTCGAGATGGTCGCCGTCGGCGCGATGGCGAGGCAGTTCGAGTTGCGCATGCCCTGGTGGCGGATTTTCCCGCGCAGGCTTTCCCAATCGAGACGGCTCTTCCGGTCGACCAGCACCGGCGTGCCGCGCTCTTCTTCCAGCAAGGCGAGTGTGTCGAGCGGCAACATTCCACGATCCCACTTCGAGCCTTGGAATGTCGGATAACGTCCCTTCTCCGCCGCCAGGTCGGACGAGGCCGAGTAGGCGTAAAACGCAATCGCCTCCATGATCTCGTCGTTGAAATCGACCGCCTCGGGCGAATCGAATGCGATCCGCTTGGTGTAGAGCGCGTCCTGCATGCCCATCACACCGAGACCCACAGGGCGGTGGCGCGTATTGGAAAGCCGGGCCGCCTCGGCCGGGTAGTAATTGATGTCGATGACGTTATCGAGCATTCGCATGACGACGCGGATGGTCGCCTGCAATTTCTCGTGGTCGATCGATCCGTCCTCGCGGAGATGGTTCGGGATGTTGATCGAGGCGAGGTTGCAGACCGCCACTTCCTCCATGCTCGTGTTAAGCGTGATCTCGGTGCAGAGATTCGAGTTGTGGATGACGCCCGCGTGATCCTGCGGCGAGCGGATATTCGACGGGTCCTTGAAGGTGATCCACGGATGGCCGGTCTCGAAGAGCGCCTCAATCATCTTCTTCCACAGCGCGAGCACGCGGATCTTGCGACTGTAAATCAGCCCCTCCTCCGCCATGGCCTCGTACTGGGCGTACCGCTCCTCGAACTTGCGTCCATAGAGCTCCGGCAGGTCGGGCGTTTCGTTTGTACGGAACAGGGTCCACGTCGCGTCCTTCGGCAAACGGCCCTCGGAGATATCGCGCAGCCGCTTCATGAAAAGATCGGGAATCCACTGCGCCGTGTTCATGTTGTGAGTGCGGCGGCGGTCGTCGCCCGTTTCCTTGCGCAGGTCGAGGAAGTCCTCGATGTCGGTGTGCCACAGCTCGATGTAGCTGCAGAGCGCGCCGGGACGTTTTCCGCCCTGGTTCACCGCGACACAGATGTCGTTGGCGACCTTGAGAAAGGGAATGACACCGGACGATTCGCCGTTGGTGCCGTGAATGTGGGCGCCGCTGCCGCGCACCGCCGTCCACGAGCAGCCGAGGCCGCCTGCCCACTTCGAGAGCGAGGAAAACCGCGTCCACGTCTCGGCGATCTCCTCGATCGAGTCGCCGCAATAAAGCAGGTAGCAGCTCGAAAGCTGCGGCCGGTGCGTCCCGGAATTGAACAGCGTGGGCGTCGACGAGCAGGCCCGCTTGTTCTGGTAAATGCCGTAGAATTCCTTGGCCCGGACTTCGCGCTCCGCCTCGTTCAGCGCCAATCCCATCGCCACGCGCATCCAGAAGATCTGCGGCGACTCGACCCGGCGGCGGCCCTCGGGATGATCGGCGTCTTTGATATGGATGAGGTACCGGTCGTAAAGATTCTGAATGCCGATGAAGTCGAACTGAAGATCGGCGTAGACGTCGATGGCCTCGGCCAGTTCGTTGAGCCGGAACTCGGCCAGCCGCGGGTCGAGCCGCCCGCGCTCGATGCCAAGTGGAATGTACTTGAGGAACGCCTTGCGGTGCGCCTCCTTGAGCTGGTCGATGCCGTCGGCCACTTTCCACGGCAGCGTCTCCTCGTAAATGTAAGTGAGCAGGATGCGGCCCGCAAAAAAGCGGCTGTCACCGT
>Ga0105237_10005128_pt1 | contig 14838 bp, 11 predicted proteins | sample KBSC24metaG_FD_81520 | JGI IMG/M metagenome (GOLD analysis project Ga0105237, IMG submission 81520) | Corn rhizosphere microbial communities from Kellogg Biological Station, Michigan, USA - KBS C2-4 metaG | ecosystem: Host-associated > Plants > Roots > Rhizosphere > Soil | place: Michigan, USA... | reverse complement strand
TCGATCGAGAGCCCGTCGACCGGCAGCTAAGATGCATTCATGCGCAACGTCGAGGTGAAATCGCAGGGCAGCTTTCCTGAACCCCCAACAGCGCAAGCGCCGATGGAAGGAATGTCGCTTCTGGCGCGACTGGACAACTTCCTCGGCCCGCGTTACGCCGCGTTTGTCGTCTCCCTCGCCATGCTGATGGGTGTGCTGCTCGCGCTGGCCTGGTACGTGGACGGTCGAATTCAGCAACGCGAAGGCCTCAGCCCGTGGATGCTCTGCCTTGACCCGGTGATCCTCGTCTACATCCTGGCGCTTCATCCGTTCATGCATCGACGCTGGGTGCGCGCGATGCGATCGCTCGAAGCCTTGGCACCGCACGGCAGGAGCGCCGGCCGGGCCGGGACCGCGGCCCGCCGCGGCGAGTGGGCCGCCATGATGCTGGGGATGCTTGCCGGACTCGCGCTCGCTCGCCGTGGACCTGCAACCGAAGGATGGTTATGGCTGTATTCCGAGGCAGTGAGCGGGCTGACGTTCGCGCTGCTGGGCGCGACAATCTACGGCAGCGTGATGAGGTCACGACAGCTCGCGGCATTTTCGCGCTCGGGGCTCGAGCTGAAGGTGTTCGACGGGCATCTGCTGACGCCTTTCGCGCAATGGGGGCAGGGTCTCTCGCTCGTGTTTGTCGGCGGGATCAGCCTGAGCCTCCTGTTCCAGTCCTACCAAAGCCTGCGCAGCGTGGAGAGCGTGATCATCTATGGTTGCCTGATCGTGGTCGCGATGACGCTTTTCTTCATGTCGATGTGGACAGTGCACGTAGCGCTGGCAAAGGCACAGTACAAGGAGCTCGCCAGGGTTCGGAGCGAGCTGGTCCGGGCGCGCGAGGCACTGGTCCAGAAGCGCGACTGCGACACTGCGAGGACCGTGCAGGACACCTATCTCCCGGTCGTCATCCTTGGCGTTTACGAGCGCCAGGTTCTGAATGCGTCGACATGGCCATTCAATCTCGCCATCGTCGGGCGGGTGTTTGCGTCTGTCGGCGCGCCGCTGGTGGTCTACCTTCTGAAGCTCGCCTTCGGCGTCGGTCGGGTGCTCTAGCGCCGAGCAAAGTTGCGGCCTAGGTCTTAGGTCGACATGAACCGCCGAGCGACCGCTTGTGGCCGCGACTGTGAGACGAACGCCGGCAATGAGGCAGCAGGCACCTCGCCCGGATCAAAGCGTGAGTCTGAAGCCCTCGACTACCGCAGCCGGCGTGGTGACGGAGCCAAGCAGACGAGCGCCGTAGGTGTCGCTGTTGGGCGTGACCTCCGGCGTGTCGGTGAGGCCGACCAGACCCGAGCCGAACAGGCGCAGCGCGTCGTCATCGAAGCGCATCACGTTGACCGGCGCCACCAGCTTGCCGCCCTCGACCCAGAAGCACGCATAGCGCGTCATTCCGGTCATGCGACAGGCTTGGCGATCGCTGTAGTTCAGGTACCAGAGGTTGCTGACGTACAGGCCGGTGTCCAGCGCACTCAGCAGATCGGCCTGCGCGATGGAGCCCGGCCCCAGGCGCAGGGCCTCGGGCGACTCCTGTGCTCCGACGCCGTTGGCGGCCACGCCATATTCGGCTGCCGAACGCGGTGAGTTCAAGGTGCCTCCCGAAGCCGGCAGTTTGCCTGCTTCGACGAGCGCGACGCGAACCGGGCGCACGAAGCCCTCGGCGGTGAAGGCGGGTGCGGTGCCCAGAGCAACGGCCTCGTCGAGATTGAAGCCTGCGTCGAACGTTGCCTCGCCGCGCTCCAGACGCATCAGCGAGCTGACGCCGGTGCGGCGCGCCTTCAGCGAAAAGCCGCTCCAGCCCAGCGTCCCGAGCAGCTCGACCATCGCCGATGCACAGAACGCTGCGCGATAGGCGCCGGCCTGCAGTGTGCGGACGTCGCGGGCGAGCAGCGGCATGCGGCGCGCGGCTTCCTCGAGCTTGGCCGCGAACGCGGCGTCATCCCAGCGGGTACCGGCGTAGCTGGTCTTCACCGCCTTGTCGGCGCGGTGGTAGAGGCACCAGTCGAAGTGAAAGCTCTCCACCCGGTGCCAGTGGCGCGATCCGAGGCTGTCGGCAAACGCATGCGCAACCGGACCTCCGGCGTAGAAGCCCACCAGATCCTGCTCGAGCTTGACGCCTGCCAATTCATGGACCAGCGCGATCACATGGCCGGCCTCGGGCAGTGCGCCGCGGTCGTCGCGGTGGCTGTGCGTGGCGGTCTTGGGATACGACAACCAAGGGTCGTCGGAGATCAGGTCGAGCTGACTCAGCAGCAGCTCGCGCTCGGAGCGCAGCCGCTGCACATCGAGCGCCGGCTCACCGCCCAGCGTGAGCGTGCTTTCGGCGCGGCGCTGCCCGCGCTCGACGGCGAGCGTCACGTGGGCCTGCTGCACGGACGTGGCCTGCCGCAGCGCCGCATGATTGAAGCGCAGAAAGTCGCTGGCCTCGGCGCGCAGCCAAAGGCTGGTCCGATCCACCGACGGATCGACGCGCAGCACCGCGTCGGCCAGCGTCTCGAAGGCGACCGGATCGGTGTAGGCAGTGCCGTGGATGCCGCCAATCACTGTGCGCCTCCAAACACGTCGACGTTGGAGAACTTGCAGGCCGGCGATGCGTGGCCGACGCGAATCACCTGCGAGGGCTCGCCCTTGCCGCAGAAGGGCGTGCCCATCACGGCGACAGTTTCCGAATTGCCGACCATCGCCAGCGAGCGCCAGAAGGTGGCGCTGATACCGCGGTAGTTCGGATTGCGCACGACCTCCGCGAGCCGGCCACCGCGCACCATGCGTGCGTACTCGCAGCCGAACTGGAACTTGTTGCGCGAGTCGTCGATGCTCCACGAACAGTTGGTCTGCATCACGACACCCAGCTCGGTGCCCGAGATCATCTGCTCGAGGCTGCTGTCGCCAGGCTCGACATTGAGATTGCTCATGCGATCGATCGGGGCGCGATTCCAACTGGAAGAGCGCGTGGTCGCCACCCCGCCGACCTCGAAACCCTGGGCCTGAGCGCGCGCTTGCGAGAGACTGCCGCCGAGCGGGCGTTTGAGCAGGCCGCGCTCGATCAGCAGCGCGCGTTCGGCCGGCGTGCCATCGTCATCGAATGCGAAACCGGCGAATTCATGTTCCTGGCCGGGGTCGAAGCTGACGTTGAGCAGCTCGCTGCCGTACTGATAGTGGCCGAACATGTCGAGCGTGACGAAGCTGGTGCCGGCGAAGTTGCGCTCGTCGCCGAGGATGCGGTCCAGCTCGAGAGGGTGCCCGATGCTCTCGTGGATCTGCAACATCATCTGGTCGGGCATCAGGATCAGATCGAAGGTCCCGCTCGGGCAGGCCGCGGCCGTGACGAGCTGGAGCGCCTCGCGCGCCACACGCGGACCTTCACTCTCGCGGAAGCGGGCCCGCTCGAGCACCTCGATGCCACCCTGCTGGCAAAAGCCGTTGTACTGGCCGGCGCTCGAACGCACCTGGGTCACGCCGTCCGCGTGCGCAGTGACCTGGACCGAGGGTGTCATGAACTCCCAGCGCTGTTCGGTGCGCGCGCCGTCGCTGGTGAATTGAAGCTGTTCGGTCTTGACGTTCCACAGCGTCGCATGGCGGTCGACGATGCGCGCATCACCCCCGGCGGCGGCGCACACATCGCGCAGCCAGCCGAGTTTCTCCGGCAGGGCGGCGCTCGATGCAGGGCGCTCGACAAGGCTCGCGTAGCGCCCTGAAGCGGCAGGTTGTGCGATCCGCTCGTAGTCGATCACCGTCCGACCTGCACTGGCACGCGCCAGAGCGTGCGCCCGTTCGAAGGCTGCCGCCAGGCCGGGCTCGGAGAGATCCGAAGTCGCCGCATAACCCAGGCCGCCGTCGATCACGGTGACCATGGCACCGTTCTCGTGAGCGCGCTGCGGCGCTTCGGCCACGTCCTGGCGGACGCTGAGTTGCTCCGAGTATTCGCGCACGCCACGCACTGACCAGTGGCGAGCGGTTGCAGGCAGCCGACCGGCTGCGCGGCGGGCGTGTTGTTCCAGGGTGTCCAGCATGATGAGCGTGCGGTGGATTGAGTCGGCCTCGTGAGCCGGCTGCCGATTCTGCCTGTCTTTGAGCATTCAGCCCGACACCGGCAACAAGGCGTGGACATGGCGTCAATCGTTCGCCTTGGTCGCTTCCGATCCTGGTACGGGGGCTGGCATGAGCCGTGCCCCCGGGAAGGGTCGACCCGCTCCTGAGCGCGATACCCAGCTGGCGAGGTCAATGGTCAACATCCGGACCCGATGGGCCAAATGGACCGCGATGTTGGAGGAGAGCTTTGCAGCCAACCCAGGGTGCGACTGCATCAGGCGCTCGAACGATTCCACCGACATGCCCAACGCGGTGACGTCCGATTCGGCGATCGCCTCAGCCGAGCGAGCCGCGTGCGCAAGAACCGCCATCTCGCCGATCGTCACGCCAGGCGCAAAAGATGCAAGCCGGCGCGTTGTTCCGGGAACGCGAAGGCCGATCTCCCCTTTGAGGCTGATATACAGAGCGTCTCCGGGGTCGCCTGCCCTGAAGATCACATGGCCTCGAGGAAACTCGTGCGTCGTCGTCTCCGCTCGCAGCAGCGCGAGCTCGTCGGCCGACAGGCCACGGGCGATCATCGTGTCACCCAGGCTCAAGCACTGCGCGGCATTGCGTTCGATGTTCAATCGCTCGAGCAGCCGCTCCTCGGCATGTTCGAGCGCCAGGTCGGTGTTCTCCTCGAAGCGCAGCAAGGTCGACTTCTCGGCGCGCGCGACCGATTCCATCAGGCTGCGTCGCGGATCGTGCGTCGGCCACTCGGCGAAGACCAGCGGCTTGCCCATGCGTGCCCAGTCGTCGGAGATCTCGTAGAGGATCCGCGCCGCCGTGAGGTCGATTTCGCGGATCTGGTGCAAGTCGACGATTGCGGTGTCGACCTGAGAACACAGCGCATGCAGTCGCGCACGCAATGCGTCGGCCGTACCGAAGAACAGCGAACCTTCGAGTTCGAGCAGGACGATGCGGTGGCCCTCGCGACGCAGGACCTCCGCCACGTCCGCAGGGCGGGTCTTGATCGAACGTCGCGTCTCGCCGCTCCAGACGTGCCGCACGACATCGCGCATGTTCGACCGGACGAACAAGAGCACCGCAATCGATGCGCCGATCAGCACCGCGTGCCCGAGCCCGAACAGCAGCGTGACGAGCGCGACGACGACCGTCACCGCCCAGTTCGCCGCTGGCTCTCGCCAGTGGCGCGGATCGGGCTTCGCCAGCTGCTCGCGTCCGGTGTGCAGCGACCACAGGTGGATCGCGGTCTGCCACAGGGTCGGTGAAATCATCGAGAGCCCGAGAAAGATCAGGACCCCGCCCACCGCGCTGACGGGCAACACGCCGAGCAGAGACGGCGCAACGAGAAGCACACCCAGCAATGCAGCGGCGTAAGCGAGGGCGATGTGCCGCTGAGCCGGCCTGTGCATGACCAGGCCGACCGATGCCGGCACAGCCGGTGACGCGGGCAGGCCGCCCACCATGGCAGAAGCGATATTGGCGAATCCCTGCGCCACGAGCTCGCGGTTGGCGTTGCGCGACCCACGCAGGCGGCCATCGATGATCGATGCCGCCAGAAGGGTGTCCAGGCTGGCGACGACGGCGATCGTCAGTGCATAGCCGCCCAGGAGCGTCAGCACGGCCGGCTTCGCCAGAGTGGCGAGCCAGGCACCTGATGCAGTCGCACCCCCGAACCACGCGTGCGCAAACTCCGGCACGCCGACGGTCCGACCAAGGCTGCTTCCCCAGCCGACATGCGCTGCTGCGGCCTGCAGCAGCGTCGCAGCAGCGAGTCCGAGCAGCACTGGGGGCACTTTGGTGCGGGCCCGTGATGCAAACGCGGTCACACCCAGTGCACACAGCCCGATCAAGGCGGCGCCGGCAAGAATCGGTTGGCCAACGGTCCAGGCGGAGCTGAATGGATGCCCCAGGACGGCGGGCAAGGCACTCGCGATCAAGAGCAGGCCGACCCCCGTCGACAAGCCAACCCGCACGGGGTAGGGGGTGAACTTGACGAGCCCACCGATGCGAAGCAGTCCGAAGAGCGCCGTCAGCACGCCCCCGGCGGCGATGCCCAGCGCGACGAGGATCAGCACCTGCCAGGCCACGCCGCCATCGGCGCCGGCCACGTGCGGCAGCAGTGCGGCCACGATCCCGGTGGTCAGCAGGGCGAGGGCAGCGCCGGCATCACCGACGAGCCGCCCCGCACCGATGACAGATGCCGTCGCGCTGGCCACTGCTGCACCGAGCAACGCCAGCCCCATGGCCGTGGGGCCGAACGAGGCGCCCAACGGCGCCAGCGCCATCAGGCCGTAGGCGGCGTTTTCGGGTGCGTGCGTCAATGCGCTCGAAACGGCCGTGCTGGCAGTGGAGAGCATCTCGCGCCATCGCGCGCCGGGCGGGGGGGCTTGCACGGGTGTGGGTCGATGGCAAGGGGCGAGCAGGTTACGGGATCGTTCGCGCGCCGCAGTGGCGACGACCGAGCGATGCGGACTCGACCTGATGATGACCTGCTGCATTATCAGGAGGCAGGCGGGCGGTCATATACGACGAATGGCGTAGAGGATACGGTGTCGGGGCTGAGCCCTGTGCGCATCGACTCGCGTACGATGATCGCATGACGGACATGCTGGCCCTCTCGGCACATCTGCCGGAAATCGAGTTGGCTCCGGGCGACGTCCTCGTTCACGAGGGCGGCTCGGGTGATGGCTTGTGGGTTCTGGTCTCGGGTGCCCTGCAGGTTCGCAAGGGCAATGTGATGGTCAACACCATCACCAAGCCGGGTGCGCTGATCGGCGAAATCTCCCTCTTGCTTCATACCGTGTACAGCGCGACCGTTCAGGCAACCGAACACAGCATCGTGCGCCACTCCGCCGATGGCCATGGGCTGTTGTCGAGCGACCCTGCCATCACCAGACTTGTCGCGGTGGGCCTGGCCGAACGTCTCAACGTCGTGACCGCCTACCTGGCCGACTTGAAGCACCAGTACGGCGACGCGCCCGGCCTGTCGATGGTGTCCGACGTGCTGAGCCAACTGGCGCAGCGGCAGGCGCCGGTGGCCCGACCCGGCTCGGCCCGCGACCCCGCGCCCGACTACTGAGCGCCCCCAAACCTGTCGCTTCGCGCCAGGCCCCCCGAGGGGGTCAAGGAAACTTGGGAGCGGCCCGGCGTTTCCTTGAGAGCACCCCAGGCGCGTCAGAAGACAGTTCGTTTCGGGGCCTCGGTATTGGCAAGCTGAAGGCTTTCGTGACCGAGCAACGATCTCCACGACGCCGAACCTTCGGCGAGGTCGATGTCGATGAAGCTTGGCACCGGTCCGATCTGGCGACCTGGGTTGAAGACCCAGGTGTCGCCGATGCGATCGGCCCACGACCCGTCGCGCTTGAAGGGCGGCTCGTGCACATGTCCGGTGAGGACCATGTCCGGCCGGTATTCGTCGATCCAGCCGCTCAAATCGGCATCACCATAGTCGCGCCGACCTGTCCAGCACGTGGGCGATCCGAGCGGGGGCCAGTGGTACACCCATAGCCAGCGCGCCGGCCGGCGTGCCGCGTCTGCGGCGAGCTGCGCTGCCAGGGCGGCCCGGCCGATGGGGCCATCCCACCACGGGCAGACGGTGACCAGGGTGTCTGCGATCAACAAGGAGCCACCATCGGTCGGCACCCCGGCCCTGCGGGCCTCGGTCAGCCACAACGCAGCCTGCTCGCCCTGGGCGTCCGGACCGGTAAGGTCGTGATTGCCCGAACTCACCGCCACTCGACCGGCCGCGTGCAGCAAGGACAAATATCGCAGGACGACCACGGACTGGGCGTCCAGCGAAACAGTCGAATTGATGTCGAGGTGATCACCCGCGAGCACCACGAGATCGAATGACGGCGCCGAGCGGACGACCCAGTCGAGTTGGGGCAAGGTGTAGTGGAGATCGGAGACCAGGAGGATGCGCAAGATGACCCTCGAAGGTTTGGACGACTGTCGGATCTTAGTCCCGAGGGCGAATGCCGAACCGGCGAAGACCGGGAATGCACCCGGTCGGCCATCGTCACGCTGATGCAAGAATTCTCGAGCAAAGGAACGGACCCATGACAGGCTCAAGCGCAATCATGACCCCTCGACAGACGCGTTCACTCGCCGCAATCCGCTTGGCGATGCCTGCGCGCATCGGCTGCGCGCTCGCGATCTCCCTGGTCTGTGCGACGTCGCAGGCGGTGGGGTGGGAGCCGACAGAACCGGTTGAATTCGTGGTCCCTGCGGGCACGGGCGGTGGCGCCGACCAGATGGCACGGTTCATTCAGAAGATGGTGGTCGATCATCGGTTGATGCGCCAGCCGTTGACAGTGGTCAACCGATCCGGCAATTCGGGTGTCGAAGGTTTGCTCGACATGAAAGCCTCGCGCGGCAACCCGCACAAGCTGGTCATCACGCTTTCCAACCTCTTTACTGCGCCGATCGCCACCGGGACGGACTTCAGCTGGCGCGATATCACGCCGGTCCAGATGCTGGCGCTCGACCAGTTCGTACTCTGGGTCAACGCCGCCGCGCCCTACAAGACCGCCAAAGATCTGATGGACGCCCTGCGCAACGGCGCGCCCGGAAGTCTGCGGCTCGGCGGCACCGGCAGCAAGCAGGAGGATCAGCTCATCAGTGTTCTGCTCGAGACGGCCGCCTCCACACGCATTGCCTACGTACCACTGAAGGGCGGCGGCGATGTGGCGAGCACGCTTGCGGCGGGCCAGGTCGACATGACGGTCAACAACCCGATCGAGGCCGAGAAGCTGTGGCGCGAAGGGGCTGTCCGTCCGCTGTGCGTGTTCGACGGACAGCGCCTGGACTACCGCGAGAAGGTGTCGGGCAATCAGAGCTGGGCCGATCTGCCGACCTGCATGTCCTACGGCATTCCGGTGCAGTACCTGATGATGCGCGGGGTCTTCATGACCCCCGGGGCCACACCCGAACAGGTGGCGTACTACAGCGACTTGCTGGACAAGGTGCGCCGGTTGCCGGAGTGGAGGGACTTCATGGCCCGCGGCGCCTTCAAGCAGACCACGATGCAAGGCGAGTCCTTCGTCGACTGGCTCGGCAAGGCCGACTCCTTCCATCGCCTGCTGATGCGAGAAGCCAAGCTGGCGGCGCCGGCGCGAAATGCCGCGCCGATCGCGGATTCGGCAGCCCGGAAGAAGTAGGCCGGGGCACCCTCGGCTTTCAGCGGCACCTGAAGAACGATCAACGCCGGGCACCGGCCTGCTCGAGCAGCTTCCTCACTTCGTCCTGCTTCTGCTCGGTTGCGATGTCAAGCGCGGTCAGGCCGCGCGCATCGCGAGCTTCCAGTGGCGCGCCGCGCGCCAGCAGCAGGCCGATGTTCTCGACCTTGCCATAGGCCGCCGCCCACATCAGCAACGTCTCGCCTTCGGGGTCGCGCTGCTGAGGGTCACCGCCAGCGTCGAGCAAAGCCCGAAGACAAGCGGCGCTGCCGTTGCCCGCCGCATAGACCAATGCGGTCTTGTGAACCCGGTCCGCTGGCGACAGGTCGGCGCGCTGGGCCAGCAGCAGGCGGACCACTTCCTCATGACCCCCGAACGCGGCGCTCATCAGCGGCGTCACCCGTGCGAGATTCGGCTGGTTGACATCGGCCCCGCGCCCGAGCAACAGGCGAACGAGGTCGCTCTGGCCCTGGCGCGCCGCCAGGTTGAGTGGCGTGTCACCGAGCCGATTGCGAGCGTTCGCAGCTGCCCCCTCGTCCAGCAACTTGCTGACCGACGCGATGTCGCCCGCGCGAGCCGCGGCCAGCAGGTCGAAGCTGAGATTGCGCTGTTGGGCATCAGCCGGGCCGCAGGCTGCAGCCACGAACAAAGCCACCACGATCAATCGCATCGACATCGACGGTTCTCCGCAACTCGAGGGCGCTGCACGATCGCAGCCGTTTTCAACACCTTGACACGATCAAACGAAGTGAAGACTATCCCCGCTGCCGGGCCGAAACAACAACAGATAGCCCGGTCGAAGACGCAGTTCCTCTGAAGGCAGGATCCGGCTGTTGAGCGTGACGCGCGGCGGAATCGTTGCCGGCTTGGCCATTGCAAGTTGTGAGTAACGCGAGCGCAGCTCCGCGTTCCCAACTTGGTCTGGAACACGTCGCGTCACGCGTTGAAGGGAGACAAGATGAAGACGAGTCCGATGCGGAAGGGCGTTGGCTGGGTGGTTGCCGTGGCCGGATTTCTTTGCGTGGGAGTTCACGCACAGGAGATCAAGGGCCAGCAGGGTGCAGCGGCGTCGGCGACGATCGCAACAGTCAATGTCTCGCAGGACAGCCTGAACGGCGCCGGCGGGCAATCGGTCAACTGGTTGCACACGAATGGCAACTACGACCAGACGCGCTACTACCCCGGCGCACAGATCAACACGAAGAACGTCAAAGGCTTGAAGCCGGCCTTCGTGGTGCAGACCGAAGTGGTCGAATCGATGGAGACGGCGCCGATCGTGGTGGACGGAACCATGTTCCTGACCACGGCCTACAACCATGTCTATGCCGTCGATGCGGCGACCGGCAAGGAGTTCTGGCACTACAAGCACAAGATGGGTCCGGTCACGACCTTCTGCTGCGGTCCGAACAACCGCGGCGTCGCCGTGTCCGGCGGGCGGCTGTTCATGGGCACGCTCGATGCGCGCCTGCTCGCGCTCGACGCGAAGACCGGCGCAGTGATCTGGAACATCGAGATCGCCGACCCCGACAAGGGCTACAGCGAGACGATGGCGCCGACGGTCGTCGACGGCAAGGTCCTGATCGGCACCAATGGCGGCGAATACGGCATCCGCGGCTTCGTGAAGGCCTTCAGCGTCAACGACGGCAAGTTGCTGTGGACCTTCGCCACGGTCCCCGAAAAGGGTCACGAAGGAGTCTGGGCGGTCAATGACGCGACCGGCCGCGACATGCACCGCGACATCGCCGCCGAGAAGGCGCAGTTCGCGAAGGACTCGTCCTTTTTCCAGACCCTGGGAGGCGGCGTGTGGATGAACCCGGCCGTCGACCTGAAGAACAAGACGATCTGGTTTGTCGTCGGCAATCCCTCGCCCGACCTGTACGGCGCGGAACGCCCCGGCGACAACCTCTATACCGACTCGATCGTCGCGGTGAATCTCGACAACGGCAACTACAAGTGCCACTTCCAGTACGTCGCGCACGACGTCTGGGACCTCGATGCCGTCAGCCCGCCGGTCCTGATGGAGGCCAAGGACAAGTCCGGCAAGACGATCCCGGCGGTCGCGCACGGCGGCAAGACCGGTCACGTCTATGTGCACGACCGGAAGGATTGTTCGCTGATCCGGTTCTCCGAAGCCATGATCCCGCAGGAGAACATGTGGGTGCTGCCGACCGCCACGGGCGCTCGCATGTTGCCGGGCGCGAATGGCGGGGTCGAATGGAGCCCGATGTCGTATGACGCGAAGAATCGCCTGGCCTTCGCCCTCAACCTGCACCAGCCCATGACCTATCACGTCGAGACCGCAAAGTATCCGGGCGGCAAGCTGTGGTTGGGCGGCGCCTTCAAGGTCATTGCCAGCGAGAAGCAGTGGGGCCGCGTCTCGGCCGTGAATGTCGACACCGGAAAGGTTGCCTGGAAACACGACACCGAGCAGCCCTTGATCGGAGGCGGCCTGGCCACCGGCGGCGGCCTCTACTTCTTCGGCGAAGGCAACGGCAGCTTCAATGCACTGGACTCGAGCACCGGCAAGAAGTTGTGGAGCTTCAACTGCGGCGCTGGTGCGAACGCGATGCCGGTCTCGTACACGGTCAAGGGCAAGCAATACGTCGCGATGGGCTGCGGCGGCAACACCCAGCTGGACTTCAAGCGGGGCAACAGCATGTTCGTGTTTGCCTTGTAGCGTCTGCCCTGGACACCGAGGCCGCCGTCGCGCGGCCTTTTTCATGTCGATGGAGTTGTTCGATGCGAAGCAGGATCCGATGCCTGATGACGATGGCAAGCGCCGCGGCCGCGTTGCTGGCAACCAGCGCCTCGGCGCAAAACGAGGCCGCCGGCAAGACGAAGGCGGCCGTCTGCGTCGCCTGCCATGGCCCCAACGGCAACTCGCCGTCGCCGCAGTTTCCGATTCTGGCCGGGCAGACGGCGCGCTACCTCTACCTGCAACTGCGCGACTTCAAGGAAGGCCGGCGCGAGGCCGCCGTCATGCAGCCGTTCGTGCAGAACCTGTCGCGCGAGGACATGCTCGACCTAGCGGCCTACTTCGCCGGCCAGCGACCTCTCGACACCGGGTTCAAAGTCGACCCGGCCAAGGCCTTGCGCGGCCGCAAGAAAGCCGAGGAAACACTCTGCACGATGTGCCACCTCGGCGGCTTCAAAGGGCAGAACGAAATTCCGCGCGTCGCCGGGCAGCATCACGACTACGTCGTCAAGCAGTTGCAGGACTTCAAGGCCGGGCGTCGAACCAACGATGCAGGAAATATGAGCAGCGTGTCCAAGACACTCGTCGAGCAGGACATGGACGACCTGGCCCACTTCCTCGCGGGGCTGGATTGACCTCTGTCCGGCGACCGCATACCTGCGATCGGCTATGAGTCGACAGTCGTTGCCTGCGGTCGTTCATTGCACAGCCTGCGCGCATGCGTTGGTGGTCTCGGTTTCGGCGGCGAGCAGACGGCGCGCCTCGGCCACGATGGCCTCGGGCGTGATGCCGAAGTGCGGATACAGCACCTCGGCGGGTCCGGAGGCGCCGAAGCCTGTCATGCCGACGAAGCCGCCGCGCTCGCCGAGCCAGCGGTCCCAACCGAAGCGCAGCGCAGCCTCGCACGCCACACGCGCGGTGCCGGGGCCGAGCACGCTCGACCGGTAGGCGGCGTCCTGTGCCTCGAACAACTCCCAGCTCGGCATCGAGACCACGGCCGTCGGCGTGCCGAGCGCTTGCAGCATGTCGCGCGCGGCGAGCGCGAGCGCCACTTCGGAGCCGGTGGCCAGCAGCGTGACCTCGCGCGGCCCGCCGTCGGCCTCGGCGAGCACGTAGGCGCCCGAGCGCGACAGATTCGCGCTGGCGGGCTTGCGTCGAACGTGCGGCAGCGTCTGGCGCGCGAACACCAGCGTCGAGGGCCCGCTGCGATGCTCGTACGCAATCTCCCAGCACTCGGCTGCCTCGACCGCATCGGCGGGACGCAGCACCAGCATGTTCGGCATGGCACGCAGCGCTGCCAGGATCTCGACCGGCTGATGCGTCGGGCCGTTGCGACCGATGCCGATCGAGTCGTGGCTGAACACGAACTTCACCGGCAAGCCCATCAGCGCGGCCATGCGCATCGCAGGGCGCTCGTAGTCGGAAAACGCGAGGTAGGTCACTGCCATCGGCACCACGCCGCCGTGCGCCGCCATGCCGTTGGCCATGGCGCCCATCACGTGCTCGCGCACGCCGCAGTGCACGTAGGCGCCTTTGCGATCCTGCGCCGTGAAGGCGCTCAGTCGCCGCTTGTGGTTGGTGGGCGCCTCGAGGTCGGCGCAGCCGACCATGCGCTCGGGCATGCGATCGACCAGCAGGTCGTTGATCTCGGCGGAGATGAAGATGCCGCTCGCCAGCGGGGGGCGATGGGCAGCATTGCGCTTGTAGTCGAGCAGGATGTCGCGCCAGCCTTCGGGCAACTCACCGGCGACGATGCGCTCGAATTCGGCGCGCTCGGCCTGCGGCAGCGCGGCAACGCGAGAACGCCAGGTCTCGCGCTCGGCGCGGCCGCGGCGGCCTGCATCGCGCCAGCTGGCCAGCACGTCGGTCGGGACTTCGAACGCGGGTGACGGCCAGCCGAGCTGCTCGCGCGCCGTGGCGGCGTCTTCGGGATACAGCCTGGCGCTGTGGCCGCCGCGCTGGCCCTGCAGCCGCACGATGCCGTTGGCAATGATCGTGCGGCACGCGACGAGCGACGGCCGCGGGTCGGCCTTGGCGGCGCCGATCGCCGCCGACACGGCTTCGAGGTCGTGCCCGTCCACTTCGATCACGTGCCAGTCGGCAACCCGAAAGCGCGCGGCGACGTCTTCGCTGATCGAGAGGCCGGTCGCCCCGTCGTCGGTGATGCGGTTGTCGTCCCACAGCAGGATCAGCTTGCCAAGCCGCAGGTGTCCCGCCAGCGAGATCATCTCCTGGCCGATGCCCTCCTGCAGGCAGCCGTCGCCGACGAAGGCGTAGGTGTGGTGGTCGACCACGCCTGCGCCGAAACGCGCGCTCAGGTAGGCCTCGGCCACCGCCATGCCCAAGGCGTTCGCGATGCCCTGGCCCAGCGGACCTGTCGTCACCTCGATGCCGGCAGAGGGGTCGAGCTCGGGATGGCCCTCGCAGCGCGAGCCGAAGTCGCGGAAAGTGCTCAGCTGCTCGATGCCGATGCGCTCGTAGCCGCTCAGGTAGAGCAGTGCGTACAGCAGCATCGAGCCGTGGCCGTTGGACAGCACCACGCGGTCGCGGTCAGGCCAGGTCGGGTCGGCGGCATCGAACTTCAGGTGCCGCGTATACAGCGCGGTGGCGATCTCGGCCATGCCGAGCGGCACGCCCTGGTGGCCTTCGCCGGCGCGCACGATGGCGTCGATGGCGAGAAAGCGGATGGCGTTGGCCAACCGCGTCGGGGAAGGTTCGGACATCACGGGCCCTTGTCGAAAACTTCAGGCGAGCCAGGCCTTGATGCGCGCTGCGAGCGCGCTGCGGCTGATGCCGTAGCGGTCGTGCAGCGTGGGCAGCGCGCCGGCGTCGAGGAAGGCATCGGGCAAGCCGGCCAGCTGGAAGCCAGCGGGCTGCACGCGATGGCGCAGCAAGGTGCTCGCC
>Ga0105237_10005125_pt1 | contig 14845 bp, 13 predicted proteins | sample KBSC24metaG_FD_81520 | JGI IMG/M metagenome (GOLD analysis project Ga0105237, IMG submission 81520) | Corn rhizosphere microbial communities from Kellogg Biological Station, Michigan, USA - KBS C2-4 metaG | ecosystem: Host-associated > Plants > Roots > Rhizosphere > Soil | place: Michigan, USA... | reverse complement strand
CACAAGACATCGCCCTTTTGCACCAGCCACGTGGCGGTAAAAGTGCCGAGCCTGAGAACGAACCAGCCACTGGCAATTTGAGGTTCAAGCGGCTGAAATGGCGGAGCCCCCTCCACAAGCTCCTTACCATCATCGACCCAGACATCACTACTTAGTACTGGCAGACCCCCAGCTTATGCAGAAGCAGCCAGCCTTGTTCCTTGTCCTAGGGAGATATTGTAGAGAATGATGTAGCGGCAGAAGCGAAGGCCGTTTCCTTCTCATTTTGATCTGCGTAAAAGACCCGCAGGGACGCGCCAATGTTGGTGCTCAAATGCCTGGGCGATGTCGTGCTCCCGGAAACGCTTGCCGAAAAGCCGGCGTCGGCATCGATGAGGGATCGAGTCGAGGGTTGCGGCCCGCAGAGCTTTTGAAGAGAGTGGGGGGTTGGAGTTGAGTTCAAAGTACTCTTTCTGTCCATCATTCATCCCAACGCATGATTGTGCCGGCACAGTCAAGATACAGCCGTAGCTCGTCGCTGTAGAAATGCGGAAAATGGGGCAAGTTGGGAGGGCAACCATGTTGGACTCGCGGGCGGATGTGCGTCACGGCCAAAAAGCGGTTGGAGGGGTCCTCACTTGCTTGCTGGCATCACTGAAGTTGTGGGAGTCGCTGCTACCCCTCGTCGTTGCCTATGCCCACCTCACCGTCGCACACCGCAGTGGCACGAAGAAATGTCATTTAACCCCTGCCCTCGACGCAACGGTGATCCCTCCCTTCCTCCCTCTCCCTTCCCCAATATCGCAACCTCTCCTGCAGCATCCCTGGTACCAGCAATCATGGAGACGCCAACCCTGAGTGAGCTTCTGGGCGCGATAGACCTGATCCTTCTCTCGAAGGCTGACGGATTCGCATCCTTGGAGGTAAGTCCAATAGAATTCTTGAAAGCCAATCTGATGAAGCCTCTTGCCCGAGCCGCCTTCTCAGGGCGATGCTAATCACACTTAGACCCTGGCCAAAATTCTGAGCAGTGACAACGACAAGGCTCTGTTGGCCCAATGGATGGTGGTAAAGCCTTGTCAAGCTCTACCATTCACTGGTGCAGCCTTGAATAAAGCCCAAACCCACCCACTTGGGGCCCCTATTCTCCTTAAGCTGTGGTCGTTTATGCCTCTCGCTGAAATAGCCCTGGGCGTATGTCGCGGCGAACGAAGTAATCATTTCATCCGACATGTTTTCCAGGCTACCCTCGGAGGTCGTCAGTCCGTGCAGCCTGCTCCGCACTGCAATCTTGAGCAGCTCCATCGAATGGATGTACTTCGCGACCTCTGTGAAGCCAAACTGCCATATGCCAGCGACGACAAGCCGTTTTTCTCCGACTTCCTGCATGAGATCGTTGGTAATGCTCAAAACGTACACCCGTCAGTCTGGAATCGAAGAGTCAAGGCCCTTTTCAGCACACAAGGTCTATGCGTTTTGGCTAAGATAACGGAACGCGACCTGGCTCTGGCACATGAGAACTGGAAAGTCCAGATGCAGTCAAAAGATCATTTTGAAGCGATGGTCTCCATTCATATCGCTGCTTCGCTTTTTCGCCTTGATCGTGAATGGAGCCTGTTAGCCGCTGCATCAACTGACGAGGCTGAACAAGTCGAGCTCCCACCAACATTGTCGAAATGGATTGACATGGCACATGAGCTCTTCGTTCAACCAAAGGGGTCCAGCACCGTCAAGGCCACATTTCTCCGCACCTTGAAGGCTGTTGTGGAAGAAATCTCAGAGCCAGCCACGTTCAATCTAGAAACGACGGCCATGGCGAGGGACATCCTTATTATTGTCGATCATGACAGCTTCGAAGAGTGGGGCAAAGGATCCGATCCGGCGGTACGAAAGTTGAGATGCAAGTTGCTTGAGCCTGGTATCCCACCAGCAATGATGGCTAATGCGTTTTGTGTTCTGCTCTGCAAGAATACGCTGAGCGAACCCAATGTTCCCACTAGATTCATCATTCTCTTCGAGGCCTTCGTCAAGACGATCCTGCTGCAATCTCATCTTTTCTCCATCCATGAGATCAAGTCTCCGGAGGAATTCGTTGGGTTACTGGTTGAACTTCTTCCAACAAGCCCAGAAGAGCCAGTATCAAGGCCATTCATCTCTCAATGTCTTGAGGTAGTTGTTTCTGCTGTCTTTTTCTTGTCCCGTCCTGGAAAGCCCACGCCTAACATCTATCTTGGCGTGGAATGGGCTCTGTTACTGTTGACGGCCTTGGATAAACGTATGGAGAGGAACAAATCACGGTTTCTCGCTAGCATCTTCCGCAGTGTTGTCCGTAATCTAGACCTTCCCGATTGGTGGGCATCCAATATGTCGGATCCTGGGAACCCTCCAAACTGCCTCGGAATGAAGGCTTGTCCTCACTGCCATGAATCCAAAAGACAGAGATTGTGCATTAGGTTGTCAAGCCTTTTCACCAAATCTGCCTCTAACGGCAAGGCACCAATCCCTCAATCTGATACCGTCCACCATACTCAAATACACGATCAGATGGACCAAGCAACACCAGAAATGACCTGGAAAATCTGCGATTATGGCCAGTCCGACTCTCACGGTAAACGTGCTAAGAACGTAGATAAACAAGTGCCTGGGCCTTGTGACCAGACATTTCGCAGTGTCTTGGATGAAATCTGCAATGATATCCAACGGGCTGCAGTGGTTCATGTCAAAGAGAGAACACTTGTCTTGCAAAATCGGTGTGACAACGTGGAAAAACCGTTGCGTGAGGAGAGAGAAAAGTTGAATGAATTGAGGCTGGTCCTGAAAGACACGAAAGAAGACTTGGCTAACCTGGAAGATATGCACAAAATCGTGAAGACTGAATTCTCTCACATGCGCGAGGGGCATGCGTTTCTTCTACAACGCTCCCGTGGCCTCGCCATCTCTACGCGCGCTATACGACAAGAACGCGAAACTCTGAAGCAAAAACTCTCCGACACACTCCGCACAATGGCGAACCAAGAGGAAGAGTTCTCAGACCAAGTGGCAGAGATCATCCGTGAAACCCGTCGAGAAATCGAAGACCTTAAATTCGCAAATCGTGGTGCACAGATGGTCAGAGAGGAGGAGGCAGAGATGGAGGAACTGACAAGGCAAGACCTGGAGATGAAGGTTCAATGGTTGAGAGAACAGCTTGACCTTATGCCAATTGAACTTGGCGAACAGCATGCGAAAGAATTGCAGATCCTCAAAGATAAGTACACCGGGGAGGTAGCTACGATGACACTCCAGGTCAGTACCCAAGCTTGGGCTCAAGATCCAGGGACCAACTAGTGCTGAGCGACACAGGTTGAAATGTACGCCAATCTCCTGAAAGCCAAAGAGAAGAAGACGGATGAGTACGAACAAGATATCACGAAGCTGGAGCTGCAGATCAATCAACTTACAGGAGACAACGAGGAACTCACAGTGCAGAACGCCACCTTTAAAGAGGAGATTGGAAAACTTGAGACTCTAAATGCAGAGCTCCATGCCGCCTGTGCCAACTGGAAAGACCAGGCTCTTTGTGCTATGGAGGAGCTTGCTGCGTTGAAGGAGGCTGATAAGAAGGTTCTGGAGATCTTGCAGAAGCGGGTTTAAACCTTGACTCCCTTCTTGGGTATGACCGCTGATTTTGAGGAAATACAAGCAAACCAGGAATCCTCAGACGGTCCAAACCATTATAATTCGCACTGAAAGCGAAGGGATCCTCTGCTTATCTGTAGCATCAGGCCATAGGTCAATTCCTGGTTGTAAATCAGCCCGGCAATGCTCTGAGAACCACAAGACAATGATATGTGCTTGGAGTGAAATCTTTTCCGCATATCACTTCGTCACCCGTAGGCTAATACCATGAGTTTTCTTCAGAAATTCGCCACCAATATGCATTCTAAACCAACCCGTGTTGATGGTTTCACAACATCAGCTGGCCCTTCTCACGAGAACCTTGTCGCAAAAAGGTTTGTCCGATTCCGTGACTATTTCCTCCAGCTCCTTCTGAAACTTTGACACAACGGCCACTTGTGAGGATGATAGTGATTTCTATTTTATATTACTAGTTCAATAGAAACTGTGCGAGCTTAGCTACTTTTTCTAAGCCATTCTTCTTTAAAGACAGATGCTATTTAGCGTGGGAGGCATTCTCAGCAGCATACACGTACAATGTAAGTGCTGGTAAGGAGGGAGTCGGTGAATGTCGTAAGCACACTGAGAACGACTATCTAGGGAAGGAGAAGCGATGTCATCTGTCGCTTTCCGATGTGAAATGAGCCTCGTTGGGAGATCAGACGCACACCAGCATCAAACAAAAATCGTCATCTGCGAAATTCCCTTGAAAGCAAACAAACTGGTTAAATGACACCAAGAATGGCAGTTAATCCGACCAGGCACTTTTATTCACGCCATCCCTTCTATCTCCTGCACGCTCTGCTCCTCTTCACCATCTCACTTACCCTATAAAACTCTTGCTTACCCTTCTTTCCGGGCAAGAAGGTGAAGCCTCAGCCTGATCTCAGATCAGTCTCCACTACCGAGATAGCCGAGCCACTCGGGCGCGTCGATCAACCTTGACTTTGTCACTCGCATGAACCCTAATTCTCCCACGTTTCGTCCTCAGATAAATCTCAATTCCAACCCTTCAGCTCGATCCTTTGCTGCTTTCATGAGCGTTGAAATATTTGACGGTAAAAGAACTATGAACTGTTCAGGACCTTGTGCATTTGCGTTATGATGGCATGTCGATCTCTTCCCGATCGGCGACTGGGCATACACGGCAACATCTCAAATGGATCTTCAGGTCGCTCTGTCGGTGAGGAATGGAGGGGATGGGCTTCTGTCAGAGCTAATATCCCTCGTCTGCCAGAGGGGGTCAGTACGTGGGATATCTATCGGAACCTTCACCGGTTTGGGAACATCGACTACATTCGAATTAATGAAAACCGGCAGGGCAACTACAATCATGGGGCTACGATAGTCTTCAAGTATGGCTTGTCATGGCTATGATTATACCCTGTGCTAACCATTGACTTAGACCGCCACCACGTCGGGCTCCTTGGGACCGACAATACAGAGGAGGCCTTGACTTCACCTTCAAAAAGAAAGAAACTGATCCTAAGACCGGAATTGAGAAAGAAGTCGACTACACGCAGCAAATTATTGTTCTAAGGGAACAATATGAACCGAGAGAAGAATTGCTTCCAAGTCCGGTAAGGCCCAGAACCAGTTATCCACCGGAGATGACCCTCTTGGGGGATTCTATCGATTTCGGATATTTGGTTGATGAAGACTGTATGGCTGTCCTTGCATCCAGAAATGATCGCACACCACGCAAGCGCTCCGTTCGCCTAGACTTAAACCTCAAGAGACGGGAGCTGCTGGTTTACTTCCCCACGACACTCGAGTCAGACAACAAGACTGCTTCCAGAGCATATCGATTCTATGTTGCTCTAGATGACCAATTCTCAATGTGTGACACCTTCGATGGCCAGAACACATCCCTTATCATCAATGTTAGGTATCCACCGTGGTACTCTAGGCAACTCAAAGAAGCAATGCAGCTGAGCCATGATTCTGTGACACGCAAATGGAGCATCGATGATACCTGGGTTCGTCAGACTGACATTGTGAAACATAAGGATATGTTTGCAAATATTGACGCGACGCCGATCTCTGTCCACAAGAATGGAAACTCAATCAATATTTCCCGTTGGACAACGTTCCGCTTCAATGTCAAGTCTGAACACGCAGAATATGGAACGCGGCCTCATGCGCTTCAAGAAGTCTTGAACGCACTAAAGGATTTCAATATCCGCGTCACCAGAAATCCCGATTTTAAAGTTCAGCATAGTGCACAGAGAGAAGCGTCAGTCTGGAATGTACTGCAAAGTCCCCTTACAGTACCCACCCCAGGATCCATTTATCTTGATTTCCAAGTCCGATACCAGCTTGAAGTCTGCATATCTTCAGGATGGCTGAACGAATACTTGATCGACACAGCATTCTTGAAACGTCTGTCAGAAATGAAGCCTCGTGTTGCAAAGCGCATGCTGGTACACGTTGATACTCTTCAAAATCGTGTCTACAACCCCATGGATATTTTTGAAGACATTCGTTTCCAACGGCCAGTCAAAGCTCGGCCTCTCCCTGCCAATTGTCAAGAGTTGCTTCATGCAACAGTCACTGCAACAGGTTTGATTCTTCACACCCCTTCCGTTGAGCTTACAAATCGCGTCATCCGCATGTATCGACAGCATTCTGATCGATTCTTACGCGTTCGTTTTGAAGACGACTCCTACCGCGGCCAGTCAAGACTGTTTCCCGCCACGAACAACAAAATGGTGTTGATATTCGCGAGAGTCCGGCGTGCATTGAGGAAAGGCATCTTTGTTGCTGGTCGTCACTACGAATTCCTTGCCTGGGGAAATTCACAGCTTCGCGAGCATGGTGCCTACTTTTTCGCTTCGGACCCGGCAGATGACATCACGGCCGAAACTATTCGTGCCAGGATGGGCACATTTGACGGGGAAACAATAGTTGCAAAACGAGCGGCTCGAATGGGTCAATGCTTCTCTACCACCAAACCTGTCACAACTATAAGTGGCAAGGGACAATGGCACAAAGACCCAACCTCGGATATTACCAACAATAACTACACATTTACAGATGGTGTGGGTAGAATTTCTCCCGCTGTTGCAGAAATGATCCAGCGCGAACTCAAAATCCCAGGGCCTTCACCTCCATCTGCATTTCAATTTCGTCTTGGGGGTTGTAAGGGTGTATTGGCTATTGACACTGCGCTGAGTCATGTGAACATCCTAATCCGACCCAGCCAATTCAAGTTTGACAGCGACTCCGACCAACTTGAAATCATCAGAGTTTCGGAATACTGGCAGAGCTTTTTAAATCGGCAGTTGATACTCGTCCTATCAGATCTGGGTATTGCAGACTCTGTCTTCTTGCATAAACAAGAGGAATGCATTGCAGCTCTTGATCAAGCACTGACAGACGATGATGCTGCACTGAGATCATTAAGGGAGAATGTCGATCCGAATTTGATGACCACCAGTATCGCCAGCCTTGTTGAGGCCCGACTCCGGACCGAGCCATTTGTGATGTCTCTTCTTGAACTCTATCGTGCTTGGACCTTGAAATACCTCAAAGAGAAGGCCAAAATTCCCATCTCAAAGGGTGCATTTGTCTTGGGAATTGCTGATGAAACTCGGAGCCTTAAAGGCTACTGTAAGGAGAGATTACTCAAGGTATCTACACAAGACGAAAAGATCAAGGCTCTGCCGCAGATTTTCATCCAGTACACCGATCAGTCTACCGGAAATCTGAATGTGGTTGAGGGTGTCTGTATCCTTGCTCGCAACCCTTCACTGCACCGCGGTGATATTCGTGTGGTATACGCCGTCGGTAAATGCGAAAAGTTGCAACATTTACGCGATGTTGTGGTTATGCCTTCTGATGGTGATCGCGATCTGCCTAGCATGTGCTCAGGTGGTGATCTCGACGGTGACGATTACATTGTCTCTTGGGATCCTGACCTTATTCCGCCAGAATGGGATGCTGAGCCGTTTCACTATCGCGCACCAACTCCAGTGAGAAAGGACAACATCAGCACGAATGATATCATCAATTTCTTTCATGACTATCTCCAGAATGATTATTTGGGTCGGATTGCTCACGCCCATCTCGCAGCTGCAGATTATTTGGATCAAGGGATCCAAAGCTCGCAATGTCTCAGACTCGTCAATCTCCACTCCGTGGCAGTTGATTACCCGAAGACTGGTGTCCCCGCTGAAATGCCCCGTGATCTAGAACGTGATCGGTGGCCACACTTCATGGAGAAGAAAGGTCGACGTACTTATACATCTCGCAAAGTACTTGGACAGCTATATGATGCGGTTGAGAGGGTCAAATTTGTTCCAAAGTTGACCGATGCATTCGACCGCCGAATCCTATCTCATAAGCCGTCAGCGGAAATTATGAACGCCGTGAAGCACATTAAGAAGGAGTATGAAGAATCAATGCGACGAATCATGGCACAGCATGAAATTAGCTCCGAGTTCGAGGTTTGGTCTACCTTTGTGCTCAATCACAGTAAAGCTGCCCGAGACTTCAAGTTCCACGAGGAAATAGGTCAACATTCTAGAACCCTCAAGGAGACTTACTATGAGATCTTTTGCGAGGAAGCAGGCGGACAAGAGTTCGCGAAACTCGCCCCCTTTGCTATTGCCGCATATCATATTACTTACGAGGAAGTCAAACAGGCGCTGTCCAAAGGTGAAAGCCAAGATAGCCGCAGGAGTTCCTCCACTCCCTCTACATGCTCAGATGATATGGCCGGCTCCTCCAACTCCATGTCTGAACCCTTTCCTGAAAATTCGGAGGCTGGAATTTCTGACAGACCTATGATTAGTTTCCCCTGGTTGTTACAAGATGTGTTATGTAAGATTGCCATACACACACATCCGGAGGAGGATCTTGAGTGTATGAGTCCAGAGGAGCGCCAGAGACATGACGCGAGAGTCGTAGAGTTGTTCGACAAAGGAGAGACAGTCGACTGGTGGGCGTTTTCTAGACAACACGGCTCTGACCCGATTCTATCAAATCCAAAGGAGGAGGGGAAAGAGATCAGACTTGACCCAAATAGCATCATTGAGTCAGACGAAGAGCGGATTGGTATTCCCCAGGGGCCATTGAACGAAGATTCAACGGGCAACGAACCCACTGGCCGGCTCCTGCCCTCTGCGTTACTTGCCGCTTCAAGATATACCGACAAGGGAATGAACACCACTGAAGAGGCCGTCAAGAAATCTCCAATTGCCCATGGATTATCACTTGAGCATGGCAGCACCGCTACACATGATGGAGAAGTCAAAGAACCCCTCCGAGATCCAGCATTCATGCCCCTAGCAGCGAAGCCGAACCTCCTCAACATGGATGACGAGGATGAAGACTTCACATTCTAGAAATCTTGGAATGGATCCAGGTATCACCAGACTCCATACATATTCTCCTCAAAGTCAACGAAACATCGATGGTACACATTAGATGCTGAGAGTCAGTCATCGCCGCCCGAGAATATTCTACCCTAGAAGTTATTATGCCTTTCCCGCTCTTTAGGGTTCGACGGCAATGCATTTCACGAGATCACGATTTACAAGCGCAGCGATGGCGAACGGTACGGGGTTTTTGAGCGCCATCCTCAGCGACATGGGTTTTGCGCATGGAAACATAACGGGACTGGGAGTGGCCTAACGTCGAGTGGGGTTTGAGGTTTGGCAAGTCGGGGACGCAGAGGGAGCGAGGCATCTTTTAACGAGACATGATCATACACCATTATCACGATTCAAAGGCATAGAGAGGCCCACGGGCACAAACGTGAAAGCAAAAAATGGCCAGCATTAGAAAGAACGAAGGCGTATACCCATGACCGAATGTCTTTGTTTCATGAAGATTGTCATTTCCCGTTGATTTAGTTTTTATCCTTTTTAGGGTTGAAATACTGGGAATCATGTAGAAGCCCGGTCCTCTCTGTAGAAATTTCTAGGCCTGTGATGGAAGTCAGGAAACACACTGTTTCTTCCACACGGGAACATCGCCTGCTTCACAACTCGTCCTTCAGCTGGTGATGTTGTTCCTCCTGCACCTTTTGATTGCACAGTTCGAGGATCACCGCTCGCCACCCCTGCTTTGAGACCCGAGTTGTCGTCTCTCTCCTCTCGCACTCTCTCGTCTGGATCCATCCCGCTCAAGAGGTCCAACTCAGCTTGTCCGCACCCACACTCGCATCGCCCCATTTAAAAGCCCCGACCCCAACAAGAACCAGTAAGGTGGCAGTAGTAGTATCGCATTTAGATGTGGGTATCGTACGGCTGGGGTGCCAGACTCTCGACCTCGGTGAACTCGATGACTCTTGACGCTCGGGGGCCAACAGGTAGACGCTTCAGCTGGACGCTCTCACCCTTCTCCTTGGCTTCCTTGCGCTTAGCAGCGTTGGACTTGACTCTGTTCAGGACTGTTTACAACAAACATTAGTAAACCGTACACGGACCTTACAGGAGCTTTGATGTGGGAAGACGGCTCTTACATTCTTCTCTTGATCGGGAGTGGGTAATATGTTCGACACGGACGTTGACTCGCTTCTCCAGGTATCGGTTGCCGACCTTCTTGTAGATGATGACACCGACTGCAGACTTGGTCACGTTGTACACGACGCCAGTCTTGCCGTGGTAGACTTTGTAGGGCATCTATTTGATTCCAAAAAGGACTCATGTCAGCTCTTTGCTCTCCTTGGATTTTCATCTTTTTCCAGATTCCATTCCGAGGGGTTTTGGTGCAGGTTTCCATTTCGAAGAAAGACGTGGTGATAGGATCTTGAGGGATGGGGAATGCTTACGCCCTTCTGGACAGCGCCGTTGGCCTTGATATCGACAATATCTCCGACTTTGTAGATTTTCATGTACGTTCCGAGGGCGATCATACCCTACAAAGTCCACAGTTAGTTCCTCTTTTTCCTTGTAGCTTCGGCATTGTCTGATTCATTCCATATTCATGGCGATTGTTCTCGTACCTTCTTACGGAAATCACGGCTGAACGCATAGCGCGTTCCAGCCCGGAGACCGGCAGCATGACCCATTGCGAATGATTATCGAAAGGATCTCTTTGAAGAATGGGGGAGTTGTCGTGGTCGTTTGTAGGATTGTCGATTTCGGTGGTGGTGGTGTTGGTGGTGGACGGCCAGGTGCAGGAAAGTTGCGACCGCCAAGACCGCGGTGGCCGCACAAATTCCTCCAATTCATTGTGCGCCAAGCCTTTGCGGGTTGCAAATTCGAAGGTGCGATTATCTAAAACGTGCCTGCAACACCACAACCTCTATCATCTTCTCTCAATCCCACAATCTTGTTTGTGACGACAATTTGATTGCGCAGATTTCATCGCAATCATGGCGCCACGGTCATATTCCAAGACCTATAAGGTCCCTCGTCGACGTGAGTCTTTTGCCCTCGAAACCCCAGTGCATCTATGAACTCAGTACTAACGATATATCCTCAACTACAGCATTCGAATCGGCTCGTCTGTACGTGTATCCTGGCCACTGAGCATGAGCTTGTTCTCTCTGCTTATGTCTGAGATATCCCTTGTCTAACATCATGCCTTGTCTGAATCTAGCGACTCCGAATTGAAGATCGTCGGCGAATACGGTCTGCGCAACAAGCGTGAGGTCTGGCGTGTTCAGCTCACCCTGTCCAAGATCCGTCGTGCTGCTCGGTAAGAAATAAATTACAATCATGTCACATTTGAGGCATATTATCCATCTTCCAAGGGCAACGGCATAACTAACGCAACGGTCTCATTTGACAGTCAACTTCTTACCCTCGACGAGAAGGACCCCAAGCGTCTCTTCGAAGGCAATGCCTTGATTCGACGTCTCGTGCGAGTTGGTGTGCTGGACGAGTCCCGCATGAAACTCGATTACGTGTTGGCCTTGAAGGTCGAAGATTTCTTGGAGCGTCGCCTGCAGACCTGCGTTTTCAAGCTCGGTCTCGCCAAATCCATCCACCACGCTCGTGTCCTGATCAAGCAACGCCACATCCGCGTCGGCAAGCAAATCGTCAACGTCCCCTCGTTCATCGTCCGTCTCGATTCCCAAAAGCACATCGATTTCGCCCTCACGAGTCCCTTCGGTGGTGGCCGTCCTGGTCGTGTTAGGAGAAAGAAGGCCAAGGCTGCTGAGAGCGGAGGCGATGGTGGTGATGAGGAAGGTGATGACGAGGAGTAGATTTTGTGACCCAAAATGGCCATCGGAAGAACTTACGGCGTTGGTGAAAGGTCATATGCCACGAGATAACAGATGCCCCCTCATCAGAATGATTCTGTGCGATTGAAAATATCAACCAGACATCAATAGACCATGGGGAAATCCTGCAAGTCAATGGCAGATACAAGCAAGAACTTTCTGAGCCTCGTGCTATATAGATAGCATGAGAACGAGTGACAATGAACTCAAAAATTTTCAACACTCTAGTCATCAACAGCCTGATCCCCTTTGTCATTTGGTAGTACCTGGTATCGTGCACGCATAATCATCATAATAATGTCATCCTTCCCACTCCGTGAGAAGCCATATCCGTTCATCCTTCAACGCCCAACAACCCGCGAAGAACAATATCACTCCCTCTGTACCATTTCCCCAGCTCCTCCAGTTCATCCCTCCCGCCCTCTTCTTTCCTCCTCCTGACATCCCTCGCCAGCCTCGTAGCCTCATTCCGCTTCTTCTCCAACTCAACCAATTCGGCATCAACCTTCTCAAACTCACGCGTCTTGGCAGGTAACTGACGCTGCAGCGCCTCGATCTGCTCGTCGATCTCCCTATTTCTCGCGCGCTGTTCCTCGAGCGCCTCTGCCGTCTCCTCCAATGACAAATTCATCCTCACATCCCCACTGCCATTACTCTCCCTCGCATCATCCCCGCCCTTCTTCTCGCGAATCATGCGTTTTAACTCGTCAATCTCGGCCTTCAAAGCCTGCACCTCGCGCGGCACCGTCTCCAGCACCCGCACGCCCTCCGACACACTCTGATACCGCGCGGCGACCTCCCGTGCGCGGCTCTCCATTTCGGAAACCAACTGCTCGACTTCCTGCTTCCGCCGCTTCACCTCCGCCTTCATGCCCACAAGGGTCTCCTCCAGTGCAAGGTTGTCATCGTGCGTCACCACCAGTGGCGGGTCGCCAACGATGCTGCGCAGGTATTTCTCCTTCGTGACTTGCTCGAGGTAGCTGAAGCGCAGCTTGGAGAATAGGTCCTTGTAGTGTGTTAGGTCCGCGGCGAGCGAAGACGGTGTTAGATGGCTGTCGAGCTCAGATGAATTGTGGGTTGTTGATGAGGCGTCCGAAGGTCTGAATTGGTCGTGTGTCTCTGCATTGTCGCTGTGGTTTTGAGGCGTCGAGCTGAGGATCGGCTCGGCCAGCGTGAGTATTGATAGCGGTTGTGTAGATTGGTGTTCCCGCAACGCTGCGAGTGTTCCTGCGTAGTCGGCCGTGGCCATTTTTGCTGCGACTCTGCAATCTGTTGTTGTGTTAAATTGGACTCTAAAAGCGAGGATGTGCCTCGAGTCTCGTCGTTCTCAGCCGGTTTGTTGGAGTGCAATTCGCAATGGTGGCTTGGTTGTCGCGCAGAAAATCAGTGTTCTCAATGAGGCAAGAGTAAACATTAAGTACGTCGAAACATTTGACCCGGAGGCGCACTGCCTTTATGCCATATGATTGTCCCAAGCGTCATGTACTGAGGCATTGAAGAAAGGATGCGAGGACATTCACCTTCGTCGCGTAGTGTAAGAATGTTCATTTGAATAATAATCAAATGTTTGTCATGCAGTGTTATTATTTTCCTATTGGCATCGACGTTCAGATTGCTGCTTTTTCATATTCAGCGGGAGGCAACGTGCGGGACCCCCTACTCCATTCAACATGGTAGACTCTTCGATCGAACATTCCACACCTGGATGGGCTGGACGGGGAGAATGTCAAGCGCGTAGTAGTAGAAGGATCTCTGATATTATTTTTATTTTACATTGGATAAACAGGAGAAGGGTATATCGTTTCTCTGCAGAAGCCCATAATCGTGGGGCCTAAGAAAGTTGCCCATATCTCTGGCTGCGTTCCTGGCCCAGCCCACGCCACGTGTATGCAGAAAACATGCCTGGGTAGGCCACGGATGAGTTAAAACCAATGACTCCGTTCTATGTGATGCTATATTATCATGGAATGGTAGGTTAAGGCGTTGGTGGTATGTAGTAGTGGTGGCATTTGTGCGGAGGTGGTTGGTCATGACATTGATGGTGATGATGTACAAGTGAGCTGGCTTTCCAGAGACCGGCTCCATTATAAGCGCGACATTTCCAACTCAAGAAGTCGTACCGACAAGTCGCAAAATGATTTCATATCTAGTTGAAGTTAGCGATGTGAATACACAGGGGTCGTCTGGGGAGAAAGACTCACGTTCCAAACATGATGGCCGCGCTAGGCACAGCACGCAGCAGATGAGGCGTCATGCCTCCATACAGACCAGCCAGGCCTTCTTCTTTCGCCACAAGTTTGAAGCACTGCACAAGTCCGGTGTACTTCAGAGTAGGTTTTCCATTCTCTGCTATCGTTGTAGGCGCCTGTCGCAGCCTTGTCCGTACGACTTCATGAGGGTATGTCGCGACCGCCGCTATTCCTTTCGCGCCTGCAGCAGCGGAGAATTTGCCAGCCCATTCCTCTGCATTATCGAGCCATGTTGGTTGGTACCCTGGAGTTGCCAGTCTCTTGGCTTCTCTTCGTGCCAAAGACAGCTTCATCCGCTCGTAAAGAACCCATTGCAAAGTTGATTCCGTGACTCCTAGGTAGGAAGCAGACAACCCCCGGTATAAGCCTCGGATGCCCTCGTGACGAACGGTTTGCTTGATGCAATCCCAACTATTTCGATACTGCCGCCGGCTCAGCGGATCGTGGCTGGCATTATTCTTATCCAACTGCAACCTCGTTTTTACCAGCCATATCGGGTTCGTTGCTGTGCCCGTTGCAATACCCGCTGTTGCAGCCGCTAACAGATGGACCGTCCACACGTTTTCCTTTCCTTCCGGATTCAGGTAATCATTTAGGATCCGCTTGCCATTCCCATAAACATAGAAATTGATACTCCTGGCTGGAACTACACCAATCAAGTTTGCGCCCAGGCCACGGAATAGGGCTCGAAACCCTTCATGCTGGTGTATTGATCGGAGAATCTGTACGGTCTCGGCTAGGTGGAAGTAGGCGGACCGAGGTATTGTGAGAAGAGTGGTTT
>Ga0105237_10005123_pt1 | contig 14855 bp, 26 predicted proteins | sample KBSC24metaG_FD_81520 | JGI IMG/M metagenome (GOLD analysis project Ga0105237, IMG submission 81520) | Corn rhizosphere microbial communities from Kellogg Biological Station, Michigan, USA - KBS C2-4 metaG | ecosystem: Host-associated > Plants > Roots > Rhizosphere > Soil | place: Michigan, USA... | reverse complement strand
TCGTGTTTGCCGGAGAAACCTGCTCCTTACGTTTATACAGGCCAATCAAGCAGCGTTCACACTTACGATTATGACTGACAGAAACAAAAATCATCAGAGGCCGCAAGTGGCAACGCCTGATATTTATGGAAAGAATTCAAAACCGTTGGGTAAGTATCCGGCGATTGTTTTGACCAATCCAAAGTATTCGGCGAATGTAGGGGCTGCGTTGAGAGCGGCTTCCTGTTTTGGCGCCAAACAACTCTGGTGGACTGGCAACCGCGTCAGACTTGAGGAAGGCGAACGTCTTCCCCGTGAAGAACGGTTGAAGGGTTACAAGGATGTTGAACTACGTCAGTTCGATTATCCCTTTGAACACTTCAAGGGCGCAACGCCTGTTGCCTTGGAACTATTGCCGGGGTCTGAATGTCTCTTTGATTTTGTTCATCCCGAAAACGCCGTTTATGTCTTTGGGCCGGAAGACGGTTCAATTGACCAAGTGACTCGTCGCTTTTGTCATAGATTTGTCACCATTCCGACGAAACATTGCACTAATCTGGCCGCCGCGGTATATCTCGTTCTGTATGATAGAATGATGAAACATTATCAGAAGACCGGCGAAATGCTTGAACTAAACGAACATCGTGGGTTCATCGGTGACGCCGAACAAACCAACGGCGACGTATGGGACGACGTTCACGAATACAAAAACGGTAAGGCGTTTGTGTGAAAAATGTTATGGGCGTTATAATTATTTTAGTAATTATTGTTCTTGGACTGTGGTGCTACAATCAAACTATCAATAATGATGAAAATGAAATCCGTGAATGGGTTTCAAAACGCGGGGAAACTACAACTAATGTTGACCTTCGCACGTTTCATACAGGCCCTTATTACATCACCAAAAATTATCGGATATTCAAGGTAGATACTGATAAGAATGTTTATTGGTTCAGGTTTGGTTGGTTCAGTCCTGATATCTACAAAGAAACAAATGGTGACTACACCGAAGTCAAATAATTTATGAAAAAGAAAACTGTTAAAACTGTCACGGTAAAGACCGTCACTACACCGGAAGTCGGTGACAAAATTTATGTTAATTCGTCGTTCTCTATCTCTCATGGTAGTGATGATTTTACAGGTGGATTGGCAACGGTCAAAAGGGTTTACAAATCAATGAGTGGTGGCGACCCTAACTGTATTTTTGTAGATATTGTCGAAGGCAATCGAAGTTACAATTGGACACAGTTCCTTGCCGACGACCAAGCAGAACTCAAGAAAGAATTTGGAAGACGCAAGGCGCACCCAAGTCCTGACATTGATACACCGTGGATTGAACCCGGCGATACTGTCAATGGTCAAGTGTATAAAGGGCCGCCGGTTTGGTAATATGACAGAATACCCAACAATTATTAATTCAAGTAAAGCACCGAGAGGACTCTGCGTAGGCTTTGTCAAGTTCGATGGTTCAAACTTTCGTGCGAAATACACACAGAAACAAGGCTTTACATTGTATGGTTCTCGCCGTGAATTGATTGATGAATCTCACAAATTTCTTGGTGAGGCAGTTACCATTTTCAAACGTGACTATCAGGCCGTCTTAACTGAAAAGTTTAAGAAAGACAAAGAATTAAGAAATGAAAGAGAAATCGTTGTCTTTGGCGAATTCTTTGGGGCACAATCTTTTGCTGGCATCCATCAACCAAATGACCCAAAAGAATTGGTAATCTTTGATGTATTGGTTGGACACAAAAACCATTGGTTTTATAAACCGATGGATTTCATTGAAGAATTTCAGTCGCTTGTAAAGATTCCGCCTGTTCTTTATTTGGGCAACATGAATGATGAACTGATTGAACAAGTCAGAACTGGATTCTATACGCCTGAATTTCATAAGCAAACTGGCAACAAGTTTAAGTTGTTTGAAGGAATGGTCTGTAAGGGAACGCAGAACCGAGGCGATTTTTGTGGCAAAATGTGGATGTGTAAAATCAAAACAAATGAATACTTCGACGCATTGAGAAATCGTTGGGGTGAGGAAGGAATTAAAAAGTATGGAGAGTAATAAACATCCAAAATGGTATAATTATGTTGCCAAATCAATTTTGATTGGTATGGGTATTATCATTGCTCCGATGTTAATTCTGATTGCTTTGTCAATGAACGAACATCCGTTGGCAATTTACCGAGATATATGGTATGACAGATAATTACGGAAAATATAATCCGTGTGGACACCGACTTTTATCAGGTGGGATGCTTTCATTTTTGCCAATCAAGGACATTGATAAAATCTTGACCTTGCCATTTTTCAAAGAACGTGATAGTGTGTTCTGTGTTAAGTGTGGTCAAATGTATTGGACAAAGAAAGAAAAGAAATGATATTTCATCTTGTCAATGTTGAAATGAATGAAACCGATGCTGCCGCTTCGGCCAGAACAATTTTCAATTTCTTTGTGTTCCAACAAGAGGCCGCTATCGTCCATTACGCCGACGCAAAGGGCGATTATGAAGGAGCATTGGCGGCGAATAAACGAGCCGAAGAAGTTTACAACGAAGAATCGGAAGGTTTAGGATTTGGGCCAAGACTTCCTTATCAACCTTACAACATTGAACAAAAGAAAAAGGAAATGGATAAGGCAAAGAAAGACTTGGAAGACACAAGACGATTGTTGGCCTTTGTTCGTGAGAGGTTTGTTGAAAAATTTATCCAATGATTTATGAATGAAATTCGATATGAGACTCCGATTGAAAAAGTCAATTGGCGATTGCAGAGTATCTTCCTAGCCGGCCCTACGGTCAGAGGACATCAGCCACACCTTACTTCGTGGAGATTTGAGGCTATCAAGATTCTAAAAGAAAAAGGATTCAAGGGCAATGTCATCATTCCTGAATTTGAAGATAAGAATGAATCTGATAAGTATCGTTATGATATTCCGGTTTGGGAATACGGCGGCCTTACAAATAGTCAAGTAATTCTATTTTGGATTCCTAGAACGCGGGAGTTGATTGGCCTGACAACCAATCATGAACATGGTTATTGGATGGCCAGAGACAGAAGCAAAGTCGTCTATGGACGGCCTGACGATGCCTACCGTATGACTTACCTTGACATTATGTGGGTTGAGGATTCCAAAAGAACCAATAGCAAATGTCCAATCTATAATAAGTTGGACAAAACAATTGAAGCGGCTATCAGGTTGTCTGACGGCCTTCAAAAATTTCGGAGTGGTTACAGTATGGACGAAAAATGATAGATGATTCTCCTGTTGAAGAAATTCAAGGAGCAGGAGAATCATCAATCTTCTTAACGTTACATGGAATTTTATCGTATTCCATGTTCCATTTCTTACACAATTGTAAACATTTGGTCAAGGCGAGAAAGCCTTCTTCTGCGTTTGAACTTTGTGCCAACGCTTTCAGTTTCTTTAACTTTTTGAATTCATTGTGTGTAAGATTACCGTAAATAAACTTATCCATTTCATCAGGCGTAATCGTAACATCGTCCGTGATAACGTCGGCAAAATCAACTTCGGCATCATCGTAACCGTCAGGCATTGTTCTGACAAGACCTTTGATGTATAAGTCAATCAATTCGCTCTTTTCAAAACCAGCATCGGTGAATTGTTTCAAAAATTCATGGATAATATCTTCCTGTGTTCTAGCAGGCCCAACGTCTTCGTCCCTCAATGAGAAGAACAAATAGTTAAGAATTGGAGTGTGCTTTGTTGGAATATACTTTCCTTGCATATTCTTATCATTAACTCCATTTGGGTCAACCTTACCCTCACCAAGCAATTTCCTATATGTTTTGTCGCCTTCCTCAACTTCTTGATGGTATTTTTCGGTGTAATGATTTGAAGTATTGATTAATTTATTCTTATCAGATTCCATGTCATCGCCACGTTTTTTCAACGCGGCCGCATAGTCAGGGTCATCACGAAGTATCGCCATCAACGAATATGTTGCTGGCGGCGGTGTAAAGTCTTTTTCGTCTTCCATAATTTATTATACATACGTTGATATGGGTCAAAACGTTTATTTTATAAGACGCTTGACACCGTGGGTAGGGTGGGGTATAATACCCCCTATGATTTATTGGTTCATAGGTCAACCTGAATGTGGTAAGACTACACTTGCTAAAAAACTTAAGCAAGTCATTCCTACCGCTTTGTATCTTGACGGCGACGAACTTCGTCGTATCTTCAAGACCAATAATCCAGTTGAACATTTCACAAGAGAATGGCGTGAGGAACAAACAAGAATACTTCAAAGATTCATCGCCTATATCGCCGACCAAGGAATTACTGTAATCATCGCCACCGTCAATCCTTACCTTAACATTCGTGAGGAATTCAAACAATCAAGGGTTGATATCCATGAGATTTATGTTCACAAGAATGTAAGACGTTCCCGTGAAAGTTTCAATGCCACCGACTATGAACCGCCTACACAGAATTTCATTGACATTGATACGACAACGGATTCAGTTGAGGAATCTTTCGCTAAAGTCTTGATTTCCACCACGCTTGACACGAAAGAAAATTGTGGTAGTCTTCCGTAATGACGATTAAACCAGTCACATCATTGGCCGACCTTGAATTCAAGGCTAAGGCCGATAAACATTACGAACAACTTGCAATTCTTGGTTGTAAGTCTCTTGATTGGAACAGTAGAATCAAGACCTATCCGGCTGCCATCAAAAAACTTCATCAAGTGGCGGTCAACCACGACCCAAATTCTTGTCAAGCGGTAATATACCACGTTAATTCAGGCTGCAATAAAATCAAACCTATAAAGGATTCTGTCGCCGAATTGATAAAGAAAAAAGAAGTGACTAGAATTATTGACAATTTGAAGAAAATCAAAAAGGCAAATGTCACTAAGAAAACCGTGAAGAAGATTCGCAGACGTGTTGCCAGGAGTGTGTAATCATTCAAATGATTGACCGAATAACATCGCTAGCAGATTTGATATACAAATCAAAGACGCAAGACACATACAAAAATCTGATGATTTTGTCGGTGGGTGGAATATTCAGAAATAATGGCAAGAGTAGAACGGTAGAATCTTACGAACAAGCACTTGTCGCCTTGGACGAATTGGTAGAATTGACAAAACAACGTAACGCCGACTGTTCAATGTTAGTTGACAACATTAACGGATATCGTTGTTACGTTGCAGACCCAAGAGACGCGGAACTTGAACGATTGTTTGAATTAAAGAGGCGTGAAATGGTAGCCGACAGTGACGATAGACCTTCTATAAGATTTACCGGCGAGAATTTAAGCATTTCAGAAAACAATTATTCATATCGAGCCGCATCACAGGCCTATGATAGAATGAGACGTGAAGGCAATCGAAACGGTGATTTTTACATCGTGGGTGGACAAAACAACACAGGCAGAACTCAATTCAGACGAAGTGCCAATTCGACTGCAGCATACGCTGGGCCTGATTATGAAGTCATGGAACGTCAATACATAAATCCTGTGACGGATATGAGACAGACCATTTGTAGGCAGATTCCTTTAGGTATTCCGGCCAACGTTCGTAGAGAAATTGAAGAAGAACTAATAAGAGACGTTGAACGGCAAATGGAAAGACTTAATGGCGATGCCGCTCGACGCAGAAATTTTTATTATTCAAACAATGATAGTAACGACGATTACTACTCAAGTTATTGGGATGATGAACCAACGTATCGTCATCGCAGAATAAACGAAGACAGTCCGAACGCAGATAGGTGACGCTTGACATTCTATAAACGACTGATAGACTTTTGACATGAAAGTTGACCTACAATCTATTGACCGCACCCAGTTCTATGTGAACGAACACATTATCAACGGTGAAATGTGTTATCTCGTCGTTCCGCAATTGATGGGTTGTAATTGGACGCAGGAGAACAAAATCTTCCGTTCTTCCCTTTGGAATTCCGAAGGCGAACTTATCTCTGCTTCATTTCCAAAGTTTGTAAATTGGGGCGAAAAGCCCGAAGTCTTCCCTGTTCCTAATTCCCTCCGTGGTTGTGTCGTGATGGAAAAGTTGGATGGTTCCACTTTGATTGTTTCAAAGTATAAGGGCCAGTTCATTGTCCGCACTCGCGGCACCGTTGACGCTGCCAATATGGAAAAGAATGGTGACGAAATTGCCATCTTCAAGTCTGAAATTCTTCCTAACATTGAAGAAATGTATGGTCAAGGCACCGGCGAGGAATGGGATTGTTCCTTTATCTTTGAATGGACTTCACCGAAGAATCAGATTGTTATCAATTATGGTGACAAACCTCGTTTTGTGTTGATTGGTATTGTGTTGCATGGCAACTATCATCTTCAATCGCAGGATTATCTTAACTATGTTGCCGAGTCAATCGGCGTCGAACGTCCGGCCACTTACACGTTTACTGACGTTGCCGACCTCATTTCCAACGTGGAACTGTGGGAAGGTAAGGAAGGCGTTTGTGTGTATTCTCCTTTCCGTGGTTCTTGGGAGATTCACAAATGTAAATCCTTTCAGTATTTGAAACTTCACCGTTTCAAATCCAATGCTACGTTTGAAAACACTGTGGAATTGTTTTTTGAATTCGATATGCCTTCTTATCAAGAGTTTGAAGCCAAGTTGATTCAAAAGTTTGACTACGAATGTTTTCAAATGGTTCGTGGTTATATTTCACAAATCTGCGACGGCTACAAGGAAGTCTTGAAGATTGTTCAAGGAATGAACGACTTCGTTGAAAAACAACTCAAGCAGTTGCCTAACCGTCGTGAACAGGCCTTCAAGGTGTTTTCTTCCTATGGTAAGGAATCAAACCGTTCGGCTTTTGTTTTCAAGATTCTCGACGGCAAACACCTGTTGTCGAAGGATGACTTGAAGAAACTGATGTATCAAGTAACCAAATCATGAAAGAACAACTTCTCAAGTTGATTGGCGAACTCGCCGTTGCAGGCAAATACCTCAACGGCGGCATTGAAATAGTTGTATCTGGCGAACTAACCTACATAGGCGAAGACAGGTTTCAGATTTCGCCAGCCACCACGTCAATCGCATTACGATTCAATGTTTCTGATGTTACAAGAATTGTTAACGGCAACGAAATTTATTTTAATTAATTATGACAAATGACAATCTTCAAGCCAAAATAGTGGCAATTTGTATGTTCGGATTCATCATGATAATTAGTTTTATCTTTTGGGTGAATAATTCCAATCTCAATGATGAATTACGTCGGGCGCATCGTGACCTTGATTGGTATGGCACCAATTATCTTCACAAACAAGGTGGCACGTCTCTTTGGAATAATCAATCTATTAGTTATCACCTTCGTAGTTTTGATGGTGGTAAGAATTGGTATGCCACGCACACAACTACAAATAGTGAAGTAATCATTGATGGCCCAGCGGAAACTGTTTATCCCGGCCTTATGAAGACCCTCCAAGATTGGGATAACATCGTGTCTTATGCCGAAAAGAATGGCCCAATTAATCCAAACAATCCGGCCGATGCACAAGTCTTGGAGAAAAATGGGTTTTCCGTCATCCGTAAATAAGTTATGGAACCTTTGAAATTTTCCACAACTTACAAGGAAAATATAGTATTTTCTTCACTGATTACTTGTTTTATTTGTGGGTTGATATATGCTATCAGTTTCGTTCCTTCCAAAGAAACGTTTGTGACTTCGGTTGACCAAACCAATCAACCAAACTGTGTCGTCGGCGCTTATGTTATGTTTGCCAAAGAATCCTTTGATAAGGAATTGTTGGTTAGTGATATAAAACATGACTATCCTGTATTCACCAATGCCGGCGTGTCGCTTGGTTGTATTAAAGCCTATTGGGATGAACTGTTTCCGACTAACAAATTGAAGTGTGTCTATAACAGCAATGATACTAATAGTTATAACTTTGTTCCAAAGTGGGGAAAACCTTACATTTGGACTGGACAATGGTATGTCAATACGAACAATGACTATCACACTTGTTTAGTGTATTTTCATCCTGATGGAGTAAGTTTCAAACATTTTGTTTACAATCCGGCAACTCATTACAACTATTACGTCAACACCAACTACGAATTTTTCCTTAATAGAACTATTCGACTCTATCAACTCAAATGACATCACACGTTTCTGATTTGATAAACTCGTTTGGATTTGAACTGGCAAGTTGTCTGTTCCTTTCCTTGAACATTTATTCACTTTACCGTGATAGGATTGTAAAAGGAATGTCAATGTTAAGTATGTCGTTCTATAACTCATGGGCGATATGGAACGTGTTTTATTACTATTCCATCAATCAATCGTGGTCTTACTACATTGGCGTTGCGGTAGCGATACTGACTACTTGGTGGACTGTATTGGCTATTTACTATTGCCATAAAAACAATCCCAGATTATAATCTTATCATGCCGAATACTTTTAACATCGAAAAGACGTTTAAGACAAAAGCCGAAAGGAAATGGCACACCATTTATTTCGCAGTTGACCTTCACGGAACGATTATACGGCCGGGACATGACAAGGTTGAATTTTATCCTGATGCTGTTTCCGTTGTGAAGTGGATTAACAAACGAACAGATTGTAAAATTATTCTGTGGACTTCCAGCCACAAGGAAGAAATCAAGACGTTTCTTTCTGAATGTGCTAAGAATGGTATCAATATTGACTTCGTAAATGAGAATCCACTTGAAGGCGATTCTAAACGTGCCTGTTTCGACAAGAAGTTCTACTTCAACGTATTGCTTGACGATAAGGCAGGTTTTGACGGAGAACGTGATTGGACGAGAATCAAGGATGCCTTGATTGACCTCGGTGAGTGGATATAGATAGTATAAAAAATCATATCTTTATGATGTGATGTTCTATTTATATGCCAAATGAGTATCGGGGAAATTCTATCAAATTTAAAGGAAATTTTTTCGTGGGTTTGGAAACCAGCAAAAACACAGGAAGAAAAAGTCATTAAAAGATATGACGCACTAATTTCTTTGTGCGTAATTTTCATGGTTGGTTATTCGTGTTTATATGCTCTGAAATTAGAAACAAAGATTAACACAAATACTACAGATATTTCAAATTTCAACGAAGTTGACCCAAATTATCATCCATCGTTATTCGCTTCACCCGATACAACTCTCTCTCCATTTTATACAACCAATGCCTTAACTGATAAGGAATTTTATGTTGGTGAAATTGTTGGAGTAAAATATTTTGGTATATTTGGATTGGTCAGAGAAAAAACACTCGGCACTCATGGATATACTTACACAATTCGTTACGAAAATACAGAACACGATTTAATGAATGAGGAATGTTTCGCTTGGGAATTGTATAGACCCGCACCTAATAGCGTTCCTATTTCTGTTTTGAGGCAGTAACCAATTCTTTGTAAGATTCTCTGGCTTTCTTAATATCTTCACGGAGAATTTCTTCGGTCTTCCCCTCTTTGACGTAGATATCCAATAGAAAAGGAAATAGGTCAGGCATAACGAATGCTCGTAATGCCGTCATGTCGTTAATCAACGCTTCTTTTGACTTCTTCTGTGCCTTCTTCATAAGATACGAGTTTTTTAATAGGTTTAGGTAATGGCATCCACCCTTGGACGGTGAAAGTCTTTGTGTCTGTTTCATTTAAGCCACTAAACATCCATATACAGTTCTCACTGTTTTCTGAAATGTATGTAGCAATGACAATTACATCACCATCCGTTACTATACACCTTGTTCCTGTTGATGGCAAGGATGTTGTGGGACGTATCCAATTAGATTGTATATCAAATTCCATTGTTAATCGTAATCCTGACTGCTTGTGATAAAGAATCCTTCCGCCACAAACATTTCGGCTTCTAAATAACTAATAATCATTTGAGTTTCTTCACAAGGTTTTTTACAAGATTTCTTATGTTTTATAAATACCTCTATCTCGTCTTTGATGGTAACATCGTGCCCTCGAATGTTAATTTTTACTATTTGTTCTCCTTCTAATGACATATCATTTAGATTGTTCAGGAACTATTGGTGTTGCGTTCCATTCTTTCTTTGAAGGAATCACAGGGTCAACCCAAGGTGTCACCGATTTGACTTGTGGCGCCACTGACTGGTTCTCAATTTCACGAATGTATCTCAATGCCGTTTGGTGTCTTGATTCGTTGTCAAACTTACGTTCGACAGCATAAATCAATTCATTATACTTATCCAATAATGTAAAGTATTCCTTTTGGTAATCAATACTGTCGTTGGCCATGTTAATCCTTTTTGATGACGAATTTCTTTATGGTTCTGTCATAGACAAGACGAACCGGATTTTCATTTGAACCAAACAAAGTGAAATCCTTAATTGTATCATAAACCTTGTCGGCGTGTTCAAGGTAATTTTCGTGGAGAACTGCCATGATACCATTCATTGAACGGTCTTGGTGTTTCTCTGCTGCGGCCAAGAATTCCAAAATATTTTTGGGAATCAACTTCATTTCAATATTTCTTTGGAAGACTTTACTAACATCGGCATAAGCCAACGATTCTGCCGCTTCTTCGTCTGTGTAACCTTTTGTTTTAAGAATAGAAAAGGCAAGAGACGGTGAACGATTGGCACCGGCATGACAGTGGATAAGAATAGGTTTATCGCCTTTGTAGTATTCGTTCACCACACGCAATGTTGCTAGAAATGGTGTGTAACCCCAAGGTTCAATCTCATGGATTGGAAACCAAAAAGAAGGCACTTTCAACTGATAGTCAAAGGAAGCACATGGACTGTCTGATACGTTGATTACGGCTGAATAGAACGACGCAGCAACGTCAGGCTTTACTGAAAGGATGTTATCTAATCCCTTTGGTGTTCTTGTCACTACGAATATTTTTGGTTTATCACTCATTTTTTTCCTTCAATTCTTGGAATAACTACATCCTCTGCCATCTTCTGAGCACAGGCAGCAATCTGAACCAACTCTGCTAATGTGTCGGCGTGGTTTCGATTACTTGACTTTTTCTTCACTTCATCCCACAATTCATCCACTTCTTCAAGTAGAACGGCATAACCTTCATGATATGATGACTGTGGGCCGTGGTTTTTTCTGGCTTTTGTCAATTCATCTTTAACTAACTTTTGGAAATCAATCATACGTCTTGTGCTTTCTCTATTTCTTTACTTTCAAATTTCATTCTGTTTATAAGGTGATTCATTTTTGGTAACAATAACCAACGAGCATGAGCCGTTTTACAGGCTTTGTATTCTTCAATCAACTTGTCGGCTTCATTCACCAACCAAGTTCCTGATTCATTATGAATTTTGGCGTCGTGCTCGGTCATATCATTCCTCAATGGATAAACTTTGATAATATTTTAGACGGTCATTCAATTCAGATAGACGATTCATTCCTTCAACCGTCTTTCTTGTTTCTCTAGCAAGACGCCCTTGAAGTGCTGTCATTTGATTAAATATCTGTTCTCGTTCTTCAAGAGAAAGAGATTCGTCTTTTGACTTAAGCAAAAGTTTATCAGTTTCTTTGCCTAGAAATTCTATGGTGGCAGAGTCGAGGTTGGTTTGCTCTTCCAAGACACATAGTTCTGTCATGAGTTCGTTCAATTCGATTTCTAATTGTTCTTTTTTCATTGAAACGACTCTACCACGCAACGTGAAAATGGTCAATTTATTATAAAGTTAAGAATATAATAAGTGGACAAATTCAAGGATTTCGATAGACTACCTGTTCTAAATGGCACAGGCAAAATTCATTCGTATTGACGGTGAAACCACTACGGAAAGGACATTCAACAATTCGTCTCCGTATGAAGCGTTGAAGCCTAACGACGTTATTGAAGTGGATTGTGAAGATGGGCAGATACGAGATTATTACATCGAATCTATGAGTTGGGATTTCACTCATTTCGGCGATACATTAACAATAACCATTAAGCCAACAAGACCGGCACCAAGGCTACAACCAATCAAAGGTGATGATGGACAATCAATTGGTTTTATAAAAAGTTGATTTCTAAACGACCTGTGATATTCTAAACACATGGATAAAAAAACACTTACCCTAATCCGAACAAGAGAAGAAGAACTTTCCGGGCTAAAGGCACAATTGAAAAAGGATTTCATTGGCCTTGACGAAGTGATTGACCAAATTATTGAAAGCATCAAAGTTTGGTATATTTTCCCCGAACTACAAATTAGACCCACCATCCTATGCCTATGGGGGCTTACCGGCGTCGGTAAGACAGACCTCGTTCGTAAGATGGTGTCCTACCTGCGTATGCAGGATAGGTTTCTTGAAATTGAAATGAATGGTGATGATAGTTCTACAAATACCATTCAATCCAAGATGGAAGAATCTTCTCTTTCTCCAGAAGACCCTTGTATTCTTTTCTTGGATGAATTCCAGAAATTTAGAACTGTCACCGAACAAGGTGAAAACAATCCTAATAATAAATCCTACTCTGATGTGTGGACATTGTTGAGTGATGGACGTTTTCATGCCGACCTTTCCAAGAAAACTGAATTGTTGAATGAACTTCTTTATAGTAAATACTATTCCGACTATTCAAGTGTCTATGCCGATAAGAAGGAAGACAAGAAGAAAGCCGAAATGGAAAGCAAACGTGTCTATAAAACCGGCGTTTCTTTGGCTCGTAGAGTCAAGAGACTCTTTAAGTTGGAAGACTCGGTTGAGGATGTTATGAAATATAGTGAGGAAGAAATTTGTCAACTATATGAAAAGTTTTCAAAAAATCCGACCATCTTTGAAGGTGAAGTTTACAAGAAACTTCTAATCATCATTTCAGGCAATCTTGATGAAGCCTACAAAATTGCCACCGAAGTTGATGAAGTGGATTTGGATGCTGATTGGTATAATGAATATAGCAAAAGAATCACGGTCTTGGATATCAAAAAATCTTTGGTTAAAAGATTTCGTCCAGAACAGATTGCCCGTTTTGGCAACACGCACATTCTCTATCCCTCATTAAGTAAAAAGAACTATTATGAGATTATCAAGATGAAGTGCAACCAAATTGGTGGCCTTGTTTATTCGACTAAGAAAATCAAAGTTACCTTTGATGATTCTGTTTTTGACACAATTTACAAGAATGGGGTATTCCCCACCCAAGGGGTAAGACCCCTACTGTCAACCACAACAAACATACTGTCGTCAGTCCTACCCAAATACATTTACAATTGTTTGTTGGACGGCGTTACTTCTTTGGATATTTCATGTCATGGTAATAAGATGACAGGTGCATACGGCAGAAAGAAGATTACCATTGAAATTCCAACCGTCCTTGAAAGTCTTCGTGAGAAGATTGATATTGACTCAAAGCACGTTGTTGCAGTTCACGAACTTGGACACGCCATTGCATACACAATTCTGTTTGGCACAGTTCCGGCACAGATTTGCACGGACTCTATAACGTCTTACTCAAATGGTTTCATTCTCCGCCATTCCATGCTGGAGAACAAAGATACTTTGTTAAAGAAATTGGTTGTCAGTATGGCTGGACGGGCTGCCGAAGAAATGGTATTTGGTGAAAATAATGCCAGCATCGGTGCTCAAAAAGACATTGAAGTAGCAACTTCATCGGCTTGGAGTTATGTTGGAGCCTATGGCTTCGATGGATTTGCCGGTAAAGTCACATCAAAAAGTAACGATAATGATTTTGAAATTTTCAATCGTGATAAAGTTGGAGAAATTGCTGAAAGTTTGGTCAAGGAATCAAAGGAACAGGCAAAGAGTCTGCTTCACACCAATCTGAAATTTTATCAGACGGCACTTCAAATCCTTTTAGAAAAGGGTAAGTTGACAACAAAAGAGTTTGAGGCAATAGCCGTGGACTTCAGCATACCCGTGACTGAAATCAAAAGTGGTGAGAAACTTGTGTTAGACTATGAAGGATTAACTGATAAGTTTCTCCATTCCAAACCAAAAAAGCGCAAGGCTTGACATTTTAACCGTCTGATTTAAGATGGTGACATGGAAAAGAAAGAATATCGTATTGTCACTGATGGAGAAGTTTTCCGAATTGAATTTTTACAAAAGTGGTCATATCGTGCCGGATGGTTTTTTCTGAAAGTCATCCATAGGGAACAATGGATGGCATGCGATATTCGTGGTGACGATTGTTATTGTGATTGTGCCGATGGAGATTGTTACTACGATGAATCGGAAGTCGTTGAATACAATACGATTGAGGAAGCACAAGCCAAAATTGAACAGTGGACAAATCCGCCGGCCAAATCGCTCGAATCAACTGAACCTATCGAACCGGTATGGAAGGTAGTTTGGCCGAAGGCTTGACTTTCTATAAAACTTCTATAGCCTCATTCACATGGAAAGTCGTGTCATCAAAATCAATCCAGCACGTAAGGAATTCCCTTATTTTGCCCAAGACAGATATACCGGCGCAATTTGGCTCGTAAAATCCAAAGTGAGACGGGCTTATGTTCGTGCTTTTTTCGTCAGTGGAAACACCGGTTACATCCCATTTGAGTATGAATGTGACATGCGTGCTTCAAAATTCGTAAAGATTGAACGAATGAAACTGTCAATACAAATTGGTGATATCAAGGACGCTTGACTTAAAATTAACAACTGATAAACTTTTTTTATGAGAGATTCATTTGAAGAAATTTTTGGATTCGGTTATTCATGGTCTTACCGTTGGTTCCGAATCAAGGAACTGTTTTCATCCTACTACGAATTGACTGTTATTCCGGCAATCGTCTTGGGATGTATCACCAACATCGGTTGGTATGCCATCCATTTTGTGAATGAAGGATTGGGGTATGTCACGGCAGGTGAATTTACCTTTGCTTTCCTCTTTTTTCTCGTCGCAATGACCTTGGAAGACTTGATTAAGGCCTTCATTGAACACGTTAAAAGT
>Ga0105237_10005121_pt1 | contig 14860 bp, 8 predicted proteins | sample KBSC24metaG_FD_81520 | JGI IMG/M metagenome (GOLD analysis project Ga0105237, IMG submission 81520) | Corn rhizosphere microbial communities from Kellogg Biological Station, Michigan, USA - KBS C2-4 metaG | ecosystem: Host-associated > Plants > Roots > Rhizosphere > Soil | place: Michigan, USA... | reverse complement strand
CCCTTCAAACGCTACCAGATGCAACCCGTCTGGCGGGCAGATCGTCCTCAGAAAGGCCGGTACCGGGAATTTTACCAGTGTGATGCCGATGTGGTCGGCAGCAAGTCCCTTATCAATGAGGTCGAGCTGGCAAGCATTTACAGGGAGGCTTTCCGCAAGCTGGCCATACCCGTTGAGATACGTATTAATAACAGGAAGATACTCGCCGCCCTTGCCGAGGTCTGCGGGGGTGCGGAGAAGATGACGGATATCACCGTGGCCATCGACAAGCTGGATAAGAAAGGGCTGGACGAGGTAAAGGAAGAGCTGGCCCAGCGCGGTCTCAACACCAGCCAGGTCTCCGCCATCGAACAATATCTGGCCATCGATGGGGACAATCAAAGCAAGCTGGAACAGCTTAAAAAACTTTTCACCTCCAACGAGACGGGCCGGAAAGGCATTGCCGAGCTGGAATATGTTCTGCAATACGACGATAACGGGCTCGTCGTGGACCTCACGCTCGCCCGCGGTCTTAACTATTATACCGGTACCATCTTCGAAGTAAAAGCAACTACCGTCCAGATGGGCAGCATCGGCGGCGGCGGACGTTATGACGATCTCACCGGCCTTTTCGGCGTACCAAATATTCCCGGGGTAGGTATTTCCTTCGGGGTCGACCGCATATATGATGTGATGAAGGATCTCCGGCTCTTCCCTGAGGATGTGCATACGGGCACCAAGGTACTTTTCTTTAATCTTGGAGAGGCTGAATCCCGCGCTGCCTTTGGGCTGATGCAGCAGCTGCGCGCCAAAGGCATTCCCGCAGAGCTTTATCACGAACAGGCCAAATTCGACAAGCAGTTCAAATATGCGGAGAAAAAGGGGATACGGTTTGCGATCATCCTGGGCAGTGAAGAGCTGGCTAATCGTGGGTGCAAGCTAAAAGACCTTCAAAGTGGCCAGCAATCTACATTAAGCTTTGATGAGTTGTTGCAATTCAGGTTTTAGTAACATATCTTTATCAATCACTACTTTTTAACTAAACACATGCTATGAAACGAGCCCTACACCTGTATTGCCTATTGGCAGCACTCTCATTTACTACCGTACTCACCGCCCAAACAACCAATCCCTTCTTCCGGCACATTCCCTCAGATGCGGATCAGGTCTATCATATCAACCTCGCCGCTCTCGGTTCCAAACTCAGCTGGAGCGACATTTCGGGCATGATACCGCCTCCCAAGGGTGCAACGGACCAGGAAATGATGAAATATGTAAATGATCCCTCTTTAACAGGTATCGACTTTCACCAGGGCCTCGTCATCGCCGTAGGCCACCTGGCGAAGAACACCGATAGCCCTTCCTGTATCACCATTATGGCCCAGCTCAGCGATTCCGGCAAACTGATGTCCCTGGTCCGCAGCGCTACCAAAGGTCTCCACACCTTCAAATTGCCCGGTAAAGTCTCGGTCGCCGGCAAAGAAAAGATGGCTGTAGCCTGGAATGATAAGATGGCTGTGGTCACCATCATCATCGCACCCAAGTCGCAGCAGACCGCCACAGGCACGGCTATGGTCAGCTCGTCCTACTATACGCTCACCGCCGCCAAAAAGAGCGCAGCCGCCCTCGAAGGATTTACCAATAGTACCTATACTACAAATGCAACCTTTATCAACGGCTTCTCGGACGATGCCGACCTTCATATCTGGGCCCCGCAAGGCTCCATCATGAAGCAGCTGTCGGAAATGAGCAAGAAGAAGAATCCGGTTAAGATCAAGGTTCCCACATGGAACAGCCAGCTCTATTCGCTGTCGGCTCTTCGCTTCGATGCCGGCAGGATCACGTTCCATACCACCACGATCATACCTCCCGACTCGGCTGAAGTATATAAATTCTACAACAGCCGGCCGTTGAATACAGATCTGATCACTCACATTCCGGACAAGGCCATATTGGGAATGGTAAACACACATTTTGATCCGCTGATGATCAAGAGCACAATTGAACGATATCATCTAAGGCCCATTTTCGACTCCCTGTTGTCCTCGAAAGGCCTCTCGATAGATGATATTTTAAAGGTCCCGAAAGGAGACTTCCTGGTTGCGGCGACGCACCCAAACCAAATCCCCGATACGGGTAAGGTGGAGCCTAATTTCTATTTTGTGGCCACCATCGCCGATCTCGGCGCATTAATGAAGGTGGCAGGTAAGTTGGGGCTTAGTCAGGACAGCCTTAATGCAATGGGAAAAAAGATTGGTTTTACGCTAAAGAATAATATCCTCGTGATAGGTAGAAAAGGCCAAACAGAATCTTTCTTCAGCACGAATAATCCTGCCAACCTTAATTTGGTGAATGATGGCGTTCGGAACAGCGTCTTCAGCATGGTATTGGACATCAAGGCCGTCTCCGCTTATTTAAAAGCCAGCCAGCGGGGTGACGAAGGTTCTTCCCGTAAAGCACAACAGATACTCCATTTCATGAGTGCCCTGGATCATATGACGGTCACTACCGGCAGCTACCATAATGGGATACTTGAATCTAACTTTGAATTGACGATGACCGACCCGTCGCAGAATAGCTTACGCAGCCTGTTCAATTTGCTGCATTAATGGGGTCATCCTTAAAATACTCAATAGCCCGGTCCGCAGCAGGATCGGGCTTTTTTATGCATACCCATACTTCCGTTTGAACTCTTCCAGCTCTCTTTCATTCAGTATCCTGAGCATATAGGTGCGATTGCTCCGATTGCGCTCGACAAAGGGCATATGTAGCTGATAAAATTCATCAAAGACACTGGCTAACAATTGCACATGTTGTTTGGACAGATAAAATCCGCATTTGACCACAGCGCCACCCGATTCGAATCGCAGGTCGTTGGTCATACCATCCGAATTGCTGCCGGAGACCATCGCACCATCATTGACATACAAGCCGTCATAGGCCTCCACATTAAAATCCATGGACTTCACCATCTTCATGGGATAAAATACATCCCCCACTTTGATACCCGCTGTACTGACAACCAATTCCTGTTCGGAAAGCCCATAACTGCGGACATCCCCTCTCGCGATGATGGCGCCGATGATCACCACACCAATACCCGTTCCAAAAACATAAGGAATATAATCATGAAGCGAGGGAATGAAGACCAGCAATAAAGAGGCTGCGGCAATAAAGAGGCCGGCATAGGCTATGTATGCTCTTTTATTTCTTTTGCTGACAACTATCCTGGTGCGAAATTCCATATAAGGGGATTGATCGCCTATTAACGTCGGGAGCCGCCTCTAACGTATGCCGTCACACCTTCTCATATACCACTGCCGCCCCCTGCCCTACCCCCACACACATACTCGCCAGCGCATAGCGTACATCCCTCCGCTGCATCTCATGCAGCAAGGTCGTGGAGATACGAACCCCGCTGCATCCCAGCGGGTGACCGATAGCAATCGATCCGCCATTGACATTCACTTTTGTCGTATCCAATCCCAAATCACGTATGCAGGCCAGCGCCTGCACGGCAAACGCTTCATTCAATTCCACCAGGTCCAGATCCTTTACCGTAAGGCCCGCCCGCTGTAACGCCTTTTGCGTAGCCGGTACGGGACCGATGCCCATGATCGCAGGGTCTACACCCGCCACAGCCATGCTGACGACCCGGGCCAGCGGCTTGAGCTTATATTTCCCGACGGCTTCTTCACTGGCCAGCAACATCGCCGCCGCGCCGTCATTGATCCCGGCCGCATTGCCCGCAGTCACCGTACCGTCCTTTGCAAAGGCGGGCCGTAACGCCGCCAGCTTCTCCATAGAAGTTTGCCGGGGCTGTTCATCCTTCCCGAAAAAGATCTTCTCGTCCTTACCCCCCAGCACTTCTACGGGCGCTATCTCATCCGACCATCTGCCCGCCGCCAGTGCAGCGAAATATTTCTCCTGGGAAGCCAGCCCAAAGACATCCTGCTCCTCCCTGCCGATCTTCCATTGCCGGGCGACATTTTCCGCCGTCTCGCCCATGGAATAAGGATGATATTGATCCGCCAGCTTCTTATTGGTAAACCTCCAGCCAATGGTAGAGTCGAATATCTCCGCATGTCTATTAAAGGCGTGACGACTTCCCCATTACAAAAGGCGCCCTCGTCATACTTTCGACCCCTCCGGCTATATATAACGCACCTTCTCCACACATGATCGCACGGGCAGTGTCCATAATGGCCTGCAGCCCCGAGGCGCAGAGCCTGTTCACCGTATTGCCCGCTACGGATACCGGGAGTCCCGCCAGAAGGCCAGCCATACGGGCCACATTCCGATTGTCCTCGCCGGCCTGGTTTGCGTCCCCCGCGATAATATCTTCGATAGCGGCAGGATCGATCCCTGTATTGCGCGCCAACAGCTGTCTTATCACATGCGCCAGCAGGTCGTCCGGACGGATAGAGCTAAGACCGCCCCCATATTTTCCTATAGGCGTACGGACGGCGTCGATGATATATACTTTGTTCATAATAGAGTTTTAGATTACAGCCGCCGCAAGTTAAGGTTTTCCCCCTTCTGTGTAATTCTTTCCACTCTTCCACTATCAGAACCGCCTCAATAGGCTCATAATCAATTGCTTTTGGTTGGCATCATTTTCCCAATATACTCTTATAAAAAGACCTTATTATGATCCGCAAATCCCATTCGAATCAACTCCATCCATACGACCACCTGATCTCTCCCGCGAAAAAAGCCCTGAAGTTCACCGCCCGGGCTACCTGGTTCCTGATGAAGACCCTTGTCAAGGCCGCTTTTTATCTTCCGGCCATTATTAGCAAGACGGAAGAGCATAATACTCCATCATCCACGCCCAGACCTCCGCGTATGCCCTCACCCGCTACGGCATTTCCCGCGCCATGACCGGCCTGGTCCAAAGAGGCGTCCTTCTCTGTATGGCTGTCCCAAAAAAATAGTTGTCCAAAAATTTGACTCTTACCTTACGTCATAGCCTATGTTTGCATGGACAGCTAAAAAGATACCGTGAAAAAGCATTATTCCGTCAAACAACTAGCCAGGCTGGCCGGCGTCAGTGTACGTACCCTGCACCTGTACGACGAGATAGGATTATTAAAACCTTCCGTCCGGACAGAGGCCGGCTACAGGTTCTATGAGGAAAAAGAGCTGTTACGTCTGCAGCAGATACTCTTTTATAAGGAGCTGGACTTCCCGCTAAAGGACATCGGAGATATTCTGGACGATCCCGGTTTTGACAGGATCAGGGCGTTGGAAAGTCACCGTGTCGCGCTGCTGGCCAGAAAACACAGGATCGACAGCCTGCTCACTACCATCGACAAAACCATTTTCCATTTAAAAAAAGGAGACGTTATGCTATCACATGAAGAGCTCTACGAAGGACTGCCAAAGGAAAAGGCAGAAGGATGGCGAAAGGAAGCCCGGGAAAAATGGGGCAATGACGCCGTCGAAAAGTCCGAAATGCAACTGCTGACCATGACCCGCGAGGACCTGGCAGGATTAAAGACCGCCTTTGCGGACAATTGGAAAAAGCTGGCCACGCTGAGTCATCGCGACCCTGCCAGTCCCGAAGTACAGGAAGCTGTCCGGCTGCACTACCAGCAAATCCGTCAATTCTGGGGAACGGCCAATGGATCAGATCCACAATGGAAAGCCTACAAATGCCTGGGCGAAATGTATACACAGGACGAACGGTACACCGTCGTCGATGGCCAGCCCAATCCCGCCTTTGCTGAATTTCTCCGTAAAGCCATCAGCTATTTTGTGGAGACGAAGCAATGAGCTGGAGCCCTCAGCTCCCGGGTCGGCCGCGCTGATCAATAAGGGGACGTCATATTGGGTCCCGACAGATATCAGGCACGCGCCTGGCATAGGCTTTGCTCCCATAGACGCATTTCAATATTTCTCTGAAATCCGCTCCCAGCAAGGGTTATGTGCATAACTTAGTGCATAACGGGTGCATAACACAAGGGCGAAAAATTTGGATTTGGGTCATTCATGAACGTATCTTAGATGTAGAAATTGAGATGCAGAAATCAGTCAAACGAAAGAAGCAGATCAATTGAGAAGTGGAAGTCCGTAAAAAGACAGAAACAACTCGCAGGAGCATCGGGTCAGTAAGTACAACAACGAAAGTTGAAAATACTGAAATAGACTTGGTGCTTCTTTTTTTGTTTTATTCACCGCCACCATCTGCTCCATCCCGCACACTCTTCGTATCAAAATCGTACACTTCTCCCCCTCCAACGCCGCCTAATGATTTAATAACCAATACTCTACTATTCCGGCACCTTTTTGGTCCTTCTTTGGACATAACTGCAGCTATGTTCAAAAACTATATCCGGAGCGCCTGGCGCAATCTCCGGAAGAGCAGGACGTCTTCGATAATAAATATTGCAGGCCTGGCCACCGGTATGGCTATTGCCCTCGTCATCGGGCTATGGATCGCCGACGAACTTTCCTTTGACCATTATCACGTACGGCACAGCCGGATCGCCCGGGGGATGATCACACAGATCACCGCAGAGGGGTCGTATACAGGCAACGTAGTCTCCATGCCTTTGGGACAGGCATTTAAGAGCCAGTACGGCGAGCTCTTCACCGATGTCGCCCATATGAGCATTCCATACGAGCAATTAGTTGCTTACGATGACAAAAAGCTGATGGCCAATAGCGCCTGGGCCGATAAGGAGCTGCCTGAGATGTTTACGTTCCGGATGCAAAAAGGCTCCATCGCCGCCGCTGGCGACCCTTCTACCGCCCTCATTTCCCAATCCCTCGCGACCGCGCTATTCGGCAGCGCCGACCCCATCAATAAATCCATTCTCGTAGGGAACAATGTCCGGTTCAACATCGGCGGGGTATATGAAGACCTTCCCAAAAACACAACCCTGGCGGACCTCAAGCTCGTGATGCCCTGGTACAATAAAGAGAACGGGTATCGTAACAAAAACACGGAGTGGAACGACCACAATGGTTACATCTATGTCGAACTGGCCCCCGGCGTCACTGCCGAACAGGCCACGACCCGGATAAAAAGCCTGCCCACCGCACAGATCAAAGGCTGGAAGGAAGAAGCGCTGGTCTATCCCCTGGACAAAGACCATCTGTATAATAAATTCACGAATGGCAAGTCCGATGGCGGCCGTATTCAGTTCGTATGGCTCTTTGGTATCATCGGCGCCTTCGTCCTGCTGCTGGCCTGTATCAACTTTATGAACCTATCTACCGCCCGCAGCGAAAAGAGGGCCAAGGAGGTCGGTATACGAAAAACTGTCGGCTCACTTAAAAGTCAATTGGTGACCCAGTTCCTCAGCGAGTCGGTGCTGATCACATTGCTGTCCTTCCTGTTGTCAATAGCGCTGGTGGAAGTATCCCTGCCTTTCTTCAACTCCATCTCGGCCAAAGAAATGACCATGCCCTGGACCAACAGCTGGTTCTGGGTCCTGTCGATAGGCTTCGTCCTGTTCACAGGCGTCCTCGCCGGCAGCTATCCCGCCTTCTATCTTTCCCGCTTCGACCCCGTCCGGGTACTGAAAGGTACATTCAAGACGGGCCGTTACGCATCTATGCCCCGCCAGGTATTGGTGGTGCTGCAGTTCACCGTATCCCTGACGCTGATCATCGGCACCGTCATCGTCTTCAAACAGATCAGCTATGCAAAAGAGCTTTCCGTCGGATACGAACGCGAGGGGCTGGTCACCGTGTCAATGAACACCCCCGACATATACAAGCATTATGATGCCATCCACCAGGAGGTCATGGAACAACAGTTAGCATCCAATGTCGCGCGCTCTTCCATGAAGCCTACGGGTTTTATGAACAACAATGAACTGTACTGGAAAGGGAAAAGACCCGACCAGGAATCCATCTTCTTCCGTAATATCAACGTCAGCCGTGAGTTCGGCAACACCGTGAAATGGCATATCACCGCTGGCCGGGATTTCAGCTACCATTTCCTCAGCGACAGCACGGGTATGATACTCAATGAGGCAGCTGCGAAAGTGATAGGCATCAAAGATCCCGTTGGCGAGACCATGACCATGTTCGGCACGAAATACACCGTCATTGGTGTGGTCAAAGATATGATCACCAACTCGCCCTTCGATAGGATCGAACCTGCCGTATTTATGGGAGCTCCTTATTATGACTACATCGTCATCCGCCTGCGTCCCGGTCTTCAGACCAGCAAGGCGCTCGCAGGTCTGGAAACCATCTTTAAGAAATATAACCCCGGCAGCCCTTTCCTGTACAGCTTCACCGACGATGATTATGCCCGAAAATTCGAGGCGGAACAACGCATCGGCAACCTGGCATCCGTCTTCACCTCACTGGCCATCTTTATCTCCTGTATCGGTCTCTTTGGCCTTGCATCCTTTGTAGCCGAACAGCGCACCAAGGAGGTTGGCGTCCGCAAGGTGCTGGGCGCCGGTGTCTTTACCCTGTGGAGCCTGCTATCAAGGGATTTCCTGAAGCTGGTGGCCATCTCCTTCTGCATCGCCATGCCGCTGGCCTGGTACGGGATGAATAAATGGTTACAGAGCTACGTCAATCAGACCGACCTCTCCTGGTGGATCTTTGCCGCCTCCGGTGCAGGTCTGTTATTGATCACACTGGTGACGGTGAGCTTCCAGTCGCTGAAGGCCGCCACCATGAGTCCCGTGAAAAGTCTTAGGACAGAGTAAAAGTTCGTACCCGACGAGGATCACACATACAACCAAAAAAGCATTTATGCTAAAAAGCTATTTCACTGTCGCCTGGCGCAACATCACCCGCCACAAAGGATACGCCGCTATCAATGTACTGGGTCTTGCCTTAGGCATCACCTGCTGTATCTTTATCTTTCTCTGGATCAGCGACGAGAAAGGCGTCGATAACTTCCATGCCAATGGCAAGGACCTCTATGCCGTCTATCAGACAGTGACTTCCGATGGACAGTCATACGGCAACTACCAAACGCCGATACGCTTCGACAGCAATAGCGTCGTTTTTTTATTAAAGGATATAAATAAGGCTGTACCGGAAGTAAAGAGCTTCGCCCTATACGTGCCGGGTTATATTCTGCCCTGGGGCCATGCAGAGACCTTCCAGGTCGGCGATAAACTGGTCAAGCTGGAAGGCTCCCGCGCGGGAGAAAATTTCTTCAACATGTTCAGCTTCCCGCTGCTGGAAGGAAGCCCCTCCACCGCGCTAAAGGATATTTCCGGCATCGCCATCTCCCGCAAAATGGCGGGCATATTTTTTGGAAGCGCACATGAAGCCATTGGAAAGACCATGCGTTTTGAGAACTCCATCAACTTTACCGTGTCCGCCGTATTCGAGGACATTCCCGCAAACAGCACCTTTAAATTCGACTATCTCATCAGCTGGGAGGCCCAGAGAAAACTACATATCGATGGCTCAACCAACGACATACGCAGCTATATCCAACTCGAGGCCGGCACCGACCCGCGGACGGCTGAAGCCAACGTCAATCAATACCTGCGCACTCAGTTAGGACCCCAGCCAAAAGGTACTGAAGTCCATGCCGGATTGCAGCCATTCCACGAACAATACCTGCACAATGTCTTTGAAAACGGCAAGCCCGCTACAGGCCGCATACAATATGTACGCGTATTCGGCAGCGTGGCCATCTTCATCCTCCTCATCGCCTGTATCAATTTTATGAACCTCGCCACCGCCCGCTCCGTCCGCCGCGCCAAGGAAGTGGGTCTGCGAAAGGTGGTAGGCTCTACCAGGATCCATCTCATCGGCCAGTTCTTCGGAGAATCCCTGCTTTTCGCCCTTCTTGCCATGGCCGTATCCATATTGCTGCTGGTACTGCTGCTACCCGCTTTTAATAATTTTACGGGCAAGCAGATCAGTCTTCCCCTGACCCAGCCTATGTTCTGGCTTGGCCTGGCAGGTATTGCCCTCGCCACGGGAATAGTGGCAGGCAGCTATCCCGCCCTGTATCTTTCATCACTACAGCCCATCCGTACCTTAAAAGGCATCTTCCGATTCACACAGGGTGCCATCTTGTTCAGAAAAGGTCTGACCATATTCCAGTTCGTGCTGAGCATCGTGCTGCTTATCGCCACCATCGTCATCGTACGACAGACACGCTATATACAAAACACCAATTTAGGATACAACCGCGACAACCTCATTTACATACGCGTCGAAGGGGAACTGGCCAAAACAGAAAAGTACCGGCTCTTCAAACGGGAAGCCACCGGCCTGCCCGGCATCCAGCTCATAGACCGCAGCACCGAGACGCCCCACTCCATGGACTTCGAAGTTTACGATCCCGTTCAATGGGAGGGCAAAATGCCTGCGGAGAATAATATTGGATTCAAACCCGCCAGTGTTGGGCTCGACTTTATAGAATTGATGAACCTAAAGACGGTACAGGGTCGTCCCTTCTCCAGGGACATCAGCACCGACTCCACTGATGCCTTTATGGTCAATGAAGAGGCTGTAAGGCAGATGGGTATGAAAGATCCTATCGGCAAATGGGTCTCTGCCTGGCAAAAGAGGGGTCATATCATCGGCGTGCTAAAGGACTATCACACCGGTTCGCTGCATGAACCCATCAAACCCTTGATACTGGATATAAAAGAGGGTGAAAATTTCGGACTCATTATGGTGCGTACCTATCCCGGCCAGACACCACAGGCATTGGCCAGTCTGGAAAAAGTATACAAGTCCATCAACCCCGGCTATGCATTCGCCTATCAGTTCGTGGATGAGGAATACAGGAAGATGTATCTCAGCGAGCAGGTGACTTCGCGCTTGTCCGTATTGTTTGCCATCCTGGCTATCATTATCTCCTGTCTGGGCTTACTGGGTCTGGTCATGTTCGCGGCAGAGCAAAGAGTAAAGGAGATAGGTATACGAAAAGTGCTGGGCGCCTCGCTGAACCAGATCATCGGCCTGTTCGCAAGGGATTTTCTGCAGCTGGTGCTGATCGCATTTTTGATTGCGGGTCCACTGGGGTGGTATGTCATGCATTCCTGGCTGCGCGATTTTGCTTACAGGATAAACATCTCGTGGTGGATCTTCGTCCTGTCGGGTGCAGTGGCCTTGCTGATAGCATTGCTGACGGTGAGTCATCAGGCCTTGCGGGCGGCGATGGCTAATCCCGTGAAGAGTCTGCGAACGGAGTGAGAGACTCTTCGGCCGATAGGCCCATCATTAGACGTTTTACGGGAGGGACTACATTTCCTAAAGGCCCGACCCGTAAAACAATGAGTCTGCGAACGGAGTGAGAGACTCTTCGGCCGATAGGCCCCATAATCCACTTGAATTTTATTAAAAGAGGCCGCCTCATAGAGACAGCCTCGATCTGACGCATTTGTCAGCAGATTATTTTTTGGAATCAGTTCGGCTAATAGAAATTGGCCGAAGGTGTCCATGATTTATCTGTAGATTGCATGAATACCTCCTTTTTATTTGGTGAACACTAAAGGTACGAAATTATTAAATAATACGACATGTCTGTAACGATCGCCCTGCTGTTGGTCTGCCTTGTGTTGTCCGTCATCGTCATCGTGCTTGTCACCCGATTCACCGCCGAATTTGGCAGGATCGATCGGCTCATCCGGGATGAGTTCAGCCGCAGCAGAGAGGAAAATTATAAAACATCCAGGGGAGCCAGAGAGGAATTGGAAGGCAGGCTCGACAGGATAAGGGCCATCACGGAAAATCATCTGGACAAGATCAGGAACACGCTCGAGGGTAGTCTCGAAAAGACCCGCGGTACCATGGAAAACAATATGGAGAGGACCCGTCAGACCATGGAGAACAAGCTAAAGGCCCTACAAGAGGACAATGCCAAACGACTCGAAGAGATGAGAGCCACCGTAGATGAAAAACTTCAATCCTCTGTCGAAAAAAGATTTTCCGACTCCTTCAAGCTCATCAGCGACAGGCTGGAACAGGTGCACAAAGGACTGGGGGAAATGCAAACCCTCGCATCCGGCGTCGGCGATCTTAAAAAGGTCCTCACCAATGTCAAGACCCGCGGCAATCTGGGAGAGATACAACTGGGCGCTATCCTGGAGGAAATATTTGCCACGGATCACTTCGAACACAATGCCATCGTCAAGGCTGGCAGCCAGGAAAGGGTAGAATATGTCATAAAGCTCCCGGGGAGGAATGACGATAACCAACCTCTGTTGTTGCCGATAGATTCCAAATTCCCGAATGAAGATTATCAACGACTGCTGGAAGCATACGACAATATGGCCAACCTCGATCCCAAACAGGTAGATGCCATTAGCAAACAGTTTGAAGCTGCGGTAAAAAAGAGCGCTAAGGACATCCGGGAAAAATATATAAATCCTCCCGTCACAACAGATTTCGCCATCCTGTTCGTACCGACGGAAGGATTATATGCAGAGATATTACGTCGTGCAGGATTGTTCGAGATCCTAAGAAGGGATTTTAAAGTGACGGTGGTCGGCCCGACAAACCTCGTCGCCTTCCTCAACAGTCTGCAAATGGGATTTCGTACCCTGGCCATCGAAAGACGTTCCAGCGAAGTTTGGGAGATACTGGGCGCCGTCAAGACGGAGTTTGGAAACTTCAGTATTATACTGGACAAGACCAGGAAGAAATTACAGGAGGCGACCAATACGATCGACCGGGCAAATGTCCGTACCAGGGCCATCGAGCGACAGCTCAGAAAAGTCCAGGAGCTGCCACAGGAAGATGCAGCGGCATTATTGGGTCAGGCGCTGGATATGGAGTCGGAGCAGATACAGGATGAGGAGGTAGAAGAATGATCACTTCACCACCAGCCAGGTATATCCCTCTGCCGGCAGGGTCACCGTCACTTCCGCCTCGGAGAGTCCATTCAGCTTGTACGGCTGCGGCTTCCCTTCCCTATCGCTGATCGATGCCTGCGTCGTAAGCCCTGTATAATACAAAGGCAGCCGGATCTTACGGGTGATAGATTGCTTCAATGGGTTGAACAGTAACACCAGACCCCTCACCCCACCCCCTGCGTTCACATGCATCCACCCATCCCAGTCCCTGCCGTCGGCCCTGCGCAGATGTATAATGTCCGCATTGAGTATATCGCGGTAGCGTTTGTACCAATCTATCACCTGTACCACCCGCAGACGGGTCTGTTCCGTATCGTACAGTCTGGGGCCCCGGTAACAGGCTTGCACGCCCGATCCATAATACTGCATCATCAATTGCTCATAATCCTTCAGGTGATCCTGCAGAGGCTCCAGGATAGCTTCAGGCCCTCCGCCCTGGTATTTTGTCAAAGGCACGAACCCCCAGCTCATAGAGGGCGTCTTTTCCCACAGCCCATCAAAAATATTCTGTCTGTTGAGGATCATCTGGTGGTCGCGTGGTAGGGAAAAATTTACCTCTCTATAGCCAAGCGCGATCTTATTGGTGCCATCCAGCAAATACCAGTCGGGAGCGTTGATATAGATGCCGCGCTGGCTGCACCAGTGATAAAGCCCTTTTTGCAGCTCCATCTGCGCCCACTGGGAATCATCCAGCCCCTTATGTCCCGGATGTTTGGTAGAGGCGCATACATCCCCGGGGTAGGGCCCGTCATTCTCGAATATATCGAAGCCTGTGGCGGTAAAAAATCGCTTTAATCGCGCCAGATAGCCCAGTCCCCATTTACTGCCCAGACAGGGAGCATTTCCAAAGAAAGCCGCCTTATCGGGCAGCCCCGTGGCCGGATCGATCACATCGTCCTCATCACTGATACGACGGCTGCTGAACAGGCTGTATCCACCGATGCGGATATTTTTCCCATGCGCATAGTCCGCCAGCACCCGCCAGCGGCGAAGATTGGCGGCGCTGGTATCTTCCAGATTACAATGGCTGCCAAAGCTGAGGATCACCGCTTCATATCCCGTAGCGACGCATTGATCCACCGCCGTCCGCACCTGCTCGTCGTTCTGGCTTACCAGGTGGAGAAAAATGGGGTTCTCTGTCGTCCAGGGGGCTACGACACGGTACATATGGCGAATGGCCAGCCCCCTTCTCTCCCGGTCGTACGTATCGATCAGCAGCTCGTGCGTGCGCACTGAGTTAAAACTTTCTCCATTGCCCAGGTCGACGCCTGTCACCTTCTCAGGATAGACCTCCGCTACACAGGGCGTATGAAGATCATAATTTACCTGCGAAGTATAACTTGTATCGGCCCGCCAGTGCAGCGTCTGGTCGCTGATGTCGTAACGCATGGCGTTGTTGAAAGCATAGTTCGTCTCAAAATAGATACCATGCTGGACGGCGAGCTTGTCCTCTTTGCCTACGACAGCGCTTTCTTCTTCCACGATGCCCAGTATCTCGTTCTTCACGCGGCCAATCCTGACTGCCCGTCCGCTCTGGTTATCTATCGTGACCCATTTTATGATGAGAGGCATGCCGTCGTAGAGTTCATAATGCACATCTACCGTAATTCCCTTCAGTGCCGGCTGTGCGGATGTATAATGCATCGTCAGGGATATACCCGTAGCGCGTTTCTTTTGTGCCGTCCAACCCACAGGCTTCCATAAAAGATAAGGTTTTAAGAGACCTGCTTCCAGGGATTGGTATTGGAAGGCGGCATTGGCACGGAGGCTCGGTAACCATTCGGGGAGGAAGTAGGCATTTTCTGATTGTCCCCCGGCGCCGCCTACAGCATATTCCACTCCATCCAGGGTAATGGCTGCCTCGGGTTTTATGGATCGCAGCAGCTGCTGTCCATTGCTCATATTTCGGTAGTCGAAGCAGACGGCATCCTGTGTAAGGGAAAATGAGCGTCGGACCAGCCCGTTGAAAAGAATGATCTGTTTGCTGTCAGCAGTCCGGTAGATGGCGGCTTTTGCGGTGCCTTCCCGGCCGGCGCCTGCAGACTGAATAAGCCAGTCGCCCTGGTAGGGTTGGT
>Ga0105237_10005112_pt1 | contig 14882 bp, 11 predicted proteins | sample KBSC24metaG_FD_81520 | JGI IMG/M metagenome (GOLD analysis project Ga0105237, IMG submission 81520) | Corn rhizosphere microbial communities from Kellogg Biological Station, Michigan, USA - KBS C2-4 metaG | ecosystem: Host-associated > Plants > Roots > Rhizosphere > Soil | place: Michigan, USA... | reverse complement strand
CGAAGGCGTTTGATAATCCAGCCCAGGGTTGCCGAGCTTGCGAGGCTACCCTGGGTACTCAAGCGCGCAGCGCTCAACCCTGCAAAGGGTTGCACGCCGTGTGTGTAAGGGTTGGTCGGAAGTTTCTGCTGTTGGTCCGATGGCCCAATCGGAAGAGTACGTTGGGCACCCGGGTGAACGCGCCTTCCAACCCTGCGAAGGGCCCAAGGGTTTCACCGAATCTGCACGGCATCAATCCCGCACCGCAGCAGCAATTCAATCCTTTCAGGATTGGGAGGTGATTATCACGCGGGTTCTCGAAGAACTCCTCCGATTGGTGCATCTGTCCTCGTGCAGAATCACCGGCGCGGCCCTGTGCACACGGCGTGAAACCCTTTGCAGGGTTGAGCGCTGCGCGCTCTGGTACCCAGGGTAGCCTCGCAAGCTCGGCAACCCTGGGCTGACTTATGGAACGCCTTCGGCGTAGCCGCTATGTGAGCCGGTAGAGTTCATAACAGGCTCTAGATACCTTGTACCTCAAAATTCAGTGCAAATGAGTCAAGTTCTTAAAAACCATAATTTCGGAGGGGTCTGAGGCGAAGCCTCGCTAGTAATCGATCCCAGATTAGAATGCCGAGTTTGGCTGATTACTTCCCTTCCAACCGGTAACCCAGCCCGTGCACCGTTAGCAAATGCTCCGGCTCCGCGGGTGCGGCCTCGATCTTCTGCCGGAGCTTGACCACGAGTTGATCCAGCGTGCGGGTGGTGCCGTAATACTCGATTCCCCACACCTCAGTGAGAATCGTCTCGCGCGAGACCGCATTGCCACGCTCGCGGTGGAGCAGGGCCAGCACCTTCAGTTCGCGCGGGGTCAATTCGAAGGGTTCTTTCCCACGCATTCCTCGCAGGGCCTTGCAATCCACCTTTACCTTGCCGAACGAAATCTCATCCGGCACGTCGATCGCGACGGCATCCGGCGCGGCCCGGCGGAGGAGCGCCTGCACACGGGCCAGCAATTCGCGCAGGGAGAATGGTTTCGTCACGTAATCGTCCGCGCCGAGTTCCAGCCCCACGACCTTGTCGATCTCCTGGCCTTTCGCCGAGAGCATGAGAATCGGCGTGCGGTTTTTCTCGGCGCGCAGTTCGCGGCAGAGATCGAAGCCGCTCTTGCCCGGCAGCATGATGTCGAGAATCAACAGGTCCGGCCGGCGCTGGCGGACGATTGGCCCGGCTTGCGCGCCGTCGCGACACTCGGTGACCTCGTAACCTTCGCCGCGCAATGCGTCGCACAGGCCCAGGCGAATATGAGCGTCGTCTTCGACGACAAGGATATGCTTCTTCAAGACGGTTGATAGTGGAGGGTTGATAGTGGATAGCCGTCGCCGGTGGGCGTGGGCGGGTGAGCGCCGAGAGGTGTCATGAGATTCAGTGTGATCAAATGCGAGATGCGGCGAAAGAGAACGGGGCTATCGACTATCAACTCTCCACTATCAACTCATCTCGCAACGGTATGCGCAGCGTAAAGTTACTACCCCCGCCCGGACGCGACTGGTACAGAATCTCCCCTCCGTGTTCGTGGGCGAGCTGTTGCGCGAGCGTGAGCCCGAGGCCGCTGCCCTGGATGCCGCTGCTGAGCGAATCGTGGGCCCGGTAAAACGACTCGAAAATCTTGCGCTCGTCACCCACCGGCACGCCCACTCCGCGATCGAGCACGCTCACGCAGGCATGTCCGGCGTCGACGTAGGTGTGCAGCTCGACTTCCTTGCGCTCCCCGGAATATTTCTCCGCGTTGGAAAGCAGGTTCACCAGGATCTGCGCCAGGGCGTCCTCATCGCCGATCACCGGATACGGCCCCGGCGCGCCCTGCCAGCGCGTGGTGAATCCGCTCTCCTGCAAGTGCAGTTCGTGCCCCTCCCAAGTGCGCTCGATGACCGCGTGCAAGTCCAGCGGGCGCCTGTCGAACTGCTTTTGCCTTCGCTCCAGCCGCGCGAAATCGAGCACGTTGTTGATCAGCCGGGTGAGCCGCTCGGCCTCCACCATGATGATGCGGAGATACTGCGGATGCTTCGCGGCGCTTTCCCCGCGCCCATTCTGCATCAGCTCGGCAAACATGCGGATGGAAGTGAGCGGGGTCTTGAGTTCGTGCGACACGTTGGAAACGAAATCCGTTTTCTGCTGCGCGAGCGCGAGCTGGCGGCGCACATCCGCCGCCACGAGCCAGCCCCCGAGTGCGATGATCGTCAGCGCCGCGACGATCATGAAGATGAGCGTTTGCCGCAGCACGCGGGCCGACTCCTGGAGCCGCTCCGGACGCTGCAAGTAAAGCGCGGCCTCCCAATGCGGCAGCGCCTCGCCGATTTCCGAGGCCACGAAGGGTCGCTTCCAGTCGCGCCCGTTGCTGGACGGCGGTTCCGTCGCGACCGGGCGCGTCTTGTCGTCGAGCAGGGCGAGGATGAATTCCGGTTCGCGATTGTGGCCGGACCGGTCCTGGCCGTCGGCCACCAAGGGTCCTGGGAGGGCGGTCGCCCACAAGTCGCGCAGGTTCTCCGCCTCGAGCAGGCAGCCGAAAAGCATGTTCGGCGCCTGCGCTGGCCGGAGCCAGAAAATGATCTCCAGGTGGTCCTGCACGAAGCGCGTGATCACCCCTTCGTCCGTCCCCGTGGTCAGTTCGCGAAAATCCGCCGTGGCGGGGTTGAGCTGCGACCAGGCGCGATTCGGGTCGTCGTTTCCGCGCTGCGGCGCGACGTTGCGCATGGTGACTTCCTTCGTCTGTTCGGCCTGGTTGGACAGGTCGACGCCCTGGATGGACTGCGCGACCTGCGTATTTTGAGTGACTGGCGTGTTTTGAATGACCCCTTGCGCGTTGGCGATCTGAAGATCCGCCTGCCCAAAATTCTGGGCTTGGGGCGCGGCCTGCGGAGTGAGTTCCAGTTGCCTCTGGGCTGGTGCAAAGGGAGCGTTGGGTTGAAGGATGGGCGGAGGCTGATTGGGCGGGGCCTGCTGGGCGAGCTGCACTGGAATCTGCACCGGCTTGCGCTGCGTCACGCGATAGCCCTCCTTGCTGTCGCGATTGAGCGAACCCTGTCCATTGTCGGCGCCTTGTTGCTGAGCGTTCCCCGCCTGTCCCAGCTTGTTCGCGTAGTCGTTGTTCCCGCCGTTCAGAGTCAGGTTGTTGTAGCTTTGGTCCGTGCCCATTTTCCCTTTCACCCGCAATTGCTCGGGCTTGGCCAGTTCGTCGCCGGAAACGGAATAGACCGTCGCCGGTGTGGCGCCCGCGAGGAAGGACCCATTGTCGACGAGAAATTTCTGCCATGTCGGATTGGCCTGCGCCCGTTGCGGTACCGGGGAGCAGAGCATGCCGGTATCGCCGATCGCAAATCCCACGGCCTTGCGTGGCCAGGCCTTTTCCAGCGCCACGGGGAAATCATTGGCCACCTTTTGCGCCTTTTCGGTGGCGAGCATCCGGCGCACCGTGTCGTTGAAAGCGCGGCGTTCCTCGTCGATCAGCGCCCGGACCGCCGCCGCGGCGTTCTCCGTTTCTTTTTGGTAGAGTTCGGCCGTGCGGCGCTCGAGGACGATTTGCTGTTCGCCGGCGCTGCGTAGCGCCAGCCAGCCCAGGACCACGCTCGGCAGGAGCACGGCCAGCAGGAAGATCCAGATGCTTTTTTTCATCCGTCGCGAGGAGCGGAGGGGAGCCGGGAGGCGGTTTTCATGGCCTGGACGCTAAGCCCGAGGGGCCGGGAGTGTGTCAGGGAGGCGTCTGGAGTTTGTCAAAAAATTGTCATCTTTCCCGGCTCGCGTCGGTCGCTACTTGTGCGCCGGGTGGTCCAGGGGGTTGTCGTGCTTGTCGTGCATCCACGCCCCGGGCGCAGGCGTCGGGGTTGGCGTGGCCGTGGCCTTGGGAGTGGACTGGGATCGTCCCCTTGCAGGGGTGCTTTCATCATCGTCCTTCGGGAATGGATTGCAGGCGCCCAGGGCGAGGGGGAGCAGGAGACAAAAAAAGACGCGTTTCATGGTCGGAGTGTCGGGCTGGATTGCAGTTCGAGATAGCGGGGGGTTAAAGGTGCAATCTCAGCGAACTGCAGGACCATACATCGATCCGCCTCCATCGTCACGGCTGGAAGTGGCTGCGTGGGTGTCAGGCGCTCCGCGAGGGGCGGCAGGCGAGCCGGGTCGACGCGGAGGAAATCCAGCGCCTCCGCGGGAATGCGCACGCGCACGTCCCGCAGCGTGGTGCGGTGCAGATTGGCCACCACGAGGAAGCGCTGCCCGCTCGCCGCGTCATAGCGCAGGAAGGCATAGAGCCCGTGGCCGCTCGCGGTCTCGCCCGGCAGCCGGCCGAATCGGTCGTTCCACAGATTCGCCGGGTTGAGGCCGAAAAATGCGCCGTCGCGAAAGGCCGGTTCTCCCACCAGGTTGATCAGCCGCGCGTAGAAGTCGCGCAGGTCCTTCTGCTCAGCCGAGAGCCGCCCGCCGTCGTAACGCCGTCCGTTCACCCATTTCACCAGCTCGGGCATCGACCAGTAGTCGAAGATTGTCGTGCGGGCGTCGTCGCCGCCGAAGCCCTCCGCGCCCGCCGCCGGCTCGCCTATTTCCTGCCCGCTGTAAAGCAGCACCGGCCCGCGCGACAGCCCGTAAAGGATCGCTGCCACCGGTCGCCCGACAGCGGGACCAATGCCGCCCCACTGGTTGGCTCCCGCGAGGCGCACCTCGTCATGATTTTCCGCGTAGCGCAGCGAGCGCTCGAAGAGGAACGTGTCGGCCGCAACTGCGTCGAGATCGTTGGCCCACTTTCCGCCATCGTAGACACCCTTGAGGAGCTTGTACGCCGGATCGTCGTAGACGGCGTCGAAACCCGCGTGCAAGAGGTCGTGCATCACATTGCCCTGGCCCACTTTCATCGGGTCATTGTCATAGGCCTCGCCGAGGAAGAGCACGCCGGGCTGGCGCGCGCGGGCGCGGGCTACCGCCCAGGCCCAGAATTCCGGCGGTACCATGTGCGCCATGTCACACCGAAAACCGTCCACGCCGATCTGCTGCCAGTGGGCGAGCACCGCGTCCATCTTCTGCCAGGTGTCGGGGACGGGTGTATCCGGCGACCCTGCCCAGGGATACGCGCGCCGCCCGGTCGTGAAATCATAGCCGTAGTTCAATTTCACCGTCTCGTACCAATCCGAGAGCCCCGGCGACCACGTGGCCGCGTTATTGCCCGTCACTTTCCCGTGATCGATCTCGCCGCGAAAGTATCCGTCGCATCCGCCGATCGCCTTGCACGTCGGGCTCACCGCGTTTCCGTTGGCGACGGTTGGCAGTTTCAGCGGCGGCCCGCCGCCCGGCGAATCGCGCTGGAGATAGAAAAAATTGTTCTGCGGATCGAAGAAACGGCTCCGGTCATCCTGCGCGCCGAAGTCGAGGTCGGCGCGGACCAGCGAGCGATAGCAGCGGGCGACGTGATTCGCCACGAAATCGATCAACACTCCCAGTTCGTGGGCCCGCGCCCGCTTGATGAGCGCACGAAACTCCTCGAGGCGCCGCGCCGGATCCTCGGCGTAGTCCGGGCACACATCGAAGTAGTCCTTGATCGCATACGGACTGCCGGCCACGCCTTTCAGCAAATCCGGATCGTCCGCGTAGAGCCCGATCTCCGCGTAGTCCGTGGCCGTGGCCTGTCGGAGCACGCCCGCGAGCCACAGGTGGGTGAAGCCCATCGCGCGCAGGGATGCGAGCGCCGGGTCGTCGAGATCGGCGAACCGCCCGCACCCGTTCTCCGCGAGCGTGCCATTGGGGCGGCGCGTCTCGTTCGTATTGCCGAAGAGGCGCGGGAGCAATTGGTAGATGCGCACCCGCGGGGCGGGAGTGGGGGAGGAAGACGGCGGGGACATTGCCGCGAGGGTGCCGATCATTTCCGAGTTGTTCAATCCCCGCGGTCTCGCCAGAAGTGCGGACGCACATCTCTTTCATGAACCGGTTACTTTGCATCGGACATCGCGGCGCCTGCGGACATGAGCCGGAAAATACCCTGCGCTCCGTGCGCCGCGCCCTGGAACTCCGTGCCGATGGAATCGAAATCGATGTTCATTTCGTCGATGGCGAACTGGTGGTCATCCACGATGCCAAACTCGAACGCACGACCAACGGCCGCGGCTACGTCGCGCGAAAATCGCTCGCCGCCCTTCGGGCGCTCGATGCCGGCCAGGGCGAGCGCATCCCCACATTGCGCGAAGTCTTCGAGACCGTGAACCGTGCCGCCTTCATCAATATCGAGCTGAAGGGCAAACGCACCGCCTCGCCCGTCACCGCGCTCATCCGCGAATTCGTGAGCCATCGCGGCTGGCGCTACGAGGATTTTCTGGTCTCGTCGTTCAATCGTGGCGAATTGCGGGCCGTCACCGATGTGAAGATTCCCATTGGATTGCTGCTCACGCGTCCCTCACGGCTCTACGCCTTGAGCGCGCGCCGTGTGCGGGCCTCCGCCGTCAATCCCGCCGCGCGGTTCGTCAACGCGCGTTTCGTGGAGGACGCGCACCGCCGGGGCCTGCGCGTCTTCGCCTACACCGTCAACGCCCCTGCCGAGATTGCCCGACTGCGCCGGGTGGGGGTGGATGGCGTGTTCACGGATTTTCCGGAGCGGGTCGTCGGGGACTAAAATCAGGGCTTCGCCGGCTTGAATGGCTGGACGAAGCTCTCTTCGCCTTTGGCGTAGGCGATCCAGACGGTGTGCGTCTTCGCGTCGACCGCGATGCTGTGGGCGCCTTCGCTGGACGGCACATCGCCGAGCGTGTGGAGTTTTCCGTCTTCGAGGGCGACGACCGAAATCTTTCCCGTTCCGCTCGCACAATAGATCCGATGCAGACCTGGATCGTAGCAGAGCTGGTCGACGCGATTGGCGACGCTCGCGGAAGAGATGACGTGGCCGTCTTTCTGGCTCATCAGCACCAGCTTGCCGTTTCCTCCGACAACCGCGAAAGCATCAGCTTCCGCGATCAACGCCATGCCGTGCGGGCCTTCGGCGGGAGCCGTGGGCCAGCTCTGTGCGACCTTGCCTGCGGCCAGGTCGATGACGGCCACGATGTTGCCTGTCTTCATGGCCTGGAAAAGACGCTGATGCGCATTGTCGAACGCCAGGTCCTCCGGAGCTTCGCCCGGCAGTGCGATGGAGCCCACGACCTTTTTGTTCGCCGGATCCACGATCCATAATTCCTTGCCGTCGTCATGGCCGACGTAGGCCTTGCCCGAGGCCGAATCGATCGCCGCCAAATCGGCCGGCCCTGCGAGCGGGATGTTGGAAGTGACCTTCAGCGTCTCGGCATCGATGGTCAGGAACTCCGGCGGTGCGCTGCTGGTGACGTAATACGTTTTGCCGTTGGCGTGGACGACTGGGGCCTGCGTCTTGCCTGCCGGCACGGATTTGACCGTGTTCGGGGCGTCGAGTTGGATCACGTCCATCGAACCATTGCCGGTGTGGGCGGCGAGCAGGCGGCGTGCGGCTGGGTCGATGGCGAGAAAGTCGAACCGCCCGTGAGTTCCCGTGAGATGAATGGGAGCTTCAGGCGAGAGGAGTTCCTCGCCATGCACTTTGCCGGCGGCGAGGATGGCGACGAGAGAAAGGAGCGCGGTGTGCAGGAGATGTGGGCAGGATGGCTTGGGTTGCATAATGCGACGACTGAGCGGCTTCTGGCAGCCGGGTGATGACTAATATTGCGGGATGGTGAGGGCGGTATCCGGTGGGGGATGCAGGGAGAGCGCGTCATCGGATATCGCCGGTGAAGCCGCCGGGAGCGTGACGACAAACACCGTCCAATCCTCGTCCGATCGATCGAGAACCAAGTCTCCTCCGTGGGCCCGGGCGAGTTCGCGAGCGATGCTCAGGCCGAGACCGTGTCCCACCACGGCCCGGTCACCGGTGAGTCGGAAGAAGCGGTTGAAAATCTGGTCTCGCTTATCCGCTGGAATCTGGGGGCCGGTATTCCCGACCGCAATGGAAATCCGGCCGTCCGCTTCGCGCCGGGCGGTCACGGAAATCCGGCCGCCGGGCCGGTTGTACTTCACCGCGTTCTCGAACAAGTTCAGGAGAATCTGCGACAGCCGGCCCGGATCGGCAAGCCCGGTCAATTTCTCGGGAAGCTCAGTTGCGATGGCGATCTCGCGGTCTTGCGCCATGGCGTCGGCATCTTCGGCGCAGCCCGCGATGAGCTGCCCGAGATCCGCCGGGATGGAATCGATCTTGAGCTGGCCGGCGTCGGCGCGGGATAGCAGCAGCAGGCTCTCCGTGATCGAGGAGATGCGCAGGGTCTGCTCGAGAAGGACCTGGGCCTTGCGCTGGTCGGCACCCCGCACGGTTGGCGAATCGAGAAGTTCCTCGACGATGTTGCGCAGGACGGTGAGGGGGGTCTTGAGTTCGTGCGAAGCGTCCGCGCTGAATCGCGTGGCCTGGTGAAAGCTTGTCTCCAGACGGTCGAGCATGGAATTGAGCACCTGCGCCAGCCGGCCGATTTCATCGCCGGCCCGCAGGACCGGCAGGCGCTGATCGAGCCGATGGACGGTGATCTGCTCCGTGGCGGCGGCAATTTCGCGAATGGGCGCCAAAGCCTTGCGCGCCAGGAGCCAGCCGCCACCGGCCACAATGGCCACGCAGAGCGGCAGCACGATCAACAAAGCGATGATGAGGGCGGACTTGTCCGCATTGATTTCATTGAGGGCGGCGCCGAGATACAGCGTGACGCCATCGTGGACGAACACGCCGACGCGAAACTCAGTCGGACCGACCGTGAGCATGTGCGAGCCCTGGCTGAGAGGACCAATGCCGGTTCTCTTCATCAGTTTCGACTCGTAGATTGTGTGTCCCCCAGCCTGGACACGAACCAATCGCGCCGCCCGTGTTCCGGGCAGACTCGCTCTGATGTTTGCAGGTGCGATCCCATTTGGATTTCCGGTCTGGTGGCTGACCTGGGCGAAGAAGATGTGCGCCTCGTTGCGCAATTGATCATCCAAGAATTCGATCTGCTCGTGTTGGAAATAGGCCACGGCGCCGATTCCGCAGACGAGAAGGGACAGGCCGACGATCAAAGCCGACCACCCCGTCAGTTTTGCGCCGAGCGGCCAGTCTTTCATTCTTCGGAACCCAATCGATAGCCGACGCCGCGGATCGTGTGCAGCAGTTTTACTTTGTGGTGGTCATCCACTTTTCTCCGCAGGCGCTGAATGAAAACGTCCACGATATTTGTGCCGGGATCGAAGTGGTAATCCCAAACCTGCTCGCACAGCCTCGTCCGGGAATGCACCCTGCCGGGTTCGCGCATGAGAAATTCGAGGAGGGCGAATTCGCGCAAGGTCAGGTTCAGGGGGCGTCCGGACCGGGTGACCTCGCGCGTGAGAAGATTCATGTTCACGTCGGCGACCTTGAGCATGGTCGATTTTTCGATGGAACTGCGCCGGGTGAGGGAAACGACGCGGGCCAGGAGCTCCCGCATGGAGAAAGGCTTGGCCATGTAGTCGTCCGCGCCGAGTTCCAGGCCGGCGATCCGCTCGGAGACTTCCCCGCGGGCCGTCAGAATCAGGACCGGTGTGTAGACGCTTTTGGCGCGCAGTTGCTGGAGCACGCTGAGCCCATCGCGACCGGGCAACATCACGTCAAGCACGATGGCATCGTAGGGAGTTTGCGCCGCCGTATCCAGGGCTTCGTTTCCGTCATGCACCTTGTCTACGTTGAAGCCCGCTTCGCGCAACGCTCTTTGGATCGAGCTGGCGATTTTCTTTTCATCTTCGACGACGAGAATGCGCACGTGGGGAGCGATGGAACGGTGGAGGTGGACGGATTACTCACCTATGGCAACCGCCATGGCAAGTCGCGCACAGTTCCATGACAGCGCTGTCATGGAATGCCTTGAGTCGCGTCATTTTCCCACGATAATTTCCAGTCCCTTATGAAAATCCTGCCCCACCTTTTCTCCGTAATTGCGGTTCTCATCACTTCCACGGCAGGCCTTCATGCCGATGATGCGGCGGTGGCGGCCAAACTGGCCAAGATTCCGCCAGCGGCGGCGGAAGCACTCAAGAAGCTTGCGGGCACGGCCACGATCGGCTCTGTGAGCATTGAGAAGGACGGCAAGGTGACGGTGTATGAGGTGACTCTTTCCGAGGCTGGAAAACCGCCGCGCGAAGCATCCGTAACCGCAGATGGCAAACTGAACGCGGAAGAGGAGACGGTGCCCTTGGAATCGGTGCCGGAGGCGGCGCGCAAAGCGATCGAAGCGCAGGCCAAAGGCGCGAAGGTCGAGCGGGTCCAGAAGATCAAGCGCGCCAGTGGTGAACTGACTTACGAAGCGCTCTACGTAAACAAGGGCAAGAAGACGGAGGTTGAATTCCTGGAGAACGGTCAGCGCAAGCCGGAGGAGAAGTAGCCTCCGTTGCCGTTCCTGATCGAACCCGTGCGTCCGCTGTACAGACATCTCGCGACCATCGGGCCGGCTGCGATGCTGGTGCTCGCCGTAGCCGGCACGGGTTGCGTGCATTATGTGGCGCATCCGATTGATTCCGCGGGGAGCGCCGCCGCACTGAGCGGGCGGCGTCTGGCGGCGGGGACCTGGACTTTGGAACGTCTGACCCGCGAGGCGGTGCAATCCCAGCCGGGTGTGCTTCTCGCACGCGCCCAGTACGAGACGGCGCAAGCGGCCATTCGGACCGCGGGGGAGCGTCCCAATCCAACGGTCGCACTGCTGCCGCAGGTCGTGACGCCGTGGTCCCTGATCCTGGGAACCTACAGCGTGGATTTTGATTGGACAGTAGAGACGGCTGGAAAGCGCTCCCGTCGATTGGCGGTGGCCCGTGCCGGGGGGCGGGCGGCTGCGGCGCGCGTGATCGAGGCCACCTGGAAAGCGCGCGCGGCGGTACGCAAGGCGTTCCTGGAACTCTATGCGGCCGAAGAGCGGGCGAAATTGCTCACCGAAGCCGTCGCCCGGCAGGACGAGTTGCTCAAGCTATTGGAGAGTCGCGTCCAGGCCGGGGCCGAATCGCGGGCGACAACGGCGCAGCCGCGGCTCTTGCAGGTGCAGCTTCGGCTGCAATCCTCCGAGGCGGACAAAGCCGCCGGGGCGGCCAGGGCCGCGCTCGCCGAAGCGCTGGGCATGGGCACGAACGGATTGAGCGACGCGAAGTTTGCTTTTGGGGCATTTGAGAAAATCAGAAGTGCGGCATCGGCCGCCAACCGGCGGGCGGCGCTGACCCATCGCGCAGATGTCCTAGCCGCTTTGGCGGACTACGCGGCCGCGGAGTCCACGCTACGGCTGGAAGTCGCGAAACAGTATCCCGACATTCACCTCAACCCCGGCTATCAACTGGATGCGGGTGAGAACAAGTGGGCTCTCGGCGTCGGGCTGACCCTGCCGATTCTGAATCAAAATCGCGGCCCGATCGCGGAGGCTGAGGCCAAAAGGAAGGAAGCGGCGGCGAAGTTCAATGTCGTCCAGGCGGGCGTTCTGGCCGACTGTGACCGCGCGACCGCCGCCGTCAATGCCGCCAAGGCCAAGCTGGCCATGGCCGATGAATTGCTTGCCGGGCAGGAAAAAGTGCTGGGCTCTGAACAACGGCTGGTTGCGTCCGGCGAAGGCGACAAGCTCTCATTGCTGAGCGCACAGGTGGAGCGCGCCACCACGCTCACCGTCCGATTGGATGCGCTTGTCGAATGGCAGACGGCCCTTGGCGCCCTCGAGGAAGCGACCCAGACGCCGCTGGAACCATGAAGAAGCTCACGAATTTCCTCATCACCCTCGTCGTGATCCTCGGTCTTGGGTGGACGCTTTGGACCGGCTTGAGAAAGCACAATGCCAGAACCAGCGAGGACGAAGGCGCGAGCGAGGCAGGCGGTGCCCCGGCGGAAGAAGAAAAGGCGGAGGATTTCGTGGTCAGTTTGGAGAAGGAAAAGTGGCAGGCGCTGGCCCTGGAAAAAGGAGAGCCGGAAAAGGCGGAACTGAAGCCGCAGCGCATCGCGTTCGGGCGCGTGCTGGACCCGACTCCCATCGTGACCCTCGATGGCGATCTGGCAGCGGCGGAAGCGGCGCTCATTGCGTCGCGCGCGGAGTACGAGCGCACGCAGAAACTGTTCGCCGCCGGGGAGGGCGCTTCCCGCAAGGCGGCCGAGACCGCGGAAGCCCAGTTCCGCGCGGACGACATCAAGGCCGATGGCTTGCGCCGCCGTGCCTTGCTCGAATGGGGCGCGCTGCTGCCGGCGCAAGATCCGGTGAAACGGCGCGCGCTCGTGGAGCAGTTGGTGCATGGGGATGTGGCGCTGGTTCGCGTCGATGTCCTGCCCGGAGAATTGATCGCCGAACAGCCGGCCAAGGCCCGCCTCGTGGTGCTGGGCCGGGAAGACCAGCCGGTCGAAACGGCTTCCATCACGCCGGCCGTGGATGTGGACGCCAGGACCCAGGCACAGGGCTTTGTGCTGCGCGTGGACCAATCTCCGTTTCCGCTGCGGCCCGGCATGGCGCTGACCGCCTGGCTGGAACTGGCGCAGCCGGCCCGGACCGGATTTGCCATCCCTCGCTCCGCGGTGTTGCGCCATGACGGCCGGACCTGGGTCTATGTGCAGGAGGAGGAGGAGAAATTTGTCCGCAAGCCGGTGTTGCTCGACACGCCGCTCGAAGGCGACAAAGGCTGGTTCATTTCCGAGAAGGACGGCGGCATCAAGGCCGACGACTTGCTGGTCGTCACCGGCGCCCAGGCCTTGCTCTCCGAGGAATTGAAATCCCAGGGCGGGGCGCCGGACTGATGCTTCGCTTCATCGTCCAGCTCTCGCTCCGGCATCGTGGCATCGTCTTCTCGCTCGCGCTTGGCTGGCTGGCTTGGGGCGCGTATATCGCTTCGCGCGCGTCGCTGGATGTCTTTCCGGAATTCGTCGCACCCCAGGTGACCATTCAGACGGAGGCGCCGGGGCTCTCCGCGGAGCAGGTGGAGGTGCTCGTCACGCGACCGGTCGAGAGTTCGGTCAATGGTGCCTCGGACCTGGCATCCGTGCGGTCCGAGAGCATTCAGGGGCTGAGCGTGGTCACCGCAGTCTTCAAGGATAACGCGAATATCTATCTCGCCCGGCAATCCCTGGCCGAGAAACTGGGATCGCTCGGCCGCCAGCTTCCCGACGGAGTCCACGCGCCTACGTTGTCTCCATTGACCTCCTCGACAATGGACCTGCTCAAGATCGGACTCGTCTCGGAAAAAATGTCGGGCCGGGACTTGCGGACCTTCGTGGATTGGACGCTCAAGCCGCGCCTTCTCGCAGTCCCCGGCGTGGCGCATGCCAATGTCTTTGGCGGCGAGGTGGAGCAACTGCAGGTGCAGGTGATCCCCGAGCGTCTGGCAGCCTTCGACCTCACTTTGACCGAAGTGCTCGAGGCGGCGAAGGCGGCAACCGGCGTGCGCGGCGCCGGCTTCATCGATACGCCCGGCCAGCGTATTGTCATTCAGACGAGCGGGCAGATGTTCACCCCGGAGGAGTTGGGTGAAGTCGTGGTCCGGAAGGGATCGCCCGTTGTTCGCATCAAGGATGTCGCCATGCCTCGGCTCGGCGCAGAACCGAAATTTGGAGATACGCTGATCATGGGAGGGCCGGGGGTCCTCATCACGATGAGCAGCCAGTATGGGGCGAACACGTTGACCGTGACGCACGGCCTGGAAGACGCGCTCGCCGAGATGAAGCCCGTCTTCGCGAGCCGCGGGATCAAGCTCTACCCCCGGTTGCACCGGCCGGCGACGTTCATCGAAACGGCGCTCGGCAACGTGCAGAATTCGCTCATGATCGGCGGAGCGCTGGTCGGCATCGTGCTCATTCTCTTTCTGCTGGATCTGCGCATCGCATTCATTTCGTTCATCTCGATTCCGCTTTCGCTGCTCACGGCGGTGCTGGTGCTCGACTGGTTTGGGGTGTCGCTCAATACGATGACGCTGGGCGGATTTGCCGTGGCGATCGGTGTGGTGGTCGACGACGCGATCATCGACGTGGAGAACATCCTGCGGCGCTTGCGAGAAAATGCCGTGGTGCCCGAGCCGCGCCCGCTCTGGCGGGTGGTGCTCGACGCTTCGCTGGAGGTCAACAATGCCGTGGTCTACGCGACGTTCATCGTGGCCATGGTCTTTATGCCTGTCCTCACCATGTCGGGATTGCAGGGCCGGTTCTTTGGCCCGCTGGGCGTGGCGTTCATCCTCTCGGTCATGGCGTCGCTCGGAGTGGCGCTCACGGTAACGCCTGCCATGGCATTGATGTTTCTCAGCCGTGCCAAGGCGCACGACGAACCGGGCTGGGTGTCGTGGCTAAAAGAGCTGCATCGGGATTGGCTGCTTTTCTTCCTGCGTTGGCCCCGGCTCACCATCGGGGGAGCCGTGCTGCTGGTGGGCGGAGCGTGTCTGCTCGTGCCGTTTTTCGGCGGCGATCTCCTGCCTGAATTCCGCGAAGGGCATTTCGTCATCCAAGTCAAAGCCGTGCCTGGCACCTCCCTTGAGGAGTCGCTACGCATCGGAAAGCTGCTCTCGGAAAGAATGCTGGCCAATGAACATATCGCCAGTGTCGAGCAGCAGGTAGGCCGTGCGGAGCAGGGCGAAGACACTTGGGGGCCAGACACGAGCGAGTTTCATGTGGACCTCAAGCCGAACACCACACCGGCGGAAGAGGTCGAGACCCAGGCGGCGCTTCGAGAAATGCTGGGCGGGTTTCCCGGGATCCAAAGCGAAGTGCTGACCTTTCTCGGCGATCGCATCGGGGAAACGATCTCGGGTGAGACAGCCTCAGTGGTGGTGAATGTTTTCGGCGAAGATCTCGATCAACTCGATGCCACGGCGCGGGCCGTGGCCAAGGAACTTTCCACCGTGAAGGGCAATGCCGACGTGCAGGTGAAGGCTCCGCCGGGCGCGCCCGT
>Ga0105237_10005108_pt1 | contig 14890 bp, 13 predicted proteins | sample KBSC24metaG_FD_81520 | JGI IMG/M metagenome (GOLD analysis project Ga0105237, IMG submission 81520) | Corn rhizosphere microbial communities from Kellogg Biological Station, Michigan, USA - KBS C2-4 metaG | ecosystem: Host-associated > Plants > Roots > Rhizosphere > Soil | place: Michigan, USA... | reverse complement strand
ATCCGAGGAAAAAAATGGTGCCCCTTTAACCTTTATTAAACTAAAATCTCTTTATAGTTATTTAAATTCGTTTTCGTTAAAAGATCGCATCAACGTTTTAGGTATCAACCAGGACCGTGCCGACGTGATCATCCCTGCCTGCGAAATCTACCTGTCGGTAATGAAATGGGCGAATATGAAGCATATATACGTGCCAAGCCTGGGATTGGTGGACGGAATTATACAGGTTTTAATAGAAAAGAATTACCAGGAAGCCAGTTAAATTTATTTTAAGAAATTGTTTCAAAATTGAAAAACAGTTTATACATTTGTAGTGCCCTCTCATAGGGCATGTTTTTCATAGGTAGATGTAGGGTCGGGTACTTGTACTCGATCCTTTTTTTTGCCCTTAATTTTATCCGTAGCTTTACCGCACATGATGAAAAGAAAGATCGTAGTTGCCATTACGGGCGCCAGCGGAGCAATCTATGCTAAACTATTATTGGAGAAACTACAACAGTTACACGAGCAGATCGGTGAGGTGGCCGTTGTAATGTCTGACAATGCCAAACAGGTGTGGAAAACCGAACTGGATAACGAAGATTACAATAATATTCCCTTTAATACCTACTCCAAATACGACTTCATGGCCCCGTTTGCCTCTGGTTCAGCGAGGTTTGATACCATGGTGATCATTCCCTGTTCCATGGGGACGCTGGGCCGCATAGCAGCCGGAACTTCAGATGACCTGATTACCCGCGCCGCTGATGTGATCCTGAAAGAACGCCGCAAATTGATCCTTGTAGCCCGGGATATGCCCCTCAACCTCATCCATATCCGCAACATGCAAACCGTAACCGAAGCAGGGGGGATCATTTGTCCTGCAGTGCCATCCTATTACAGCAAACCCAAAACCGTAGAAGAAGTAGCCATGACCGTAGTAAACAGGGTTATTGATTTGATGGGACTGGAAAATGAGAGTTACCGGTGGAACGAGGATAGTGATTAGAGACTACTTAATTAGAGATTAGTAATCAGCCAGGTTAAATCCTGACAATCTGTTTAATCCGTTCAATCCTGGTTCAGACAATCAGATAAGCATGTTCGTCACCTCAATGTTTTTTTTGCTGATCAGCACGATCCTGAAATCACTGCCTACAAAATATGTCATATCCGCATAGGTTGCAGGAACGTTGCTTATACGTGTGCGATAAATGATCAAAAATCCATTGCTTACCTTCTTGTATTTATAATAGTGCGAAGACTTAATAGGTACATCAGATGATTGATCATGCAAATTCAGCCATAGATAAGCATTAAATTCATTCTTTAAACCGCCCAGGAAGGTTTTCATCTGGCTGGTATCACCTATGGTTATTAAGTCCCCATTCTTTGTTTGGGCGGATATATACCAAGGTGTAAAACTGGGGCACCAGCATGCAGTGAAGCATTTCATCAGGTCGCATTTAGTTAATACAATGGTATCATGCCGGTCAGAAATATGTGACGGACAGCGGTAAACATTACTATACTGATATTTGGGGCGCTTGTCGCCCGCCGCCCTGAACGTGAATGCCCATTCATTGATCTCCAGTTTTTTGTATTTTTTTGGCAGTTTTAAATTATCAAATAAAAGGGTATCAGGATAGGTTGTAAATCCCATTGTATCATTGGCGAATTTTTTAGCCAGATCCTGTTTTTGCGCCATAGTCTTTATGGTAACAAAAAGCATGCACAGCAATATAAGAGGTAGTTTATTCATGGCCGATTGATATTTATACTAATTTAGGAAGCAGCAGGACACGCTTTATGTAGTTAACAGCTTAGTTACAAACGATTTGGTATTTATAAACTTTTACACAAACGCGTTTTTTGACTTCATCACCAATGCCAATCAACTAATCTCTAAAATCCGTATCTTTGCGCCTTTGAAATGAACAAGAAAGTCGCATTTTATACATTAGGCTGCAAGCTCAACTATTCGGAAACCTCAACCATCGGCCGGCTGTTCAACCAGGCCGGTTTTGATACGGTTGATTTTACGGATACACCCGATGTATATGTGATTAACACCTGTTCGGTTACTGAGAATGCAGATAAAAAGTGCAAAAAGGTAGTTAAAGAAGGGCTGAAAATATCCCCCAATGCTTATGTTACCATTGTAGGCTGTTATGCACAATTAAAGCCGAAGGAAATTGCAGAGATACCCGGCGTAGACATGGTTTTAGGTGCAGCCGAGAAGTTTCTTATCGTTGATCATATCACAGATCTGACCAAAAATCCCAAAGCACTGGTTTATAACCAGCCGGTATCCGAAGCGAATCAATTTGTTTCATCTTATTCCTTTGGCGACCGCACCCGCACCTTCTTAAAAGTGCAGGACGGCTGTGATTATTCCTGTACCTTCTGTACTATACCGCTTGCCCGTGGTGCAAGCAGGAGCGATACTATTGAGCATGTTTTAGAACAAGCCCGGCAGATCGCGGCATCAGGCGTGAAAGAAATTGTGCTGACGGGCGTTAATTTGGGCGATTTCGGTATCCGTGACGGCCGGCGTGAGGATAAGTTCTTCGACCTGGTAAAAACGCTGGATGAAGTGGAAGGAATTGACAGGATACGTATCTCCTCTATCGAACCAAACCTGCTTACGGATGAGATCATAGAATTTGTAGCCAAATCCAAACGTTTCATGCCTCATTTTCATATTCCGCTGCAGTCCGGGTCCAATAAGATATTAGGACTCATGCGCCGCCGTTACAAGCGCGAACTATATACCGACAGGGTAGCCAAAATAAAAGAATTGATGCCTCATTGCTGTATCGGCGTAGATGTGATCGTTGGCTTCCCGGATGAAACCCGTGAAGATTTTATCGACACCTATAATTTTTTGAATGAGCTAAACGTTTCGTACCTGCATGTGTTCACCTATTCGGAAAGAGAAAACACACTTGCGGCAGAAATGAAAAACCCCGTACCCGGCTCCACCCGTGCCGAAAGAAGCAAAATGCTGCATATTTTATCAGATAAAAAACGCCGTGCCTTTTACGAAACCCAGCTTAATAAAACCGATGAGGTATTATTTGAAGGCGATATAAAGGATGGTTACATGCACGGCTTTACGCGTAACTACGTAAAAGTAAAAGCCAAATATGATCCGGTGCTTGTAAACGAATTAAAATCGGTTTATTTAACAAATATTTCATTTGATGGTGATGTGGAGATTACCGAAAGCGAGGAAATATTAGTCCATTAATTTTATATTCGTTTCAAATTATCACCTATGTTTCCCACGCTGAGTTCGTTTATACAATACCTCACAGGCATAAATATTCCCCTCCCGATACAGACTTTTGGTTTTTTTGTAGCTTTTGCCTTCCTGGCGGCTTATTGGGCTTTCACTAAGGAGTTTAAGCGTAAGGAAAAGCTGGGCTATATTCATCCGTTCGAAAAAACCATAACCATAGGTAAGCCCATTTCCACTGAAGAGTTAGCAGGTAATGGCTTTTTCGGCTTCATATTAGGATATAAAATAGTTGATGCGGCGTTAAACTATCATCAATTGCTTGATGATACACAGGGATTTTTACTATCACTCCGCGGCAATTGGATAGGCGGGATCATCGGCGCGGTCATTTTTGCTTATTGGGCCTATGCCGAAAAGAAGAAACAGCAATTGGCTCAGCCGGTAGATAAACAGGTAACTGTTCATCCCCACGAGCTGATGGGCAGCATTTTGCTGTGGTCGGCAGTGTGCGGTTTTTTGGGTGCCAAGTTATTTAATGGGTTGGAGAACTGGGATGATTTTGTAAAAAATCCCATCGGAATGATGATCGGCACCAGCGGTTTTACTTTCTATGGTGGATTGATCTGCGGCGGCGCGGTAGTATTATACATCGCATATAAACATGGTATCAAACCATTAACCATGCTGGATATCGGTGGCCCGGGAATGATGTTAGCCTACGGTGTTGGCCGCATTGGCTGCCAGATGTCGGGTGATGGAGATTGGGGCGTTAATAATTTAATGGGTAAACCGGGTTGGTTAAGCTGGGCGCCTGATTGGATGTGGGCCTTTAAATTCCCCCATAATGTGAATGACGAAGGGGTTTTAATGCTGAATTGCACCGGCAAATTTTGTCATGAATTGCGGTTCCCTGTGTTTCCAACATCCTTTTATGAATCAGTGGTTTGTATCCTGCTGTTCTTCTTTCTATGGAGTATCCGCGACAAGTTTAAAACCCCCGGAATCATGTTTGGCATCTATATGATATTGGCAGGAACGGAACGCTTCCTGATTGAATTTATCCGGGTAAATACACAGTACCATGTTTTCGGTTTATCCTTTCCCCAGGCGCAACTGATCTCCGTAGGGATGATTATTGGTGGCACCGTATTAATACTTACAGGTTTGAACAATCGTAAAAAGGCCATATCCGCTAAGCATGGCTGAACAGACTATCACCCATAAATTACTGAAAAATCAGCTATTCAGGTTTGTGCTTTCCGCTGGAACCGGGGCTCTTGTTGATGTTTCAGCTTTCCATTTATTTTATCACAATATATTCGAAAGCAAAACCTACCAGATTCTATCATTCACAATAGGAAATTATACCGTGTCGCTGGCAATATCCTTTTTTTTAGGGGTTATCGTTAATTTTCTAATTACCAGGTATATTGTGTTCAATGAATCCAAATTGAAGCCATCAAAGCAATTTTTCAGATTTATTTCCGTAGCTGTGGTTGGGTATTTCGCCAACTGGGCGATTGTCAAATTTTTTATCCTGAAACTTAATTTTGACCCTGACGTTGCCCGTATAATTGCGATTTCAAGTTTATTTTTTGCCAGCTATTTCATACACAAAGTGTTTTCGTTCAGCTTATCTTTGCGGCATGCATCTTGAGAATTTAACCGCACAGGTAGTTGATATTTCAAAAATAGCCGGAGACTTTATCCGGCAGGAACGAAAGGCTTTTGACCTCGATAAGATCGAATATAAGGGCCTGAATGACATGGTTTCCTACGTGGATAAGACCGCGGAGAAAATGATCGTTTCTGCCCTCGAAAAGATTCTGCCGGAATCCGGCTTCATCACCGAGGAGAAAACCACTACAAAAGTTTCCGATCGGTATAACTGGATCATCGATCCACTGGATGGCACTACCAATTTTATTCATGGCGTGCCCACTTATTCCGTCAGTATCGCCCTGAAAGAATATGACGAATTGGTTGCCGGGGTGATCTACGAGATCAATCTTGATGAATGCTTCTCTGCCTGGAAGGATGCGCCGGCTTATTTAAACGGCAAAGAAATTAAAGTGAGTAAAAACCCAATGGTAGCCAGCAGCCTTATCGCCACGGGTTTTCCATACTATGATTTTGCAAAGCAGCCTGCTTATATCGAACTATTTACCGAATTGATGAAAAACTGTCATGGTTTACGCAGGCTGGGTTCAGCAGCAGTCGACCTGGCTTATACGGCCTGTGGCCGTTTCGAAGCTTTTTATGAATACAATCTGAATCCCTGGGACATTGCCGCAGGCGTAGTGATCGTGCGACAAGCAGGCGGTGATGTAGTAAACTTTAAAGGCGGTAGTGAAGTGATGAATACCCGTGAGCTATTAGCTACAAACGGAAAGATAACAGGGGAGATGCTGGAGATTATCCAAAAGTACTTTTGACGGGGATTTCACCGATTATTGGGTGATTTCACCGATTTTGTTGAGAAGATTACACCAATAATCTGTGCAATCACAAAATCAATCGGTGAAATCATTCCTAATAATCAGTGTAATCAAAAAATTAAAGTGCTTCAGAAACCACTTCGGTAACTTCAGGCACCATTCTTTTTAAAAGATTCTCGATACCGGCTTTTAAAGTAACAGTAGAAGACGGGCACCCACTGCATGAACCGCGAAGCTCTACAGTTACAACACCTTCGTTAAATGACTTATAAGTGATCGCACCGCCATCCTGCTCTACAGCCGGGCGAACGTAATCCTGCAATATTTGCTGTATTTTAACTTCGGCGTCGGTACCTTCAAAGTCTACTTCAGCTTGCTCTTCCAACTGCACCTTTAACTCAGATTCAACAGCGCCTTTTACAAACTCCTTTAATATAGGCATGATATCATCCCAGTCGCTGCCTTCGGTTTTGGTTACCGTAACAAAGTTGCTGGCGAAGAAAACACCGTTCACAAATGAGAATTTATACAGCTCTTTTGCGAAAGGAGATTTTTCAGCGCTTTCTTTGGTGGCATAATCAACGCTGCCATTGATCAGCAACTTGTTCACAATGAACTTCATGGTTGCCGGGTTTGGGGTCGATTCAGTATATACGTTGATATTCATCTTTATTTTTAATTAATCTTAACAAAGTTAAGCAGCATTTTGATTGGTTGTATATTCTAAAATTGTTATGACCTTAAGTCAACAATTGCGTCGCTCATATTAAAAATGAATAGATTTTTGGTAAAATATATTGTCCTGGTTTTGCTACCATCATCTACATACGATATTTTATAACTAAAAGGATCAAGAGGAATGAACCTGCCTATGCTAACTAAATTCACTTTATTAACTACAACACATTTATTAGAAAAAAGGCTATAAATAAGTAACTCACCGTCTTTGATATAAACTCTCTTGACTTTTATGCAAATAAAAATAAAGGGTAATAACGCTATTAAAGCTATAAGATCATTTGAAAGGAAATATGCTATTGTAAGCCTGAAGTGTTGGTTCATGCTTATTACAAACGCAATAAAAAAGATAGGGAAGAGCACTAAAAAAATATAAATAAGATAAGAATAAAGCCTTTTCATATAAGTAATGATCTAGATTCCAGTGTAATTAGACGGTGTAATCTTTTTAATTTCCTGTTTAATCAACTCACTTACAGCCAGTGTCTCTACAAACTCCGTAATAGTCTCCGCATTAATTTGTGCATTGGTGCGTGTCAGTTGCTTCAAAGCCTCGTAAGGATTAGGATAGCCCTCACGCCTTAATATAGTTTGTATCGCTTCGGCAACCACGGCCCAATTAGCTTCAAGATGGGCACTTATAACGGATTCGTTCAATAGTAGTTTATTTAACCCTTTTATGGTTGATTTGATGGCAATCAGCGTGTGCGCCATGGGTACGCCTATATTGCGTAATACAGTGGAGTCAGTAAGGTCGCGTTGCAGCCTGGATATCGGTAGCTTGGCGGCGAGGTGTTCAAACAAAGCATTAGCTATGCCCAGGTTACCTTCCGAATTTTCAAAGTCGATGGGGTTTACTTTATGCGGCATGGCTGATGAACCCACTTCTCCGGCCTTTATCTTTTGCTTAAAATAGTTCATGGAGATATAGGCCCACATATCCCGGTCAAGGTCGATCAGGATGTTGTTGATCCGCTTTAATGCATCACAATGGGCAGCGAAGTTATCATAGTGCTCAATCTGCGTAGTGAATTGTGAGCGGCTCAGTCCCAAAGTATCATTCACAAAATGATCGCCAAATTTCTTCCAGTCGATACCGGGATAAGCCACTTGATGCGCATTGTAGTTACCCGTAGCGCCACCGAACTTGGCTGAGTAAGGGACTTGCTTCAATAATTTTAATTGCCCCTCCAATCGTTCTACAAAAACCTGTATCTCTTTTCCTAACCGTGTAGGGGAGGCCGGCTGACCATGTGTGTGCGCTAACATGGGTAATTGATCCCAATCCGCAGCGTATTGTTTCAGCAGGTCGACCATCTCCCTAAACGCAGGCAGGTAAACTTCATCCATCGCCAGCTTGAAGGTATATGGGATGGTGGTATTGTTGATGTCTTGTGAGGTCAAACCAAAGTGAATGAACTCTTTATATTTTTCTAACCCTAATTTATCGAACTCTTTTTTGATGAAATATTCAACCGCCTTTACATCGTGATTGGTTATTTTTTCGATCTCTTTTATGCTCTGCGCATCTTCTTCGGTAAAGTTTTGATAAATGCCGCGTAACTTTTCTGATGCTTTTTTATCAAAATCATGTAGCTGGGGCAAGGGATGCTCGCACAGTGCGATGAAATATTCGATCTCAACAAATACCCTGTATTTGATTAGTGCGTATTCCGAAAAGTAATCAGCCAGCTTTGATGTGGTGTTACGGTATCTGCCATCGATAGGGGAAATTGCTGAAAGCGGCGTAAGCGTCATAAGAAATAAATTTCCGCAAAGGTAGCAATTCACGCCGGGAAAACGTAGGGGTTAAGCATCTGCAAACGTACTTTGAAAAACAGGAATGTCAGGGAAACGTCTTTTTTTATGGAAACTTTGAAATCAAAAAATGTTTCCATAGTTTTGACCATTCAAGTCAATGAGTCAAACAGAAAGAATAATAGCAGGTGGCGAGGAGCTTTTTTTAAAAGCCGGGATCAAGAGTGTCACCATGGACGATATCGCCAAACATTTGGGAATGTCGAAAAAAACCATTTACCAGTTTTTTAGCGATAAAAACGATTTGGTTGTAGCCCTGGTAAAAAAGAAGCTCCAGGAAGATGAAGATCAAATGTGTGATATCATCAAGGAATCAGGCAACGTGATCGAAAAGATGATCAATATGATGAAATGTTCGGAAGAAATTTTTTCAAGGATCAACCCGGTCGTTATACACGATCTGCAGAAATACCACGCCGAGGCCTGGAAACAATTCCAGGATTTTAAGTCAGGTGTATTGATGCATACGCTGGAAGAGCTTCTGATCGAAGGCAAAAAGCAAGGTTACATCAGGCCTGACATCGATGTAAAGATCATCGCACGAATGCGTGTGTTGCAGGTAGAACAGGGCTTTAACACTACGGTATTCCCGGTTGCCGAATTTAATATATGGAAAGTGCAGCAGCAGTTTATGGAACATTTTACTTATGGCATTTGCACGATGAAAGGATACAAGCTATTGAATCAATATAAAAATATACACGAAGAAGTTAATTAAATAATACTGCTGACATAAGGCTGTCACAATGCAATTGAATCTTTGTGAAGAATAAAAATGAAAACATCAAATCACAACTCAATATATAATATGAAGACTATCTTTTTAATAACATCTTTCCTGTTAAGCGCAGCCCTGAGCAGCTACGCGCAACAGGCGACACCACCAGCAAGCCAGGCGCCGCATAGTTTTTCGCTCCAGGATTGTATTAACTATGCCTATGAGCACCAGGATACCGTGATCAATGCCAAGCTGGATATTAAGAGTGCCGAATATAAAGTAAAGGAAACGACAGGTATTGGTTTGCCGCAGATAAACGGCTCTGCAAGCTTCCAGGATTATCTGCATACTCCGTCAATCATATTTCCGGATTTTTTATCGGGACCGGTTTATGGCATTCTAAATAAGGAAAAAGTTCAAAATAGTTCGACAAATAGTGTTATTTCATCTACACCTCCACCAACTACGTCAACCGGTCAGGCTGTAAGTTTTCAGCAGAAGTACAATACAAATCTTGGGGTTACTTTAAACCAGATACTGTTTGATGGCAGTTATTTAGTTGGCCTAAAGGCATCGAAAACTTATAAAGAACTATCCGAACGCAGCTACACACGTTCAAAAATTGATGCCAAAGTAAATGTTACTAAAGCATATTACCAGGTTTTAGTTAGTGATGAACAAATAAGATTACTCGATGCCGACATCAAGCAACTTAAAGAGCAAGTTGATCAGACAGTGGCACAAAATAAACAGGGATTTGTTGAACAGGTAGATGTACAGCGCATCCAGGTGCAGTACAATAACCTGGTAACCACCCGGGAAAACACGATAAGATTATTGGTATTGAATTACCAGATGCTTAAGTTCCAGATGGGGATGCCTGTGAATGAAGAACTTGGTTTAGCTGACAAATTACAGGATGTTAAGTTAGAAGATAATGTTTCAAACCAGGGTGATACTACATTTTATCACAACAGGATAGAGTATAATTTATACGAAACTAATTTGAAACTCAATCAGCTTGATTTACAACGGAAGAAATCGCAATACCTGCCAACGTTTTCGGCAAATGCAAATACTTCCATTGTAAACCAGAGCAATGCTTTTAATCAATTATTTAAATCTGATTATCCTTCTACTTATGTTGGGCTAAGTTTAAATATACCGATCTTTAACGGAGGACAACGGGCTAACCAGGTTAAACAGTCGAAAATAGCCGTAATAAAATCACAAAATGACTTGTACAATCTTAAAAACGCAATTACACTGCAAGCTAATGCTTCACAAATTACTTATACCAACAGTTTAAGATCGTTGGATAATCAGAAGCAGAACCAGCAACTGGCACAAGAGGTATTGCGGGTTTCAAAAATCAAATATCAACAGGGGGTAGGTTCAAGTATTGAAGTAACACAAGCCCAGACATCGTTGGAAGATGCAGATAATAAATATATACAAAGTTTATATGATGCCCTGGTAAGTAAGGTTGATCTTGACAAAGCATACGGAAAAATTCAATAAAAACTAAATCACAACAACAGATATAAGAACATGAAAAAACTATCATACATAGCAGTCATATTAGTTTTAGCAGCTTGCTCTAACAAACCAAAAGATAAAGCCGCTGAACTTGCCGATCTGAAAAAACAGCAATCCGACATTAATGCCAAAGTAACCAAGCTGGAAAAGGAAGTTGGTACTAAAGATTCTGTAAAATCAACAGAAGTAAACGTGGTAACAGTGAAAGCAGGTAAGTTCACTAACTACGTACAACTGCAGGGTAGCATTGATGCACAGGATAACGTAACCGCGTATCCTCAATCACCTGGTACCATCACCGCGATCTATGTAAAAGTAGGTCAGCATGTAAGCAAAGGGCAGGAGTTGGTACAGTTAGATAACAGCGTACTCCTGCAAAACATTGCCCAGGCCCAGGCCCAGGTAGATTTATTACAGACCGTATATCAGCGCCAGAAAAACCTTTGGGATCAAAAAATAGGTACCGAGGTTCAGTTCCTGCAGGCCAAGAGTAATTATGAAGCCGGTCTGAAACAGGTATCCGGATTAAAACAACAATCCAATATGTATCGCATTACTTCGCCAATTAGCGGAACGATCGACCAAATGGACTTGAAGCTTGGCCAGGTAGCACAACCCGGCAGCACAGGAATAAGAATTGTGAATGCAGATGTGCTGAAGGTGAAAGCTAACGTTCCTGAGTCATATGTGAGCAGCATCAACCAGGGCGACAACGTAAAAGTGGTTGTGCCTGACGGAAACGACTCCTTAATGGCGAAAGTAACCTTTGCCGCTAAAGTGATCGACCCGGCTTCACGCAGCTTTGCTGTGGAGATCAAATTGCCGCAACGCAAAACATTGCGCCCAAACATGACGGCCATTATCAAAATAGCTAATTATACCAATAACGATGTGGTTGTAGTGCCGCTTAATTCAGTACAACGCTCTGAAAAAGGCGACTATGTATTTGTTAATGACAACAATACGGCAAAAAAGAAAGTTGTTAAACTGGGTTCAATTTCGGGTGGTAAGATCGAGATATTGAACGGCTTAGCTAACGGTGACCAACTGATCACTGCCGGCGCCAGCGAAGTTGAAGACGGCGATAAAATAAAAGTTACACAGGATTCTGCTAATTAATAACCTAAAACGATAGGATATGAAAGATTCGCAAAAAGAGTTTGGACCCTCAAGTTGGGCCATCGATAATAAAACCGCAGTATATGTGATCATATTCCTGATCACGGTGCTGGGCCTTTTAAGCTATTTCAGGCTGCCAAAGGAGAATTTTCCTGATATCGCGCAGTCGAAGGTTTTTATAACCACGGCTTACGGCGGGCAATCACCTGAGAACATTGAAACACTGGTTACCAAGCAGATCGAAAAGCAATTAAAATCGCTTAAAGGTTTGAAGAAAGTAACCTCAAACACGCAGCAGAATGTGTCGATCATCACGGCTGAATTTAACGCCAATATCGATATCAAAGATGCAAAGCAGGATGTAAAGGATGCTGTAGATAAAGCCAAGCAGGATCTGCCGCAAAATGATAATAACCTGAAAGAATCGGTGATATCCGATATCAACGTGGCCGACCTGCCGATATTGTATATCAACATTTCTGGCGATTACGATCTGAAGAAATTGAAGGAATATGCAGACAACCTGAAGGATGATATTGAGGCCATGAAGGAAATATCTAAAGTGGACGAAGTGGGCGCCTTGAAACCAAATATCCAGATCAATGTCGACCTGAATAAAATGACCGCAGCGCAGGTTAGCTATAATGATATCATCCAGGCGGTAGGTAACGAAAACGTTATCTCATCTGCAGGTAACGTAATTACCGATGGCGTGCAACGTGCGATCAATATAAAGGAAGACTTTAAGAATGCCGACGAAGTAGCCGCCATGGTGATCAGGAACCCTACCGGGAAAGCCGTTTACCTGCGCGATATCGCCGAGGTAAAGGACGCCTTCCAGGACCAGGAGAGCTACGCCCGTTTGAAAACAAATGATAACCCCAATTTCAAGAACGTTATCACTTTGAACGTAAGTAAAAGGTCTGGAGAGAACCTGATCGAAGCTTCGGATAAGATCAATAACCTGATAAAAGAGAAACAGAAAACAGTTTTCCCTAAAGGATTGAATATTACTGTTACCGGTGATCAATCGGACAAAACCCGTACCACGCTGAATGACCTGATCAATACCATTGTTATCGGTTTTATACTGGTAACCATAATTTTGATGTTCTTCATGGGTAGCACGAATGCGATATTTGTAGCGCTCTCGGTACCATTATCATGTTTCATCGCCTTCCTGGTGATGCCTACGATAGGGTTTACACTGAACATGATCGTATTATTCTCCTTCCTGCTCGCTCTGGGTATTGTGGTGGATGATGCCATTGTGGTGATCGAGAACACTCACCGTATTTTTGCAAATGGAAAAGTGCCTATTAAACAAGCCGCGAAGATGGCTGCTGGTGAAGTATTCCTTCCCGTGTTCTCTGGTACAATGACTACACTGGCACCATTCGTTCCATTGGCATTCTGGAATAGTTTGATCGGTCACTTTATGTTCTTCTTGCCGATCACGCTGATCATTACCTTACTGGCATCGTTAGTGGTTGCCTATATTATGAACCCTGTTTTCGCGGTCGACTTTATGAAACCGCATCACGAAGGCGAACATGATAATCCAAAATTTGATTGGAAAGTTGGGCGTGTAATGATATTTCTTGCGGTATTGGCTTTGATAAGCTACCCGATAAGCAGGGGCTTTGGCAACTTCGTAGTTTTCGCAGCCGTTTTATACCTGATTAATCATTTCTTCCTGTTAAGGGTAATAGACAGGTTTCAGAAAAATGCCTGGCCGCGTTTCCAGCATTGGTATGCAAGGCAGTTGGAGAAAGCGGTTCAGTCACCATGGTGGATATTAGGCAGTATTATGGTACTTTTTGTTCTTACCATGTTTTTTGTTGCCGCCCGTAGCCCGAAAGTAGAGTTTTTCCCGGCAGGTGATCCAAACTTTACCTATGTATACGTAACCATGCCGATTGGTACTGATCAATCATATACCAACGAGGTGGTTGCAAAACTGGAGAAAAAGGTAGCCGCTATTGTTGAACCGGATAAGGATATTGTTTCGTCCATCATATCCAACGTTTCAGTTGGGGTAACCGATCCTACGGATGAAGACCAGGGTACCTATTATAATAAAGGTAAAATAACGGTAGCATTTGTTGAATTCGGCAAACGTAATGGTAAGGACACTAAGAAGGTGATGGAACGCATACGCCAGTCAGTTCAGGGCGTTCCGGGAGCTAAAATAGCAGTGGCACAGGAAAATGCAGGCCCGCCGGTACAAAAAGATATCAGTATCGAACTGATCGGCGATAACCTGGATACCCTGGTACACACTACCGACAGGCTAAAAAAATATATCGATAAGCAAAATATTGCAGGTATTGAAGGACTAATACCTGACGTGCAGAATGATAAACCCGAGATCGTGTTTGATGTAAACCGTGAACGTGCGAATCGTGAAGGCATAACTACCTCACAGTTAAACTCTGCTTTATTTACTTCTATATACGGCTTTAAAGCATCCGATTTTAGAAATACGAAAGAGGATAACTATGAAATTGATGTGCGTGCAAAAGAAGACCAGCGTAATGATATCGATGCCCTGCGTAACTTGAAGATCACTTACCGTGACCTGGCCACCGGCGGATCAATACGCCAGGTGCCTATCTCGGCCTTTACGGATATCAGGTATACTAATACCTATGCTAATATTAAGCACAAGCAACAACGCCGTGTAATCACCCTGGGTTCTAATGTGTTGAAGTCAAGCAACGTTAACGATGTAAACGCCAGTATTTTACAGGCTATTGGTCAATTTAAAGCACCCGACGGAGTTTCAATAAAAATGGGCGGTGGCCAGGAAGACCAGGCAGAAGCCGCTACATTCCTTGGAACAGCTTTAATGATCTCATTTGGATTGATCCTGATCATCCTGGTAGCACAGTTTAACTCTATTGGTAAAACCTTTATTATCCTGAGCGAGATATTCTTCAGTATTATCGGTGTGTTCTTAGGCATAGCCATATTTAAAATGACGATCTCTATCGTTATGACGGGTGTGGGTATCATAGCCCTGGCGGGTGTGGTCGTCCGAAACGGTATCTTACTGGTTGAGTTTACCGACATGCTGATAGAGCAGGGTGCAAGCCTGCATGATGCTGTGGTAGAGGCTGCCCGTACCCGTATGACACCGGTACTATTAACGGCGACCGCGGCAATGCTCGGTTTGATCCCGTTAGCAGTAGGTTTCAATATTGATTTTGAAGTCCTATTCATCTCTTTTAAACCGCATATCTACTTTAATGGGAATAACGTAGCTTTCTGAGAGCCATTATCATGAACAATGAT
>Ga0105237_10005104_pt1 | contig 14901 bp, 17 predicted proteins | sample KBSC24metaG_FD_81520 | JGI IMG/M metagenome (GOLD analysis project Ga0105237, IMG submission 81520) | Corn rhizosphere microbial communities from Kellogg Biological Station, Michigan, USA - KBS C2-4 metaG | ecosystem: Host-associated > Plants > Roots > Rhizosphere > Soil | place: Michigan, USA... | reverse complement strand
TTTCTCGAAACTCGTGTCCTTCTTCAGCCGTCCCGTCAGCAGGCCGCTCGCCAAGGGCACGCGAGCAAGGATGCCTACCTGGCGCCGCTTCGCCTCGGAGAAGAAAAGTTCCGCGGGCCGGTGCCGGAACATGTTGAAGATGATCTGTACCGTCTGGACGTTGGGATACTCGATGGCCTTGAGCGCCTCCTCCACTTTTTCCACGCTCACGCCGTAATGACGGATCTTGCCCGCTTTCGCCAGCTTATCGAGCGTCGCGAAAACCTCGGGGCGATAATACACCTCGACCGGGGGACAATGGAGCTGCACGAGGTCGAGGCAGTCAGTTTCGAGATTCTTCAGGCTTCGGTCGATGAACTCAGTGAGATTTTTCTCGTTGTAACCGTCGGCGGTGTGGGGCGAGAGACGGCGGCCCGCCTTGGTCGCCACGATGATCTCTTCGGAACGTTCCTTCTTCAGCCGAGCGACAAGACGTTCGCTCCGGCCATCACCGTAAACGTCGGCGGTATCGATGAAGTTGACGCCGAGATCGATAGCGCGGTGCAACGTCGCCATCGATTCGTCGTCGCTCTGCTGGCCCCACGAGCCACCGATGGCCCAGGCTCCGAAGCTGATTTCCGAAACTTTCCATCCCGTGCGGCCCAATGAACGATATCTCATAAAATTTTCAGTTAAGACGATTTGTTTTCCGGTGGCGGAAGCTCAGTGGCACCGGTGCCCGGCGCGTCGGTCAACGAACGGGGAATCACCTCGATCGGCTCGGAACCCTCGATCTCCACAGCAGCGTTGCTTGCCTTCAAGTCGCGGAATTTCCGCGCGCTCACCAACACGCGGCGTTCAAAGGAGGAGACGGTGTCGTTGTAGCTCTCCACCGCCCGTTTCAGGCCGGTACCGACCTTGGCGAGGTGCCCGGTCATCGTGCTGATGCGGTCGTAAAGCTCGCGGCCCAGATCGCTGATCGCTTGCGCGTTGGCCGCGAGCGCCTCCTGCCGCCAGCCGTAGGCGACGGTGCGCAGCAGCGCGATGAGCGTGATCGGCGTGGCCAGGACGACGCGGTTTTTCTCGATCTCCTGGTCGATGAGACTCGGTTCCTGCTCGAGCGCGGCGCTGAAGAAATTTTCCCCGGGCAGGAAGAGCACCACGAAATCGGGCGCGGGCTGGAATTGCTCCCAGTAGGCCTTCTGCCCGAGCGCGATCATGTGCTCGCGGATGCTGCGGGCGTGCTCGACCAGCTTCGCCTTGCGCGTCAGGTCGTCCGGCGCGTCGATCGCCTCGAGGTAGGCGTTCATCGGCGTCTTCGCGTCGACGACGAGACTGCGCCCGCCCGGCAGGCGCACGACCAGATCGGGCCGGAGCGCACCGTCCTCGGTCCGCACGTTCACCTGCTGCTCGAAGTCGCAATACTCAAGCATCCCGGCGATTTCCACCACGCGCCGCAGTTGCACCTCGCCCCAGCGGCCCCGCACGCCCGGGCGTCCCAGCGCGCGCACCAGCATCTGGTTCGTGTCGGAAAGTCCCCTCACCTGTTGGGCAAGGCCACCGTAAGCCTCGATCCGCGCCTTCTCGATCTCACCGATTTTAACGTCGAATTTTTGCAGTGTCTCCCGGACCGGCTTGACCAGCTGGTCGATGGCCGTCTGCCGCTTGTCGAGATCACTGCGCGCGCCTTCCTGAAATTTCTCCAGCGTGGCCCGGGCGAGATTCAGGAACGACTCGTTGTTGCTCCGGAGCGCCTCGGAAGAGAGGGCTTTGAAGGCATCGGAAAGTTTCGCCTGGGTTTCGTTGAGTAGGCTGAGTTTTTCCGTGGCGGCTTTCCGCTCCTCCAACACCTGCGTCTCGAGCCGGGCGAACTCCTGGCGCATCTGCGCGAGGTCCGCCTGTGCCGTGGCCGCCAGTCCCATTTGGATCTCCAGCCGAGCCTCGAGCTCGAGGATGCGGCTTTCGCGCGCCAGAAGGCGTTCCTGCAGCGTGGCAGTGCGGGTCCGCAGCGCGAGCCATGTGCCCACGCCGGCGACGACCGCCGCGATGATCGCTCCCAGGAGAATATCCATCAGGCGTCGAATGTAGCGCAGCAACGCCCGGTCACGCCATTTTTGTTTTCATTCGAGCGCCGGGCGATTCATCCAGGCGCGCAGGCTGAATTCACGCCAGTAGCGCCATTTCAGACCCGTCTCGTAGGCACTCGTCTCGCCGCGGCAGGCTGTATTCCAGGCAGTGACGAGTCGCAAGTCGGTTGGCTCGACATTGAGCGCGTGACGCAGCGCGGGCCAGGCGGGTGGGCCCAGTTCGGAGAGATAGTTTACATCCAGCATGCGCGCGCGATTTCTTTCCCACTGGGCGACGTTGTAACGGGCCGACCACCCGGCGAGGTCGAGGAACTGGACGATATAGAAGGTAGTAAAGACAGCCAGCACGCATCCGCCAATGAGCCAGGAGAGCGAGCGATCCCAGATGATCTTGATCGTGAGGAGGACGAATCCGGCCGCCACGACCACGAGAAAGATAATGACGCCGAGGCGCAGGACGGTCATGTCATAAGCCTCGATGTAAAGTTTAAGGCGCAACGCGACACTCAGGATCAAGAAGAGATTCTGCGCAATCCATGCGAGAGCGAGCGCCTTCAGCTCGCGCCGCTGCGTCACGCCCAGGGCCTGCTGGAAAAGCGCCGCCAGCACGAGGGCGGAAAGGAGAACCGTCGCGATCAGAAACTCGACTCCCTGATGGACGAACTGACTGTAGTTGACGCCCTGTGGCAGCGCTTGCCCACTCCACAGGAAAAGCAGATCAGCCAAATTTGCCACGAAGAACATCACGTTGAGCACAACGAGGATGAGACTACTGCCGAGCTGGGCTGCCGGGATCGGCATGATTTCCGGAAACCGGGGCAGACGATGCGTCCAGCGCCACCACCATTCCGCAACTCTCCCCGGCCACAGCAGCGGCAACGCGATAAAGGCAACGACGCCCCACAGGATGATGCGGTCGAAATTGAGGTAGATCTCCAGGAATTTCCAGAATGAATCGAAGAAAGTATGAGCCCAGCTTCCGAAGACAGCGTTCCCCGAGGTGAGCAGTGTTCCGAAAATCAATGCCAAGACCAGAGCTGGTAGGGTCAGGAAAACAATTCCTGCCAGGCTGCGTATTCCGGCGAAGCCTTTCTTCGGCCCCGCCTGTACCAGCGTGCATCCGAGCCAGAAAAGACGTCCCGGCGCGCCTGCCAGGGCCACGATCTGAGAGAGCCACCGGCCCCATGGTTCCCCGACACCGCGAAAGAAGGTGTCCCCCGCCAAGGCGATTGTGAGGCTGATCCAGACCAGCGTATTTGTCGCGCCGGTTTCCACGGCGGCAGCCAGGGCGGCTCCGATCGCCAGCAGGAGCATGAACCGCGTGGTCCTTTTTTGTGCTCCGGAGGCCCGGTTGGCCATGAGGGCGCCAGTCAGAATCAGTCCGAAGACCGCCACGCAGAATCCGAAGTGATGCGCATCCCAGAAGCAAAGATCGAACGTCGCCACGACCAAGGCCAGTCCGCCGAGCAGGCGAAAGAGACGCAACGGCGGTTCGCTTTCAGCGTTCGGGATGGGAGGAAGCGTTTGCGACGGAACCGGCGGTGTGTTGTCCGAGTTCATTGGGCGACTCCTTCCAACATCCCCTTCGCCTCGGCGGCGGAGAATTGATCGAGCCGGTCTAGGACAGAACCGACGATCTTTTTCATCTCCTCTGCTCCGATGACGATGCCGACTTCCTTCTCACCCGCAAACCAGCGCGGCTGTAGCTCGGCTGCACTTTCGATACGGTAGGCGGCGCGTCCCTTATACTCGGCGATGCGGATCAGTTCGCGCAGGTGATCGCTGCTCCGGCTGCCGATCAGAATCACGGTGTGGGCCTGCTCAGGCAGTTCGAGCAGGGTTCCGATATGGATGGTCATGGTTTGTTCTTTCTTACTTTGTTTTGCAAAGCTTGTGAGTAAAATTTTTAGGTTTTGGTGCTGCGGACCATTTCCTCCAGCACGTGGAGGTAGTTCTGGAAAGCCTTGCGCCCCTTTTCGGTCAGCTCGTAGCGGGTCTGAGGGCGGGTGAGGATTTCTTTCCGGTAGGCGACGTAACCGGCTTGGTGCAGGGCGCGCAGGTGGCTGATCAGATTGCCGTCACTCATCTTGAGCTCCGCCTTGAGATCCTGGAACGGCCAACCGGAGCGGGCGGCGAGCAGAGTCATAATCGCCAGCCTTCCTTTTTCATGGATCAGTTTGTCGAGCCGGTCGAAGTCAAACATGCGGTTGCGGCTCCCGATCTCGGTTGTGGGCGGGCCGGTCCTCGCCCAGGGCCCAAACCGCCGCGGCGTAGGCCAGGTGAAATCCGCCAAACGTGGCGGCGAGGATGCCCGATACGACCAGCGCCGAGGGATCGAGCTGCCCCGGAGGCATGAAGAAATGCTTCCACGTCGCCATGAGGATGCACCCGGTGAAAAAGAAGGTCACGCCGAGCACGATCAGGGAGCGTGGGGCGAAATGCTGCGTGGCCAGGAGAGCCAGGCCATAAAGGGTGATCCAGAGGATTCCGAGCTGGATCGGACGATGGATCATGCAGGTGAGAACGGCTGCGATAATAAAAGCCGGAGCGAGGCTCAGCAGTGCACACTTCATGCCGGAGGAAAAGAGAGGCTCCCGGCGATGGACAGCGCCGCGCCAGAGGAAGATAAGGTTGGCGAGCGAAGTCAGCGCAAGGATGACCAGCCAAACGACGAGAAATTCACCCGGAGTGAGTGGATAATTCCGGTTGTGCTTCGCGAAGTAGGCCATTCCGAAGCCGCCGAAGCTGAGTAGCCCGCCGACCAGGGCTGTAGGCGCCGAGATGGACCGATAGACAGTGGCCCTTTCCATGAGGGAGCGGATGGCGCGGAGTTGATTCTGGGCGTATTCGGATTCGGTCATTATGTACTTTGTACTGCAAAGTTATTCGCGACGCAATTCAATTTTTGAAAAAAATGCTTTCAAACTAACCAACCCGTCATCCTGAGCTTGTCGAAGGATCAGCTCCCGGTAATCCTGACCTACTGGGTAGGCAGACGCCTTCCGGAAGCTGATCCTTCGACAAGCTCAGGATGACGGAGCGGAAAATTGTGGGAATGAAAGGATTCGCTGGCGCTCGAGAGGCTCTTTTCCACACAGTCGCGCCAGGTTCGATTACTTCCGGTTCGCGCGATAGAAAAGCCAAAAGCCCACGGCCTGGAAAAGGATGTTGGGTGTCCAGATGATCAGCTCGGGATAAAGTCCCGCCTTCGCCTTGAGCGCCTTGCCCACGGCGTCGAGCAGCATGTAGAGAGCGACGATGGTGATGGCGATCAACGTGCCGAATGAGGTCTCCTTGCGCTGCGTCTGGATGGCCAGCGGGATGCCCACGATCACGAACGTCAGGCACGAAATCGAAAACGCGACGCGGGCCTGCAACTCCGTGAGATAGGGCGTAGCCTCCTCCCCCGTCGGCGCGGTCTGCATGGAATAGATGACTTCCTGGATCTCCGGCAGCGTCATCCAGGCGAGCTTGTGCTGCACCTTCTCGTAAAAGCTGTTCAGTGAGACGGCCACTGGCAGCTGCTCCGCCCGTGTGCCGGGCTGGACCTTGGTGATGTCGCCGTCGGAGGGATACTGCTCGTCGCGCTCGTTGAAGAGGGTCATCACCAACTGCGTATGCTCGAGGTCGAGATCGATCCGGGCCCGATCGGCGCGCATGGAGGACTGGAGCTTGTTGTCGCTGTCAAAGTGCCAGAGGATTACGTCCTGAAGCTCCCTCCCCTCCTTCTTGGCGAAATAAATGCGCCAACCGGGAATCTTGTCGACCACCACCTCGGGGGTGAAGAGCGCGAGCGGATTGTTCGTCACGATGTCGTGCTTCAGCCCGTTGTACTCCTTGCGACATTCGGGATTGACCGAGGCAACGAGCCAGAAATTCAGCAGCATGAAGATCACCGCGATGACGATGACCGGCGCGACGATTGGGGCCAGGCCGATGCCCGCGGCCTTGAGCGCCAGCAACTCGCGGTCGGACGACATCCGGCCGAAGACAATCATCACCGCCGCAAGTAGCCCGGTGGGGATGGTCAGCGTCAGCACGAACGGAACAAGCAACAGCATCATCTTCGCCGTGATCCAGAACGGCAGGTCAGTATAGAGGATCATCTGTACCACCTTAAAGAGCTCGACTGCAACGAGCAGGAAAGTCAGCACGCTGATGATGGCAGCGGTCAGGAGAATGATCTCCTTGTAGAGGTAATTATGGATCAGCGTCACGTCGATCGGCTGCCGGAACGGGTTGCGCTCCGGCAAGCCCCCTATCACACCGCAAAAAGGCCGCCGCGTGAATCCCTTTTTCCGCCGCCAAACTCTACGCTGGGTTTTTGGGCCGCCGCCCCCTAAAAAGCGGGGGATGGAAACGTCCCCGGAATACCTGCAGCGCCTTCGCCGTGGCGAAGAGCGCGCCTGGGGGGAATTGCACCGGGATCATTACCCGCGCCTATGGAGCAGCGTCCAGCGCATCCTCAACAATCCCACCCTGGCCGACGACGTCGTGCAGGAGACATTTATCAAAGCGCACAAGGAGATCGCGCGGTTCGAGGGCCAGTCCCAACTCGGCACCTGGCTCTACCGCATTGCCGTCAACCAGTCGCTCGACACCATGCGCAAGAAGCAGCGCGTGGAGCGGTGGCTCTCCTTCCTTTCCCCTATGGCCGACGAGGAGGGCAAGCCCTCGATGCCCGAGGGCGAGGTCGCGTCGCGAGCGAGTACGGGACTCGAAAATGCCGATCTCCGGGAAATGATCATCCACGCCATGGACGAGTTGAGCGGCGAGCACCGCGCGGTGGTCCAGCTCCGGTTGATCGACGAAATGAGTCTGGAGGAAACGGCCCAGATCCTGCGGTGCAAGCCGGGAACGGTCAATTCGCGGCTTCATTACGCGTGCGAACATCTTCGACGTAAATTAATTAAATTGAAAACCAGCACGTAATCAGGTACTTGGATCGATAGAATTTCCCTTCAAAGAAAAGAAGAAAAAGAAAAGAAAAGCTGAACCGATCCCCTTGAATCATCGTCATACAAATAGGATTTAACTTTCTCCGCAACCCCCATGAACGATTCGGAACTCAAAAAACTTCTGCAGGATGCCGCCCTCCCTGTCCTTCCCGGGCAGGAGGAACGTGCCTGGGGAGAAGTCCGGGATCGGCTCTTCTCCGGCGCGGAGCCGACACGTATTTCCTTTCTTCGGAGCTGGCGTGGGGCATTCGCGGCTTGTCTCGTCATGGCCGTGGCCCTCATTGTCGGTGATTCGATTCTCACGGGACGTAATCCGGTCTCGTTTGCCTCCGCTTCCAGCCAGGCACCGGGCATCTACGCCACTGCCTTTTACTCCCACACTGCCGAGGCGCAGGTGGTCTGGCTGAACGGCCTCGAGCCCTCCACCGACCAGCTTTCCTACCAGGACCCCACCACGGTGATTGGCGACAATTCCAGTGATTCGAACGGCCTTTGATGCCGGGATGCTGAAAGCCATGGGGTCGCATCGATCCGGGGAATAAACAACGCCATGCAGATCAAGACCCTCGTTTTATGCGCCTTTTTCGGAGGGGCCACCGTGGCTTCCGCTGCACCGGGCGACGAACGGGTCTCGGTCGCTCTTTATCTGGCAGAAAACGCTCCTCCGCCGACAGAAGCCAGCTTGGCGCCCGAAAAGCTTTCCCATCGCTTGCGACAAGTCTTCGGCTTCAAACATTACGAGCTGCTCAAGGAAGAGACCATCAACTTGAAGAGCCACTGGCAGCAGTGGGTCCTGCCCCGGAAGGATTTCTTCATCCGCCTTGAGCCCCTGCCCGGCGAGGTGCCGCTCCTTGAGTACGAGCTCTACAAAGACGGCTTCATCGTGGCCAAGGGAAAGTACCGGCCTGGCGAAGGCACTCCCCTCTTCATTAACGGGCCCGACTTCAAGCAGGGGCGACTTATCTTCGTCCTTGAGCCACGGTAACCAACCTGCTTCAAACCCCGTCATCCCGAGCTTGTCGAGGGATCAGACGCGCATTTCTATCCCGCAAGCTGAAGGGAACACGAAAAGTCTCTTTACCCCCTACTGCCAGCCCATAACGCGTCTGATCCCTCGACAAGCTCGGGATGACGATTCTGTGTAGGATTTATTTCCAAAAAATCACTTCCCGCTTTCGCTCTTTCGCGGGCGGGATAAGTTAAAAGGATAATGGACGATCTGTTTGGCGCTGCTGCTTCGTTGGAAAACGATGGCGGGAAAATCTCTCCCAATGCGCCGCTGGCTGCGCGGTTTCGCCCCCGCACGTTGGAGGAATACATTGGCCAGAGCCACCTCCTCGCGCCCGGCAAGCCGCTGCGCCGCCTAATCGAGGCCGACCGGCTCACTTCCCTCATTCTTTTTGCACCTCCAGGCGTCGGTAAAACTTCTCTCGCCGAAGTCATCGCCCGTCGCACCGTGTGCCATTTCGAGCGACTCAACGGCGTTGAATCGTCCGTCTCTGACCTGCGCCGGGTTCTTGCCGCCGCCGTCACGCGGCTCAAGGCCGGCGGCAAACGCACTGTCCTCTTCATCGACGAAATCCACCGCTTCAACAAGGCACAGCAGGACGTGCTCCTGCCCGATGTCGAAGCCGGTTCCGTCCGCCTCATCGGCGCGACTACACATAATCCCTCCTTTTACATCAATGGCCCGCTCGTCTCGCGCTCGCAGATTTTCCAGCTCGAGCCGCTTAGTACCGCCGAGCTCTCCCTACTCATCGACACCGCCCTGACCGATCCCGAGCGGGGACTCGGCAAGCTCAAGATTGATCTCGACGCCGAGGCCCGCACCCACCTGATTTCCACCTCGGAAGGCGACGCCCGGCGCACGCTCAATGGCCTCGAGATCGCCGCGCTCACCACGCCACCTGATGCGCAGGGCGTCGTCCACATCGATGCCGCCGCGATCGAGGAGTGCGTGCAAAAAAAGCGGGTCCTCTACGACCGCGATGAGGACCAGCATTACGACACCATCTCCGCCTTCATCAAGTCGGTGCGCGGAAGCGATCCCGATGCGGCTCTCTACTGGCTGGCGAAGATGATCGAGGCGGGCGAGGATCCGCGCTTCATCGCGCGCCGCCTTGTTATCCTTGCCAGCGAGGACATTGGCCTGGCCGACCCGCAGGGGCTCGTCGTCGCCATCGCGGCGCACCACGCCGTCGAGTTCATCGGCATGCCGGAGGGCAAGATTCCCCTCGCCGAGGCCACGCTCTACCTCGCCTGTGCGCCCAAAAGTAATTCCTCCGTCATGGGCATCGGCAATGCACAGTCCGCCGTGCAAAAGAACGAGGTCGTGCAGGTTCCGAAACATCTCCGCGACGCCCACTATCCGGGCGCAAAACAGCTCGGCCACGGCGCGGGCTACCAGTACAGCCACGATTTCCCGGACGCCATCGCCCCCCAGCGCTACGGTATCGAGCCGGGCCGCTTCTATCAGCCCACCGACCACGGCTACGAAGCCCGGATCAAGGCTCGCCTCGCCGAATGGGAAAAGCTGCGGGCACAGGTGCCGCCGAAATCATCCTAGGCCAGCCGCAAACCCGCGGCAGTGAAAGGGGCGAAGTCCTTCCGGTTTTGCGTGGCCAGCGGCGCACCGGCACAAATGGCGGTTGCGGCGATGAAACAATCGAATCTCGCGGCTCTTTTGCGCCCCGTGATATTGAAGAGTTCCGCCGCCTTTTGCGCTTCCCTTGCACCGAAGGAAACGATTCTTCCTTCCACCAGATAATTCATATCCCGGATATGTTCCCGGCTAACGGGTCCGTTGAGAAACTCCGCCCAAGCAATGGAACTGGCGGCTAACTTTTCACCCGTGACAAGCCAATGTCGCAAGACCCTTTCCAAAGGGGTGTGTTTGTTTGCCGCCCCGATGAGAAAATTCGTATCGAGATGGATCATCCGCGTTTCAGACTGGAAGCGCGGCGTTCGCGGCGAACCTCGGCGTTGTATTTTGCCGCCGCCTTGGCACTGATGCCCGTTTTCTGAAGACGTTCGAAGGCTTGGAGGGGGGTGAGTTTTTCTTCTTCCACGCCTTCCTCCATCGCCACGCGATCGATGGCGCGACGCACCACCTCGGACCTCGGCACGTTCCACTTCGCGGCAAGTTCCTGCACGCGATCCACCGTTTCCGGCTTCAGGGAATAGGTAACTTTGGTGACAGTTATGGCCATAACTTTATTATGGCCATAATTTCCCCTTGGTCAAGGTGGTGGGAGACGATTACTCCCCGGTCCAGAAGACCAGGCGCCCACAATTTTCACAGGCGGTCAGAGCCTCGGCGCCCTTGGCGCTGATCACGGTTTGCGTGGTCAGCTTCATGTGGCAGCCGCCGCAGGCTCCGGCCCGGATCGGGACGATGGCGACGTCCTTCTTGCTCTTGAGAATCCGGCGGTAGCGCGAAAGCGCATCGGGGTCCACCGCCTGTTCGGCGACAGCCTGTTGTTCCTTTGCGGCGGCGAGTTCGGTGGTCACAATGGCGATGCGCTTTTCCAGGTCGGCCTTCTTCTGCCTGGCTTTCTCCTGGTGCTGCGCGAGCTCCTTCTGGCCTTCGGCGACCGCTGCCTGGCCTTTTTCGTAGGCCTCCATCAGCTCGAGCTCGGAATCCTCCAGCGTGGAAATCTCCTTCTCGGCGTGCTCGATCTCGTGGCTCAGCGCGGAGAACTCCTCGTTCTTGCGCGTCTGTTGCTGCTGCGACTTGTAGCGTGCGATGGCGGCCTGCTTCGACTGGACCTCCAGGTCGAGCTTCTTGCGGTCGGCCTCGATCAGTCGGGTCTTGTTCTTCAGTTCCTCGAACCGGGCCGTGCGGGTGGCCAGTTCCCCTTCCACCGTGGCGATCTGCCGGGGGAGATTTTCGAGTTCGGTACCCAGCTGAGTCACCCGGACATCGCGTTCCTGCAAAACCAAAAGCGCTTCAACCGTTGCATTCATTCCTTGAAACCAAGGTAAACAACGGGCCGATCACCGCCAGCTATTTTTAGCGCGAAGCGAGGATCTTCTCGGTGTACTTCGCCAATAGGTCGAACTCGAGATTCACCGCATCCCCGACGGCGCGTTCGCGCAGGGCGGTGACTTCCCGAGTGTGGGGAATGATCCAGACCGAAAATTCGTCCTTCGTCACGTCGGCGACGGTCAGGCTGATTCCATCGATGGCGATACAGCCCTTGGGCACGAGGTACCGGCCATGCATGGACTCGATCCCGATCCGCAGTTCGTAATCGGAGCCCACCTGTTCCCATTTGCGGATCGTTCCCGTCGCATCGATGTGACCAGTCACGAAATGGCCGCCGAGACGTCCCTGCGCCGCCAGAGCCCGTTCCAAGTTGACTGCATCGCCCGGTTTTGACGCACGCAAATTAGTTCGCGCCTCGGTCTCCTGCAAAAGGTCGAAGGTGACCTGCTTTCCATGGAGAGAAGTCACTGTCAGGCAGCAACCGTTAACAGCGAGACTGTCCCCGATCTGCATATCTTCGGTAATCGATCCGGCATCGATGATCAGCCGAATCCCCTCCTTGAGGGCCTGACGCAAAACGATGCGTCCGGTGGTTTCCACGAGTCCGGTGAACATGAGATTAACAGAACGCTTCACCCACCAGTTTGTCGAGTTTTTACTATTTTTTCGTTAATTTACTGTGTTACGGCACGCTCAAGGCGACAAATCGGCACCCCTAGCAACGAATTAACGAGGATGTTCATATTTATAATAAAATTTGTGCACAATAATCCTAAATCTTAATCATTAAAAATCCGATGTAGGAATACGAAGAAAACTTATCTTCGTAGATTCAACGATATGATTACATTAAGTACCACTCTTAAAAAAGAGCCCATCCCCCCATTGGTGAAGGTGCGCGAGGTTGCGGAACTCCTCTCGGTTTCCCGTGCAACGGTTCATGCCCTTATCCAAAGCGGTGATCTCAAAGCCTCCGAGGTCAACCCCTCCAAGAAGAAAAAACGGCTTCACCTGCGTGTGACCCGTTCCAGCCTCCTCGCCTTTTACCGGCAGCGGTTCGGGCATCCCCTCAACCGCGCGCTCGAAAATCCCTTTGAGTCTTAACCCCCTCTTCGTTTCATGAACACTATTCCCCACCCCAGCCAGCCAGCCGCTCCCACCATCCAGAATCTCCAGCAACTCGACGCCGTCATCGAGAATATCGTTCAGCTTCAACTCGACCGCGCCGAGATCGAGCGTGCCCAGGAGAGGGAAATCGCCGCCATCCGACAGAAATTCCGGACTCCCCTCGCCGAGATCGACCGCTACCTCCTCATGGAGACCACGTGGGCCGAGACTTGGGCGAAGCAGAATCCCGATGCCTTCGATGAGAAGCGGCTGCTCACCTGCACCCACGCCATCGTCGGTTTCCGAACTGCGCCGCCGCGAGTTGAGCGTGCCAGCCGGAAATGGACCTGGTCAGCCGTGGCGCTGAAACTCGCCGAGTTCGGCTGGGGCCAGCGCTACCTGCGCGTTCCCGCTGCCGAGGTCAACAAGGAGGCGCTGCTCGCTGACCGCGCGGAACTCTCGCCCGCGGAGCTTCGCCAGGCCGGACTGCGTATCGCGCAGCAGGAACGGTTCTTCATCGCACCGCACGGCAGCGTGGAGAATCCCGCCCAGAACGATCTCGACTGGCAGGAGGCCGCCTAAAGGAAACCTATTTCGGGGGAGTCGCCGGACTCGCCTTGACGGCGGCCAGATTCTTCCGCGCCTCGGTATCGTTAGGATTAATCCGAACGGCTTCCTCGAACTGCGCGACGGCATCTTCCCGGCGGCCCAGTCGAAAATAGGTAATGGCGAGGTTGTTGTGAAACTGCGAGATATTGGGGTTGATCCTGACCGCCTTCTCGAAGAGAACCAGCGCCTCGTCCACCTGCCCCTTCTGCGAAAGGAGGATGCCCAACTGGCTGCCAGCATGAGAATCTTCGGGCGCGAGCTCCAGTGCCTTCCGGTATTCGGCAATGGCTGAGTCGACATTGCCTTTTTGAGCAAGTGTATCGGCCACGCCGGAATGGCTCAGCGGAGAATGGGGACTGACCCGCAGCGTATCGTTCCACAAAGCCTCGTCGCTGGCGAAGACCGCTTCGCGTCTCAGAGTCAGCAGCGTCAGGGGAATGAGTGCAACAACGCAGGGGGCCAGCGCCATCCAGAAGGCCACGCGCGTCCGAGAAATCAGGAGAAAGGCTCCCAGCAGTTGCATCGCCACGCCCGCCAGCGGCAGGTAGTAGTAGCGGTCCGCGATGGGGTGATTGAGCGGCATGAAATTGGAAACCGCAGCAAGGCTCAGCCAGTAGACCGCCACGCCCATCGCCCCGATCCGGCTCCGCCACGCCAACCATCCCTGCAGCAGCAGCACGCTCGCCAGGATCGCCAGCGCCACGGAAAGTGCCGGCACACTCATGTCCTCCCAATGATAATCGGCGGAAAGATCGACCGGCCAGACGAGCTTGCCCATCATAAATACCCAGAGGATCGGCTGGATGGAAAAGACCCCAGCGAAGGAACCTCCGAGATAATTCACATGCACCGGATCGACAAAGCCCCATTTGAGACGTCCGCCCAGGAAAGCTATGGAAACCACGATTGCTGCTCCCAAAAAGAAGAACCAGGGTGCCTTCGCTTCCTGGCGGCGGAAGAGGAACCAGTAGACGACGAGCAGAAAGGCCGTGGCGATGCCTGATTCCTTGGAGGCAATGGAGAGAAAGGTGCAAAGCACGGCCGCCCCGCCGATGATCAGCGCCATCCGCCGGCCGAGCTGGAACCATGTTGCCAAAAGTAGTGCCACCAGAGTGAAAAACATCACCAGGAGGCTCGAGCTGTAGCTGATCTCCGCGACCGATTCGACTGAGACCGGGTGGAGGGCGAACAGGAGGGTGAGTGCTGCCGCCGCGAGCCGGGCCTTGAGAAGCTCCGGGCCGGACCGGCTGCCCAGCTCCGTCGCGATCAACCGGCACAGGAAGATAAACAGCAGCGCGACATTTGTTGCGTGAAGGAGGTTGCTGGCGAGGTGGAAGCCGAACGGTTCTTTTCCCCACAAGGCGGTATTGAACATCATGAAGAGGAGCTGAAACGGGCGGCTCCCCAGCATGACATTCATGCTGATTACCTTGAGGGAGAGGACATCGGGAAGATTCGAGAAGGTGGTGACGTAGTTCTCTTCGAAGATCTCGACGTGGGCGTCGTAGACGAAATCGGACTTGAGCGAGGGCCAGTAGACTGCGAAGGCGATGACTGCCAGAAGCAGGGAAATGAAAGCGACCGAAAGCAGCAGGCGATGAGAGGGATGCCGCAAAGAAATCCCGGTCGTGGGCTCCGTTGCCGGAACGCCCGAATCAGCCGCCCTCTTGTTCCTCGATCGTTTGCCCATGCGGTCCGCTCCACAGGATAAACGCGGAGAGGAACCGTGGAAGCAGATTTTCTGAGAGAGATACCCTCTTTGTAAAATAAGAAAAAAATCTCAAAACAATCAAGCCGTCATCCTGAGCTTGTCGAAGGATCAGCCCCCGATAAGTTCATACGGATAGAATAACGTGGACGCTTTCCGGAAGCTGATCCTTCGACAAGCTCAGGATGACGGGTTGGGAAGAATGGAGAATGCTCGACTCGCTATCGCTCGAGACAACCATTTCCAGCCAACGTTTCATTCAAGCCTTCTTCACGATCTGGCGCAGGACGTAGGGGAGAATGCCGCCGTGCTGGTAGTAATCGACCTCGATCGGCGTGTCGATGCGCAGGACGAGCGGCACGGTTTCGACTTTCCCATCGGCCCGCTTGATCTCGAGGTTCACCGTCTGGCGCGGCTTGATCGAGTCATTGAGATCGCGCAGCGAGTAGGTCTCGGTCCCGTCGA
>Ga0105237_10005096_pt1 | contig 14914 bp, 12 predicted proteins | sample KBSC24metaG_FD_81520 | JGI IMG/M metagenome (GOLD analysis project Ga0105237, IMG submission 81520) | Corn rhizosphere microbial communities from Kellogg Biological Station, Michigan, USA - KBS C2-4 metaG | ecosystem: Host-associated > Plants > Roots > Rhizosphere > Soil | place: Michigan, USA... | reverse complement strand
GTCGCTGGCGGCGATGACGATCAGCTCGAAGCTGCCGAAGTCGATCTCGGCCAGCTCCTGGTGCGCGCCGCCGGGCTCGTCGGTGGCGTCGATCACCAGCGCGTTCTGACCGCGCGTCATGTTGATGTAGACCTCGGCCAGCAAGCCCGCGTCGAGCAAGGCGCCGTGCAAGGTGCGGCTGGTGTTGTCGACCTCCAGCCGCCGGCACAAGGCATCCAGCGAGTTCGATTTGCCGGGGAACATCTCGCGCGCCATGAACAGGCTGTCGGTGATCTTCGCGACGTAGCTGCCGAAGGCCGGGCGCTTCAGGCGCCGCAGTTCCTCGTTCAGGAAGCCGACGTCGAAGCCGGCGTTGTGGATGATGATCTCGGCGCCGCTCAGGTACTCGAGCAGCTCGTCGGCGATCTGCGCGAAGAGGGGTTTGTCGGCGAGGAACTCGTCGGTCAGGCCGTGGATCTTGATCGCGTCCTCGTGGCCGCGGCGCTCCGGGTTCAGGTAGAAGTGCTTGTGGTTGCCGGTCAGGCGCCGGCTCACCATCTCGACGCAGCCGATCTCGACGATGCGGTCGCCGGATTCGGGGCTCAGGCCGGTAGTCTCGGTATCGAGGAAGATCTGTCTCATCACGCCATCCTAACTAAGCCTGCCGCTTCGTCGCCCAGGCCCACAGCGCAATGCCGGCGATGATCATCGGGATGCACAGCCACTGGCCCATGCTCATGCCGAAGGCGAGCAGGCCGAGGAAGTCGTCGGGCTGGCGGAAGTATTCGGCGATGAAGCGAAACACCCCGTAGCCGGTGAGGAACGCGCCCGACATCTGCCCCAGCTTCAGCGGCTTCCTGCCATACAGCCACAGCAGCACGAAGAGCAGCACGCCTTCCAACGCGAACTGGTACAGCTGCGACGGATGGCGCGGCAGGTCCGAGCCCGATTGCGGGAACACCATCGCCCACGGCAGGCTCTTGTCGGCGAAGCGCCCCCATAGCTCGCCGTTGATGAAGTTGCCGATGCGCCCGGAAGCGAGCCCGAGCGGCACGCAGGGCGCGATCAGGTCGGTGATCTCGAGGAAGCGGCGATGGCGCATGCGCCCGAAGATCAGCATCGCGACCAGCACGCCCAGCAACCCGCCGTGAAAGGACATGCCGCCCTTCCATACCGCGAAGATCTCCAGCGGATGCGCCAGGTAGTACGACGCCTTGTAGAACAGCACGTAACCCAGCCGTCCGCCGAGGATCACGCCGAGCACGCCGTAGAACAGCATGTCCTCGATGTCGCGCGCGGTCCATCCCGCTTCGACGAAGGGCGAGCGCTTGACCCGGATGCGCGCCAGCATCAGGAAGAGGCCGAAGGCGACCAGATAGGTCAGGCCGTACCAGTGGATGGCGACCGGCCCGATCTGCAACGCGATCGGGTTGAATTGCGGGTGCACGAGCATCGGGGCGAAGGCAAGCGGAAAGACGCGAACGATAACCCAGCGCCTACCGAGGATCCGCGCCCACGTGCGCCACGAAACGTGACACCGCGGGCACCGCATCGTCGAGCCAGACGAGGCTGGTTTCGCACTGCGGCGCGGCGCGCGCGAGGCCGGCCGGCAGCGGCCGATAGACGACGCCGGGGCGCCGCAGCTGCGTCATCGCCTCCGGCACCCACGCGATGCCGAGCCCCGCCGAGACCAGGTTGACGATGGTCTGCATCTGGATCGCCTGCTGCGCGATGTGGGGCGAGATGCCGTTGGCGTGATAGAAGGCGAGCAGCGCATCGAAGAGCGAGGCGGCGATCTCGCGCGGGAAGATGATGATCGGCTGCGCCAGCACCTCGGCCAGCTTCAGCCGCTTCGTCCGCGCCAGCGGCGAGGACTCCGGCAGCGCCAGCACCAGCGCTTCGCTGCCCACCGACAGCCGCTGCAGCACCCGCGCCGGCTCGCCGACGCTGACCGGTGCCATGCCCGGCGCATGCAGCAGGAATCCGGCATCGACCTCGCCCTGCGCGAGCGCACGCAGCTGCACGTCGCCGGTCGCCTCCTGCAGCGCGACGGTGACGCCGGGATGCCGATCGCGAAAACCGCGCAGCCACAGCGGCAAGGGCCCGAAGCCGACGGTCGAGACGAAGCCCAGCCGCAGCCGCCCGGCCTGGCCCTGCTGCGCCTCCTGCGCCAGCGCCGGCAGGCCGGCGGCCTGCAGCAGCAGCTGGCGCGCCGGCGCGATCACGGCCTGGCCCGCGGCCGTCAGCGCAACGCTGCGGTGGCTGCGCTCGAACAGCGGCACACCCAGGCGCCGCTCCAGCTGCTGGATCGCGAGGCTGAGCGGCGGCTGCGTCATGCCCAGCTGCTCGGCCGCGCGGCCGAAGTGCAGCAGCTCCGCGACGGCCAGGAACTGCCGCCAGCTGCGCAGCTCGATCGCATCATTCATTTGCCAAGCATATCAATTCTTCTCGAACGATATATTGGACGCGAAGCTGCAAGCCCGCGATACTGGCCGTCCGTTCCAGTTTCCATCTCTCTTCGCAGCCAGGAGCCACCGATGAAGATCAACCGCCGTTCCGCCAACATCACCGAAGGCGTGGCACGGGCACCGAACCGCTCGATGTATTACGCGCTCGGCTACGAGGAAGGCGACTTCAAGAAGCCGATGATCGGCATCGCCAACGGGCATTCGACGATCACGCCCTGCAACTCCGGCCTGCAGGTGCTGGCCGATGCCGCGGTCGAAGGCATCGAGGCGGCGGGCGGCAATGCGCAGATCTTCGGCACGCCGACGATCAGCGACGGCATGGCGATGGGCACCGAAGGCATGAAGTACTCGCTGGTCTCGCGCGAGGTCATCGCCGACTGCATCGAGACCTGCGTGCAGGGCCAGTGGATGGACGGCGTGCTCGTCGTCGGCGGCTGCGACAAGAACATGCCCGGCGGCATGATGGGCATGCTGCGCGCCAACGTGCCGGCGATCTACGTCTACGGCGGCACCATCCTGCCCGGCAGCTACAAGGGCAAGGACCTGAACATCGTCAGCGTGTTCGAGGCGGTGGGCGAGTTCTCCGCCGGGCGCATGAACGAAGAGGACTTCTGCCAGATCGAGCGCCGCGCGATCCCCGGCAGCGGCTCCTGCGGCGGCATGTACACCGCCAACACGATGAGCTCGTCGTTCGAGGCGCTGGGCCTGTCGCTGCCCTACTCCAGCACGATGGCCAACGTGCACGGCGAGAAGCTCGAGTCGGCGAAGGAATCGGCGCGCGTGCTGATCGAGGCGGTGAAGAACGACCTGAAGCCGCGCGACATCGTCACGAAGAAGAGCCTCGAGAACGCGGTCGCCGTGATCATGGCCACCGGCGGCTCGACCAACGCGGTGCTGCACTTCCTCGCGATCGCGCATGCGGCCGGCGTCGAGTGGACGATCGACGACTTCGAGCTCGTGCGCCGCAAGGTGCCGGTGCTGTGCGACCTGAAGCCCTCGGGCCGCTACCTCGCGGTCGACCTGCACAAGGCCGGCGGCATCCCGCAGGTGATGAAGATCCTGCTGAAGGCCGGCCTCTTGCACGGCGACTGCATCACGATCACCGGCAAGACGGTGGCCGAGTCGCTGGCCGACATCCCCGACACGCCGCGCCCCGACCAGGACGTGATCCGCCCGATCGACAAGCCGATGTACGCCGAAGGCCATCTGGCGATCCTGAAGGGCAACCTCTCGCCCGAAGGCTGCGTCGCGAAGATCACCGGCCTGAAGAACCCGGTGATGACCGGCCCGGCGCGCGTGTTCGACGACGAGCAGTCCGCGCTCGCCGCGATCATGGCCAAGCAGATCGTCGCCGGCGACGTGATGGTCTTGCGCTACCTCGGCCCGAAGGGCGCGCCCGGCATGCCGGAGATGCTGGCGCCGACCGGCGCGCTGATCGGCCAGGGCCTGGGCGAATCGGTCGGACTGATCACCGACGGGCGCTTCTCGGGCGGCACCTGGGGCATGGTGGTCGGCCACGTCGCGCCGGAGGCCTATGCCGGCGGCAACATCGGCCTGATCCAGGAAGGCGATTCGATCACCATCGATGCGCACCGGCTGCTGCTGCAGCTGAACGTCGACGACGCCGAACTGGCGAAGCGCCGGACAGCCTTCGTGCCGCCGAAGCCGCGCTACACCCGCGGCGTGCTGGCCAAGTTCGCGCACAACGCGTCGAGCGCCAGCACCGGCGCGGTGCTCGATAGGTTTGACTGACCGGCACAAGCGGCAACCAACGCCCCAGCAGCGACTGTTTCCGTCCCCAGGGGGACAGGCCGCCGCAGGCGGCCAGGGGAGCGCGGTGCCACCTAGCGCCCGCAGCCCGATCCGGGTTTCCCGGTCGGGTTGCGTTGCCCCCTCGGGGGGCGGCCGCCAGGCGGCCGGGGGCTCAATTCAAGACTTGTCGAACTGGCTCGATGCCTGGCTGTCGTGCCGGCTGCTGCGGGCCATGGTTTCCCGGTTCTTGCGCTGCGCCGTCTCGGCCTGTTTCTCCGGGCGAGACTGGCGCATCGACTTGCCGCGTTCGACGCGCTCGCGGCTGCGCGGATCGATACCGAGCGAGACCATGTTCTTGCGGCGCCGCGCCAGCTTGCGGTCTTCCATCTTCTGCATCTCGCGGCGCTTGGTGAAACCCGACTTGTCGGCGAAGGTCCACCACGCGAGCGCAAGGCCGAAGGGCCAGCACATCTTCCACCAGTCGCCCGGCCAGACCCAGGCACCGAAGAAGCCGATGCCAAGCAGGTTCAACAGGATCAGCACGACCCCGAGAATGACGAAAGCCATCGATCGACCCTCCTGACCACGGCCGGGGAAACAGCCGTCAACGCGCGCTTCTAGAATCCGTTGTGGAATGTAATGCAAGCCTCCATCCCGCAACCCGAAAGGTGCTCATGAAGCTGACGTTTTCCCTGATTGCCGCGACCCTGGCAGTGACCACGCTGCCTGCCTTCGCTCAACTCGAGCTGGCACAGAAGAAGAATTGCATGGCTTGCCACTCGGTCGACAAGAAGGTGGTCGGCCCGGCCTACAAGGACGTGGCCGCGAAATACGCCGGCCAGAAGGACGCAGTCGACAAGCTGGCAGAGAAGGTGCTGAAGGGCGGCACCGGCACCTGGGGCCAGATCCCGATGCCGGCGAACCCGCAGGTCACCGATGCCGAGGCCAAGCAGCTGGTGACCTGGATCCTGGGCTTGAAATAGGGCCCCAAGACGCCTTCGGCGTCGCCCGGCGCGAGACGCGCCGAGCCTTCGGGCCGTCCAAGCCCGCGCAGGCGGGCTTGGAGCCGCGGCCCTCAGCCCCCCGAGGGGAGTGACCCGGCTTGGGGCGGCCCTGCGCTCGGGTCTGTCAGCCGATCGCAGTCCACCGCCCGTCCTGGGCGTGGCTCGCGAGCACCGCGTCGATGAAGGCATGGCCCGCCACGCCGTCGTCGACGGTGGTCAGGTCGAGCGACGCGGTGCGCGGGTGGCGGCCCTCGGCCATCGCGTGGATCTGCTCGGCCGCATCGGTGTAGAGCTGCGCAAAGGCCTCCAGATAGCCTTCGGGATGGCCGGGCGGCACGCGCGTCGCATGCGTGGCCGCTTCGCTCGCCACGCGGCCGCGCGTCAGGCGCTGCGCCGCGCCGCCGAGCGGCGTGACCCACAAGTCGTTCGGATGCTCCTGGTCGAAGGCGAGCCCGGCCTTCGTGCCGAAGACGCGCAGCCGCAGCGCGTTCTCGCAGCCCGCCGCCACCTGGCTCGCCCACAGCAGGCCGCGCGCGCCGTTGGCATAACGCAGCATCATCTGCACGTGATCGTCGAGGCGGCGGCCGGCGACGAAGGTGCAGAGCTCGGCGCTGAGCTGCAATGGCGTCATGCCAGTCACGAACTGCGCCAGCTGGTAGGCATGCGTGCCGATGTCGCCAAGGCAGCCGACCGGGCCCGACTTCGCCGGATCGGAGCGCCATGCCGCCTGCTTGTTGCTGCCCTCCAGATCGATCGGCTTGGAGAGCCAGTCCTGCTGGTATTCGGCCTGCACCAGACGGATCTCGCCGAGTTCGCCGGCCGCCACCATCGCGCGCGCGTGGCGCACCATCGGATAGCCCGAGTAGGTATGCGTCAGCGCGAACAGCCGCTGCTTCTGGCGGGCCAGCGCGGCCAGCGCGCGCCCTTCGGCGAGCGAGATCGCGAGCGGCTTGTCGCAGATCACGTGCATGCCGGCTTCGAGGAAGGCGGTCGCCATCGGCGCATGCAGATGGTTGGGCGTGACGATCGCGATGACTTCGGCGCCGTCCGGCCGTGCCGCTTCGGCGCGTGCCATCTCGCGATAGTCGGCGTAGCTGCGATGCGGGTCCAGGCCGATCGCATCGGCGCTCGAAGCGGCGCGCGCCGGGTCGCTCGACAGGGCCGCGGCGACCAGTTCGTAGCGGTCGTCGATGCGCGCCGCGATGCGGTGCACCGCGCCGATGAAGGCGCCCTCGCCGCCGCCGGCCATGCCGAGTCTCAGGCGGCGGCTCATCGTGTGCCCCCGGTGCCCAGCAACTGCTTCAAGGTCTCCGGCTTGACGCCGCTGCCGGCGAAGTCATCGAAGGCGCGTTCGGCAACGCGGATGATGTGGCGCTTGATGAATTCGGCCCCTTCGCGCGCGCCGTCCTCGGGGTGCTTCAGCGCGCACTCCCACTCGAGCACTGCCCAGCCGTCGAAATCGTTCTGCGCCATCTTCGAGAAGATCGCGCCGAAGTCGATCTGCCCGTCGCCGAGCGAGCGGAAGCGCCCCGCGCGATCGGCCCAGCCGCTGTAGCCGCCGTAGACGCCCTGGCGGCCGGTCGGGCGGAACTCCGCGTCCTTGACGTGGAACACCTTGATGCGCGACTTGTAGATGTCGATGAACTCGAGGTAGTCGAGCTGCTGCAGCACGAAGTGGCTCGGGTCGTAGAGGATGTTGGCGCGCGGGTGGTTGCCGACGGCTTCGAGGAAACGCTCGAAGGTCACGCCGTCGTGCAGGTCCTCGCCCGGATGCAGTTCGTAGCCGATGTCGACCCCGGCCTCGTCGAAGGCATCGAGGATCGGCTTCCAGCGCGTCGCCAGCTCGCCGAAGGCTTCTTCGACCAGTCCGGCAGGGCGCTGCGGCCAGGGGTAGAGATAAGGCCAGGCGAGCGCGCCGGAGAAGCTGGCATGCGCCTTCAACCCGAGGCGCTGCGAAGCCTTCGCGGCGAACTTCATCTGCTCGACGGCCCAGGCGGTGCGCGCCGCCGGATTGCCGCGCACGTGTTCGGCGGCAAAGCCGTCGAAGAGGCTGTCATATGCCGGATGCACCGCCACGAGCTGGCCTTGCAGATGCGTCGAGAGTTCGGTGATCTTCAGGCCATGCTGCTCGACCGTGCCCTTGACTTCGTCGGCATAGGTCTGGCTTTCCGCGGCCTTCGCCAGATCGATGATGTGCGGCGCGGTGGGCAGCTGTACGCCCTGGTAGCCAAGAGCGGCGGCCCAGCCGGCGAGGCCGTCGAGCGTATCGAACGGCGGCTTGTCGCCCATGAACTGGGCCAGGAAGATCGCGGGTCCCTTGATGGTTTTCATTGAGCAGTCCTCATGAAGGTGGAGGCTGACGGCCCAGCCCTCAGCCGTTCCGGGGTTCCCCCGGGACAGGCTGAGCTCCCCTCGGGGGGCGACGCCGAAGGCGTCTTGGGGCCGACATCAATACGGTGAGTCGGGGAAGTAGAAGTCCTTGGCATTGTCCTTCGTGATCAGCACCGACGGCACGATCGACGTCGGCGGCAGGTCCTTGCCGGCCAGCCGGGCTTCGGCCGTCATCTTGATCGCGTCGTACATGAACTTCGGCGAGTAGGACACGTCGGCCTTGATCAGCTTGTCGCCGTCGATGATCTTCTTGACGTAGCCCTTCGAGCCGGCGCCGCCCAGCACCTCCTTGATGTCGGTGCGCTTGGCCTGCTCGATCGCCTTCAGCACGCCGATGGCCATGTCGTCGTCGGCGGCCCAGACCAGGTCGATGTGCTTGAAGCGCGTCAGGTAGTCCTGCATCACCTTGAACGCATCGTCGCGGTTCCAGTTGCCGAACTTGGCGTCGAGCACCTTGATGTCCGGGCTGTTCTTGATCACCGAGTTGAAGGCATCCATGCGCTCCGTGTCGAGCGTCGTCGGGATGCCGCGCAGGACCACGATGTCGCCCTTGCCGTTCAATGTCTTCGCGATGTGCTCGGCGGCCAGCTTGCCGAAGGCGGTGTTGTCGCCGGCGACATAGGCGTTCTGCGCGCTGGTATCGGTCAGGCCGCGGTCGACCACGGTGACGTAGATGCCCTTGTTCTTCACCTGCGCGACCGGCTGGGTCAGCGACGCCGATTCGAACGGGAAGATCACCAGGGTGTTGATCTTGCTCACGGTCACCAGATCCTGCAGCTGGTTCGCCTGCTCCGGCGGCGAGGCGGCCGTCTTCACGATGATCTTCAGATCGGGGTGCGCCTTCTCCAGGTCCTTCTTCGCCTGGTTCGCCCACCAGACGATGCCGCCGGTGAAGCCGTGCGTCGCGGTCGGGATCGAGACCCCCATCGTGACCTTGGTCTGGGCTGCGGCCGACAAGGCCGTCAGTGCCAGCACGCCGGCACCGAGGATGCCGAGAATCTTCTTCATAACAATTGCTCCTGTTGTTGAAGCGCCCTGTCTCGGGCGCCGGTTGTGCGAAGGCCCGGGGGGCGCCCTTCTCTCTCACGCTACTTGTTCGCGTTGCGCTGCAGGCATGCGACGACGATGATCACGACCCCTTGCACCGCCGCGTTCAGGTACACGCTGATGATGCTGGTGAGGTTCAGGATGTTGCTGATGACCGAGAGCAGGATCGCGCCGATCACGGTGCCGAGGATGCGGCCCTCGCCGCCCTTCAGGGCCGTGCCGCCGACGACCACCGCGGCGATCGCCTCCAGCTCCCACAGCAGGCCGGTGGTCGGCGATGCGGAGCCGAGCCGCGGCACGTAGAGCACGGTCGCGACGCCGACGCAGACGCCGAGCAGCATGTAGGTGACGATCTTGACCGCATCGACGCGGATCGCGGCATAGCGCGCCACCTGCTCGTTCGAACCGATGGCCTGCACATGGCGCCCGTAGGCGGTGCGGTTCAGCACCACCATGCCGAGCAGCGCGACGACGATGAAGACCCAGATCGGGATCGGAATGCCGAGCAGGCTGGCGTAGTAGACCGGGCTGTAGAAGTCGGACAGCGTGTTGTCGAGCGTCAGCGCGCCGCCATCGGCGAAGTAGGTCAGGTAGGCGCGGAAGATGCCGAGCGTGCCCAAGGTGACGATGAAGGCCTCGATGCGCCCGAGCGTGATCAAGAGCCCGTGGATGCAGCCGAAGACCGCACCCAGCCCGAGCGCCAGCGCGATGCCGATGATCAGGGTGACCAGCGGCGAGAAGCTCGGCGCCAGCTTGTTCATCACCAGGATCATCAGCCCGGCGATCAGCGCCGCCATCGAGCCGACCGACAGATCGATGCCGCCCGAGATGATCACGAAGCTCATGCCGACCGCGATGATGCCGATGAAGGCGGTGCGGGTGAGCACGTTCATCACGTTGTCGAGCGTCGCGAAATCGGGGTTCAGCCAGGTGCCGAGCACGCACAGCAGGACGAGGCCGAGCAAGGGCCCGATGCCGAGCAGGCGTGCGGGCCATGACTTGCCCTGGCTCGCGCGGGGCGGCAGCGCGGCGGCGGCGCTATTGGGTTCCGGTGGCATGGGCGATCAGTTCCTCTTCACTCAGTTGGTCCATGCCGAGCGTGGTCTGCAGCCGGCCCGCGCGCATCACGGCGACGCGGTGGCAGAGGCCGATCAGCTCGAGCAGCTCGGACGAGATCACGATCACCGCGCGGCCCTGCGCCGCGAGTGCGTGGATCAGGAAATAGATGTCGCGCTTGGCGCCGACGTCGACGCCGCGTGTCGGCTCGTCGAGCACCACGACCTTGGGCCCGGGGTGCAGGAACTTCGCGAGCGCGAGCTTCTGCTGGTTGCCGCCGGAGAGCATGCTGGCGCGGTTCGCGAGGTCGCCGGTGCGGATGCCGAATTCGCTCACTGCGTGCTTCAGCGCCGCCTGCTCGGCGCGCAGATCGAGCAGCGGGTGAGCATAGCGTTCGAGCGTCATCAAGGTCAGGTTGTCGCGCAAGCCGAGGCGCACATGCAGGCCCTTGCCCTTGCGGTCTTCGCTGAGGTAGGTCAGGCCGGCCTTCATCGCCTGGCGCGGGTTGCGCAGTTCGACCGAACGGCCGTCGAGCCGCACGCGGCCGGCGCTGCGCGGGCGCAGGCCGATCAAGGCTTCGAACGATTCTGTGCGACCGGCGCCGACCAGCCCGGCGAAGCCGAGGATCTCGCCGGCACGCACCTCGAAGCTCAGGCCTTCGGCCCAGCCGGGCACGGACAGGCCCTCGACCTGCAGCGCGAGCGGCGCATCGGCCGCGGGCGGGTTCTTCGGCGGGAACATGTCGGAGACATCGCGGCCGACCATCAGGTTGGCCATCTGCTGGCGGCTGACGCTCGCGGTCGGCGCGCGCGTGACGAAGCGGCCGTCGCGCATCACGATGATCTCGTCGGTGATGCGCTCGACTTCATCGAGCTTGTGCGAGATGTAGAGGATGGTCACGCCATCGGCCTTCAGGCTCGCGATCAGCGCGAAGAGGCGCTGGGTTTCGGACGGGGTCAAGGTGGCGGTGGGTTCGTCCATCACCAGCACGCGTGCCCGCCGCGACAAGGCCTTGGCGATCTCGACCATCTGCTTCTCGGCGACGATCAGTTGCGAGACGCGGGTGTCCGGATTCGCCTGCAGGCCGACCTGCTGCAGGTAGCGCAATGCGTCGTTGCGCATCGCCGCATCGTCGAGGAACCAGCCGCGGCGCTTCTCGTGGCCGAGGTACATGTTCTGCGCGATCGTCAGGTGCTCGGCCAGGTTGAACTCCTGGTGGATCAGCACGATGCCCTGGGCCTCGGCCTCGCGCGAGGTCGCGAAACGCTGCGGCTGGCCGTCGATCAGCACCCGGCCTTCGGTGGCCTGCTCGTAGCCGGAGAGGATCTTCATCAGCGTCGACTTGCCGGCGCCGTTCTCGCCGAGCAGGCCGTAGACCTTGCCGGGCGTCAGATCGAAGCTGACGCCGTGCAGCACGCGCACCGGGCCGAAGTTCTTGCTGATCGCGTCGAAGGAGATGGCAACGCTCATTGGTGCACCCTACGCACTTCGTGCGGTCCCGCCGAGCGGGAGCTCGAGCACTTGGGGCGGCCCGGCGCGCTCATGGCCGTTCTCTCCGCACGCCGCTGCTCTCGCGGATGACGAGGCGGTGCGGCAGCAGCGTGCCGTCGACCTGCGCCGAGGGATCGGCCAGGCGCTTCAGCAGCAGGCGGGCCGCGGTGGCCCCGAGTTCGCGCATCGGCTGCGCGACGGTGGTCAGCGGCGGATCGACCTCCGCCGCCAGGGCGATGTCGTCGAAGCCGACCACCGCGACGTCCTGCCCGGCCTTCAGCCCGGCGGCCCGGATGGCGCGCAGGGCGCCGATCGCCAAGGTGTCGGAGACGGCGAAGATCGCGGTCAGCGGATGTTTCAGCGCCAGCAGGCGCTGCGCGCCGGCGGCGCCGGCAGCGAAGTCGAGGCTCTTCACTTCGCGCACGTGTTCGCGGCGCAGCGGCAGGCCGGCGCGCTTCAATGCGTCGACATAGCCGGCGTGGCGCTGGCGCGCATAGAGGAAGCGCATGTCGGAATTGATCAGCGCGATGCGGCGATGGCCGCGCTCGATCAGGTGGTTCACCGCATCCATCGCGGCCTGGTGGTTGTCGATGCCGACGTAAGGCACCGGCATGTCGGCATCGAACTCGCAGCAGGCGACCCAGCAGAGATTGGCCGCCATGTTGGCCAGGCCGTGCTGCACGGTATCCGGATCGAGGCAGATCGCGCCATCGGCGCGGCGCGCGCTGAGCAGGTCGAAGTAGGTGCGCTCGCGGCCGGCATCCGCGCCGGTGTCGCACAGCAGCACGTGGTAGCCGTGCTCGCGCGCGACGCTGTCGATGCCGCGCACGACCTCGGCGTAGAACGGGTTGCCGACGTCGGGGACCAGCGTGAGCAGCAATCGGCTTTCCGAGGTGCGCAGGTTGCGCGCCATCTGGTTCAGGCTGTAGCCGAGGGCGGTGACGGCGGCGTCGACGCGCGCCTTGGTGGCGGGCCGGACCCCTTGCTGGCCGTTCAGCGAGCGCGACACGGTGGCGACCGAGACCCCGGCATGCGCCGCGACCGCGGTGATCGACGCCGGCTTGCCGGAACCGATCGCGATGGGCTTCGCGCGGAGCTTGGCGGCGGTGGGAGCGGCGGTCGACGGCTGGATTCGCGGCATGTAGTCGGCTGAATGTAATCGTTTACATTTTGGCTGGCAACCGGCAGCTCGCAAGCGGGGGTTTCCCGAGGGTCGCCGCGCGCCGAAGGCAGCTTGCACAATGGTCGCCATGCCGAATCAGGAGACGAACGCACCGTGGCCTCCCTCCCCGACGAACTGGCTCGATGCCTGAGCACCGTGCGCACGCCCGGCGACTTCTACGCGGCCGGCACGAGCACCATCGCACTACCTCGCCTGGAGGTGAACGGAGTCGGGCGGCTCGCGCTGCCCTTGCTGCCGGCCCAGGCCGAGCAACTCGTCGCAATCGCCGAGCGCGCACCGTTCGGCCGCGGCGAAGACACATTGATCGACACCGCAGTCCGGCGCACCTGGCAGATCGGCGCCGGCGAGATCCGCATCGAGGGCCGGCAATGGACGCACGCCCTGGCAGACATCGTTGCGCGGGCTGCGGCGGGCCTGGGCGTGAGCGACCCGGTCGTGCCCGAGCTCTACAAGCTGCTGGTCTACGACGAGGGCAGCTTCTTCGTCAGCCACCGCGACACCGAGAAGGCGCCCGGCATGTTCGCCACGCTGATCATCGCGCTGCCCTCCTTGCATGCGGGCGGCGAACTGCTGGTGCGCCACAACGGGCGGGAAGTCCGGCTCGACTTGCGCTGCGAGGATCCATCGGATGCCGCATTCGCTGCCTTCTACGCCGATTGCGTGCACGAGGTGCTGCCGGTGACCTCGGGCTGCCGGCTCGCGCTCGTCTACAACCTGCTGCGCACCGGGCGTGGCCGGCTGCCCCGACCGCCGTCCTACGAGAACGAGCAGGCCGGGATCGAGAAACTGCTGCGGCGCTGGTCCGCCGGCAAGGCGCAGCCTCAGGACGAGACGCCGGAGAAGCTGGTCTTTCTGCTGGAGCACGCCTACACGCCGGCCGAGCTGTCGTTCGCGGCGCTGAAGGGCGCGGATGCCGCCGCCGGAGCCGTGCTCGCCGCGGCAGCGCCGGCCGCCGGCTGCGATCTTCACGCCGCACTGCTGTCGATCGAAGAGAGCGGTTCCGCCGAGCACACCGGCTATTCGCGGTCGCGGCACTGGGAGGACGACGACGAAGCACAGTACGAGATCGGCGAAGTCTTCGACAGCAGCCGCACGCTCAGCCACTGGGCGCGCCCCGACGGCAGCGTTGCGGGATTCGGCGCCTTCCCGTTCAACGAGGCCGAACTGTCCCCTGCCGACGCGCTGGCCGACATGGAACCCGACGAGCAGCACTTCTATGAAGCGACCGGCAACGAAGGTGCCTCCTTCGAGCGGACCTACCGCCGGGCGGCGCTGGTGCTGTGGCCGCAGCAACGGCGCCTGGCCGTCTTCAACCAGGCGGGCTTGCGAGTCACCTTGCCCTACCTGGACGACTTGGCGCAGCGCTGGGCTGCGAGCGGCGAGGGCTGCGAATCGCCGCTGTGGCTGCAAGCGCATGAACTCTCCGGCCACATGTTGGGCACCTGGCCCAAGCCGATTCATCAGCCTGGACGGACGGAGCCGAGCGACGAAGCGAAGCTGCTCACGCTGTTGGCTCGATTGCAGGAGCCGGAGCGGATCGAAGCGGTTGCGGCCAAGGTCGTCGCGGCCGGCGGACACGGCAAGGTCGACAACCCGCCGCTGATACAGGCCCTGAGCCTGCTGCCCGCGTCACGGCGCGGCGAACTGCTCGAGCGCGTCGTTGCCGCCAACGCGACCATCAGCGTCGGCAGCTGCGGCGATCTGCTGGCGCGCGCTGCCGCGTCGAAGGCCTTTGCGGGCTCGCTCGTTGCCGCAGGGACGGCCCTGGTTGATGCGCTGCCAGGCGCCCCGGGGAAAGCGCGAGGCGAATTCGCATGGCTGGCGCAGCGGGTCGACGTCGATCTCGTCGTCGACCTCGCGAGCGCGCTGCCGCGCATCGATGCGGCGCTGGCCGACCGTGCCGTCAGCCACCTGCTGGCCTGGCCGAAGACCTATGCACTCGATGCGCTGATCCTGCCGGCCGTCCGGCGTCTGCAGGAGTCCCGGACGAGCGGCGAGCCGGCAGCCGTGCAGCGCTTGCGCGCGGCCTGCCTGGAGCATCTGCGTGCGCGCGCCGCGTTGCCGCTCGAACCGCCGCGCGGCTGGGCACGCGCCCAGGCCACGAGTTGCAAGTGCCCCCGCTGCAGTGCGCTCAACATGTTCCTCGGCAGCGCCGACCAGAAGACCTGGATCTTCAAGGCCGGGGAAGCGGACCGCGCGCATGTCCAGGAGACGATCGATCGAGACCGTTGCGACCTGGACTGCAGCACCGACAAGCGCGGCCGGCCCTACAGCCTGGTCTGCACCAAGAACCAGGCCAGCTACGACAGGCGGGTAGCGCAGCGCCAAGAGGACTTGGAAGACCTCGCCACGCTCGCGTAAAGCCGGTGCCGGCTCAGTTCGTCTGCGCCAACTGCTCGAGGATCGCCGGATTCTCCAAAGTCGACGTGTCCTGCGTGATCGCCTCGCCCTTGGCGATCGAGCGCAGCAGCCGCCGCATGATCTTGCCGCTGCGCGTCTTCGGCAGGTTGTCGCCGAAGCGGATGTCCTTGGGCTTGGCGATC
>Ga0105237_10005088_pt1 | contig 14934 bp, 17 predicted proteins | sample KBSC24metaG_FD_81520 | JGI IMG/M metagenome (GOLD analysis project Ga0105237, IMG submission 81520) | Corn rhizosphere microbial communities from Kellogg Biological Station, Michigan, USA - KBS C2-4 metaG | ecosystem: Host-associated > Plants > Roots > Rhizosphere > Soil | place: Michigan, USA... | reverse complement strand
CATTCGTGGCAGGTGATTGTTTCGGGATCTTCGGTTGTAGTGCTCATGGGATGAAGGGGCGGACCTGGGTGCAGGTGTGGGCGCCGGGGCAGCCTTGGACGCGGACGGTCCAGAGGCCGCCTGGGCGCTGGGTGGGGAGCTCGGTGAGGATGGTTTGGAGTTCGCGGTTGTCGTCGCGATGGAGGATGACGGGCTGGCCGAGGTAGGTGAGCGCGCGGGAGGCTTCCATGCTGGCGAGGATCTGGGCCGGGGTGGCGGGGATCGGCGGGCGCTGGTAGCAGGGGCTGCTCATGGCAAATGGAAAATGGCAGATGGCAAATGCGGCACGGGTGCCGCGAATCCGGGCCGCATGGTTGTTAGAGATGGGCGAGGGCGCGCTCGGCGCGTTCGCGGGCGGAGGGGCGGGGCTGGGCGAAGGGGATGATGACGCCGGCGCGTACGGGCGCGTCTTCGTGCACAACGACGGCGGTGCTGGGTTCGATGGCCTTGGAATTGGCGGAGGGGCGGGCGGGTGCCTTTCTTTGATGGGCTTCGAAGGCACGCCAGGCGGCGCGCCAGTCGCTCAAGGGAGATATGGAGCAGTACTGCTCGAAGGCTTGGCGCAGGGCGGTGATCTCGCTGGGGGTCTTGACGCCGCGCAGGACGGTGTAGGTGGCGTCGCGGAGGGCGCGGACGATCTTGAGCAATGGTGAATTTTGAATTTTGAATTTTGAATTGTCGGCGGGGTGGATAAGCGGCAGGATGCCGCTTCCACGTGGGGAAGCGGCGGCGGTGTCCGTGGTGCGAGACTCGGTGGTCAGTGGGTGGAGTTTGCGGAATTGGGCTTCGGCGGCGCGGAGCTTGGACTTGAGGGAGGTTTCCCATTCGCGCTCGATGTCGAGTTCGTCGATGGTTTCGGCGTGGGGGTCGAAGTTGGCGATGGCTTCGCCGAGGAGTTTTCCCAAATTGATCTCGCCGGTGTTGGCGGCGCTGAGTTCGGCGAAGAGGGCCAGGGAGGCGCTGTCGGACTTTTCTTCGTAGAGGTTTTGCAGCCGGGTATCGACGGTGTTTTCGGTGACCATGGCGTAGATCTTGACGGGCTTCCGGCTGGTGAGGCGGTGGACGCGGTCTTCGCACTGGCTATTGGTATCGAAGGCCCAATCCAGCGAGGGCATGATGAGGTGGGCGGCGCACTCGAAGCTGTGGCCTTCGCCCATGCTCTTCTGGCCGCCGATGAGGACGGCGAACTTTGCTCGCTTGAAGGCGGCGGCCTGGATGCCGCGCTTGGCGGGAGTCATGGAGCCATCAAGGAGGCAGACGCTGACGCCGGCTTCGACGAGGCGGCGGTGGAGGGCTTCGCTAAAGGCCTTGAATGGGGACATGACTACGACTTGCTCACCCTCGGCGATGAGTTCTTCGATGAGCTTGAGGATGGCGGCTTGCTTGGGGGTGTGGTCGGTCCAGCTCCGGGAGCTTTTGGCATTGCTCTCGATGACGATGGCTGGCTTGAGCTTTTCCAAGAGGCTGGGTGCGGCGGCGAAGATGGCGTCGAGATCGATGGGCGTGGAGCCGGCCATCATGCGCTCGACGATGGCGAGGGCGACGGCGGCTTCGCCGGCGTAGTTTGGGCCGAGGTTTTTGCAGCTTTCGCCTTTCCTTGCGACGAGGATGGCTTTGGTGGTCGCGGCCTGGTCGAAGTGGCGGAGCGGGTAGCCTTCGGCGTCGGTTGCATGGGACGTATGGGACGTATGCGACGGATGGGACTTATGGGCTTCCTCGCGAAGAATTTGCGCGACTCGCTCGAGGCGGATGTGGGCGCTGCTGAGATTGGTGGTGTGGGGGCAGAGGGCGGCCTGGCGCAGGTTCTGAAGCTGGGCGACGATCCTGGCCACGGGGTTCATTGGCTGGCCACCGCGGGCGAAGTCGGGCGGGTTGTCGACGTGGAATTTGTAGACGGTGTTCTGGGCCTTGCCGGGACGGACGCGGATGGGGACGATGGTCTTGCTGACCAGGTCTTCTCCGATGTCCTGCTTGCGGCGGCAGAGGACGGCGGGGGCGAGGAGTTTCCAGAGGCGGTGGACATTGCAGATTTGCGGGATGCGGCGGGTGAATTTCTTGCGGCGGCCGTGCTCGGCGGAGGCTTCCTCGCGGGTGTGATTTTCCTCGATGAACATGTGGGTGTTGGCGAATTCTTCGCGGGCGGAATTGCTGTTGGCATAGGGCCAGCGGGCGCAGGGCTCGGCGTGGCCGCCGCAGGCCCAATGGGCGAGCCAGAAGATGTCGTCGAGGTGGTTCTTGATGGGGGTGCCGGTGAGGACGAGGCGGAATCTCGGGCGGAGTTGGCGGACGCCGAGGGAGATGTAGCTCTCGTCGCTTTTGAGGCGGACGGCTTCGTCGACGGTGACGCAGTCGAAGAGATCGCGGACGAGGGTGGCGAGGCTGGGCTGGTAGACGCAGCGCACGGAATGTTGAATTTTGAATTCTGGATTTTGAATTTCGTAGGTGCGTACCTCGCCGATGCCTTTTTCGTCGGCCTCGCTTTTCCAGAGAGGATCGCGGCGACGGGCGAGTTTCATCTTGGGGCTGACGATGAATTCGCCATTATCGTCTTCCTTGCCGAGCCATTCGTCGGCGCCATTGTAGCCCAGGGCGGTGTAGCTGGTGATCCACCAGCCGGTGACGGCGCTCTCTTCGCGGCCGTTGCGGAGATCGCGGGCTACGGTCTGGAGGGCGGCGTCCTGGTGGTAGGCGGCTTGGGAGAGGAGGGGGCGAACGACTTCGCCGAACATGGTGAGGCCTTCCTTGATGATCTGCTCATGCAGGGCCTCGGGGGCGACGATGAGGGTGCGGCGGGCACCCTTGACGATGGAGAAGCTGTAGAGGGCGCAGGTTTTGCCGAGGCCTTTGTCCCAGGCGAAGACGAGGCCATCGTGGATGGCGGCGCGGGCGAGGTCGTCGATCTGGTAGGCGCGGTAGTGGAAGGTGCCTTTCTTTGTTGGTTGCGCGCGGGATGGTGAAGTGGTATCGGTGGCGGCGCTGGCGAACAGGGGACGGGCGGTGGGGCTGTTTAGGATGATGGGGAGAATGGAAGCCGAGGAGGGATCCGGTTGCTCTCGGGAGGACGCAACCGGGTCCCTGGCTTCCAACGCGCGAAGGGCGGCGAGGTTGGCCTCGTATTTCGCAGGGTGAAGCTGGGCGACGTCGGGTACGGCGGGGATGGCGAAGTGCTGAGGGAGCAATTCGAGCTTGAGCTTGAGGGCGGCGCCGCCGGAATTTTGAATGTTGAATGCTGAATTTTGATTTTTCAGTTCTTCATCGGTGAAGGTGGCGAATTCCCACCAGATGCCGGCGTCGTCCTTGATGCGGATGACGAGCTCCTGGCCGTGGAGGGTGACGGATTCTTCGTTGCCGAGGATATTTGGCCGGGTGTGGCTGTGCTCGATCTTGCGGGTCTGCGTCTCGAGGGAGTAGGTGCGGCCCGCGGTGAAACCGCGGGAATTTTGAATTTTGAATTTTGAATTTTGAATGGAGCGGAGGTCCTGCTTGCAGACGATGGAGTCTTCTTCGTCGAGGAAACCGATGCGCTGGGTTTCGCTCAAGGGATAGAACGGAGCGCGCTGGGCGGCGTACTGGGTGCAGGCCTGCTCGACGGCGGCGAGGAGCTCCGGATCGACCCGCCAGTACTCGGAACGGACGGCGCGCTGGAGGGCGAGGCGGGTGGGCTTCTGGACGACGAGGGACATGGGGGTCTGGCCCTGGATGTCGTTGAGGGTGGCGATGTCTTTCTTCGGGATCTTGCCGCTGAAGTTCTGGAACGGGGTGAGATGGCGATGGATGACGCCGCCCGTCAGCCAAATGTTGAATTTTGAATTCTGAATTTTGGATTCAGAGTACAGGCGGCGGTACTCGGCGGCGGCGGCGCGGAAGATGGGGCCGGTGGTGGGGCAGCATTGATCCTCGCTGTAGATGTGGCGGCCTTTGCGCATCAAAGCACGATGGGAGCGCGCTGTCTCGAGGGTGGCGGTGATGGCGGTGGCTTCGGAGCTGGGGCTGGTGAGATGGAGGGGCGGGCGACCGGCGCTATCGTGGCCGCGGGCGAAGTAGAGGACGGCGGTGGTGAGATCGCTGGTGCCTTCGGAGAGGCCGGCCGGGACGGTGAGCCAGAGCCAGATGTGGCTCCGCAATTCTGAATTTTGAATTTTGGATGCTGAATTGTCGGGATCTCCGAAGAGTTTGCAGGCGGTGGACTCGTTGCAGATGAGGTAGGCTTCGCCGCTCGGGGTCTGGCGGTCGAGGGCCATGAGCATGGTGGCGAGCGTGGAGTCGATGGTTTCGCGGCCGGGCTTGAAGGTGGCTTGCACGGCGGGGACCTGGCTCTCGGCGAGGGCGGCGAAGCGGGCGGTTTCCCACTGGAGAGAGAATGGGGGATTGAAACCGCCGAGGTCGTACTGCCAATTCACCTCGGCGAGGAGGGGGTAGAGCTTGGTGATGTCGGCCTGGAGGAGGTCGGCGCCCTCGGGGAATTTGCTTGAGGTCCGGATGAAGCGGCGATCGATGTCGACGCCGATGGCGCGCTTGGGCTTGGCTCCGACGAGGAGGGAGCCGGCGCCCATCATGAGATCGACGAAGGTGTGGCGGGCTCGGGGGAGTGGGATGGCGAAGGCTTCGGCGGCTTCGACCGGGGTGAAGTACTGTTGCTTGCCGAGGTCCGCGGCGTTCTTCGCGGAGTCGAGGATTTCCTGGAGGTCTACTCCGTCGAGGGATTGGCCTTGGGGGCGCGCTTCATCCTGGCTACCACTTGGGAGTGCGGCTCCGGTTTCGACTTCAGCGAGTGGAAGACGCAGATGCCCTTCTTCTGGAAGAGACGGAGCGCCGCGCGCTGGTAGGGAAGGAGTTTCATGGGTGGATTCTTCATAGTGCGAGGGGTTCGGTGTGGCAAGTGGATGGGACGTATAAGATTCTTCCGTGGCGTCGGCGGGCTTGAAGAGGGCGATGATGCGGGTGCGGATGGGGGTGCCGGATTCGGCGAAGGTGCCTTCGGTGAGGTCGGACTCGGTGGCGTCCAGGTCGGCGAGCCATTGGCGAAAGTTACTTTTCGCGCTTGTCTCCCCGAAGGTGTAGCCGGGGCTGACGATGGCGATGAGTTCGCCGCCCGGGCGAAGCATGGAGTAGGCGTGGTGGACGTGGCGAATGTCCTGGTCGTGGGCGAAGGGGGGATTCATGACGACGACATCGAAGGGGCCGCCGAGACCGGCGGCGGTCTGGGTGAGGAAGTCGCCCTCGACGACGTGATGGCCTTTGGCGCGGAGGCCTTCGGCGGCTTCGGGATTGAGTTCGCAACAGATGACTTCGGCGGCGTCGAGGCGGAGGAGATCGGCGAAGGCGGCGTCGCCCGCGCTGGGCTCAAGCACGCGCTTGCCGGTGTAGCTGATGCCCTGGAGGATGCGGCGGGCGACGGGAACGGGAGTGTAGAAGGCTTGGTACTGTTTCTTCTCGTCGATGGATTTGCCGGTCTGGAGGGTGAGGCCGAGCTTTTCGCGCGGATCGCCGGGGAAGACGTGGCCCTGGGCGCGGCGGTCCCACTTGCCGCCGGCGTTGTTGAGGACGCGATTGACGGCGTCGTAGAGTTTGCGGTCCATCTGGGGCATCTTGACGACGTGGCCGGCGAAGGTGCAGAGCTCAAGCATGCGGCGGACTTCGTCGCTGAGGGTGATGTGGGCCATGGGTGCGGGTGTGGGTGTGCGGAGAGGCGTGTCGAGGGGTTGTTCGGTGTGGATGACTGGGAAGACGTGGAGGCGGGCGAGCTTGCGGAGGAGGCGCTCGATCTGGGGGCGCATCGGGCCGAAGGCGTAGTTGTAGATCTCGCGCTTGCGGATGGCGTAGCCGTCGGCGGCGATCTTGCTCGGCGGGCTATTGCGGCGGCCGGGTTTCCATGAGGTGTAGCCGGTGTGGCGCTGGGGAATCTTGGCGTGGAGCGCGGCGAGGAGGCGGTCGAGTTCGTCGAGGAGATTCTCGGCGTGCGGGTGCATGGTCTACCGGGCGGAGCCGCCGGGCTCGTAGGCGCACACGCGGACGCTCTCGAAGGGGGTGAGGCCGGCGGCGTGCCAGATCTCGGCGCGGCTGTGCCACTCCATCAGCATGGCGATGGAGTGGTAGGCGAGCTCCTGGGTGCTGCGCTGCATTTGATTCACCACGTGGTAGAACGCGACGAGGATGTTGCCCTCATGGCGCTGGTCGCATTGGTTGTAGAGGTCGATGATTTGAACGGCGGCGAAGAGGCATCGGGCGTCGGTGCCGGTGAGTGGGGCGAGGCACTTGGAGCCAAGGTTGGCTTTGAGCCAGGCGCTGACTTTGTTGCACGGGAGTTTGTTGCTCATAACTTTGGTACGGGGTGGCGTTACTTGTTCGCGGGGCGGCGTTTTGCGGCATGCGTGCCGCGTTTTGAAGTGGCGACGGTGCGACGTTTGGCTTTCTTAGCTGGGCGTTGGCGGCGCACTTTGATCTTGGTGAGGCGTTTCCACTGGGCGGGGTCGATGGGCATTGGGACGACGCGGGCCTGGGCCATATTGATGTAGGCGCCGTGGTGGTCGATGGTGCCTTCGCGGAAGAGACGCCAGAGGAGATTGAGGGCGAAGGTGGCGACGCCCTGATTGATGAAGAGGTCCTGGCGGCCGAGGGATTCGGCGAGGGAGCAACTGGGGGTGTTGGCTTCGACGCGGGTCTTGTCGAGGAGATGGGGGTAGAGCTCGGTGATGAGAGGGAGGCGCTGGGCTTTGGCGGCGCGGAGCTCGGCGCGGGTCATGCCTTCGGGGACGGCGGCGTCGAGGCCTCCGCCATCGATTTGCATGCGGGCGAGGACTCTTTTGTTGCGATCGGTGCTGGCGGTCTTGACCCAGCGGCCGAGGACGACCTGGCCGGTTTGTTCTTCGTTTCCCAAGTCGAGCCAGTAGCAGTCCCATTTCTGGACAACGGCGGTGTGGATGGAGCGGCGGGCGGCGGCGGTATCGACGCAGCCGATGATGAATTCGGCTTCGGTTTTCCGCATGCCTTCGTACTTCATGCAGTGGGCTTCCCAGCGGAGGCCGAAGAAGAGATTGACACGATTGACGAGGACGCTGGCTTTCGGCAGGCCGATATCGGCGGGGCTGAAAAGCTGGCGGCCGATGTTGCTGGCGCTGACGAGATCTGGATCGATGAGGCGGACGTGGAGTCCGTGGGGATGGCCGAGGCCGCGCAGGGCGATATTGAGCCGGGCGAGGCCGGTGAGCATCTGGGATCCATTGCCGCCGGCGCCGACGAGATCGATGGTGATGGGCTCGGTGCGGAAGCGTGGCGGGAGGGTGTGGGTGGGCATGGCGGAAGTGCTTGGTCCTTAGTGCTTAGTTCTTAGCTTCCAGAGCGGCGCGTCCGGATGTAACGACCGGTGCAATCCATCGCGAAGAGGACCTGTTGTGGGTCGGCTGCGCGCAATCCCTGGTGCCAGTAGAGATACCGATAGGGAATGCCGTGCTGGATCATAGGAGGTCGGAGAGTTTGAGGGGCTTCTTGCCGTGCTTGAGGGGGACGAGGGCGGTGTCGGGGAAGCGGCGCTTGCCTTTCAAGGATGGCCAAAGGGCATCGTGGCCGCCGGGGTAGTCCACGAGGCGGTGGTCGTGGCAATTGCTGTGGGTAAAGTTACTTTCGAAGAAGCCTTTCTCGATGGCGGGGATGTGGGAGGGGCTGGGCGACTTGGGGATGCGGGCGGTGCCAATGCAGAGGCTGCCTTCTTCGCTGATGTTCCAATACGGGGCCTGATAGAGACGGCTGGCGGGGGTGGGCTTGGAGTCGCCGCGCAGGGCGTAGACTTCGAGGCCATGGAGCTTGGCGTGGAAGAGGAGGTGAGGATGGGGGACGCGGTCGCCGCTGAGCTTGCGCAAGGCTTCTTTGCCGGGATTGGATTCGCCTTTATTGGTATGCGGAGAAAACCAGATGGGATTGATGGCGGGCGGGCAATGCCAGAGCATGCCTTTCAGGCCGAGGGCGAGGAGCGCGGGTGGCAGGAGCTCGAGGCGGGCGGATTTCTCGAGGAGGGTGAGGGCGAGGTCCTGGACGGCCTCGGAGGAGACGCAAGCGCCAGGCTGGATCTCCGGGATGCCGGCGGCGTTGGGTTCGATATTGTGCAGCGTGGCAATGGCGGTGTGGCCGCCGCCGGTATCGGCGCCATAGATGAGGATGGCGCGGTGGAGCTTGAACGCGGTGGAGTCGCCGAAGTGGGAGTGGAGTTTCATCGGATTAGTCTTTGTCGCCCGTGGTGGTGAGGCGGAGCAGGCGATCGGTGAGGATGCCGGTGGTGAGGAGGGCTTCGAAGCGAAGGCGGGCGTCGCGGCAATCGGCGTCGTCGAGGGGATCGAAGCAGACGACGCCGGTGAGGTGGTAGTCGGCGATGCCTTCCTGCATGACGACATCGAAGGCGTCGTCGAGAAGGCGGATGTGCCAGTCTTCGGAGGACCAACGCAGGAGGATGGGATGGGCGCAGTGAGTGGCGATGGGATTGATGCGGTGGGCGTCGTTGGGGATGCACTCCCACTTGTCCCGGGTTACGCGGAGCCAGCGGCGGCGAACGAAGCGGAGGTGATCGGCGAGATCGGTGGCGGCAGCCATGACGCGCCGGTACTTGCCGGTGAGGCGTGGAAAGGAAGGGAGGCGGCCGGGCTGGTAGCCGCAGGAGCCGGGGAACGTGACGGCCCACTCGGGATACTCGAGGAAGAATTGCTTGGGAGTGGGGATGTCGTTTTCCTCGAGGATCTGCTCGTCGGTGGGGATCGGCTCGCCGCGTTTCTTCAGTTCCTCCTCGCGATCGTAGTCGCGGTAGCCGTCGGCGACATCGCCGATGTCCAAATTGCCCATCCAAAAATCAGTCTGGGCTTCGCCGTAGGCGGTGTGGGGATCGAAGAGGCCGATGCCATGGGTGCTGGCGACGTGGAGCAGATGCATGAGGTCGCGGCCGAGGCCGGGGTGCTTCTGCTGGAGAGTGGTGGCGAAGGGGCCGATGTAACGGGCTTCGCGTGGGACGTCGTCGTTGCTAACGCAGAAGGCGGCGGGCTTGGTGGCGCGGATGTCGGGGCCGAATTCGCCATGATCCTCGAAGCGGAGGGTGGGGGTGTAGCCGAAGGCGACGGTGCGGAAGAGCTCGAATTGGGAGTGATAGGGTGCGAGCCACTGCTGGACGGCGGCCTCGATGGCGAGGCGGAGATTGCGCGGATGGGAGTCGAGGTGATTTTCGCGGAGGACGCCAGCATGGATGAGGGAGGCGGCGAAGGTTTTGACGCCGCCCTGGCCTTCATCGATGGTGGGTGAGGTGGGGAGGGCGGGGTGAAACCGCGGGAGGGTCAGCAGAGAGGAGGCAGTGCCGAGCATGGGAGGGCGAGAGGTGGAAGCGTGTGGTCGCCGCGATCGGCGGCGAAGATGGCAATATGCCGGGCGGTGATGACGATCTCCTTGCTGCTCTGCCATTCCTCGAGGAAGAGGATGGGCGCGGCGGTGCCGTGGGAGGCGACGCGGGCGAGGAGGGCGCGGACCTTCGCGGGAAAGCGCGCGGCCCGGGCGGCGAGGCGCGCGCGATAAGCTTCGGCTTCGGCCTGGAGTCGGCGATCTTCCCTGGCTTTGCGAGCGTCTTCGCGATCCTGATGGGCGAAGACTTCGGCGAGGGTGGAATTGCGCGGACGCCGGCGCTTGGGTGGCTTAGCCCTTGGTGCCGACGGCCGTGGTGAAGGTGACGACTTGGCGCGGGCCTGAGGCCGTGGCTTTTTCTTCGACATGGGGCTTGGCGGTGGCGAGCTCGGGGTAGGCGGCGGAGTGCATGGCCTGCACTTCGGCGACGCTCATGGATGGATTGGGGTCGGCGAGTTTGACGCCGTTGTAATTGAATTCGCGGGTGATCTTTTCGACGGTGAGGGGCATGGCTAGAAGAGGGCGGGTTCGGAGACGGGTTCGGGCTTGGTGGATGCGGGGAGGGTCTTGGCGGTGGCGGACTGGCCGCGCTTCTTCTGCTCGGCGATGCGGGCTTCGGCGGCCTTGCGCTCGCTCTCGAGGGTGGCCTCGAGCTGCTCGAAGGTGGTGCGCATGCTGGCGACCTTGCCGATGTGCTGGGTGAGGTAGCCGGGGAGATCGACATCGAGCTCGTCGGCGGTGCCGGTGACGACGATGGGCTCATTGAGGGCGGCGAGCGGGCTGTCGGCGGCGGGGGCCTCGTCCTTGGGGAGGACGCGGGTGATGGTGAGGCGGACTTTGTCATCGGGCGCGGCGGCCATGGTGATGCAAAGCGTGGCGGCGCCGTGGAGGAGAGATTTGATTTCGCGGAACATGGTCGGGTGGTTTTCTTTGTTGGGCGGTTGCGGTGTTAAAAACGCGGCACGTGTGCCGCGAATTTGGTGAAGGATCAGGCGGGGTAGGCCCAGAACTGGCGGTCCTGGCTGTCGAAGAAAACGAGGGTGGACTCGGGGAGATGGAGATCGGCGTGGACGCGGGCGCAGACTTGCGAGATGCGTTCGTGGGCGGCGATGGCCTCGGTGAAGGAAAGGGTTTCGCTGTCGCGCTGGAGGGCGACGAGGACGCGGGAAAGGTACTTGGCCTGGACGGTGCCGAGGGGGAAGGCGGCGCCCTGGTGGGTGGCCGGCCAGGTGTCGCGATCGGGCGGGACGTAGACGGGAACATCGCTTCGCAGGGTGGGCACGATGAGGCGTGCGCCACCGGGAAGGATGTGCGTTTGTTCCATCCGTGCATCTCGGCGAAAGCAAGGGTGTTTGTCAATGCTGGGCACTGGAGGAAAGGATGAAGAGGGATTGCGGCATGCATGCCGTGATCCTTCAGCGGAGAGCCAGGTGGCGCGGATGCGGTGGAGCATGGGTGGAATAGGGGAAAAGAAACGTCGTTCCGGGCGGGCCTCTTTATTTTGGGCGGTGCCTGGTCATTTTACATTCGCCCCAGCTTTTAGCCGGTCGTGGGCCGGGGCGGCGTGTCCCACTTACCTGAGAGGAGACCATCGACTCTCGGGCCGGGAACGACGTTCTTTACCTGAGACTGCGAATGGTAGCTTCGGCCCGGGCGCGGTGGTCGCGGAGACGGGCGGGAATGATGGGAGCGGTGCGGTGGACGAGGGCGGCGGGCGGCGTGGTGCTTTCGCTTGCCGCCTCACCATGGTCGGACGGGTCGGACTCGTCGGACGTGGGGTCGCTGCTTTCGCTCTGGATATGGACGGGCGGAAGGATGGGCGGGAAGTCGGGGGCGGGCTCGAGCTCGGGCTGGGTGCCGGGATCCTCGGGGATGCGGTAGCCTCCCATGCCGACGGCGTGAGCAAGGCTGTCGTGCGTGCCGAGCGGCACCTTGCTGACCTGCCAGCCGGAGTGCATGCGGGTGCCGAGGTAGTAGCGTTCGATGCTCTCCATGGACATATGCCAGATGCAGCCGGCCTTGACGGGGAGTGCGGCGATGAAGGCTTCGGCTTCGGCTTTGAGCGTGAAGGTGGGGGCGCCGTAGTGGGCGCTTTCGCGGTACTGCTCGGGGAGGAAGTCGCTCCAGAAGTGGTAGGGGAGGCTGTGGCCTTTGTGGTAGACGTCGTGGCCGGCGGTCCACGCTTGGGCGCGGGCGGTTTCGTCGGCCCAATCGTGGTCCCAGATGAGAAAGACGGTGTAGACGTCGCACTCGGGGCCGAGATGGGCGGTTTCGGGCGCGTTGGCGGCGGCTTTGCGCATCTCGGCGAAGAGGTTGCGTCCGTGTTTCGACCAGCCGAGGAGGAGGGTGGTATCGGTGTGGCTGGCGAAGTAGTCGGTCTGGCTGTCGCTATCGTCGGTCTGATGCTCGGCGACGATGGCATGGGTGGCCCATGCGGGACGGCGCGGGGCGAGGAAGGCCTGGCCGCGGCGGGTGGCATCGGCGTGGATGCGTGTGGCGCGCTCTTTGACTTCGGCGGCGAACTTTTCGTTGAGGGCGATTTCGGAAAGTAACTTTTCGAGTTCGGCTGCGGGGGCGATGGAATCGTAGATGTTCCATTGCACGCCCATGACGATGCCTTCGGGGATGTGGCGGCTGAGATGGGCGGGGCTGTTTTCGCCCTGGTCGTGGAAGGCGATGTCGAGATGGGCGTGGCCACCGGTGACGATGCAGCCGTCGCCGAGGGTGCGAACGGTGGAGGGCGAGGGGATGCCGTGGATGGCGGCGACGATGCCATCGCGGCCGCCATAGAGGCCGCTATGGACGCGGCGGCCGATGCAGATGGCGCCGGGTTCGGCGGGCGGGAGCGGCGAGCGTGGGAAGGGGATGATGTTCATGATGTGCGACGGGTGCGGGTGCGCCAGATGTGGCGATACTCGAGGAGGGCGCGGACGCGGGCGGCATGACGCCGGACGCGCCAGCGACGGGTGAGGCGGGCGAGGAGGTGCATGCCTTCGTGACGGCGGGATGTTACTTGTTAGGCGGCGAGCTGGACATCGAGCTGGCTCTCGGTGTCGAGGAGGGCGGCGCGGACGTTGCCGCCGCAACCGACGGCGATCTGGGCGGCGATCTGGCGCGGGATGATGGGCCAGCGATCGGTGATAAACGCGATGATTTCCTCGGTGGAGGGGCCTTCGACTTTCCAGGTCTGCATGCGGGTCTGGAATCGCTCCTGGAGGAGATCCATCTGGAGATTGCTGGTGCCGATGAAGGCGCGGCGGGGCGGGAGGGTGTCGAGATAGTGGAGGAGGAGATCCTGGGCGGCGGTGGGGATGCGGTCCATTTCATGGACGACCTTGACCTGCCAATCGCCGAAGAGCGCGCCGACGCCGGCGGTGGACATCCAATCTTTCACGAGCTCGACATTGACGCGGAGGCCGCTGACTTCTTCGATGGCGAAGGGGTGATTGCCAAGGGCGGCGGCGAGGAGGCGGGCGAGCTCGGTCTTTCCGACGCCGGGTGCGCCGTAGAACATGGCTTTGAGGGTGGCGCCGGGATCGGCCCGGAGGCGGAGGATCTTGGACTCGAGGATGCGGCCGACGGCGGCGGCGGGGCCGATGAGATCGGCGAGGATGGCGGGCTTGAATTGGGTGGGCGTGATCATCGGAAGAGGAGGGCGAGGAGTGCACCGAGGGCGAAGCCGAGGGCGGCGCACAGTGGGAGGAGGGTGGAAAGTTTCATGGGCGGAAAGCAGCGCGCCCCGGGCGCTGCGAGGTGCAGCGCGCCGGGGCGCGGGTGTCTTTTGGGAGACGGTGTTTCGCGGCATGCGTGCCGCGTTTTTTGCTATGGAATGCTTTTGCCGTGGAGGCTGGCAAGATATTCGCGGGCGCTGGAGAGGGCCCGCGGCGCGGCTGGGGCAGGCTGGTGATACGCGGCCCAGGCGGCGCGCCAGTCCAGCGGGAGCTCGGGGCGCGATGCGCACCAAGCGGCGAAGGCGGCGCGGTGAGTTTCGGCGACGCGCTTGTCATCGATGCGGAGGAGCGCGGCGAAGGTGGCGACGGGAACGCGGCACGCGTGCCGCGAAAGCTCGGTGTCGATCGGCGGCGCTTTCGCTGGCGGTGCTTTCGGTGCTTTGGGTACCGGCGCGGCGATGGATGGCTTGCGGCGAGATTTCGGTCTTTCGATCGGGATCTCGAGAGTGGAGGTGAGGGCGTTAAAACGGGGCATGGCTAGGAATTGCGATAGGCTTCATCGAATGCGGCGCGCGCTTCGGCCTGATAGTCCTTAGGTTCCAACGCGAGGGCTCGACGGAGCCAGGAGCGGTGATGATCGACCAAGCCTTGGTCGCGATGGTCTTGCGCTTTGCGGCACCGCCGGCCGCAATCGGCGTAGGTGGCGATGGTGTTAAAGCGGAAGGGCGGTTTTTCGGTGGTCATGGCTAGATAACAAAGGCGGGGCGTTTCGCGTCAAACCACTCTTGGGCGGTGAGGATGGGCGGCTGGTCGCAGTCGTGCACCAAGCCGAGATTGCGGCGGTGGGCGGCGACGGTGTGGGAGTGGTGAAGATAGCAGGAGGAGCATGCGGAATCGTACTCGACGTTTCCGGGGTAGCCGCCGTTGGCGACGATGGCCATATCGCTCTGATCGTCGCGCGAGGCGGCGAAGCGGCTTTCGTGGGCGACTTCGCCGGTACTGGCCGTGTAGACATCATCGCGCCACCAAGTCTGGCTCCCGTAATCAGTGCTGAGACGGGTCTGGCCGATGGCGTTCTGGCCGTAAGTGGTCTTTTGGATGCGAGGAGCGGGCGTATTCATAAATTTGTGACGGAGGGAAGTTACTTGTTCGGAGATAGGGTCACGTCCGCCGGGCGGGGCAAAGCAATGCCCGACCGGCGGAGTGTGGCGCCATCGCGAGGGCGACGTTTCGCGGCATGCGTGCCGCGATTTTTTTACAACTTGGCGGTGAGGACCATTTCGAAGCTGGCGGTGGCGCCGGCGTGGAATTTCTGGACGTAGAGGGAGCCGATGATTTTCGGCTGGCCTGGGCGTTCCTCTTCCTCGTACTTGACGGTATTCTTCGTGTCCTTCTCGCGGTTGAATTGGAGGGTGATGGAGGCGGGTTTCGGCATGGTGTGTGGATTGGATTTTTGAGGTGGTGCTTTGTATCGGTTTTCGATGCGCGGCCCCGTGCCCCCTAAGTGAAGGGACACGGGGCCGCGCACACTGCGACGGCCTATGGTCGGTGTGCGCGCCGATGGGATGTTAGGCTTGGGCTGGGTGCTCCTTTCGGTTAATTGAGGGAATGGGTGCCGATCTTGGGGAGATGGGGCGCGGCTTGGACGCGGTGCCGGAGATTGCGGAGGATGGCTTGGACGTGGAAGGCGACGGGGCGGCCGGTGCCGAGCTTGGCAAGGAGGCACCGCGTGTGGAGGGTGATGGCTTCGGAGGCGCTCATAAAAAAAGTAACTTTTGCGGCATGGGTGCCGCGAATTGCGCGGGGCGAGTGGCGATGGCCACCCCGCCCCATGAGCGGAATCAGGCGGCGACTG